>Ga0307378_10000816_pt1 | contig 52392 bp, 43 predicted proteins | sample UN1MG_FD_202238 | JGI IMG/M metagenome (GOLD analysis project Ga0307378, IMG submission 202238) | Soil microbial communities from Risofladan, Vaasa, Finland - UN-1 | ecosystem: Environmental > Terrestrial > Soil > Coastal area > Acid sulfate soil | place: Finland: Risofladan, Vaasa | collected... | reverse complement strand
ATAGTGGTCGTTGTGGCGCTGCTTTTCGGCGGCAAAAAACTTCCTGAACTGGGCAAAGGCCTGGGCCAGGGCATTAAAAATTTCAAGAACGCCGTCAAGGGAACGGACAAGGACGAAGAAACACCGAAGGATGAGAAGGGTAATTGAAGATCTGATCGAGCGGAGAAAAAACCGGCAGGATGAGCTGAAAGCGAGCCTGAACGAGCTGGCTGAAGCTGTTGAAAAGCACGGCCTCTTTAAAAAGAACGGCAAGAAGATCCGCGAAGGCTTTGCCTGCTTCCAGGACGCGCTGGAAGCCTACGTCAGCGCTCAGGACAAGGAATGGGACGCCTATGCCAACAACCACGCCACCACGGTTTTCAAGTCGCTGCAGTGGAAGATCGAAAAGTTGGAGGCTGAATACTCCAACCTCAAGACGCTGTTGATCCATTTCGCCCAGCTGGAAAACAAGCTGGACCGTCTACTTGAAACCCTTGATGGCAAATCCGCCCCGGCCCCCTTGGCGGCAACCGCCGCTGAACTGCACTCAATCAAAGAACAACTCTCTCCCATCCAGTATGCCGATTTTGAAAAGCGCTTCCGCGGCAGCAGCGAAGAAATCAGCGGCCGCTTGGAAAAATACTTGTCCTTATTTTCCGGGTGCCAGGAGATATTGGATATCGGTTGCGGCCGTGGCGAATTCCTGGCTTTGCTGAAAAGCAATGGTCAGCAAGGCCTAGGCCTGGACCTTTCCGATTCCATGCTGGAAGAAGCGCGGGCCATGGGCCTGAACTGCCTTAAGACCGACGCCCTGCAATTTTTAAAAAGCCGGCCCGACGCATCCCTGGACGGCATATTTTCATCACAGGTGATCGAGCATTTCCAGCCCGACTACCTGCACCGCGTTATCAGTGAGTGTTTCCGTGTCCTGCGCCCGGGGGGGGTCCTGTTGCTGGAAACCATAAACCCACTCAGTGTTTTCGCCCTGAGCCGGATATATTTCCTCGACCCCACCCACCGCAATCCCCTGCACCCTGAATACATGCGCTATTTGCTGGAAAATTCCGGTTTTTCAGCCGTGGAGATCATTTACAGCGCCGAACCCGAAGGGGAAAAGCTTGAAGAGATCGGGCCCGCCGACCCTCTGGCCAGGCCGATCAACAGCAACGTCGACCGCTTGAACCAGCTGCTTTTTTCTCCTTGCGAATACGCCGTCAAAGGCATTCGATCATGAATGTTTTGGTCATGGATATCGGCGCCGGTTCAATCCGATACGGAGTATTTTCCAAAGAGCTGCGTCCGCTTTTTTCAGCTGAAGAAAAAACCGCCCGCTCATTCCCTGAATTAAAAAAACAGATAATGGACATCGTCGACAGCTTGAAAAAAGTTCATCGATTGCGGGCCGCCGGCATGACCGGGGCGGCGGCCTTGGCCATCTAACTGCTGCCATGAAAAACATACGCAATTTTTCCATCATCGCCCATATCGATCATGGCAAGACGACTCTATCGGATCGCCTGCTAGAGATCACCCATGCCATCGCCAAGCGCGACATGCAAGAGCAGGTTCTCGACTCCATGGACCTGGAGCGCGAACGCGGCATAACCATCAAATCGCACTTTGTGCGCCTGACCTACCGCGATAGCCGGGGCGAGGAATACCTGCTCAACCTGATCGATACCCCCGGACATATCGACTTCACCTACGAGGTTTCTCGCTCTCTGGCCGCCTGCGAAGGCGCCCTGCTGGTCATCGATTCCACGCAGGGGGTGGAAGCCCAAACCGTGGCCAATACCTACCTGGCCATGGAGAACGACCTGACCCTGATCCCGGTCATGAACAAGATCGACCTGCCGAACAACGAGCTGGACAAATCCCTGGACCAGATGGAGAACATTTTGGGCATCCCGCGCCAGGAAGCGCTGATGGTCTCGGCCAAAACCGGGGTGGGCATCGACCAGATCATCCCGGCCATCATCGAACGCATACCACCTCCGGCCGGAGACGCGCAGAAACCCCTGCAGGCCATGATCTTTGATTCCTGGTTCGATTCCTACCGCGGGGTGATCATCCTGGTCAAGATCATCGACGGCGTCATGAAAAAGGGCGACAAGATCAAGTTCCTGTCGAACAACACCGAATACGAGATCAACGAAGTGGGGGTCAACACACCGAAACCCATGCCCCTGGACTCGCTGGAAGCCGGGGAAGTCGGCTACATCATCGCCAGCATCAAGAACATCTCGGAAGTCAAGATCGGCGACACGGTCACCCTGGTCAGGGAAAATTCGGTGCTCGCCCTGCCTGGTTTCAAAGAACCTCTGCCCATGGTGTTTGCCGGCTTCTACCCTTCTGAGGGCACCAGCCATGAAGAGCTGCGCGAGGCCATTGAAAAGCTCACCTTGAACGATTCCTCCCTGACATACGAGCCGGAAACATCACCGGCTTTGGGCATCGGCTTCCGCTGCGGTTTCTTGGGATTGCTGCACAAGGAGATCGTCCAGGAGCGCCTGGAACGGGAATATTTCCTTTCCATCATCACCACCGCCCCGTCCGTGCGCTACCGCATCACCTCGAGCAAGGACGAAACCTATGAGATCGAATCCCCGGCCCAACTCCCCAACCCGCAGTATTACAAAATGATCGAAGAACCGTACATCGAGGCCATCGTCATCACCCCCGACGAATTCCTGGGCAATGTGCTGAAGCTGCTGCAGAACCGCCGCGGCGTCCATAAAAAAATGGAATATATAGGCCCTCAGCGCGTGTACCTGACCTACGACCTGCCCCTGGCCGAAGTGCTCTACGATTTTTTCAACAAGCTGAAATCGATTTCTCAAGGATACGCGTCGTTCGATTATGAGCTGAAGGATTACCGCGAATCACCGCTGGTCAAGCTCGACATCCTGATCAACCAGCAGCCGATCGACGCCCTGGCGGTCATCGTCCACAAGGACAAGGCCTACAACATCGGCAACCTGCTGACCAGCAAGATGAAAGAGGTCATCCCGCGCCAACTCTTCGAAGTGGTCATCCAGGCGGCCATCAACAAGCGGGTCATCGCCAAGACCGTGGTCAAGCCCTTACGCAAGAACGTCCTGGCCAAGTGCTACGGCGGCGACATCTCCCGAAAAATGAAGCTGCTGGAAAAACAGAAAAAAGGCAAGAAGCGCATGAAGCGCATCGGCAAGATCGATATTCCCCAGGAGGCATTCCTGGCCGCCCTTGAGCTTGAGGAGTGAACCCTATAAAAAGAGATTGCCTGCTTCTACTGCTGATCCCCCTGCTGCTGTATCCCGGATGTTCAAAATCCCCAAGCCCGGACCTGCCCCCCACCCTGATATGGAACAAGAACCAGAACCAGATCAGTCCGGCCGGCGGCACCATGAACGTGTGGGAGGGATTCCACGTCGACCAGGACGCCTTCGTGGCCGACCGCGATACATCTCAATTCATCCTCTGGCGCAACCGGGAAGAAAAGCTTCCGATATCGATCGAATATTCCCTGCAGGGAAGAAAGGTTGAATTTTCGGTTAACATCAGAAAAACGAGGATGTTGCCGCCGACAGCCGTTTTTAAGTGGAAAAAATTCAATTTCCCGCTCAGCCGCGGTATGAATTTCCTGCAGTTCAGTAAAAAAGGCAGGGATAAACTGCGCATCCGCTCCATCCTTATCGGGGCAGCGGCCAAGAAAGCAGACCCCCATCTGCGACCGGGAGAAAGCTTCAGTTTATTCCATCTTCCGGGCCGGGGGCGCCTGGAACTCCGCGGCCGGGGGAAACTCGAGATCGCGGAGCAGCAGGCCGACAGCGATATCCTGGAGGCAATAACCAGGACAGTGAAAAGCGGCTGGTTTTCCCGAAAAATTTCACTGCCGTTCGAGTTCGCCCGGCCCGGGCTGCTAACCGTCACCAGCAAGGAAGGCGACTTCAACATCAGCGCCTACACCTTCACCGCGACACCGGCCAGAGAGGCGAAGCCGAAAGTCACTTTCAAGAACAAACCCAATATCTACATCGTTCTCGCTGACGCCTGCCAGGCCTCCCATCTTGGAACATACGGCTATGAACGCAATACATCGCCGTGCCTCGACACTTTCGCCGCCGACGCCGTCGTCTACGAAAACGCCTACAGCAATGCCGTGTTCACCCGCTCCAGCGTGGCCACGATATTCACCGGGCTCTACCCCGACACCCACAAGGTCCGCCTCCTGCAAGCATCCTTGCCCAAGCAGCTGCTGACCCTGCCGGAGTATCTGAGTGCCAAGGCATACAACACCTGCTTGATCACCTCCACCTTCGCCATTTCACCGCATTTCGGCTTCACCCATGGCGTGGATGACTATTTCTGGGTGCCGGAAAAGGACTGGGCCCCGAAGGACATATCCATTTTTAGCCAGTTCAGCGACTGGCTGGTCAAGGCACGCCCGGTCCATTTCGCCTACATGCACTTCATTCACCCCCACTTTCCCAAGGTTCCCCCGAAAAATTTTCCCGTCTCTTTCCGGCCAGGGAGGGAAAAAACGCCCCAGGAGCGCATGGCGCAACTGGTGCACAAAAAGCTGCCCAAGGGGGTCCGCCGCGAAGTGAAGGAAGTGCAAGAGATCGTCGACGTCTACGATTCCAGCGTTGCCTGGGTGGACAGCGAATTCGGCAAGATCGTGTCCTTGCTCAAGCAAAAAAAGCTGTACGATGACAGCATGATCGTTTTTCTGGCCGACCATGGCGAAGCATTAAGCGAACACAATGTGCTGGGCCATGGCAGCAACGTCTACGACGAAACGGCCCGGGTGCCGCTGATCATCAAATATCCCAAAGAACTGGATATCAAAGGGCGGGTGCACACCGTGACCGAACTTGCCGACGTGTTTCCGACCATCGCCTCCCTCTTCGGGCAGGAGCTGAAGCTGGACGGGTGTTCACTGCTCGCCGCTGAGATAAATGAGTCCGCGGCAGACCGCATGGTCGTTTCCCGTACCCTCAATCGCAGCGGCAAATATGGCTTGCGCTGGAAAAACTGGTATTACATGATCAGCCTAAGCAACAACTTCGACCAGTTGTTTTCGCTCGCGGAAAACCCTCTCAGAAATAGCGGCGATCGCCACCCGGAGGTCAAAGCCTTCCTGAAAGCCCGGTTTTTGGCATGGCTGTCCCGTTTCCGCAACGGCAACAGCCAAGCCGCCGAAATCCCATTGCAGAACTTATCGGCCAGCGAGATCGAAGAAATGAAGACACTGGGTTATTTATAATCCATTTTCCCGCATGCAGCGACGGAGAATTCCGCCTGGGCACTCATGTTTCGTCGCTTTTGATGAAATGGGCGCCGCGCGAGACACGGTTGCGCAGAGCAGCTTCAACGATGAGCAGCGCCGCTTGCACGCTGTCGCGCAGGTTGATGATGCGGTTGCCGATCTCGCTCTGCTGATAGAATTTCTCGATGCGGTGCTTGAGGTATTCCAGGTCGGCCTTGGCCCGCTCCATGCGCTTGACGGTGCGGATGATGCCGTTGTAGTTCCACATGATGGTCTTGATGGTCACCAGGTCCTGCCAGACCAGGGCCGGGTCGAGTTTTTCCTGGGGATAGGGATACTTCCAGGCCGGGACCTCGGCAATGACGTAAGGATCCCGGTCGGCGCCGATCACGGAGCAGATGTCCTCAGCCGTTTTAACGCCCCAGACCAGGGCCTCCAGCAGGGAAACCGAGGCCAGGCGGTTTGCCCCGTGCACGCCCGTGGCCGAGACTTCACCAATGGCATAGAGATTGCGGATGCTGCTGCGGCCATTCAAGTCACACAGCACACCGCCGCAGCTGTAATGGGCGGCAGGCACCACCGGGATCGGTTTCTCTTCGATGTTGATGCCGAATTTCAGACAGGTCTGGAAAATGGTCGGGAACCGTTCGCGGATGTTGATTTTGGCAAACGAGGCCAGATCGAGCAGGGCGTAATCGTTGCCGTTCTTGATCATCTCTTCGTAAATGGCCCGCGATACCTCGTCGCGCGGGGCCAGGTCCTTGAGCGGCGAATATTTTTCCATGAAATACTCACCCTTGAGGTTCATGAGGCGCGCTCCCTCACCGCGTATTGCCTCCGAGATCAGGAAACTGTCGGCCTCGCGGTGGAAGAGCGACGTGGGATGGAACTGCACATATTCCAGGTTGGCCAGCCGCGCCCCGGCCCGGTAGGCCATGGCGATGCCGTTGCCGACAGCTTCTTCGGGATTGGTGGAATGCAGGTACAGGCTGCCTAAACCTCCTGAGGCCAGCACCACTTTTTTGGTGAATACCCGGGATATTTTCTTGCTTTTCTGATCGAGTATGTAGGCGCCGATGATCTTGGGTTCCTCGTAGGTGCGCATTGGATTCAGCGAATGGTGGGGGTAGCTCAGCAGGTCGACAGCCGTGTGCTGGAAGAGCATTTTCAATTTGGGCAGCTTTTGCAAATATTCGTAAAATTTATCCTGGATAGCGCGGCCGGTCATATCCCTGACGTTCAGCACCCGGCGCGAGGAATGCCCTCCTTCCTGGGCCAGATCGTATTGCTCGTCCTTTTTCGAAAAAGGTACTTGCAGCTTATCGATCAATATTTCCTGCACCAGATGCCGCGAGTCCAGGACCGCCTGGTCGACCGCCGGGCGGTAGTTGAATTCATCCCCGGCCTTGATGATGTCGCCGGCAAAAAGCTCGGCATTCTCTCCCGCAGGCAAGGCCGCAATGCCGCCCTGGGCGTAATAGGTGTTGGTCCGGGTATAGTCCTTGCCCTTGGAGACCAGGAGCACATCGATCCCCTGCTCGGCAAGCCGCAGGGCCGTCGTGGAACCGGCGATGCCACCGCCGATGACCAGGACATCGGTTTCAATATAATCTTTCATTTATGGCCTCATTATCTTTAAACTCAGATCCAGGGAGTGAAAGGAATGGGTCAGGGCTCCGGCCGAAATAAAATCCACTCCCGCGGCCGCTTTTTCAGCGATGTTTTCCAGCGTGACATTGCCGGAGATCTCAAGTTCGGCCCGGCCGCGGTTGAGCGACACGGCCAGGCAAACCTGCTCCAGGGGGAAATTATCGAGCATGATCATTTCTACCCCAAGCGCCAGTGTTTCCTCAAGTTCCAAGAGATCTTTCACTTCCACTTCGATCTTCTTGCCCGGACAGGCGCTGCGGACCCTCTCGACGGCCGGACGGATGCCGCCGGCCATGGCGATGTGGTTGTCCTTGACCATGGCCATGTCTTCCAGATTCAAGCGGTGGTTCCGGCCGCCGCCGTCGCGCACCGCTTTTTTTTCCAGATAGCGCATGCCGGGTGTGGTCTTGCGCGTGTCCAGTAACACGGAGCGGTAGGGCTTGAGTGTTTCGACGAATGCCTGAGTCAGGGTAGCCACGCCGCTCAAGCGCTGTAGGAAATTCAATGCCGTCCTCTCCCCTTTCAGGATCGAGCTTTCGCTGCCGCTGATCTCCAGGACCAGGTCCCCGGCCTGGACGGCAAAACCGTCGCCGGCGTGGACGGTGACGCGCAGCGCGGCATCCACCAGGCGCATGGTCAACAGGAAGGCCTCGATGCCTGAGATGATTCCTGCTGCTTTGGCCCGCACTTCAGCCCGGGCCGGTCCGTCCAGATCGGCTAGGGCGTTGGTGGTGATGTCGTCGCGGACCCGGTCCTCGGCCAGGGCCAGGCGCACGATTTTTTCAAGACATTGCCGCTCGAGGTCCATGATGCAATTATAGGCACTTCCGTTCAATTAGTAAAGGAGGTTCGAGCTCAGAGAACTTGCTGTAAGGTGAACGGTTTACGGTTTAAGGTGAAGGACAAGGAAAAAATAGGAAATAAGAAATAAACTTCCAAATAACAAGCATCAAATTTCAAACAAAATCCAAGCTGCAAATTCTAATGTCCAAACGAAAGCACTGGCAATGGCTTTCTCTTCGTTTGGGTTATTGGAACTTGGTGCTTATTTGCTGCTTGGATATTGGAATTTTATTCCTACCCTACACCGTACACCTTATACCTTACACCGATTCCCTTGTCCTGATGAATCAGAACCGCCACAGATAGGACGCTTTGAAGAAGAAACTTTTCCTGGTCTGCAGGTAATCGTCGGCCGGGAAATAATCACGGTCTTCATTGTTCCACTTGAGCTTCTCATAGATCGAGCCGTAGCCGACATAAATGACCGTGCCCGGGATATAAGTAAAGGAGGCCAGAAAATCGGCGTTGATCTTTTTCCAGTAATTGTTGTATTCGATGATACCGCGGAAAAAGAGGTAGCGATTCACCTGGAAGGTGGTGCGGCCGCGCCAGATGATGTAGTCGTAGACCTTCTCGCCGTTGCTGGAACGATAAAAGTCGTAGTAGGTAAGCCCCAAGGAGGCGTTCAGTTTGTCGATGGGCTGGTACTGCAGGTATAGGTCGGCGGTGTTGCCCTTGCCCTGGAACGGCACCTCGTCGTCGTAATAAATGCGGTCCGAGCGGCGGTATCCTCCCTCGAGGTACAGCTGTTTGAGGATCTGAGTGTAGCCGCGCACCCGCCAGCCGCTCAGGCTGAAGCGCTGTTCGGCGAACACCTCGTTACCCAGAATGGCGTCGAAGCGGATCTCCGATTGGCGCGGCATGCCGAGACGCAGCACCAGGTGGTTGTAGGTTTCGAACAGGTCGCTGGGCTTGTCCAGCAGGTGGTAGCTCCACCAGAAGGCATCGACCTTCTGGAAAAATTCCGACTTGGGATAGAAGGTATACATGAACAGGGCCGGCACCATGGTGATGCCGGTGCGGGTCACGTAGCCGGTGTCGATGCGGAAGTCGCGGCTCAAGTCGAACGCGCCCAATTCCACGTTCCAATGGCGGTTGCTGAAATTATAGCGCAGGCCCAGGTAGTGCCCCTGGTCGTCACGCTCATCCCCGGCATCGCGGCTGAAGGACCCCAGGGCGCTGTACTCCAGGAAACTGGTGTTGTTCAGGCGCCAGCGTCCGTCGATGCCACCGACGGTATTGCGGTTGCCGGCGAAGCTGCGATTGGTGAAGAAGCCGCCGACATAGTTGTCCTGGCTCATCTGCCGTTTGTAGCGCAGGATGGAGAATGCGGCGTTGCGGCCGGCCCGTTCCGTGTCACCTTCCTCGGCCGCCAGGTCGCCGGGAAACTCATCCAGGGCGAAGATGCCCGACAGCACGTTTTGACTGCCGATCTTTCCGGTCAGCTTCAGGCCCAGCAGCGGGTCAACGATGCTGCGGGTGTAGACGATCGCTCCCAGGGTGTTCTGCTCCATGGTCGTGGCGAAATTGAAGTTCTCCATGCCCTCCAGGAAAAAGGGGCGCTTTTCGGAATAATAGATGGAATAGCGCAGGTTGACATCGATCTGGCCGGCATCGGTCTCCACCTGGCTGAAATCGGGATTGTAGGTCGCGTCCAGGGTCAGGTCGGAAGTGAGCCCGAGTTTGCCCGTCAGGCTGAAATCGGTGTTTTTCCCCGTCGATTGCAATTTGCCGTCGTGTTGGGTGCTGCCCTGGTCGTAGGTCAGGGCCGGGATGAATTCAACGGGGCGCTCGAACTTGACGTCGCTTAACTCGATCCTCTGCGACTGGTTCATGATGGCCCCGCCCTCGGGGCTGAGCCCGGGGAAACTGGTCTGCTCGGACTTGCGGCCGATATAGCGTGAGACCAGCAGCCCCATGGTGATCTTCTTCCTGAACGGGTAGCGCAGGCTCTTGAAGGGCACGGCCATTTCAGCGCAGTAACCCCGGTCATGGATCAGCCCCTTGCTCTCCCAGACGGTATCGAAGCTGGCATTGCCGTTGCCGTCGGAGTCGATCATGCCGTCCATCTGGATGCCCAGCGGGTTGACTTCAAACAGGTAGCCGCCCTGCCGGTCGCCGAATGTGTCCAGTACCACGCCGATCCAGTCGTCCATGTCGATGCCGTCCCGCTTGGCCATCGCCGCCTTGATCTTGGCAGGTTCACTGTCCCGGCAATCGAAAGCGAAGTAAATGTACTTCCGGTCATACGCCATCATGATGACTGTCTTTTCCGACGTCGGCTTGCCGAAATCGGGCTTGAAGGTCATGAAATCGTCGAAGCGGGTGGCCTTTTGCCAGACCGCGTCATCCAGCTTGCCGTCAATGACCGGCGGCATGTCGGTTTTGAATATTGCAACGGAACCGGCTGCTGCGGCAAGGTCAACGGCCTCATCAGCATGTAAAAGCAGACCGCTGAACAAAAACAGCCAAATGGCACCATTCAGGATCCAAGCGTTTCTCATTTTCACAGTTTACCTCCAGCAAGGATTCACCATTGCTTCAGATATAGTAAACGATATCAAGCGCAGGAATGTTGCATGCAATAAATTTCTGGCTGAATTTATTGTCGACCGACCGCGGTTTTTTTTAAGTATTCAAAACAATCGTTTTTGCGGGGGCGGCATTTTTTTTGCGAAATAGCGGAAGGCTTTTTCCGTGGCCGTTCGGCCGCGCGGGGTGATCTGCAGAAACCCCTCCTGGATAAGGTAGGGCTCGTAGATATCCTCGAGGGTGTTTTTCTCTTCCTGGACCGAAGTGGACAGGGTGGTAATGCCGACCGGCCCGCCGGCAAACTTGTCGATGATGGCCAGCAGGATCTTGCGGTCCACTTCGTCAAAACCGGCTTCGTCGACTTCCAGGGCCTGGAAAGCGCTGTTGGCGGCAGCCAGATCGACGCCGGTTTTCCCCTGGATCTGAGCGAAATCACGCAGCCGGCGCAGCAGCCGGTTGGCGATGCGCGGTGTGCCGCGCGACCTGCCGGCCACGGCCCTGGCGGCATCGTCATCGATGTGCATCCCCAGGATGCAGGCGCTGCGGCGGATGATCTCCATCAATTCGTCGGGGGCATAAAAGTCAAGGTGGCAGGTGATGCCGAAACGATTGCGCAGGGGGTTGGACAGCAGGCCGGCCCGGGTGGTGGCTCCGATCAGGGTAAAGGGGTTGATGTGCAGCGATACGGTCTTGGCTCCCGGTCCCTGGCCGATCACCACGTCGATCTGAAAATCCTCCATGGCTTTATAGAGGATCTCCTCCATGGCGGTGCGCAGGCGATGGACCTCGTCGATGAACAGGACCTCATGCATCTCCATATCGGTCAGGATGGCAATCAGGTCGCCTTTCTTTTCCAGGACCGGCCCCGAAGTGCACTTGATCCCTACCGCCATTTCGGCAGCCACGATGTTGGCCAGGGTGGTTTTGCCCAGACCGGGCGGGCCGTGCAGCAGGACATGGTCGAGAGCTTCGCCGCGCTGGCGCGCTCCCTTGATATAGGTTTTCAGATTGGCGATCTTCTGTTTCTGGCCAACAAATTCCCGCAGCAGGCAAGGACGCAGGGTCTGTTCCGGTGCTGTATCCTCGCTTTTTTCGACCGGAGTGGTGACATTCTCTGCTTTCATCGCTTCACTTTTTTCAAGGTGATCTTGAAGAGTTCTTCAAAATCGTCACGGCCGGGATTTTCTTTTAAAACGCGGCTGACGGTTTCCCTGGCGCTTTTCATGGCATAGCCGAGGTTGACCAATCCGGAAACGAGATCGGAAGCGAGCCGTGAGCCTGCTTCAGGTATCTCCGTTCCCATCCCCAGTTTGCCGGTCAATTCCAGAATGATGCGCTGGGCGGTTTTCTTGCCGATTCCCGGGATGGAACTGATGCGCTCTACTTCGGCGGCAGCGACAGCCGCGAGCCACTCGGCGGGCGCCATGGCCGAGACGCAGGCCATGGCCGTTTTGGCGCCGATGCCCGAAACCGCGACCAGTTTCTCAAACAGCGCTTTTTCCTCGAGGGTCAGGAAACCGTAAAGGGCCACGTCCTCATCCTTGATCTTCAAGACCGCGTGCAGCAGAATATCCTGGTTTTCCCGCAGGCGCTGGAAACTGGAAACCGGGACGGACAGTTGCAGGATCAGGCCGGCGCCGGTAGCGACAGCGACGCGCCCGGGGCTGAGCCGAACGATTTTTCCCTGCACGGCGGCGATCATCTGTGGTTCACCCCATGGCAGTACGCTACGGCCAGGGCGTCGCTTTCATCCTTGCCGAGTTTCCTCCCCTTGATATTCAAGACCAGGGCTGCCATTTTTGCCACCTGCTCCTTGTCGGCGTTGCCGTAGCCGGTCAGGGCCAGCTTAACCTGCCGCGGCGCGTACAGGCTCAAAGGCAGGCGCCGGTTCAGCAGCGCGGCCATGGCCACGCCGCGCACCATGGACAGCATGGACATGGAACGGATATTTTTCCCGAGAAATCCCTCCTCCATGGCGGCCTGATCCACAGGGAATGCGGCGGTCAGCTGCTCCAAGCGGTCCCAAAGCTCCTGCATGCGCAAAATAAAATCCTTGTCCTTCAGCTTGATGGTTTCGGAATGGACATGGGCGAAACGCCCATTTTCTTTTCTCAGGATACCTATACCGAAGCTGAGCGAACCGGGATCCAAACCCAGGATCAGCATTATCCCTGGTTGAATTTCTCTATATCCTCATCCGCAATGTCAAAATTGGCCCAGACATTCTGGATGTCATCCAGTTCTTCCAGCTTGTCGTACAGCTTGAGCATCTGCTCGGCCTGCTTGCCCTCCAGCTTGATGGTTGTGGAAGGAACCTTGGATATTTCGGCTGATTCAATGGCGATATTCTTGGCTTTCAGGGCATCGTGGACCTTGTCGAAATCCTCGGTCAAGGTGGTGATCTCATAGGAATTCCCTTCCTTGACCATGTCCTCGGCGCCGTTCTCCAAAACGATCTCCATCAATTCATCTTCGCCGCTTGCCGATTGCGGAACGAGGATCACGCCTTTGCGCGCGAACATCCAGGAAACACAACCCTGTTCGCCAAGATTGCCGTTGTATTTGCTGAACACGTGGCGCACCTCGGAAACCGTGCGGTTTTTGTTGTCGGTCATGGCCTCGGCCAGGATGGCTACACCCCCGGGACCGTACCCCTCGTAGGTAATTTCCTCATAATTGACGCCTTCCAATTCGCCGGTGCCGCGCTGGATGGCTTTCTTGATGTTGTCGCTGGGCATATTGACCGCCTTGGCCCCTTCGATGGCGTGGCGCAAGCGAGAATTGGATTCGGGATCGCCGCCGCCGGAACGGGCGGCGATGGTCAATTCGCGGATGAAACGCGTGAACATCTTGCCTTTTTTGGCATCGGTCGCGGCTTTCTTATGTTTAATCGAACTCCATTTTGAATGGCCTGACATGGTTATCTCCTTAATTTTATTTTTTTTGATTCCTGGGCCAGGTTGGTGCTCTTGAATTTTCTCCGGGCCTGGGCCAGCATCTCTTCCAGCATGGAATCGGAATACTTGGGATCGAAATGGAACAGGAACAGCCGTTTGACCCCGCATTTTTCGGCGTTGCGCGCCGCCATGGAGACCGTGCTGTGGCCAAAGCCTTTTCTGGGGTTGGCGCTGTCGAAATATTCCCGGTCGAAGTACTGCGAATCGTGGATCAGCAGACCGGCCCCGGCAATGAAAGCGCTGATGCACTCATCAAACCCGCCGGGGCTTTCGACGTCGGTGGCATAGACCAGGCACCGACCTCCATGGGTGATCCGGTAAATAAGCACGCCCAGAAGCGGATGCGAATTATGCAGGACATAGGAGATTTCGATGTCATTTTCCAGGCGGACGGTTCCGGTTTCCGGTCCGGCGGCCAGCAAGCGAAAACTGAGGCGGGCCTTGATGCCCTGCAGGGTGATCGGCGAATAAGGAGGCAGGAAAAGCGCTTCCAGCACCTGGCGGGAATTGATCCCGGGAATATCCGGGCAATGAATGACTATCTCGGCTCCGGGGTTGAACATGGGGGCGAAAAAAGGCAGGCCCATGATATGATCGCTATGCAAATGGGTTAGAAAGATATGGACCTTTTGTCCCGCTCGCAGCCGGCTGTTCAGGTAGCGCCCCGACTGGATGATGCCGGTGCCGGCGTCGAAAATGACCGGTTGGCCGCCAATTTCAAGCAACAGTGAAGAGGTGTTGCCGCCATAGCGCAACGTGTTTTTGCCGGGAACAGGGTAACTGCCGCGCACGCCGAAAAAAGTCAGGGAAAAATCGTCTTTCATAATTGATAATTTTCCAAAACTTTGTACACGCAAAATTCACCACACATGGAACAGGCATCGGTTCGCGACCCGCGCCGCTCCCGGACTCGTTTGAATTTTTCGGGATCGATACACAACTTTTCCTGTTCGGCCCAATCCAGGCGTCGGCGCGCATCGGCCATGCGCCGGTCCCAGTCCAAGGCGCCGCTCAAGCCCTTGGCGATGTCGGCGACATGGGCGGCGATGCGCGAAGCCATGATCCCTTCACGAACATCCTGCTCTTCGGGCAGGCCGAGGTGCTCGGCCGGCGTGACATAACACAAAAAATCGGCGCCGGCGGCGCCGGCCACGGCGCTGCCGATGGCGGCCGTGATGTGGTCGTAGCCCGGGGCCACGTCCGTGACCACCGGGCCCAGGACGTAGAAAGGCGCGCCGGCGCAGACCTCTTTCTGCAGGCGGATGTTCATCTCGATTTGCTGGAGGGGCAAGTGCCCTGGACCTTCAACCATGACCTGTACCCCGGCGCGGCGCGAGCGCTGAACCAACTCGCCCAGGGTCAGCAGCTCCTCAAGCTGGGCCCAATCGCTGCCGTCGGCCAGGGCGCCCGGCCGCAGCCCGTCGCCCAAAGAGAGGGTGACGTCGAACTCGCGGGCGATGGTCAACAATTGGTCGAAGTGCTCGAAGAACGGATTTTCCTTTTTGTTGTGCAGCATCCAGCCGGTCAGCATGGACCCGCCGCGGGAGACAATGCCGGCCAGGCGCGGCATTTTTTTCAACTTTTCAATGGCCTTGAGGGTTAAACCGGCATGGATGGTCATGAAATCGACGCCGTCCTCGGCTTGGCGTCGGATGTATTCAAGCATTTGGGTAAGATCCAGGGAAACAAATGCCTTGCCCTGGCGCGGAGCCTCGACCATCATTTCGTACACCGGCACATTGCCGAAGGGAATGGATGACTGCGCCAGCAGGGCGCGGCGGATGACGGTGATATCGCCGCCGGTGCTCAGGTCCATCACCGTGTCACAGCCGCAGCCTAGAACCGTCTGCAGTTTTCGCACTTCATCATCAAGCTTGCTGAAATCACCGGAGGTGCCGATATTGGCGTTGATCTTGGTTTTCAAACCCTGGCCGATGCCGATAGGCTGCAGGTTCTTGTGGTTGCAGTTGGCCGGGATTACAACCAGTCCGGAAGCGACAGCGGCCAGCAGCTGGCCGCAGTCCAGAGATTCCCTGGCGGCGACTGCCTTCATTTCTGCGGTGATGGTTCCTTTCCTGGCATGTTCAAGTTGCGTCATCATTCCTCGCTGTCAATATTATATTATTTTCAATTGCAAATCAAGGGAAGCCGGCCGCAAGCGGCGGCGGGTTTGTGTTATAATCCGGGAAAGAAACCGCATGGAAAAACCCGTACTGAAACTGGAGGCCTCGGCTGGATCGGGCAAGACCTATCGCCTGGCCCTGGAGTATCTCAGCCGACTACTGATGGCATTCGCCGGGCCTAAGGGGAAAGCAAGTGATCCCCGGCAGCGACGGGAACTTCTGGGCTCCATCCTGGCCATCACTTTCACCGTCAAGGCCGCCCAGGAAATGAAGGCGCGCATCGTGGAAAAGCTGAAGCGTTTTGCCCTCTGTACAAAGGAGCTTGACCTGGACGAGGAAAACAAGGAGTTCCTCGACCGGCTGGCCAGGAAGACCAAGTTGGCTCCCGACAAGATCATCAAGCTTTCCGGCGAACTGATCGAACTGGTCCTGGCCAGCTACAACGACTTCAACGTCACGACCATCGACTCGCTGATGAGCGCCATGGTCAAGGCCGTTTCACCCGACCTCGACCTGCCCTCCGACTACGAAATCGCCGTCGACGCCGGGGACGAGATGGCGTCCCGCGGCCGTGCGATGCTGTCCGCCCTGGCCGACGATGACTGGGAGCGGCTGAAGCATTTCCTGGAGGACCTCAGGTGCTTGAATCCCCAGGTCGCGTGGAAGGCCGACGACTCGCTCATCGAGAAGGTCACCACCCTGTTCCGGCGGACTCTGCAGCAGGGGAACGAGAACGCGGACGCGTTGCCGGGCGACCTGCGGCCGCGGCTGAATGCAAACTGGCTGAATTTTCAAAACGAGCTGCGGCCCTTTTCCCGGATCATGAACGAGGAGCCGCTGAAAAATGGGAAATGCGAGCATGTGAGCGGGACCAGTGCGACCAGCAAACTAGTAAAGGCGCTGGGCGAAGCGCTGGAGAGTGGCAGCGGTTTTCCGGGTTTGGAGACTCTCATCGACAGTTCCTTTTTCTTCAAACCGGACCCGGAAGCGCTGCTGGTAAAAAAAGCCCCTACTGATTATCGGCATCGTTTCATCTCCGCCTACCGGCCGGCACAGCAAGCCCTGCGGGAAACGGTGCTGGCTTTCAGCGCCTACAAGACACTACCCTACCGTGAGTTCCTGAGAAATTTCATCAGCGTTTGGGAAAGCGGCAAGAAGACCCTGTTCGTGGAGGAGTTCAGCCAGACCCTGGCCAGGCTTTTCGTCCGCTGGAGCGAGGATGCCTTTCCCTATCTCTACCTGAAACTGTCGGACCGGTTCAACAGCTTCCTTTTTGACGAATTCCAGGACACCTCGACCTTGCAGTTCAAAGCCCTGGCCCCGCTCATCGACGAGGTATTATCACGGGAGAAGAACGCATCGCTTTTCATCGTCGGCGACCGCAAGCAGGCCATCTACCGCTGGCGCGGTGGCAACAGCGAACTCATGGAGGAAAACCGTCTCCGCAAGCAGGTCCCGGCCATCAACAACGTGAGCAAAAAAAAGTTCTCCTCCACCCTGGGCACGAACTGGCGCAGCCGCAGAGAGATCGTTGATTTCAACAACCGCTTCTGGGACTCGGAAGCGATCTCCCGGATCGCGGCCGAAGTTGTCCTGCAGCAGGCCATCGGGAACAATTTCAGGGACTCGCGACAGGCGCTCCCGGAAGACAGGGACAGGGAGGGGGGCTACGTGGAGCTGTCCCTGGAGGTTGAGGCCAAAGAAAGCCACGAAAGAGAAGCAGGGGAAACGGAAACAAGGGAAGACGAAGACGGCGCCCTTAGCTCCGCCCACCTGGACAGGATCGAAAGCATCATCCGCCGTCTTCACGACGAGCACGATTACGAGTATTCGGACATCGCCGTTCTGGTGCGTAAAAATGCCCAGGTCCGGGCCGTCATCCGCCACCTGGGCCACAAACACAAGAAGATCAGCAGCATTTCCGACCAGTCGCTAATGCTGGGCTCCAACTCCAAGGTCGCGGAGATCATCGCTTTCCTCCGTTTTCTCGACTATCCTCCGGATGATCTGAATTTTTTCTCCTTCATCAACGGCGAGATATTCCGGGTCGCGGCGAAACCTCCCTTTCTCGAGGAGATGAAGGCTTTTTCCGAGGAAATGTTCATCGGCTGCCGGGGGCCATTCTACAAACTGTTCCAGGAGAAATTCCCGGGGACCTGGAAAGGTCTTATCGAACCGTTTTTCCAATCGGTCGGCTACCTGCCTCCGTACGACTTGTTTTCCGATATCACCCAGGTGTTCAGCATATACGAAAATTTCAGCGACGACACGCCGTTCTTCCTGGCCCTGGGCGACGCGTTGCACCGCGCCGAGCGCGACGGCGGCAGCTCCATCGCCGGCTTCCTCCGCCAGTGGCGAAAAATGGTCGAGGACGAAGCAACACCTTCAGTGACCATCCCCGAGAATACTCCCGGCGTCCGCGTCCTGACCATGCACCAGTCCAAGGGGCTCGAATTCCGCGCCGTGATTGTGCCCATCGACGACAGCGGCGGCAGGGGCGACGACAACCTCCACTGGGACCAGGAAGGACTGTTTTATATCAATAGCGACATCGCCCGGGCGCATCCCGACCAAAAGGACAGGTACGAGAAGGAGAATTGCCGGGGCAGCATCGATCTGCTCAATCTCCTCTATGTGGCGTTCACCCGGGCCAAAGAGGCGCTGTTCGTTCCTGTGGCGGTCAGGAAAGCGATCAAGGCCCCGGAAACGGCCAGGAATGGACTGGTCAAAAAGATCTCCCGGGCGAGCGACGCCGTCGGCCGCCACCCGCTGCTGAATTGGTTCAATGAAGGCCCGCCAGCACCCTACCGCCGCGGCGAACTGGAGAAGAAGAAAAAAGAGCGTTTGGCTGGGAAGCGACCGACCGCCATCACCTCCAAGAAAATGCTGACCCGCTCTTGGCAAGCCAAATACCTAGTCTTTAAAAAGGCCGACGCAAAAGAAAGCCACGACCGCCAGGGGGCGAAGCGCGGTGAGCGCTTCCATGACCTTTTTTCCCGCCTCGGCGAGATCTCCACTCCTGGGCAACTGGCAGCCCGGGTGCTGGATCTGGCCGAAAATGCGGGATGGCCAGGGAGCGAAGCCGAAGCCGTTGTCGCATACCTGTGCCGCGATGATGTTTTTCACCTCCTCAGCCGCGGCCAGGAGGTTCACTGGGAAAAGGAAGTGGTCGATCACTCGGGGGCGGTGCCAGAATTCCGGCGCCTCGACCGCCTTCAGATCGGCGCGGACGAGGTCCTTGTCATCGACTTTAAAACCGGGCCCCATAAAAGCGAAGGATACAAATCCCAGGTGGCAGGATACCTTGGCACGGTCGGCCCACTCTTCCCGGACCGGAAATGCCGCGGCTATCTCCTCTACATCGACAGGGGCGAGGTCGAGGAGGTCACATGCTCGAGTTGATCGGCCTCCAGGAGGACCTAATCGAGCGGGCCTGCGCGCGGATCCTCGAAAACCGGGAAAGCAACGACCTTTCATCCACGGCGGTCGTTTTTCCCAGCAAGCGCTTCGGTTTCTTCGTGCGCCGGGAGCTGGCCGCCGGGATGGACGGCAATTTCTTTCCCCCGGCCCTATTCCCCATCGAAGCTTTTTTCGAGACGCTCTTCAAACTGAACTTTCCCGGTCATAAGATCCTGGACGAGCTGGAAGCGGCCCATGCCGTCCACGAAAGCGCTAGGGTCGTGTTCAAGGATGGGATGTACGGGAGCCGCAAGTTAGACGATTTCGCTTCCTTTCTCCCCTGGGCTCAAAAAATCCTTGGTGCCCTGGAAGAGATTCTGACCGAGGGCGGGCGCACTGAAGGGATCGATTTCGCAAAGTATGAAGAATTCACCCGGCTGGGCGACTACCATCGCTCCTACAAGGAATTTATCCTAAAAATTCCTGTTCTCCTGGCCGACCTCCAGCGCCGCCTGGACGGATGCAGACAGGCTACCCGGGGGATGGCCTGCCGCAGGGTGGCCGACCTGGCCGAAGAAAACAATCTGAAGATACCCTCGGCGCAGCACTGGATTTTCAGCGGCTTCAACGCCATGAACGCCTGCGAAAAAAAGTTGTTCTCATTCTTTCATGACAAACACGGGGCGCAATTCATCCTGCGCACAGACCCGATGGGGTTGAACAATGCCCTGTCACCGTTCCACCTGCAGGCTGAGACCATAAGAGGACTGGGGATGATCCCGCCTGCCGGGCCCAGCGGATCGAACCAATGGGATGACCTGGCCGAAAAGGTGATCATCCACCCTTGCGACGGCGTGGAGAGCGAGATCTATCATGCCTTTAAAATTCTTGAGCAGACATGCCGCGGCCGCGACGAAGCAGCACTGAAGAAGGTTGCCGTCCTCCTCCCATCGGCCCCCACCCTCATTCCGTTCGTGCAGGGGGCGGTCTCGCGCTTCGACCAGGATGCCAAAGGGCTGCCCTTCAACATCACACTGGGATACCCGCTGGAGCGGACGCCCATGATGCAGCTGGTTGATTCCCTGCTGACGGTCCTGGAGAACACCGAGGTCGGCACGATCGAGGCCAGCGATTACCTGCAACTCATCCGTCATCCCTATGTGAAGATATCGGGCGGCGGTGGAGACCTGGAGCCCTTGAAAAGAGGGATCCATTTGCTGGAGAACATCATCGACGGCGGAAACCTGATTCGCTTTTCAATAGGTGAGCTTGAGGCCAAGCTCAGCGGCGAGTTGCAGAGGCACACGCAGGGAATAGCCCCGGAACTCGCCGCGGAGATCACTGCCCAGGTCTTCGGCCTGCACCAGCGGTTCATTCCCCAGGGGATCACGGGAATGCAGCTGCTACTCGCCTTCCTTAAGCGGGCGTTGGAGAGCGTAGGCAGCGAGAAGAACCGCGGCTGCCACCTTTTCCTCAACGAGTATGCCGCCACCGCGCTGCAAGCTCTGGAAGAACTGGGGGATTTCGCCCACTCCCACGATAAGGTATTCCTTACCGCCGACATCAGGGGCATGACCACCATGGTACGCTCCCATTTCCGCGGCCGTACCATCCGCTTCGAGGGTTCGCCGCTGCAGGGAGTGCAGGTGATGGGCCCCCTAGAGTTTCGCGGACTTTCGTTCGATGAGGTCATCGTCCTCGACGCCCTGGAAGGAGTACTGCCCGGGACCGCCAAGTACGACCCTATTCTGCCCGCCGACATACGCGCCATCTTCGGCATCCGCGACCACGGAGACTGGGAAAAGATATACGCATTCAACTTTTTCGCCATGCTCGGAGCCGCCAAGCGAGTCCATGTCTTGTATCCCCGTAAAAGTGAGGACGGCAAGGAGTGCGAGCGCAGCCGCTTCATCGAGCGCATCGTCTACGCGGCCGCGAAAAAAAACAAGAAAGAGCCGGCGGCCATCCCCCTGTTCCTGCCTTTTGATATCTTACCTCGCGAGCTCAGAACTGTGGAGAAGAACAAAACCGTCCGAGAACGACTGGGGGCGATCACCCTGTCCCCGTCCTCGATTGAGACTTACGTCAAATGCCCCCTCCAGTTCTACTTCAGCAAGGTCCTCGGCCTAAGGGAACGTGAGGAGGTTGCCGCCGAAACCGAGGGCAGCCTGATCGGCACCATCGCCCATACAGCGCTTGAGGTTTTATATGATAAATACCCGGAAGCACGGGCAATGACCGGGGCAGGAGAAAAAGCCCTGGAAGCCGACCTGGAAAAATTCCTGTATAATGCCTTTCGCAAGCTAAACTTCAACCCGGAAAGAGGACTGGAACATATCCGCTCCTGGACCTTGCTGGAGCAGTTGCGCCTGTTCACCCGCGAGGACGGCAAGCGGATCAAGCAGAACGTCATCCAGGTTGAAAAGCGGGAAAAAACTCTATCCATGGACCTCAAAGTCCCGGGGCTGGGGCATCGGGTCAGCATCAGAGGTCGACTCGATCGTTTGGAAAGGGAAGGGAACCTGCTGCGGGTCGTCGACTACAAAACAGGTTCGCCCTTTCCGCCCAAGGTCCGCGTGAACGAAGCCCTGAACCTGAAGGATCTTTCCCGGCGGAATGAAAGGGGGTATTTCGACGCCCTCTCGGCTTTCCGGAAAAAATACCCAGGGATGCAGCTCCAGGTCTACCTCATGCTCCTGGCGCGGGAGCAGGGCAAGGGTTGGGATGAACTCGATGCCGCCTACGTGTTCCTTCGAGAAAAGAGCGGGAGGATGGTGCAGGGCATTTTCATGACCAGCGGCCGCAACTCGCGGCCATTCATCCCCGAGGAAAAGCGGCGGGCCATGGAAGCTTTTGTTAATGACCTGGGCGAAGTCCTGAACGACCTGTATTCCCGGGAATACTTCCTGGCCAATCCCGGCAACGAACGTTACTGTTCCTACTGCCCTTTTCGCCTCCCTTGCGGCAACCTGTAAAAACAACGTGATCCGCAATATTCTTGCCATGTACCGTGAGGCCTATGCCGGGTTGCCCCGCAACGCCTGGTTGTTGTCGCTGGTGCATTTCGTCAACCGCAGCGGCTCCATGGTCCTATTCTTCCTCAGCCTTTACCTGACCCGCAAATTGGGCTTCACCCTGGCCCAGGCCGGGCAGGTTGTTGGCGCCTTCGGTTTCGGAGCCCTGGCCGGATCCTACTTGGGCGGTATCCTCTGCGACCGCTTGGGGGCCACGGCCGTGCAGCGGTTGAGCCTGCTGCTGTCCGGCCTCAACTTCATCGTCATGGGCTACCTGGGCTCTTTTGTCCTCATCGTGGGAGCGGCTTTTCTGCAGGGCGTCTTCGCCGAAGCCCTGATTCCGGGTAACGCCACTGCCATGGCCCGTGAATGCCCGCCGACAATCCGCACCAAGGGCTTTGCCTTGAACCGCCTGGCCGCCAACCTGGGGGTGACCATCGGGCCAGTGCTGGGCGGCTACCTGGCCATGTGGAATTACCGCGCCCTGTTCTGGGTCGACGGCCTGACCAGTTTGGGCGCCCTGGTCCTCTTCCATGTATTTTTTAAAAGTGGACCCAAGCCGCCGCCCCTACAATCCCGTTCATCCTTCCCGCCTGCCGTTACGCCGCCTGGCCGCCGCCATCACTTGCCAGCCATATTTATCATGGCCTTCGGCCTGGGATTGATCTTCTCCCAGCTGTTCAGCACCTTTCCTCTCTACATTCATTCGGCTTTCGGTTTCGCTGAAAACCGCATCGGCCAATTGCTGGCCATCAATACGGTGCTGATCGTCCTTTTTGAAATGGTCCTGCTCCAGGGCTTGAAAAAGGCCGCCCCCCTGAAGATCATTGCAGTGGGAGCGCTGTTGACCGGGTTGGGCTTTGCCCTCACGCCCCTGGGGCGAGGTTTCCTTTACGCCGCCGCGACCGTGGCTGTCTGGACATTCGGTGAAATGCTCTCCCTGCCGCTGCTTACCGCCGAGATTGCCAACCGCTCCCATGAAGGGAACCGCGGCCGCCACATGGGCTGGTTCGGCGTCTCCTTTTCCCTGGCCTGGATGCTCGGGCCCATTGCCGGTTCGAGCATATACGTCCATTTTTCACCCATGGCCTTGTGGCTCAGCTGCGGTGTTCTGGGAGCGTTCCTGGCCCTGGGATTCAGGCGCCTGGCGAGTGGACAGGACGGCCCGGACCGGTAAAATTCGAGTGAGTGTAATGCCCCCGGCGGAAAGGACCGGGCGCCGCGTCCGGCGCCCGGGATTTGTCTTTATTTAAGGAGGATCTCTTCAAAGAAATCCAGGGCACTTGGATCCCTGGACTGGCCGAGCCAGAAGATCGCTTCCTTACGCAAACGGGAGTGGGGATTTTTGCGGGCGATTTGCATCAGCATTGGCGTGCCCTTGTCTTCAGGCAGCTGGCTGAGAGCGAAAACAGCGTGTTTTTTGATGTCCAGTGCTTCGGGAGAGGCAATCACTTCGCCCAGCGCCTTGATCGCGGCAGCCGAAGCTTTCTGGCCCAGCCAGAAAATGGCGTCCTTGCGAACAGCCGTGTCCGGGTCGCGACGGGCCAGGTCGATCAATTCGGAAACCGCGGCCGAACCATTGAAAAGGTAAAGGGCAAAGACCAGGTCCTTGCGCAAATCACGATCGGGTTCCTGACTGAGCACGCCGCGGATGAATTCCAGCCCCTGGGCTTCATCGGCTGTTCCCAGCCAGGCCAGACGCTCGCCGCCCAGGTCGTATTCCCGGTCCGGAGCGAGGAGTTTCATGTCACTGATGCGGCAGCGGCCTTTTTCAACCCGGTTCAGGAAAATCAACACTCCCCAGTAAAGGCCGTCCTTTTTTTTGCCTTGGCCATCAGAAATAGTCAGGCTGTGATCGCGATCGGAATTCACGACAATCCGGCCATTCCGACTTTTGATCGACATGGGGCCAGTTTCGCTGACGCCATGATGCCGCTGACAGGAATAAATAGGTTCGAACACGGGAAAAGCCCAGGCCGTGAAAAAAACGGCCCCTTCGCTTGCCGTCGCCGATTGGCGGCAGGCTTCAGCGGAGCGTGCTTTTAAAGAAAGACCGCCCGTTTCCACGGACCTGACCTGACCATTAAACATCTTTGCCGTCGGACTTTCCGCAGCCGGAACCAGCAAAGCCGCCAACAGCCAACCAGCCAATAGAATAATCGCTTGGCGCTTCATGGGATGCACTCGCTTATTCCTGGTCGATCAGTTGCTGCAGGAATTTCGCAGCCTCATCGCTGTCGGATTGGCCGATCCAGAAAATCGCTTTTTTCTTCAACTGCGGATTCTTTTCACCACGGGCAATGGCCAACAGATGTTTCAGTGCCGCTTCGCTGTCATTTTGGCTCAGGCTGAAGAGTATCTTTTCCTTGATGGCAAAATTCGCATTGCTGTCGTATAACGCCTTGAGCATATTGGCGTTGGCCGCGCCCCCTTTCTGGCCGATCCAGAACACGGCTTCTCCTTTCAAACGATCCGCGGAATTCCCGGTGGCGATCTCCTTGAGAAAAGCCATGCCCTGATCACCGTCCAGCTGTCCCAGGGAAAAGATGATCTTCTTTTTCAATTCGACGTCGCTATTGGCTTTGTACATCTCCATCAGGGCGGCGGCAGCCCGCTTGTCAGCGGATTGGCCGATCCAGAAAACCGCTTTCTCCCTCAATTCCAGGTCGGGGTCGCTCTTGGCGATATCCAGCAGCTTGCGGAAGCTCGCTTCACTCTCATTCTGGGAAAGGGAGAACAGGACTTTTTCCTTCAGTTTGCGATCCTGAAAACTTGAATAGAGATCGATCAGGATTCGCAGGCCCGCATCCCCGCCCTCCTGCCCCAGCCAGAAAATGGCCTGTTCGCGGACATGGGGGTCTTCATCCTTGCGGGCGATCTCGCCGAGCAGGGGCGGCACCGAGGGATCGTCGTGCTGGCTTAAAACAAAAACCGCCTTGGCGCGGATGTTTTTGTCCTTGTTCTCCTTGACGATCTTTTTCAGAATGGGCAGGGCTTTGTCCTTGTTCATTTGCATCAGGGCATCCAGGGCCACCAGCTTGACATTGATATCAGAGCCGTTTCCGGCTTCGGCGCCATGGGTGATGTACTTTTTGTACTGGACCTTGCCCGCCTTGACCAGGTTCTCGGCCACTTCGATGCGCAGCATGCGGGCATCGCTGGCCCAACTGCTTTCGTTGAAGCGCTTCAACAGCATCTCGAGCTTGATCATGGCCTGTTCACGCATGGCGGTCTGCTTTTCAGAACTGCCGCTTTCTCTGGCCGCCTGGTTCAGGCTGTAGGCCAGCCAATAATAAGGTTCGGCTTCCCACTGGCTCTGGGGGAAAAGTGTGCTGAAATTCTTCCATTGCTCGACCGCCGCATTCCAGTCCTTTTTGTGAATGGCGTCTTTGCCCGCTTGGAACAATTTATCGGCTTTCTCGCCGGCCGCTTGCCCCGTCGTCTGGGCCGTTAGCGGACCGATCGCCATAAGCAGAACGACCAGTACCAAAAAAAACAGCTTTTTTAAATTTTTCATGTTGTGCCTCCTTATATTTGCACGGTTTTGCGATCTGCAAACTTAAAAACCTTCATTTTCATGGGGATGCCCTTTTCCCGTATCAAAGTACCGATCAACCAGGTATTCTCGGAATCGGAACGGTCAAGATGGGCGATTTCGAGCAGGACCAGCTCAATATCATCCAACAAGCGGAGCAGCGATGAATCCCTGTTCTTATCGGCCCGCAAACGTAAAATACGCAAGTTGCCCAGCAACAGCCTTATCCGCGCCTGGCCGATCGTGTTGCCGCCGTCCTGACCCGGGGCATTGCTGAATTCAGTGAGGACGGGCTGCAGAGCGGCGAAATAGTCCTGAGCCGAATACATGAAAGGAGCATCAAGCGGGGCAGCCATTTCCGTCCTGGCGGAAAAAAAGTACAGACGGGCGGCGGCGACACCCAAAATGAAAAAGGCCAGAAAACCCGCTGTGATCAATAGCCAGCGCGGCGACCGCAACCAGAAAATCTGCCGGGGCAGCGCCGGACTGAGCGCGGCGGCGATCTTGCGCCACGATTTGTCGAAATCGGCGCCCGGCACCGTTATGGCGGCCGTTTGCACCAGGCTGCCGATTTTCCTTATTTCTTCAAAGCGGGCGCTACAGGCGGGACAGGCACGCAAATGACTTTCAAATCCCGCTTTTTCCGCTTCAGCCAGTTGGCCATCCAGATTAGCAAAAATAAGATCTTCGAATTTTTTGCATTTCATTTTCATTCCCCCATAGATGCGGACAATTCTTTTTTCAACTGCCCCAGAGCCCGGAAAAGTTGTTTTTTGACACTGCCCTGGCTACAGCCCATGGTCTCAGCGATCTCGCCGATCTTCAGCTGCTGGTAATGACGCAAGACCACCACCATGCGTTTGCGTTCCGTAAGCCGTTCCAAGCCCCGCCGCACCTGGCTGGCCGATTCATTGCGGACATACTCGCTTTCCGGCGTGGCATCCTCTTCATTCCCGGCGGCAGCCGCCAGATTTTCGCTTAATTCAACATTGTCTTTATGGCGGCGGCGGCGGCGAAAATGGTCCAGGGAGCAATTGACGGCAATGCGGTACAACCAGGTGGCGAAATACGAATTTTCGTTCAATTGACACTTCTGCAGCGACTGAAATGCCTTGATGAAAGTATCCTGCAAAATGTCTTCCGCGTCGGCGACATTGCCCGCATAACGGTAGGCCAATGAATAAATGCGGCTGCGGTTGCGTTCATACAATTCATGCATGGCGCCCCGGTCGCCCGCTTTGGCCAAAGCCACTCTATCAACTTCATTGCTGTTCATTTGCAACATACCCCTTTGACGGACATTATACTGCTTTGGTTGACCGGGATAAAAATAAATCTTTGGATTAAAAAAACGGGGGGGATCGAAAAAACTGAAAACAAAAAAAAAGGGATGGCCCTTGAGGGACCATCCCCTTGATTTTCGGTTACCTGTTTAGTCTGTGATGATAACAGCAGGTAAGCTTGAGCCTACCAGCGGTTGCCGCCGAAGCGGTCGCGGTCGCGGCTGCCGCCTTCGGTTTTCGGCTTGGCTTCGTTCACTTTCATGGGCCGGCCCTTCAGTTCTTTGCCGTTCAGGGCCTTGATGGCCGCAGCGGCTTCTTCTTTTTCCGGCATTTCGACAAAACCAAAACCTCTCGGCTTATTGGTGAATTTGTCCTTGATGATGGTCGCTGAAGCCACCTGGCCGAATTCCTCAAAAGACTTGCGTAAATCCTCTTCCTGGATCTCCCAGGGTAAGTTACCGACGTAAATGTTCATAAAATCCTCCGATATGAGTTTGTTATTTGTGAACATTCAACTTTAAATTTCATCCGGTTTTCCAAACCCTAAAAATATGGAAATCTCGACTTCAGCGATGTCGTGAGGTTTTATCCATCTCTTGCGGGGATTTTCGGCAAACCAACAAAATTTCAAAAACTTGATACATTCACCAACTCTATCAAGTGCATTATAAATCAAATAAAGCTCAAATGCAAGAAAAAAATTAGGAATTATTTTTTTGGGCTCCGATTCAGGGAATTCGGTACACGCGATGCATCTGCAGCCCCAAGCGGACATCGGGGATGCCGCCGCGCGCGCAGGCCTTGAAAAGATCGAACGAGAGACGGTATTTGCGCCGGGCGCTCCATTCGGGCTGGAGGATGATCGGCGCCCCGCTATGCTCGCGAATTTTTTTCAATACCGTCATGTCGAGGGCCGGGGTGACCAGCAGCTTGATCTCACTGATGCGCGTCCAAAGCCGCGGATGCACGCGGAAGGCGGCGACATCCTTGGGCGAGACCGTCCACCAGTCGAGCGGCAGGTCCTGAAAATGCAGGCCGTTGGTTTCCACGGCTACAAAATAATGCTTGCGGCGCAAAACCTTTACCAGTTCTTTCAAATCCTGTTCCAGGGGTTCGCCGCCGCTGATCACCAGGCGCGACCCCGGGCAGGCGGCTTGCAGAGCGGCCACAGCCGTCGCGATCTCGGCCGTAGACATTTCCCTGCCTCCCCGCCAGGCGCCGCGGCTATCGCAATAGGGGCAGCGCAGGGAACAGCCGGCCATGCGGATGAATATCGAGGAAATGCCGCTGTTCAGGCCCTCGCCCTGGGCCGACCAGAAAATCTCATTGATCTTCGCCATAGGAGGCCCCGGCATCGTCTGATTCCCAGATCATGACCCGGATGACCGGGTAGTTCAATTTGATCTGTTCGAAAAAATATCTGGCCAGGTTTTCGGCCGAAGGGGAAAAATCATAGACCTCGTTGAGCACTTTGTGATCCGGGACCAGGCCGCGCAGGTATTCCTTGATCTCGCCAAAATCGACGGATATGCCGGAACGGTCGAGTTCACGGGTCCGAAAATGGGCCTCCATCTCGAAGGTATGGCCGTGCATTTTCTCGCACTTGCCCTGGTAGTGCTCGAGAAAATGGGCCGCGGAAAATTTCTGTCTGACCACCAGATCCCAGCTCATGCTTTTCCCTCCTTTTGCAGACGTACCAGCAACGGGTCCTGCCGCCCCAGTTCGGCGAAGGCGCGGGCCCGGATGTCGCAGGAAGGGCAGCGGCCGCAGGGAAGCTCGGCGCCGCGGTAGCAGGAGATCGAATGCGCGTAATCGGCGTCCAGCTCAAATCCCAGAGCGATGATCTCTTTTTTATTCAAGGTGATCAGCGGCGCATGCACTTTGAATTTCTCCCTGCCTTTTCCGGCTGAAGTGCCCTGGTTGATGGCCGCCGCCATTTTTCGGCTGAACGGAACCGTGGTATCAGGGTAATCGGGACTATCAATGGCGTTGAACCCGGTGACCAGGTTGCGGCTGGCATGCGATTCGGCGCAGGCGGCGGCCAGGGCCAGAAAAATGCCATTGCGAAAAGGGACGTATGTCGACGGCACACCGGGTTCTTGCCGGGACGCGGCCAGGGATTCGGGAATGGAGCGGCCGTCGGCGAGCAAAGCCGAACCCAGCAGGTTGCGCAGGGGCAGCGTCACGACATCATAAGCGACCGCCAGGCCGGCGGCGATCTTTTCCGCCATTTCCACTTCGATGCGATGCTGCTGGCCGTAATCTACGATCAGCGCCCGCAGCGGGGCGAATTTTTCGCGAGCCCAATAGAGAGCCGTGGTCGAATCGATGCCCCCGGAAAACAACACCACCGCGCCTTTGTTCATGCGCCTATTCTACCGCATTTCCGGGCGTCTGCCAAACACGAATTTCATTAGAAGAATCTGCCAGGGCACGGGAATGCAGATCTGCGTCCCTTTAAGGTCGAGGATGCTACCTGTTTTGTTCCAGTCGGCCCCGCAAGGGCAGGAATTTGCGGGCGAACACCAGGGTACCGGCCAGGCAGAGCGCACCGCCGCAGGCCAGCGCCAGCCGCACACCGATGGCGCTGGCCAGCGTGCCGTACAGGAAACTGCCGATGGGCGTGGCGCCCATGAAGGCCATGATGTAGATGCTCATCACCCGGGCCCGTTTGTCGTCGCTGATCAGGTGCTGCAGGTAGGTATTGGCCGATGCCATCTGCACCATCATCCCCACCCCGCCCAGGAAAAGCAGTGGCATGGCCTGCCAGAAAACCCGGGCCAGGGAGAGGGCGACCAGGGCCAGGCTGAAAACAACCGATCCACCCACCATGATTTTTTCAAGGCCCTGGGTGTTGGGGCGCGAGGCCAGGGCCAATGCCCCCAGCAGCGCCCCGAGTCCGGCCGCGCCCATTAAAAATCCCAAACTATGCGGGCCGCCGTTCAAAGCCTTGCTCACGAAAACCGGCATTAGGGTCAGGTACGACAACCCGACCAGGCTGACCCAGGCGATGAGGACAATGATCAGACGGATGGGCTGCAAACCGAAGGTATAAGCAAAACCCTCGCGCAGTTCGCGCCAGAAACCTATTTTCCTGTCGCTCTTTTTGTGGGGTTCGAACCTCATAGCCAATAGGGCGAAGATCACCGCCAGATAACTGAAACCGTTGAGCAGGAAGCAGATCCCCTCGCCGGTCAGGGCGATCAGGATGCCGGCCACGGGTGGACCGACCAGGCGAGCCCCGTTGAACATGGCCGAATTCAAGGCAATGGCATTGCCGAGATCTTCCTTTTTTTCGACGACCTGTACGATGAAAGAATGGCGGGCCGGCGCATCCAGGGCGTTGGCCAAACCCAGAAAAAAGGCCAAAGGCAGCAGATGCCAGGGGAAGAAGGCCTTGCTGAACATCAGAGCAGCCAGGACGAACGCCTGGGTCATGGCTAGGAACTGCGCTACCAGCATGATGTGCAAGCGGTTCCAGCGGTCGGCCAGGACGCCGGCCAGGGGCGATATGAAAAAAACAGGCATCTGGGCGAAAAAAGCCACCAGGCCGAGATAAAAAGCCGAGCCGGTCAGGCGGTAAACCAGCCAGCCCATGGCCACCTGCTGCATCCAGGAACCGGTCAGTGAAATGCCCTGACCGCCGAAATAAAGGCGGTAGTTGCGATAACGCAAGGCACGCAGGGTTGACTTCAGATTGGCAAAAGGTCGGCGCAGCTTACTTTTTTTTGCCATGGCCTATCCTGCGCATAGGTGTTCCAGCAGTATCTTCAAGCCGATGGCGATCAGGATCGCCCCGCCCAGGATCTCAACTTTTCCAGCAAACCACATCCCGAACCTGTGCCCGATGAAAACAGCAAGCAGCGATAGGCAAAAGGTCACCAGGCCGATGAGCAGCACTGGCATGATGATATCCACGGCCAATGCCGAAAAACTGAGGCCCACTGCCAGGGCGTCAATGCTGGTGGCCACAGAGAGAGCCAGCAGTACCGTCAGGCCCAACTGCTTGGTTTGCACCCGGCAGTCAGGGGCGCGCCGCGCCTCGAGCATCATCTTGCCGCCAATGACAGAGAGCAGGATGAAGACCAGCCAGTGGTCGAAACTGGAAATTATTTTTTTGAATCCCAGACCGGCCAGCCAGCCGATAACCGGCATCAGCAGCTGGAAAAGGCCAAAAAAGAAAGCCAGGCGCATGGCCTGGCGCAGTTCTACTTTTCTGGAGGCGCAGCCGTTGGCCATGGCCACGGCCACGGCGTCCATGGACAAGCCCACGGCAATGAATAGAACTGTCAGCAAATCCATTTTTGCGCCTTTTGATCCGCCGTCATCCGCAAGCGAAGTGAAAGTCCACTGTAGCAGAGGCCCGGCCGGCTGTCAACCGCAAGCCCGGCCGGGGGTCGTCCACCGGCGGCTATTGGGGAAGTATCTCCAGGAGGAATTGCCGGGAAAGCGAGCGGTACGAGGCGCGGACCATGATGCGTCCGGCGCGGCGGATCAGGTAAAAATCATAATTGAAATTTTTGAACAGAAAATCATAATTCATCTGGGTCTGGAACTCCCAGTTCTTGACCAGGGTGACGCTGCAATCGAGGTAGCCGCTGGTGAAATTTCCGGTCTTGGTGTCATAGGAAAGCGACAGCCAGCCCTTGACGCGATGTTGGCCTTCCTTGAGCTTCAGCACCGCCGACCAGTCCTGCGAGGTGCTGCCGCGGATGAACCATTTTTCGGTCTGGCGCCGCGTGTGGTAGTTGTACAAAAAATCGAGATCGGCCAAACCGCCCAGGCTTTGGCTGCACTTGAAAACACAGCCCAGCGAGGTGAAGTCGTTCAGGTGGTCCTGCTCTAGCAGCTGCTCGGCGGCCAGGGACATCGTGAAAGCCGGCCCCCGCCCCAGTTGGATCCTTTCACTCTGCAGGCTCAATCCCAGGTTCGCCTTGCTCTGGCTGTCCCGCATGCCGGCCAGCTCCAGCTGGTTGACCATGAAGCTGGAAACAAGGTTGACCTGCAGCAGGTTGTGGTAAAGCCGGAAAGGGCTCAAGTTCAGGGTGAAGCGGGGCGTGCCCTGACTCTGGTTCTGCAAAAGGTCTTTGTGGAAAGAATAATCGGCGGCCATGTTGAAAAGACGGTTTGTATAGACCAGGGAAAACGATGAGCTGAGCAGGCGATTGTATGCGTCCTGACCATAACGAAGGCGGGAACGGGAATGCTGCAGGGTAAGGTTGAAGTTTTTCACGGCCTGGTTCTGCAAAGAGATCTCGGCCACATACTGTTTCTCTTTTTCATAGGAAAGGTTCAGGGCCAGGTTGCCCAGCATGGGGTTTTGCAGGCTGGATCCAAGACGCAGCCACAATTCTTCCTGCTCGGCCGCGGTGCGGCTGAATTCGGCCGCCCATTCGCTGGAAAATCGCGGGGTCCATTGGGTTTTGTAGGCCAACCGGGAGTTGAACAGGTTGTCGGTCAGAAAGTTGACGCTCAGATTGATCGCGCTCTTCTTGCTGAGATTGAGCGAATTCAGCGAATTGAGATTCACTTTGAACGCGGGACCGGTCTCGATCTGGCCAAAGAGATCGTATTTGATGTCCAGCATGTTGTAGGTCCTGACCGTACCGTTTTTGACCGGTTTTTCCAATAGCAGGTGGCCATTGATCACCAGCCCCTGGGACGGGTAATACCAGATCTTGTCGACGTAGGTGCCTTGGAGTTGTGTTGTGTCGCCACCCTGATCGAGCTTGAATTTCTTGAATGACAGCGACTGGACTCCTTCAATGAAAGCGGTGGTCTGGTAGCCGTACACCCCGTACAAACCGTTGATGACGATGCGGTGGTTCAAAAAATACACCAGCGATTTTTTCAGCGCTTCAGGGTCCCTGAGGACGATTTTTCCAGCAGCGTTATTCTCGCCGGCGGCGTTTTTTTTCTGACCCGGCAGCATCCAGGAAAGGATGCGCTCCTGAAAAACGGTCAATCTCAGGCTCAGGCTCTCCAGGTCGATCTCCATCATGTCGGCGGCATATTTCTGCTTCCCCGCCTCGACCAGGCAGTTGCGGCTGGCCAAGGCAACGCGTCCGGACACATCGATCTCCACGGTCTCGGCCTGGATGGTCCATTCCTTGCACTTGACCTGGATGTGTCCCCGGCCGTATACGTAATTGTAGTCATAACTGTAGAGAAGATAATCACCCTTGACCTCCAGCAATTCCTTGGCCGGAAGGCAAAGGGTCAAAGTCCCCAGGAGGAAAAAGAGGGCCTTGTTCATTGAAACCTTATTTTATAGATATTGCCGGCCCGGTCGCCGCACCAGAAGATCCCCTCGGCATAAGCAAGCCCGGCCGCCTGACGGGAAGGGGTCTGATATTGATTCACCGGGGCGCCGCTTTCATCCAGGCGGAAAAACTTCGTTTGCGTGGCATCGATGGTCCACAAGTTGCTGCCGTCATGGCTGATACCGTCGATGGCGAAACCGGGCTGGGGAATGGAGCGCTCGATCGTCCCGCTTCCCGGATCGACGACCAGGACCGAGTTGGTCAGGCGGTCGGCTACGTACAGCCGCCCGGCTGCGAAATCCAGGCAGCCGACATTGCCGCGCAGCAGGTTGAGGACACGGATCAGCGTGCCGGTGACGATGTTCACCTGCGCCAATTGGGAAGAATTCTTGATGCTCAGCCAAAGGTCTTTGCCGTCGTAGGCGATGCCGGCCACCGGCTGCTCGAAATCCAGTTCCCTGATCAAGGCCCCGGAGTTGTAGTTCAGGGCCAGGACCCGCGACAGCGAATCGACCACCCAAAGGGCATCGCCGCTGAAGGTCAGATCGACCGGAACGATGCCGTCGACCTGCAGGGTGGAAAGGACCTCATAAGCGCGGGTTTCCGCTTCGGGATCGTTGGGATTGTCGAAAAGCCTGTCGTTGCACCCGGAGAGGCAAAGGAGGCTAAAAACAGCAAGTAAAGCCAGCGCCAAATGTTTGGTTTTCATGGTTGTAATAAGGGTGAAAAGCCAGGGCCGCCTTGCGGCCGTACTTTTTCTTGGCGAAAACAAAGATGTCGATCATGTTGAGAACCCAGACGCCGGCAGCGGCCAAAATGGCCGTGTTGCGCCGCCGGTCAAATTTTTCGGTCTGCAGGCGCCAGGCTGTGGCCTGGTCCATGTCCGTGGCATCGCGGTAACTGTGGTAGGCATCATTGCCCTTGCCGAGATTGACGACGACCAGGGCCAGGCAAAAGATTTCTCCGGAAGCGAAAACCGCGGCCTTGACGTACTGCTTTTCAGCCAGTTGCCCCAGGCCGGGAAACAACAGCGATTTTTCCAAGGCCTTGCGCAAGCGCACGGATTCAGGTTTCACGTCTTCCGCTGCGAACAGCACCTGCCCGGCCATGAGCACCACCAGCAAAACCAGCGCCTTTTTCCTAAGCAATTTTTCCCTCGCAGAGGTTTTCGTTGACCACGCCCTCGACGCGCACCGACAGTTTTTTCTTTTTGTAGCCGCGCACCGGCGGGATGCGCACCGACAGGAAATTGCGCGTGACCACCAGAGCGTAATTGGGGTTTTCCTCGATCAGGATGCCGGTAAAAACCTTGCCGCGGCAGCGGTCGCGGTAGGCCAACTTCATCTGGATGCCCAATTCCTTCAATTCCAGGGCGCGCGCCCTGACCATTTCGACAGGCAGGGGGTCCAGGGCGGCGGCCTTGGTGCCGCGGCGCGGTGAGAAAGGGAACACGTGCAAGTAATTCAGCGGCGAAGCCTGGATGAACTTCACGGTTTCCTGGAATTCCTTTTCACTTTCGCCGGGAAAGCCGACAATAAAATCAGCCCCCAGGTTGGCTTCAGGGAAAAATTTGCGGAAATGGGCAAGGATCTTCAGGTAATCAGCGCTTTTGCCGCCGCGGTTCATGCGGCGAATGACCGCGTCGCTGCCGCTTTGAAAGGAAAAATGAAAGCTGTCGGCGATCTTTGAAAAAGCGCTCAACTCCTTGACGAAACTGTACTTGATGAAGCGCGGGTCCAGGGAACTCAAGCGGATGATCTCGATACCGCGGACGTGCTGGATCTCTTCGATCATGCCCAGCAGGGTTTCGCGGGGGAAGATATCGTAACCGTAGGACGACAGGTTGATGCCGGTCAACACCACTTCGCGGTAGCCCAGCGCCGCATAGTACCGGACCTTGGCAATGATTTCCTTTTTCGACAGGCTCTGGGCCTTGCCGCGCAGGGAGGGCACGATGCAAAAAGCGCAGCGAAAATTGCAGCCGTCCTGGATCTTTAAAAAAACCCGGGAACGGAAAGAAGAATGGAAGATCATGCGGCTGTCCAGGGGAAAAAGCTCGCTCACGGCCTGGACCAGGCGCTTTTTTTCCTGGTTGTCAAAAAAAAAATAATTCTTGTATTTGTGGCCCAGCATCGTCTTGTCCTGGCTGACCGTGCAACCGGCGATCAGCCATTGGATGCGGGTGTTGCGATAGGCCTTGCCGACAAAGCGCAGTACATCCTTTTCGGCCTTCTCGGTGACGCTGCAGGTGTTCAAAATCCCGAAAGCGGCCAGGGCGGGCGAAGTGGTCAATTCATAACCGAGTTTTTCCAGTTCGATGATCCATTCCTGGACCTCGGCCTGGTTGCTGCGGCAACCGAAACTATCGACGACGAACTTCATCCCTGATCCAGCTTTTCCTTCAGTTTCCGGCTCTTTTCCACAACCTTTTCCTGCTGCTCGGCGCGGTAGGCCTGTAATTTTTCCCTGCAAACCGGATCATGGGCGGCCAGCAGGGCGACGGCGAACAGGGTGGCATTGGTCGCTCCGGCGTCGCCAATGCCGAAAGTGGCGACAGGAATGCCGGCCGGCATCTGGACAATGGCCAGCAGGGAATCGAGGCCGAAAAGTGATGAAGTCATGGGCACGCCCAGGACCGGCAGCAAGGTGTGGCTGGCCACGACGCCGGGCAGGTGGGCGGCGCCTCCGGCAGCAGCGATGATCACTTCCACGCCTTGCGCTTCGAATTCCCGCACCAGCTGCAGAGTGCGTTCCGGGGTGCGATGGGCCGAACTGACCTCAACCCGCAGGGGAATCTGCAGGCGGCGCAGCAGGGCGATGCCCTTTTCCACCTGGGGGAAATCCGAATCCGAACCCAGTATATAGGCTATCTTGGCTTTCATTTGCGGTTCCAGCCGATATCGCGGCGGAAGGTCATGTCGTCAAAAGCAATAAAGGAGATGCCGTCATAGATCTTGTCCATGGCTTCCTTCATGGACGAGGCTGTGGCGCAGACGTTCAGCACCCGGCCGCCGGCGCTGACCGGACCGTCCTTGCCCGCGGCCGTGCCGGCGTGAAAAACTTCCACGCCCAGAGACTTGGCCCGCTCCAGGCCCTGGATCCTCTGCCCCTTGGCATACCTCTGCGGATAGCCTTTGGCGGCCAGGACCACGCAGCCGGAAACATTTTCGTCCCAGTCGGCGACGATGTCAAAAAGGTTTTCATCGGCCGATCCTTCCAATATGTCTACTAGGTCGCTTTTCAAACGCATCAACACCACCTGGGTTTCCGGATCGCCGAAGCGGGCGTTGAATTCCAGGACCTTGGGGCCTTCCCGGGTGATCATCAAGCCGGCATAGAGAAGCCCTTTGTATTCCTTGTTCTCGAATTTCAACCCGGAAACTGTCGGCTGGATTATGGTTTTCATGATCTGGTTGAAAAGGTCTTTGTTGATCTGCGGCGCCGGCGAAATGGCGCCCATGCCGCCGGTGTTGGGTCCCTTGTCGTCTTCCAGGGCTTTTTTGTAATCCATGGAGGTGGCCAGTGGGAAGATGCGCTTGCCGTCACAGACGGCCATGAATGTCATTTCCTGGCCGCTGAGGAATTCCTCGATCACCACCCGTTCCCCGGATTGGCCGAATTTCCCTTCCAGCATGACCTCCTTGATGGCCTCATCGGCTTCGTCCTTTTTTTGGCAAATAAAAACACCTTTGCCGGACGCCAGGCCGTCGGCCTTGATCACCAGCGGGAACTTGGCTTTTTGGAAATATTCAAGCGCTACGGCGGCGGAATTGATGACCTTGAAGTCCGCTGTCGGAATATTGTTCTTGCGCATGAAATCCTTGGCAAAGGACTTGGAGGTCTCGATCATGGCCGCCTTCTGGGTCGGGCCGAAGATCTTCAGGTTGCGGTTGTTGAATTCATCGACAATGCCCAAACCCAGCGGCTGCTCCGGGCCGATAACGGTCAGGTCGATCCTCTGTTCCTGGGCGAAATCGGCCAGTTCGATGATGCTGGCCGGCTTGATATCAACGAGTTCAGCCAGCTGCTTCATGCCGGGATTGCCCGGGGCGGCGAAGATCTTGGTCACCCGCTTGGACTGGGAGATCTTCCATACCAGGGCATGCTCCCGGCCACCGGAACCGACGATCAATGTTTTCATCTTGACTCCTTATGAATTCCCGCCTGAATTATAGAAAAAAAATCACTTTTGCACAAGAGGACTGGGCGTGATGGCCACGGTGGGACTTGTCCCAACGACCATTCTATTCGCCTGACGGGGCCTTGCCTGCCCCGCCAGCGGAATTTGTTCTGTCGTTGGGGTCAATCGGTGGCGAAATAAACCGGGTTCTCGGCCAGGAAGGCGTCGCTGAAAATATCGCGGACCACTTCGCCCTGCAGGCCCCTGGAAAGGGGAAAGCCCACGTAATACAACAGGGTCGGGAACAGATCGGCCAGGCGCACGGTTTCCAGGAACAGACCTTTCTTCAAAGCCGCTTTTTCATACATCAGAAAAGCTCCCGGCGTGTTCAGTGGCTTGTAGACGAACACATCGCGGCGGCCGATGTAGTTGACCAGGATGCGCCGCCAAACCGACATGGGGACGATCTCGTGGAAATTCAGCACCACCAGCAATTCATTGTCGCCCATGGAACCGATGATCTTGCCTATGACCGAATCGTAATATTCGTAATATTTTTCCAGTATCCAGCCGTATTTCTGGCTGTTTTCCCTATCGATGAGTTTGCCAAAATTTTCGGGATGCGCGTAATGGTAAAAATGGGCGTTCACGTTCTTCAAGCCGCTGAGATGCACCAGTGAGTAACGAAAATCCCTGGTTTTCAGTTCGGGGATCTGTTTGCGGATGAAATCATCGTAAAAAAATGTCTTTTTCAAAATATCCAGTTTTTTGTCCTTGCTTTCCAGGGTGGCTGAAAAAAACTGCACAAAATTGTTGTTTTTTTTCAGATTCTTTTTGGCATAGACCGGCCAAGCCGGAGGGGAGAGCATGGTGAAGGTCTTGAAGCCGTTCCGCTCATAGCACTCCTTGATGCGGTCGGTCGGGGCCGCTCCCGGATTTTTATAAAAATCGATCACATCCAGTTTGGCCGAATTCCGGAAAAAAATGTATTTCGGGAAAATATCGAACTCCAGGGGCAGGTCACGGAACTGGAACTTGAACGCGGAATGGGCGGCGGCGGCGGCCGGAAGTTCTCCGGACAGCAGGGTGTTGAACAGGGACAGGTCCATGTTGGGTTCGTGGGTCTTCAAGCGCCCGATCACCCCGTTTTCCTTGATCCACTTCAAATTCAGCAGGTTTTGATCCTGGGAACTGCCGAGCAGATAATTGAGTGATAGCCCTTCCATGATCACCATATTGATCTGGCGCGGCGGATTGATGGCCGGCGCGGTATACTTGAAAACGGAGGGGAGCGGAATGACTTTTTGGATGATCAGGGCATAAGCGACCAGGCCGTCGGCAAGCAGCAGCAGTAGGAAAAGGATCTGGAGCCATTTCCGGCGCCGGGATTTGCTGAAAATGAAAACCAGGCCCAGGATGAGCAGCAGGAAATTCAGCAGCAGGATCTTGATAAATTTGTCCCGGGCGGCGGCCTGGAAGAACTCATGGTAGTAATCGTAATTGGCATAGATCAAAACCGAAACGACCAGCATGGTAAAGGAAAAAAAATAGACCGGCGTCGGGGGATTGAAAAAACCGATGGGGTATTTGCGTTCAGAAAAAAACTGCACTACGAAAAAAGTCAGGGCAATGAAGACGAACCACAACGGGCCGTAGAAAGTCAGCAAATTCAAAAAAACCGGCAGCAGGCCTGTTTTTTCGATCGCCACCCCGGGATTCAACAACCCGATCAGAAGCAGGATGAAAAAAGTGAAGACACAGGCCGTGAGGGCGAAATTGACGACCAGTTTCAGCGAGCGCAGCAAGTTACTTTTCGTACCCTTGGGAAGTGGTGATCAGCATCAGTGTGGTCTGTCCGATCTTGAACTCGGTCTGGTCGGTGATCTCGGTGATGGAAACCTTGTCGTCGTTGATGAATGTGCCGTTGGTGCTGCCCAGGTCGCGCAAAAATATTTTTTCGTTGCGCACTTCGATGGCCATGTGCTTGCGGGACACTTCCTTGTCCGGGATGATCAGATCGACCTTGCCCCTGCCGATCAGCACATAGGGTTTATTCAGGTGGAAGATGAAGCCGGCCCGGGCCCCCTTGATCACGGCCACGGAAATTTTCCGGTCATCGGGAAGTTTCAGGTTTTCATTGATCCAAAGAGAATCTTCCACTTTCTGTTGGATGATCTTGGCCGTATCCTTCTTGCTGGATGAGTCCCCTTTTGCTTCCATGATCTCGAAAACCGTCTGGCACCTGGAACATTTGAGTTTATTTTTACCCTTGACCTTTTCTTCGGGTATCTCGTACTTGGCCTTGCATTGCGGACATTCGATAATCATGGTTAGATTATATCACCATTAATTTTTTTTAGTCAATTGGAATGAAAATTTTATCGCCAATTTGCAATTTCAGCTTTTTTGCCGATCCGCCCGCGATTTCCAGGACATATCGGGCCGGCAGCGCTGAAATATAGCCGGGGCAGGGATCGCTGCGGCAGGGGGGGACGGAGCAGTACATATCGACGATTTGCCTTTCGCTGTTCAAATAGATGATATCCAGGGGGATCAGGGTGTTTTTCATCCAGAAACTGCGTATGTCTTCTTCGCCAAAAACGAACAGCATGCCGTAATCGGCCCTGAGACGTGTACGGAACATCAGACCCCTGGTTTGCTTTTCAGGGGTATCGGCGATCTCGGTGAAAAACGGCTTGTCCTGAATGAAGATCGTGATGAAGCGGTTTTCCGCAGACATGAATCCGGCAAAAGCCAATAGCGAAATCAGCAGTTTTTTCATATCAGTGGGACGAAAATGACGCCGATCCCTTCCTCGGCGCGGATCTGGCCATCACGCTTTACAAAACGGACCAGTTTCTGGCTGTCGACGCCGATCGGGGCTACGGCCATCCCGCCTGCGCCGAGCTGGTCAAAAAGTTTTTCGGGGAACTCGGCCGGGGCCGCGGTCACAAGGATGCGGTCATAAGGGGCGAATTCGGTCCAACCGTCCTGGCCGCGGCCGGTCTTGAAAAATATGTTTTTGTAATGCAGCCGGCCGAGCAAAAGCCCGCTGGCCGAGCGGCTCAGTTCCGGGATGCGCTCCACCGTGTACACTTCGGCGGCGATTTCGGCCAGTACGGCCGTCTGGTACCCCGAGCCGCTGCCGATCTCCAGCACTTTTTCCTTGCCGCTGAGGCCAAGCAACTCTGTCATATAGGCCACGATATACGGCTGGGAAATAGTTTGCCCGTAACCGATCGGCAATGGGCCATCCGCATAGCTGCTCTGCCTGGAACCTTCATCCAAAAACAGTTCACGGGGGATCTTGCCCATGGCCGCTAAAACGGCGCCATCGCGGATACCGCGCGGCAGCAACTGCCGCTCGACCATGTTCCGCCGCAGTTCAGCGTAGGAATCGTCCATATTCAATAGGATTTGGCAAACAGGACCGTATGGGGCGCCTTTTGCCCGCAGACGGCGCATGTGGCGAGTGAGGCATCCGGCTGGTCCAGGATCACGCGGATGGTGGCCGCCGTGTCGGCCTTGACCTTGGCCTCGCAGTCGCGGCCGCCGCACCAGCCGCTCTTGATCAAACCGCGGCTGCCGGCCATGGCTTCACGGAGCTCATCGTAGCCGGCGGCCGGCCGCGTGTTCTCGTCGTGGAAAACCTTGGCCTTGCGATACAGCTCGGCCTGTATACCCTCCAGCAGGCTGCCGAGCTCGGCTGCCAGACCGTTCCAGGGAATAAAGCTTTTTTTGCGATCGAGGCGGCTGACCAGGACCACCTGCTGCTTTTCGATGTCCTTGGGGCCGATCTCGACACGCACCGGCACGCCGCGCATCTCCCAATCGGCATATTTCCAGCCCGGCGTATAGGAATCGCGGTCGTCGAGATGGACGCGCAGCCCCGCTGCCTTCAGCTCGGCGAGTATCTTCTGGGCATGCGGCAGGACCGTTTCCTGCCAGTTGCCTGCCGAGATGGGAACGATGACGGCCTGGATGGGCGCGACGCGCGGCGGCAGGATCAGTCCCGAATCATCGCCATGGGTCATGATCAGGGCGCCCACCAGCCGGGTGGTCGCCCCCCAGGAGGTCTGCCAGGCGTATTCCAGCTTCTGCTCCTTGCTCTCGTAACGGATATTGAAGGCCTTGGCGAAGTTCTGACCCAGGTTGTGCGAAGTGCCGGCCTGCAGGGCCTTGCCGTCGGGCATCAGCATTTCGATGGCGTAAGTGCGCACGGCGCCGGCGAATTTTTCGCTGTCGCTCTTGAGCCCGGTGACCACCGGGATGGCCAGGTAGTCCTCGGCCAGCCGCCGGTAGGTCTCCAGGATGCGCAGCGTCTCCTCCTCCGCCTCCTCCGCGGTGGCATGGACCGTGTGCCCCTCCTGCCAGAGGAACTCGGTGGTGCGCAAAAAGAGGCGGGTCACCTTTTCCCAGCGCACCACGTTGGCCCACTGGTTGTAAAGCAGGGGCAGGTCGCGCCAGGACTTGACCCACTTGGAATACATCGAGCAGATAATGGCCTCCGAGGTGGGGCGCACCGCCAGCCTTTCCTCAAGCACCTCGCCGCCGCCCACGGTCACCCAGGCGACTTCGGGGGCGAAGCCCTCGACGTGCTCGGCCTCCTTTTTCAGGAAGGATTCGGGGATAAAAAGCGGGAAATAGGCGTTGCGGTGGCCGCTCTCCTTGAACATGCGGTCCAGCTGGTCGCGGATCAGCTCCCATATCTCATAGCCATAGGGACGGATGACCATCATGCCCTTCATCGGCGAATAATCGGCCAGTTCGGCCTTCTTGATCACGTCCACATACCAGGCGGAGAAATCCACGGATTTCTTGGTGATATCCTTAACAAAATCGTTTTCAGCGGCCATTGCATCTCCTTTTCAGATTATCATTATAGAATAAACCCTCTTTCATGGCAAATAGAAACAGGCGTGATCTGCCCGGCTTGCCTGCAAAACGCTCTGAGGATAAAACCTATTTGCTTTTTTTGAACACCATCCAGGAATCGGGAGTGAAATAGGGCAGCAGCAACTCGCGCAGCAGCGGGTACTTTTCCGGCCCGATCAGCGCCTTATCTATGGCGCACTCTTGAGAAAACCGCAGCACGCCGTTTTTTTCGACGGCCAGGCCGCGGCCATAATAGCCGAGCTCGTTCCTGCGCTCCACGTTCGGGGCGAAGTATTCGAGCTTCAGTCCGGCGGCCGGCTGCATATCCAGCTGCAGAGAGACTTGGAATGGAGCGTCCAGCTGCAGGGGCGACTCGCGCTTATCCATGATGACCAGGTTCTCGGAAAGGCCGGGCAAGCGGATGGCGCCGGCGCTGTAGAAATTTGACCCGGTCTCCTTGAACCACTTGCCGGTGAAGGTCGCCTCGACGCGCACTTCGCGCCGGCTCAGGGCGAGCAGTTTCTTGATCTCTACCTTGTCGATGGGGAAGATCTTTTTCAGCAGCCCAGTTATGAACTTGCCGCTGTCCTCCGTGGCCTCGTTGTAGCGGTTGAATGTGCCGCGCGCCGCCACCACCAGGGTGCCGGAGGCGCCATCAACGGCCAGCTGCACCGTCCCCGAGACATCAACGCCGCTCCCCTGCCGGTCGCTCGCCGGCAGCTTCTCCAGCGCCAGCTTCTCCAGGTTCCAGGCGTCGCGCTCCTGGAGGCGGTAGGGGAAGAATTCCTGCTGTTCCTGCCAGGGATCGAGGTAGAGGGCATGGGGCCCCTCGCTGACTTTGAGCCAGAATTCCCCTATTTGCTGAAAAGCGGGAACATCGGCGGCGAAGGCGTTGCCATTGGCGACGGCCAGCACTTCGGCCTTGATCCCGGCCTGGTTCAGCATGGCCCGCAGCAGCAGCGCCTTTTCCAACCGCGTCCCGTAATTGCTTTGGAACACGCGTGAGACAGGGCGGGGCAGCCAGCCGGTTGTGTCGCTACCCAGGCGGCAGCCCTGCACCTCGGCCGCCGCCAGCTTCTGCAGCTCGGCCAGCAGGTCGGGGCGGGCCGGGTATTGCCCCTTCAGCTTTTCGATCTTCTCCGCCAGCGCCGCGGGCAATGGCGCGGTATCGCTGGCCAGCGCCTGTTCCCAGCCAAGGGAGGTGGAAAAGATGATCGCCGGACCGGACTGCTCCGCAGCCAATGGTTCATGGGCTGCGGGTTTCAGGTTGGCCAGCGCAAAGGCATAGCGCGTTTTCGCTTCGTCAGAGGAAATTTTCGCCTCGACCGGCAGCCCCGCTACCCGGTAGTGCAATTCCCGGCCCGCCGGAACCGTGATCGACAGGCTGTAGAGGTCAACCGGGAAAGCCATGGCCAGTTCTTCACGACCGGAAAAATCCGGCAGGAAGCCGGTCTTGGTATGGATGCGGTAGGCGAGCTCGACCACCGCTCCCCTCTCCAGGCCGACATGGGTGACCACCATCTCGCGCAGGTGGGAAAAATCGGCGAAGCCGTGGGCGGCGAAAGGCAGCACCTCGTTGAAGGCGTTCTCCGGCGAGGCGACCTTGCGGCCGCCGGCCATGGTGGTCTCGGACTTGAGGACCTCCAGCTTCTGGAAATCCGGGTTATAGACAATGAATGTTTCGCCCAGGGCGCGGTTGAAGGCATAATAGGTATCGAGGCGGACCTGGTGCTTGTAGGTCATGTCCCAAGAGCCGTCGGCGTTCATCTGGTAGGAGATCTCAACCTTGAGGTAGCGGGCATCATGGGCGGGCAGGGCGAACAGGGAACAGGCGGCCAGGACGGCCAGGCAGAACAATGTCAGCCGCTTCATTTTTCACCTCCGCGGGAAAGCAGCAGGGTCGTTTCCATGATCTTCTTGAACTCCAGGACGCTGCGGCGCACGCTATCCCAATCCCCGGGTTGGAAGATCCTCTTTTTCAGGTTCAACCGGGCATTGACGGCAAAGCCGCCGCTGCCGGCCTTGAGCTCGCCGCTGAAATCGGCGCCGCTGCCGCTGACCTTTTGCAGGTCCGGCGGCGAAAGCACTTTCCACCTTCCCGGGAATTTCATCGTCTCGCTGATCTCCACCTGCTGGGAACTGCGCAGACGGAAAGGGTATTTCCTCTCCGCCAATTTCGTATCCAGCCTCAGGAAAGCCAGGACGGTTTGGAAAGGCAGGAAAGCCGCCAGTGGCTTGACCAGGGCCATCCGCTTCCCTTTCTTCAGGTAGCCGGGGATCTCGACACGGAAGGCGATGCGCATGGGCTTGGATATGTCATAGGGATCTGGGAAAACCAGGTTGGAAATGCGAACGTCCGGGTGCAGGCGGAAAAATTCCTTCTGCAGTTGGTTGGGCCATGATTGGAGCGGGTAGCGGGTGAAAATGCGGCGCAGGCCCGAATCGGACTGGCCTTCGACTGTCACTTCCACGCTGCCGCTCAAGCTGCCGTCGGCCTTGATGACCGAATCCAGGCGATAACGGATGAAATGCTTCTCGGGCGGCGAGAGCGGCGTGGACTGGAGATCCGCTCCCTCGGGCACGCCCATCAGGTATTCTTGCTGCTGCTCGGCCGAAGACCAGAGCTCGCGCACCCCGGGCACCCAGGTGGGATCGAGCAGATGATATTTGCCGTCGACCTTGACCAGGGTGACGCTGTGGTTGAACTGGTCGGCCGGGATGCGGTCGATGCGCGAACCGGCCATGGTCATGGCCGGGTAGGACTCGAAGCCGGCGGCGCGCAGCATGGTAATCAGCATGCCCGCTTTGTCCTTGCATACCCCGCAGCGATCGCTGAAGGTCATGGTCCCCTTGTGCAGGGTATAGCCTTCGCCCGGGCCCATGGAAATCCCTGAATAGCGGATCTCTTCTGCCACCCAATGGGTCAGGCGCGAGATCTTTTCCCAGTCCGACTTGGCGCCGCGGACGATCTCGTCCACCTTGTTTTTGATCTCCCGGTCGAATTCAAAAGAGCCGTACTCCTCGTTCACGCGGTAGAACCAAAGCGATTTGGCCTGCCAGTCGGGCGAGGTGGAAATGAGCAGTTTGGGGGCGACATCGGAGAGGTTGACCATGTCGGCCTCGGACTTGAAAGGCTGGATATCCAGCACTTCCCAAAAATATTCGGCCTGACCGTCCAGCAGGTGGACATAATGCCGGGCCTGGCCGTTGTACATCTCGAACTGCGCTTTTTTCACAGACGGCATACGGACCAGGTAGCTCTTCACGCGCACCGGTACGTCCGCGTAAAAAGGAACGATGTCGTAAAAATGGCCCTTCATGGGCGGGACGTAGCGGTCGTCAGCCTCGGCTCCCAACAGGGCATAGGTGAACCCTTTCTGATAGGTCTTGACCCAGACCCCGTCCCCGGGCTCCAGACGGCCGGCCGGGATGACGATCTCCCGCGCTCCCCAGTAAATGGCCCGGGCCGGGGCGGGATAATCCCTGGCCGCGGACAGGGAGACGGTCTCCACCCCGCCGCCGGCGCGGACGATCTTCATCTCCCTGACCTCGACATAGGCTGACAGCGGATCGTAGCTGAAGGTCAGCGACTGCAGGGTCTTGGCGCCCTCGGCGTTCAGAACCTTGTACAGTACTTCCTTGTCGACATGGCTGAGCCCCGATTCCTCCACCCGCACCGCCGTGCGGTCAAAGGCGATCAGATACGGAGCGGCGGGAAAATCCTTGACCCCGCCCGCGGCGGCCAATTGCCGCTGCAAGTCGTCCTGGGCGGAACCGGACAAAAAAGCCAGCAAAAGAATGCTCAAGAGAAAAATGCTTTTTTTCATGGGCGACCTCCTGGATCTGCCACCGGTAAAATTTGCTTAAAAATCAATCTCCAACAGGATGAAATCAAATTATTTTTCTTTCCGTTCGCTTGCCCCACAACTATTGCCTCTGCCCATCAATTTTGGCAGCTTCTTGCTTTTGCGGCATGGCGAACATGGCGTCATCCATGGCCGGATTGAGCTCAAGCGTTTCCATGGTCATCTGCATCTGGGTCTTGCCGTTCATTTTGTTTTCCATGTAGAACGGCATCATCATGCCGTCAACCGGCTTGTAGTCGCCGTAGAGGATCTCGTTCAGCGTCTCGGTCTCCCCGATTTTTAGGGTCAGGGTGCTTTTCACTTCGAGGCCGCTTTCGGCGTCCAGATAAAAATATATTTCCCTGCCGTCGGTCTTGGTCAATTTCAGCTTGAACACCGGTGCCCCTTCCATGTCCTCCTTGCCCAGGAGTTCGAGTGGGTAGCCCTTTTCCTTTAAAACAACCAGCGGGTTCTCGAAATCGGCCTGTTCTGCGAATAATTTGGCCTGCTCCGGCGCCATTTCCTGGGGCTCTTCAGACAGGAAGGGCATGATCCACCACGCCTTTCGTCCGTCATAAGCCTGGACGATCTTCTTGTCCTGGAACAGGCTTTCCACCCGCATCTTATCGGGATATTTCCGCCACATCACCATGGGCATTTCCAGGCCCTGGTCGGGAATAACGATCTTGCCGCTTATCTTCATGGCCGTGATGGCCTTGAGTTTGTCCAGTCCGCCGTGGGCCTGGTAATTCTTGGCCAAGATCTCGTCCAGGGTCTGGGCGCACAACAGCCCGCCCAGCAACGATGCCGCCCAGGTCAAAACGAAAATCCTCTTCATCTGCGCCTCCTGATGCCAAAAAAGCCATTGTAGCACATCGCAATTTTTTGCCAAAGCAGGGGGAGATCCCATGCCTGCCCCTCCAGCAGAATCAGGCAAATGATCGGCTGATAAAAGGGGCGGAAACGGTGCTCCGCCCCTACAAAAGCCATATTGGAATCTATTTCTCCACGGTCCTATTCCTGCCTCCCATCCAATTATAGAGCACCGGCAGTAGAAGCAGCGTCAGCATGGTGGACGAGATAAGACCACCGACCACGACCACGGCCAGGGGCCGCTGGATCTCCGAGCCGGGTCCCTGGGCAAAAAGCAGAGGGGCCAAACTGAGGACGGTGATCGTCGCCGTCATGAGCACCGGTCGCAAACGGTTAAGGCAGCCATCCACGATGGCCTCGTCCAAGGGCTTCCCCTTTTCCTGGAGCTGGGCGATATGGGAAAGGAGGACGATCCCGTTGAGCACCGCGATCCCGAAGAGGGCGATGAAGCCCACGGAAGCCGGCACGGACAGGTAAAGGCCGGATATATATAGGGCCAACACGCCGCCGATCAGCGCAAAGGGCAGGTTGAGGATGACCAGTAACGAAATGCGCAACGAGCCGAAGGTCAGGTATAGCAGCAACAGCACCAGGCCGATGGTGAGCGGCAGGATAACCGCCAACCGTTCCATGGCCCGTTTCTGGCTCTCGAATTGCCCGCCCCACTCCAGGAAATAGCCGGGAGGCAGGTGTACGTTGCGGCCGATCGCCCGGCGCGCTTCGGCAACGAACCCTCCCAGGTCCCGGCCGGATATGTTGCATTCGATCCCGATCCGCCTCATGCCGCCCTCGCTACTGATCTGGCTGGGACCTTCGATAAACGAGATTTCGGCCACTTCGCCCAGGGGCAGCCAGGCACCTCCCGGTGTCCGGATGAGGATGGCACCCACGGTTTCGAGCGAATCCCTTTTTCCCTCGGGATAGCGAAGCTGCAGATCGAAAAACTTGTCGCCCTCGTAGATCAGGGTGACCGTTTTGCCGCCGATGGCCACCTCCACGATATCCTGAACATCCTCGACGTGGAGCCCATGGCGGGCAATGCGGGCCCGGTCAGCCCGGATGGTGAGGTAGGGCTGCCCGGAAACGATCTCAACGTTGACATCTACCGCCCCGCGTACTCGCTTCAGCACGGAAGCGATATTCTCCGCACTGCCCTTGAGAACACCCAGATCCTCGCCGAAAAGCTTGATGATGAGCTGTGCCTTGGTACCGGCGACGAGTTCGTCAATGCGGCAGGCAATGGGCTGGCTGAAGGAGATCGTCATGCCCGGCAAGTCCCGCACCGCCTCGCGCATTCGCTCTAAAAGCTCCTCGCGGCTGCGGGTCGTCGTCCACTCACTGCGCGGCCTCAGCATGCCGACAAAGCCGGTTTTCTCCACTCCGCGTGCCTCCAGGGCAATGCCGGTTTGGCCGGTCTTGCCCACGATCTTCTTAAGCTCGGGGAATTTCATGAGCCGGGCCTCGACCTCGCGGCTCAACTCCAGGGACCTGGACAGGGAGATGCCCGGAAGGAACTGGATATCCGCATCGAAGGCGCCCTCGTCCATGATGGGCATGAACTCGGTCCCAAGTTTTGGTACGAGTAGCAGTGCCCCGACGAGCAGTGCCGCCGAGATCGTGATGATGACGATCTTGCGGCGCAGCGCCCAATGCAGCGCCGGCAGGTAGGCCCGTTTGGCAAGTACGACGAGGAAGCTTTCCTTGTCGGCGTGGGGTTTGAGAAAAAGATAGCAGAATGCCGGAATGGCCACGATCGACAGCAGCAGGGAAGCGATGAGCGCGATGATGTGGGTAAAGGCCAGGGGCAGGAACATCTTGCCCTCGATCCCCTGCAGAGCAATGATCGGGATAAAGGTCAGTGCAATGATGAGCTCACCGAATATGGATGGCTTGCGGACCTCGAGCACGGCTTTCAGGACCGTAGAGAGCTTGCGCTCGCCGGCTCCTTTTTCGCCGAGGTGCCGTTGGACATTCTCAACCTGGATAATGGTGGCATCAATGATCATGCCGATGGAGATGGCCAGCCCCCCCAGGGACATGAGGTTGGCCGAGACCCCGAAGGACCGCATCAGGATGAAGGTGAAGAGGATCGAGAGCGGCAGGGCCAGGATGACGATGAAAGCCCCGCGGAAACTGCGCAGAAAAAAATAGAGGATGAAGACGACAAGGAGGGACCCGATCAAAAGGGCTTCGCTTACCGTACCGATGGCCCGGTCGATGATCTCGTTTCGGTTATAATAAGGCATGATGCGCAAGCCGTCAGGCAGGACGCCCGAAGCGTTGATCTCCGCCACCCGCTGCTCGACCGCCCGCACCACCTCGCGGCCATTGGCGCCGCGGAGCATCATGACCACCCCACCGACGACTTCGTCCTTGCCGTCCTGTACGGCGCCGCCCTGGCGGACAGCCTGGCCGATGCTGACATCAGCGATATCCCGCAGCAGGACCGGCGTGCCCTGGACCGTCTTCAGAACAACGGCGCCGATGTCTTCGACCGTCTGCAGCAGTCCGATGCCGCGGACGAGGTACTGCCTTTCGCCGCGTTCCAGAATGTTGCCGCCAACGTTGAGGTTGTTCTCCTTGAGCGAATCGCCGACCTCGCCGAGTGTCAGGTCGTAGGCCAGGAGCTTTTCCGGGTCTACAATCACATGGTATTGCTTGATGTAGCCGCCGAATGAATTGACTTCGTTGACGCCGGGGACCCCTTTGAGCAGGGGTGACAGCGTCCAGTCCTGGACAGTCCGGGCCCGGGCCAGAAAATCGTTCAGGTTCTCCGGCAGGACCGGCTGCGTACTTTCGAGCGTGTACTGGTAGATCTCGCCCATGGCCGTGGAAACCGGCCCCATGGAGATCTGAACGTTCTCCGGGACTTGCTGGCGCGCTTCGATCAGGCGCTCCAGGACCTGTTGGCGGGCGAAATAAATATCGACACTGTCGGCGAAGATGACGGTGACCACGGAAATCCCGGATTTCGATATCGAGCGGACCAGGCTGAGCCGCGGCAATCCGCGCATGGCGATCTCGATCGGATACGTGACGAACCTTTCGACCTCGGGCGGCGACATGCCCGGGGCAGTCGCCAGCACCTCGACCTGGATGTTGGTGACATCGGGGAAGGCGTCGATGGGGATATTCAGGGCGGACCACAAGCCCAGGGCGGCCATGAACAGGACGCCCACAATGACCAGGCCCCGTCGGCGAAGAGAGCTTTCGATCAGCCGTTCAAGAGTGCCCATGCTCGTCCTCCAGGCTGCCCTTGCGCATCTCGGATTTCAGCAGGAAGCTGCCCGAGGTGACGACCGTTTCACCCGCAGCCAGGCCGCGGCGGATCTCCACCAGTCCCGAGAGCCGCTCGCCGATCTCTACTTCGCGCCGGCGATAGATTCCCTTGCCCGTTTCGACAAAGACAATATGCAGGCCCTCGTCATCCTGGACCGCGGACTCGGGCACGACCAGAGCCGGCCGCGCGCCGCCTCCATCCAGGACAGCCTCGATGTACATCCCGGCCTTGAGCTTGGCCTGGGCGTTGGGCACTTCGACTCGGGCTATGACTGTGCGGGTTTTTTCATCCACGACATCGCCGACAATGAGCCGCTCTCCGCGAAAAGCTTCCCCGGGATAAGCCTGGGTGCGGAGTTCTACCTCAGAACCGGCCTTGATGGATGCCAGGTCTTTTTCCTTGATATGCAGGTTCGCCCAGAGGATCGACAGGTCAGCAAGGCGGAACATGCTGGCACCGAGATCAACGTGGTCCCCGGCCACGATTCCCGTTTCTATGACCGTCCCGGTAAAAGGGGCGCGGATGCGCAGCAGTGGATGAGGGATGCGTTTCGCTCCCAGGGCGTCCACTTCGGAATAAGAGACGCCGACGAGAATGAGCCGCGCGCGCACGCTCTCCAGAATGTCTTGAGCCGTGCCTGCCTCGGAGGGATCGTTGCTGAGCCGCTTGGCCCTTTCGGCGGCTTGCAGGTATTCGGCCTGCAGGGACATGAAGTCCGGACTATAGACCTCGGCGAGAATTTGACCTTCATGGACCCGGTCGCCGGCAACGGCCAGGATGCGTTCGACCCGGCCGGGGGTCCGGGCCGTGAGATGGATCAGGCGGCGGGCATTGAATTCGAGCTGGCCCGGGGCGGTGATAAGCCGATGGAAGGCCTTCATGGCAGCCGGCGTGGTTTGTATGCCGGCGGCCGCTATGGCATCGGGCGTCAGGGTGATCGATGATTGCGCTTCGGTTTCAGGCAGGGCTTCCGTATCCTCGTGGCCCGCTCCGACCGCAGCCTTCTCGCCGCAGCCGGAAAAAATGACAACGAGAGCGATCAATACTGTCCAAAGAATGGACCTTGATGAAATTTTCATGGGCTTCTCCATTATGGTAATTCCTCGCCGGCGACCTCCAGGTCGGCCAGCGCCAGATTAAAAAGAAGGATGGCGCGCAAGTGCTCGAGTTCGGCCAGGACATAGGTCCGGTGAAGATCGAGAATGCTGTAGGCTTCGGCCCGGCCGTAGCGGAAATACTCGACCTGGATGCGCAATTCATCGTCCAGCTCCCTGAGCAGGCCATGCTCGAACACCAGGACCTGTTCCTCGGCGGCCTTGGCTGAAGAATAAGCGTTTTCCAAGGCCGAACGGATGCGCCGCCCGCGGCTGTCGTCCATAATCCCCGCATTTTCCGCCTCGGCGTTGGCTTCCAGGGCGAGCCCCCGGGCCCGGCCGGGCCGCAAGAAAGGCAGGTTCAAACCCAGAGATAGGCCCCAGGCATTCGTCCGGGTGCTGGGCAGGGAAAAACCGGCAAAGAAATCGGGATGGCGGTCGAGCCGGGCCAGCTTCACGGCGGTTGCGGCCCGAGCTTTGCGGATGGAGGTCATGCGCAAGGACGGCCGGGTTGAGCACGCGCTTTCCCACATCCTCCCCGGATCGACAGCGAGCGGAGCGAAGGTCATTTCGGTCAGAAGCTCATCGGGCTCAGCGGCCTGCCGCGCCAGAAGTTCATTCAGCCTAAGCGCCGCCCCACGCCGCTCCTTTTCCTGTTCAATGATCTGGTTGCGCAGGCGGGCTTTCTCGGCCCGGGCGCGAAGAACATCAACGTAAGCAGCCGTACCGGAGCGGTATTTCAACTGCAGGTCGGTCAGGAGAAGTTCTAGCCGCCCGAGCGACTTTTCCAGAGCGCGGACGGAATCCCTGGCAAAGACGGCCTGCCAATAGGCGCACTTCACCTTGGACGCCACGATGAGTTTTACCCGGGCGAGCTCGGCCACGGCCAGCTCTTCGCCCAGGCGGCCGATCTCCGCCCTGAGCGAGCGCTTTCCCGGGTACTCAAAGACCTGTTCGATGCCCAGGCTGAATTCCGTTTCCGTCCCTTCCTGTCCGCGGCCCGGTAGGGGCGCCCCCTCAACACTGGCCGAAAGCAGGGGTTCTGGCCGAGCCCCAAGCTGCAGCGACCGACCCCGGGCGGCCTCGATTTCGCTCCGGGCGACAAGGACTTCTGGATTCCCAGCCAAAGCGATCTCGACGGCTTTTTCGACCGTAAGGCCTTCGGCCGGAGCGCCGAGCACGGGGAGCAGAAAAACTCCCGCCAGGAGTGTGTATATCAGGGAGCCCATGCCGATCATGAAGGGCCCCTTTTGCATATTTGACTCTGCTCTGAGAAAGTTAAAAAAAGAATTGATCATTGCTTCACCTCGAAAATGGGATTGAAATGGATAGGGCGAAGAATATCGCTCAGCAGCGGAGACGGGAATTTACGGACAGATGGGAAAGAGGCGGCGGGGACTCGGCCCTGGACACGCCGCGGTCGTCCGGCCCAGGCCGCAGGCTGAAAAAAGCGAATTCAGACAAGCTTGGTTCCAC
>Ga0307378_10000814_pt1 | contig 52443 bp, 38 predicted proteins | sample UN1MG_FD_202238 | JGI IMG/M metagenome (GOLD analysis project Ga0307378, IMG submission 202238) | Soil microbial communities from Risofladan, Vaasa, Finland - UN-1 | ecosystem: Environmental > Terrestrial > Soil > Coastal area > Acid sulfate soil | place: Finland: Risofladan, Vaasa | collected... | reverse complement strand
ATTTTATCATGGATACGGAGACAAAGTGCTTTTTTATATGAAATGGGATCCGCCGGTAACCCTTCTGCCTGATGAAACCGCTGTGAGGATATTTCTCGACAACAACAAACCAGGTGTTATAATTTCCCAGAACCGGTATATTACCGAAACGGTTGTGTCCATGTTGCCTACGCAGCCGGCATACGCAGAAACCTGCTATAAATGGGAGTCTCCTGACCGAAAATACAGGGTATGGCTGATAAATCAAGATAATATACAGACTGAGACGAAAACTTAGGATGCGAATTAAACGAAATGAATTCTTGCCTTTTTCCCGGCCTTCCATCAGTGAAGAGGATATTGCTGCTGTGGTGGAAGTTCTTCGTTCAGGCTGGCTGACGACAGGCCCGAAGACGGCCGAGTTTGAACAGGCATTTTGTGACTATACCGGATGCGAGGGGGCTGTGGCACTGTCCTCGGCAACCGCTGGAATGCACCTGGTACTCGAAGCGATGGGAATCGGTCCTGGAGATGAAGTCATAACGCCGTCGATGACGTGGGTCTCTACCATCAATTTGATTGTCCTTGCCGGAGCTACTCCTGTCTTCGTCGATGTGGACACCGATACGCTGATGGTCAGCCCCGAGTCCGTAGAGGCATGTCTTACCGGCAGGACGCGTCTTATCATTCCCGTGCATTTTGCCGGGGCGCCGGCGGATATGGAGCCTATTCGCAAGCTTGCTGCGGCTAAGAACGTCTTTCTTGTCGAGGATGCCGCCCACGCTCTTGGCACGCAATATAAAGGCGAACGTATCGGCTTAAGGGGCACTTCGATTTTTTCATTTCATCCCATCAAGAACATCACAACCGGCGAAGGTGGCATGTTGTGTTCGGATGATCCGGAACTGATGAACCATATTCGGAGGCTGAAATTTCATGGTCTTGGAGTAGATGCTTATGACCGGCAGACTCAGGGCAGGTCGCCGCAGGCCGAGGTGCTGGAGCCGGGCTACAAATACAATATGATGGATATATCCGCTGCTTTGGGGATAACGCAACTGGCCCGCGTCGAGGAATTAAACGGCAGGAGGACCGAACTGGCCGGCATGTACCTCGAACGGCTGGCGGAAATCGATGAGATTATGCCGCTTTCCGACCCTACATATTCGATCAGGCATGCGTGGCATCTGTTTATCGTGCGTTTGGATATCGACAAAACAGGGTTAACTTGCTATGATTTCATGCAGCAGTTAAAGAAAAGAAATATTGGAACGGGGCTCCATTTTCGTGCCGTGCACCTCCAGAAATATTATAGAGAGTCGATGGGCATGCATCGCGGAATGCTGCCGAACACGGAGTGGAATTCGGACCGGATTTGTTCGCTTCCTCTTTTTCCTGATATGACGGCGGACGATATCGACGACGTGGTAAACGCAATAAAGAGTGTCTTGCAAAATAGAAAGTAATGTGTGGGAGCAGACTCCTTAAGTGCCCGGTTTTAGTCGACCTCTATGGTATCAAAAAGTATGAAAAGTATTCGCGATAACATTCCAGCTATCATTTTCTGGTCTGCGGCTGCGTTCGTTTTGTTGTGGTACATCGGCGGAAGAGGGCTTTGGGGCGCCGAAAACAGATGGGCCGAGATTGTCAGGGAGATGCGCCTGACTGGAGACTATTTCCATCCTTGTATCAACGGCAAGCCTTACTTCGATAAGCCGCTGCTTAGTTACTGGTTTATTGCTTTAGTGGCCGCGGTTACCGGTCGGCTTGATGAGTGGACAGTGAGGTTGCCGAGTGCGATTGCGGGCCTGTTGGGCCTTTGGGCTACAATGAACCTGGGGCGAAGGCTCTGGTCGCCCCGGCGTGCAATTACTGCCGGTTGGATTCTTCTAACTACATACGGTTTTATATTCTGGTCGAGAACCGGTGAGGCCGACATGGAGAACATGACGGCTATTATTCTGGCGGTCGCCTGGTACTGGGCTCGGCGGGAAAAGCCCGTCTTTCTCAGTTACTTCGTCTTCTACGCGATCTGTTTTGTTGGGGCCCAAACGAAAGGATTGACCGCGATAGTTGTGCCCATCCTTGTCGTATTGCCCGATTTGATGAGGGAAAAACGTTGGAAATCTTATCTGTCTATCTCTCATTTTCTGGCCCTGATTACGGGCCTTTCGCTGTATTTTGGCCCTCTTGTCTATTCGGAAGTAACAAAATCCGGATATCAATCCAGCGGTCTGGGACTGGCTTTTAGAGAAAATATCATACGCTACTTTCGACCTTTCGATCATAAGGAGCCTTTTTATGTCTATTTCCACTATCTGCCTCAGTTGTTCTTCCCCTGGATTCCATTACTCGTAGCGGCCATCTGGGCAGCCTTTGCCCATTTCAAAAAACTCGACTGGCCGAGCAAATGGCTCACGATCTCGGCGACACTTATCTTTCTGTTCTTTACCCTGTCCGGGTCAAGGAGGTCGTATTATATTCTCCCGATGCTTCCTTTATGTGCACTTATGGCTTCACTCTATTTTGACTGGGAGAAAGAGGAGAAATGTCATCGACAGGTGCTTGGGATTCAGACCGTGCTGCTCGGGATTGTCTTGGCGGTTGAGATTCTAAGTCCTGCAATTTGGCCGGTGGTTAAAGCCCGCACGGGTTTTGAGGCACCTAAGGAGCTTATATTTGCCACAGTATTTCTGGGTCTTATAGCCCTGGCGCCTCTGATTCTGCAACGCATCCGCCCCGGCTTGTTAAGCCGCTTAACCGGTTCAGAGAAAAAATTGGCGCCTTTAATCGTCATGTCTGTTATAATCATGGGAGGTTATCTGAACTGGCAGGAGATGATTGTTGATCAATATCGCTCCACAAAACCCTTTAGTATGGAGTTGAAAGCGGAAATCGCAAAATTTAAGTCTTATGATGTCGGTCTTTTCCCTGAGTTTAGCCGCGGTGTCAGCGAAATGCTGTTCTATTTGGATCTGCCCGAACCGATACTCGTAATTAGTAGTAATGAAGAGTTGAATGACTTCTTGAACTCAGAGGCTAAAGCCAAGGTTTTGATATCACATGGTGATTATAAGAAGGAATTGCTGGCTGCACTTCCGGAATGGATGCCTGAGCAGCCGACTTTAAAGGAGAAAATCTATCCATGGGAAAAGGAGAAAAAATACCAAGCATGGATAATCCAAAACGAGCGGAAGTAGGCCTGGTTCACCCCGGGACGGCTGCTAAATCGTCCCGGTCCGGCACATACTCGGTAGAAGTTGTTGGATCGGTTACGCCGAAGAAAGATAGTCGCGAACCAGCTCCGGAAAGCTGTATAACGGAGAAGGCGCAAGACACTCTATCGGTTTCACTTGTTATTCCGGTTTTTAATGAAGAGAAAAATCTTGGAGAGCTTATTAGTCGTTGTCTGAAAACCTGCAATGAAATGGGAAGATCTTTTGAAATCATTCTTGTGGATGACGGCAGTTCAGATGATTCATCGAAAATCATTAACGAAGCCGTCGATCAGAATGAAGGAAAGGTCCTGGGTGTTTTACTAAACCGAAACTATGGCCAGCATGCAGCCGTCATGGCCGGATTCGCCGAATCCAGAGGCGATATGGTCGTTACTCTCGACGCGGACTTACAGAATCCTCCTGAGGAAGTTTTAAAATTACTCCGTACTATGGAAGAAGGTTTCGACGTTGTCGGAACGGTACGGGTCCCAAGACATGATACGCTTTTTCGACGGGTGGCCTCTCACATCGTAAACAAAGTAGCACAGAAGGCCACCGGCGTGGAAATGCATGATTATGGCTGTATGTTGCGCGCTTATAGACGGCACGTTGTGGATGCAATGCTGCAGTGCCACGAACGAAGCACCTTTATTCCCATCCTGGCCAATAATTTCGCCCGTAAAGCGACGGAAATAGAGGTCGGCCATGCCGAGCGAACCGAGGGAGACTCGAAGTACGGACTATGGAAACTGATCAACCTGCAGTTTGATCTGCTGACCAGCATGACAACGTTTCCTCTGCGTGTTTTAAGCGTGCTGGGTAGTGTGATATCGGCTGCGGGAGTGGGATTCGGTATCTTCTTATTGATTATGAGATTGATCTACGGATCCGATTGGGCGGCAGAGGGAATCTTTACGCTATTTGCCATTCTCTTTATATTCATTGGTGCCCAGTTCATCGGCATGGGACTGCTTGGGGAGTACATCGGCCGTATCTATGATGATGTCAGGGCAAGACCCCGATACTTTGTTCACCGGGTTGTCGGGCGAAAAACAGAAAAAGAATAAATTGTAAATTTTATAGAAACTCCAGAGGTTGCATAATGAAAGTAGTAGTCCTGGCTTACCATAACATAGGCTGTGAAGGCATCGATGCCCTTCTGCGAAACGGCTTTGATATTGCCGCCATTTTTACGCATAAGGACGACCAGAGCGAAAATGTCTGGTTCAATTCCGTAGCAGAGTTGGCCGCGTCGAAAAACATTCCCGTCTTTGCCCCCGAGAACATCAATCATCCGCTATGGGTCAAGAAGATCGAGGAATATAAACCGGACATTATTTTCTCATTCTACTATAGAAATATAATCAAACGGCCTATCCTGGATATTCCGCCGAAAGGATGTCTTAACCTGCACGGTTCGCTTCTTCCCAAATATCGAGGACGGTGCCCGATTAACTGGGTGCTTGTCAACGGCGAGAAGAAGACGGGAGTTGCACTGCATTACATGACACCCAAGCCTGATGATGGTGACATCGTCTGTCAAAAGAGTATCGTAATCACAGACGACGATACAGCCAGGTCCCTGCATGAAAAAGCCGCCCAGGCGGCCTCTGTTATGCTCGACGAGGTCCTGCCGCAGCTAAAGGATGGAACTGCACCGCGTGAACCTCAGGACCATTCAAAGGCGACATATTATGGGGGTCGCAGCCCGGAGGATGGCGAAATTGACTGGACCATTACTGCAAAGCAAGTCAGGAATCTGGTCCGGGCAGTTACTAAACCATACCCCGGGGCTTTCAGCTATATCGCGAATGATAAATGTGTATTTTGGATGGTCTCCGAAATGCCTTACTTCGGAGAAGAATTGAGTCCCGGTACCATAACTTCCACAGAGCCCCTCGTGATTGTATGTGGTAAAGGTGCGGTGCGCGTGGATTTTGGCCAGCCGGAGAAGGGTGTATATATGAACGGCGCTCAACTCGCTCGTGAGCTTAACCTCGTCGAGGGTATGAGATTCGGGCTGAGCTCAGACAGTCGGATCGAGACCACGAGAAAAGACCATGTCCTTATCCTTGGAGTGAACGGCTTCATTGGTAACGCATTGAGCGAAAGGCTGCTTAAGAGTGGGAAATATGGCGTGCACGGAATGGACATTCGATCGAATTACATTCAGCATCTTATCAACAGACCTTCGTTCCATTTTGAAGAGGGTGACATTTCTATCCATCGCGAATGGACCGAATACCATGTCAAGAAATGCGATGTTGTAATTCCTCTGGTAGCTATTGCAACACCTATAGAATATACGCGCAATCCGATAGGCGTGTTTGAACTGGATTTTGAAGAGAATCTGAAGATCGTCCGGTATTGTGTCAAATACAAAAAGCGGATCGTTTTCCCATCTACCTCTGAAGTGTATGGAATGTGCGGCGAGGAAGAATTTGACGAAGACAACTCCAAACTGGTTCTGGGGCCAATTCGGATGCAGCGATGGATATATTCGTGCTGCAAGCAATTGCTTGACAGGGTCATCTGGGCTTACGGGCAGAAAGAGGGGCTTCATTTTACATTGTTCAGGCCGTTCAACTGGATCGGGCCCAAGCTTGACAGTTTAACCTCCGCCCGAATCGGCAGCTCTCGTGCCATCACACAGCTCATCCTCAATCTCGTGGAAGGTACACCTATCCTGTTGATTGACGGCGGCGAGCAGAAACGCTGCTTCACAGACGTCTCAGATGGAGTGGAGTGTCTGTACCGAATCATCGAGAACAAAGCCGGCGTTTGCGACGGCAGAATCATTAACATAGGTGATCCCGACAACGAGGTTAGCATCAGGGGACTTGCGGAACTCCTGTTGGCCAAATTCGAGCAGCACCCTCTTCGGTCGAAATTCCCTCCTTTTGCGGGCTTTCGATTGGTGGAAAGCAGCTCCTACTATGGTAGCGGTTATCAGGATGTACAATACAGAAGACCAAGTATACGCAATGCGAAGAAACTGCTTGACTGGACTCCCACTGTTGAGCTGGACCAGTCTGTGGAATGGACACTTGACTTTTTCCTCCGAGTAAGCATGGAGGGCGGAGAGTTTATACCGCATTCGGAGTCAAAACCGTCAGTTCCACACAAGATAATTGCTGTGTCCGATGGCGGCGATAAAAAGCCCCCGGAGTTGAAGGTTCATGAAAATAGGCTTAAGGATTGACGTTGACACGTTCAGGGGGACCAGGTTCGGGGTGCCGAATTTATATAGGCTTCTTGCAACCTATTCCATGAATGCGTCGTTCTTTTTTTCAGTCGGCCCGGACAATATGGGCCGGCACTTGTGGCGGCTGCTCCGGCCCGTGTTCCTTTGGAAGATGTTAAGAACAAGGGCTGCAAACCTGTACGGATGGGATATCCTTCTGAGGGGCACGTTCTGGTCGGGACCTATCATTGGGGAAAGGCTGGGCTCTATAATACGATCCACGTTTGAGGCCGGGCATGAGATTGGTTTGCACGCGTGGGACCACCATGCCTGGCAGGCCCACATTAATGATATGAGTGCCGATGACCTCTACGACGAACTCAAAAAAGGTTACGATTTGCTCGCAAAAATTCTCGGAAAACCTCCGACTTGTTCGGCTGTACCCGGATGGAAGTGCAATGAGGCGGTTCTTCTGGCCAAGAGTCGTTTTCCGTTCGACTACAACAGTGATTGCCGGGGTAAGAGCATATTTCGACCTATTGCAGGCGACTGCGAGCTTCTCCAGCCTCAGGTACCTGTTACCCTGCCAACATACGATGAAGTAGTCGGCCGTAACGGCGTGACGGATAGCAACTACAATGACTACATGCTTTCCCTGCTTGACCCTGCGAAGCTCAATGTGCTGACAGTGCACGCGGAGGTCGAGGGCATTGCCTGCCTGGAAATGTTCGGGCAATTCGTGAGAAAGGCTTGCTCAAAAGATTTCTCCTTTGTTCCTTTGAGAGTATTGCTCGAAGAATACCCACAAAGCGATCCTGCCGCCATCGTTGCGAGAGAAATTCCCGGACGTCAAGGGTGGATTTGTTGTCAATCAGATTTATCAAGCATCGATGTTTTATCGCGGACTTAAGATCGAAGGAATGCTCCGTTGGAAATCGAATCTTATTATTATTGGCTTATAGTTGTTGCTTCGATCTGTCTGGGGATGAAAACTAAACTTGTGGCCCAAGACATTCTTGAACCGTGTGGGCATTACAGTTTTATTTCAAATGAGTGTTCAGACAAATCTTATTCCGGCTTGGATGAAAACGGCTCATTTTTAAGTTCCCTGCGGTCATTTGACGACTGGCCGCGAGAAAAGAAGGCGGTTGCACTCAATCTGACGGCTGTAGGCGCTATCGCGGCGGTTGGGTCCTTATCGTGGGACTACGGAAAGAGTTCCTTCAGAACGCAAAATGAAGGCTGGTTTGATCACGACACCCACTATGGCGGTGCCGATAAGATCGGCCATGCCTTTGGGGCATACAGTGTAACAGCCGTTTATAAAAACATATACAAACACTGGGGCTATTCGGATGAGCAAGCCATTTTGGGCGGGGCCTTGAGCAGTTGGTCATTAATGACACTGACTGAAATTGGCGATGGATTCAGTAATAGTCAGGGATTCAGTTGGGAAGATGAAGTGATGAACACTGCGGGTGTGGCTATGGCATATATGCGCTACCGGTTCCCTTCCCTGAAAGATAAGGTCGATTTTCGCATGGAGTGGTTCCCTTCGACCTCATTTCGCCACGGTGAACGAGACGATCCCTTTACCGACTATTCAGGTCAGAAGTATTTGCTCGCTTTCAAACCCGATGGATTTATCAAAACAAGGAATCCTATCTTGAAAGCCCTTGAAGTACATCTTGGTTATTACACTCGGGGTTATACTTCTGATGACCTGCACTACAATGGTAAACATCGGTTTGGTTATATCGCCATAGGTTTGAATGTGACTTATCTGATGGAAAAACTCACAGGCCATCGTGCTTCAGGTGTCTTCGACTATATTCAAGTGCCTTATACGTACATATCAACATCCGGGCGATACGATTAATTGCTCTCACGCTAAAGTACCAAAGTTATATGGAAAAAGTATGAAATACAAAATTGCGATAATTATATGTATTGGACTATTTATTTTTCTATATATTGTTCCGCTTGGCGTACGCCCAATGGTTATTCCCGACGAATCCCGATACGCTGAAATCTCCAGGGAAATGCTGAATACCGGAGACTGGATAGTTCCGAGGCTCGATGGGCTGCGATATTTTGAGAAGCCGATTCTCGGCCACTGGCTCAATGCCGCATCGCAATATCTGTTTGGCCAAAATGCGTTTGCTGTACGTCTTCCGTCTGCGCTGGCCGTAGGATTTTCCGCCTTGGCCGTCTTTTTATTAGTCTACCGATTTGCTGGCGGAGCTCCGGCCGGACTGTTAGCAGTGGCGACTTTTCTAACTTCTCTGGAAGTTTTCGCGATAGGAGTGTTTTGTGTTCTGGATAGTGTGTTTTCTCTATTCATAACGGCAACTCTGGTGACTTTCTATTTTGCATGGATGGAAAAGGCAACCCGGAAAAAATACGCTTTTCTGGCCCTGTCGGGTATATTCTGTGGCTTGGCGTTCCTGACCAAAGGATTTCTGGCGTTCATGTTGCCGGCCCTGGTCATTCTACCCTTTACCATCTGGGAACGTAGATGGACAGAGCTGCCTGCTCTTTGCTGGATGCCTCTCGCTACAGCAGTTCTCGTAGCCTTACCTTGGTCTCTCACCATATATTTTCGGGAAACCGATTTCTGGCATTACTTTCTCGTGACCGAACACATAAAGCGGTTCCTCTCCGCCAATAATGGCCAGCACCCTGAGCCGTTCTGGTTTTTCATTCCCATATTAGCGGGCGGCGCGTTGCCGTGGACTCCGGTCTTTCCCCTTGTTATTGCAGGTCTCAAGAAAACCCAGCTCAAGGACCCGTTTCTTCGATTCTTGCTTTGCTGGCTGGTATTTCCCTTTCTATTTTTTTCCGCCTGCCGGGGTAAGCTCGGTACGTACATCCTGCCCTGCTACACCCCGTTGGCCATTCTAACTGCGGTCGGCCTTCTGAAGTATCTTGCGGCAGGCAGGATGCAGGCTCTTTCACGAAACCTCCGCAACTCTGCGGCGATATTGTTCATCATTGTGGCTGCGTTGATTCTGGTCCAGACCGTCATACCCGGCGTGATAATCTATAACCGCAGTGAAGTATGGAAGTGCGCCATTGTGGCGATTGCGATTTCAACATACGCGCTGCTGCTGCACGCTCGTGACGCGGAAAATCTCCAGAGAAAGCTCGCCCTATGGTACCTTGGCCCTGTCTTACTGATGTTCGTCTCGCACTTTGCCTGGCCCAGTCGGTTTGTATACGGTAAAACTCCGAATGAATTTCTACTGCATAACGCAAGCAGAGTTCATCCAGATACTGTGCTTGTTTCTGACAACTATCTGACACCCGCCGTCTGCTGGTGTTACAAGCGTGCCGATGTTTTCCTCATAGACAGGGGTGGTGAACTTACGTATGGATTGGGATACGACGATTCGAAGCAACGTCTGCTTGATATCGACCAGTTCAAAAAACTGATCGACAAGAGTTCGAGGAAAGGAGGTATTAATTTGATCACCAGTACAAAACGGTACATGGAATACAGGCAACTACTCCCCAAACCCATTTTTGAGGATATAGACTCCAACTTTGTGTTCGCCGAGTTTGTTGCTGGAAAAGCTTAGATTATGTCTAATATTACACTTGTCATGAACTGGAAAACACCGCGATTTTCAGGTGACATCGTGTCGCTAAAATATCTCCACAGATACTAATTTTGCTCAGATTGAACGCGAACAAACATCACTTTTTTGTCTAAAAATACATATTTCAAGAAAATTTTGTACAAATTTCGTATTAAAATTCCAAAAGACCCGTCCCCGGTTCAGTCCAATACAGCATTTGTGTCGGCTACGCGACACAAAAACTCTTAATTGATTCAATGAACTTGTCAAAAAAATGAAGGGCTGATAACTCTCTCAAGCTGTCAGCCTTATTAAATGTTCTGGGCGTTTTGCTTTTTTCGGAAGCGGGCTACTGGACGAGTGCCGCGATTTATTATGGGCTCACTGCCCGGCTGTAAATGCGGATGTCGTCAATCAGGCCGGACCAGAAGGCCCCGAGTTCCATGGCTTTGCCGGTGCCAATGTTCAAGCCGCTATCGGATTGTTTCAGATCAGCTTGTGTGTCTTGAGCCACAATTACGTCATCAACGTAGAGCATTCTGTCAGAACCGTCCCATACAAAGCCTATTCGGTGCCATTCGCCGTCAGTTATTATCGTCTCGGATATCAAAGGAATTGTAGCCTGGCCTTGACATGCAAGCTCCGTCGTCAATTCACCATTTGAAGGATCTGTACATAGCCAATTTGCAGTTGGTTCGGATACGATAACTTGTCCGGCAGCACCTCCTTTTACCCAGGCGAGAACACTGAACGGCCCTTCGGCGGGATTCAAAACAGAATCAGTGATTATGCAGTCATCGACGCCATCTAATTGAAGTGCACCGTCAACTTGTCCGCCTGTCGGTTCCCAGATTAGCTCACCGATCACCGAAGCATCGTTTGTGCCGGCACTGTCATATGCAATCGTGCCTTCTGTCTCGTCCAACGCCCAGTGTGCCAGAAGCGTGGGATCGTCAACGTTCTGATCCCAGTACTCCATTAGGATCTCCAGATCATTCTCATCTACCGTACCGTCGCCATTGAAGTCAACGATTGGTTCTGTTGGTTCAGCGACCACCTCGACCCAGCGGAAAGTGGCTGAACACCGATCAGCGTACATGGCGACGCCTCCTTGGGCGAACGTACCATCGACAACACTGATCTGAGGCTGGGCCGGCTTATTCTGGCCCGGCAACCAGCCATAGACCTCCAGTCGGCTCGTGCGCCCACCCGTGGAGTCTGTGAAATCGGTCACGTCAATCTGAATGATGATGTCCTGTTGGGCCGGACTAAAACCCGGAATCGTCGGTTGTTTAAGGACTGTCCAGGTCCACGCTGTCATCCGAGCCAGGTACAGTTGGTTGAGGTAGATGCCGGCATTGTAATAATCGCCGGTCCGCGTGGCACGGAAGTACATGCCTGTGTTCCCATGGTTCAAAGGGTCGTCCATTCTCAATTGCATCCGTATCGTTATGTTGCCTGCGTAGATGGCGTCATTCCCTTCGTCGCCAAGGACGCCAGACCATGGAACCATGCCCGGATTGGGCTTGAGGCGAAAGCCTTCGGAGGTGACCGAACGCTCGCCGGCACCGTCATCATCCCAGATCCAGCTTACCGGCGATCAGCTCAGTTTGTATAATTATTAACTAACCATGGAAGGTATGTTGTATGCCTGTCTTGAGCGAAGTCGAAGGATCGAATGGATAATTAAGAATGAAGAATTTTGACTTATTTCTTATGCATCTTCGTGCCTTAGTGCCTCCGTGGCTAATAGTCGATTTGAAAAAACAAGCTTGTCCTGAGCAGCGTCGAATGGAGCCAATCTGCGGAAAGCCAAAATGAACATAAGTATCTATATGAAAGGGAAATACGGGAAATATAAGCGTTTTCGGGCTCGAAAAAACAAAGCCAATTCAAAGCCAATCTCGTTTAGCCCCCAGACCTGCTCTGGGGGTTGAAAAAACAAAACCAAAGCCGGCCTTCGGCCGGAAATCCTAAATACTAAGCTCTAAATCCTAAACGAGTTGAAAGGATACCATTTGAAAAAACAAAGCCAATTTGAAAGCAGGCAAAATGAGCACAAGTGTCTATATACAAAGGGATTATGGAATATTTTGCGTTTTCGGGCGGCGAGAAAACAAAGCCAATCCGTCAGGCCACTCGATGTCGGTGTGGAATTGCCGGACTGATCAAAGCCAATTTAGCTGACCCCAAAGGGGTAGAACAGAAGCCGGTCGATGATGGACGCTCGTTTATCGTTCCTCATCCCTCGTCCTTTCAGCCTCTGTCAAGGGGGTGCCAGCTCATTAACCGGTTCAAGAGACAGATTGATAGATTGATAGCATCATTTTTTTTGAAAGAAAGAAGAAATGCAAAAATAATATTAATGTGGGGTTTTTTTCTTGACGGGGCGGGGTGAATTTGGTACAAATAGATAAGTTAAGTTAATTAGCTTCTGCTGATTTAGCTTCATGGTGCATGAAGTATCCATGGTTCCTGGGCAACTATCTGACATTGTGTTGGATAGAGGACAAAGTTGGAGTGAAGCAATCTGGCAGGAGGCAGAGGAGAGGTGTTAGAAAGAATAGTAGGTTATCTATTCGATTGCTGTTGCTCGTTTTTCTGAGGGCGGCAAACGAAATAGCTAACTGCCTGGCTCTATGAGTCGAGCATACTTTTCTCTTTATACCCCCATCTGTTTTTGCCAAGTGGTTTTGATTACATTAAATCCTGCCTGATTGGCAGCCCTGACGGCGAAAAACAGGGAAGGTTGGTGTGTAAGATCCCTATTATAGGATCTTCGCTTAACTTTCGTTAAAGGCTTCTTGTAAGATAAATGGGATGAAAAAATTAATCTTTATATGTGCCCTGGCAGTCCTGATCCTTGCTGTTAGCAGCAGGACACAGGCAAGCTTAACTTATGTGGATGTGGTAGATGCCGGCAGTGGTCAGACCGATACACGGTTCCTGCCAGGTGGGGATTCAGGTGGGGATCCATTTGAATGCTATTATTACCGTTGGCACAACGACGACTGGGGCTGGACACATACGTTTAATCCACCAGAGTTTCCGGATGTTACAATAAATTGGGCTACTTTAGAGATTTATGCATTTGATGCAGACTTTGGTGAGGTCGATCTGATCGAAGGTGATGGAATATTGTTAGGCCAGCTTGACGGTTCCCCCGAAGACTTATGGCTTTTAACAACTTTAACTCTTGACTCTACTGCCTTAGACGCGCTATTAGACGGTACTATGGATATGTGGATGGATATTGATGCGGAATGGCCCGGCTCTTCGGGTCCATACTGGGCAGTAACCTTGGCGTCTTCCACACTTACGATAGATTATGACCTGATCCTGCTGCCGGAGAATGATACGACGAATGATAATGATCCGCCGGTCCAAACGAACCCGGCTCCTGGTGCTATTTTGTTAGGCAGCATTGGTATAGGCCTTGTCGGCTGGCTGCGCAGGCGCAGAACACTTTAAGAAGTATTATAAAAATGCAAGTTTGATAGAGCTGGGCTGTTAGTTTGATATTTACAGTCCATCTAAACCCTTATTATATAAGAACACCCTTAGAGAATTTCTAATTATCTGAAGGGCACAGGCTTTTTTTATAGCCACTAATCTTATCAAAGGTCATGTTTCGTTCGGATAATCGCCGATAGTGAAAATCAGTCACATCGGTCCGCTCAAACTGTAACAACACAGAGGGAGACATTCAATCAATATTGTATATCCTTTTCACCATCCGATTTAAGCAAAGCAGATCCCCGGATATATCTATCCGTCTTCGGGCATATACATATCGCCGGGGCCGAGCTTGTCGTACCAGGTGAATTTCATAATGACCGAAGTTACCGCAAGAACGACGATGGAGATCCACATCGTCCGGTACTGCCCGATGATTAAGCAGATTGGAATTATATTGAGGGTAAGCTGCCATATGATACCGATTGCCACGTTGAATGCGTCACGCCGGAAGTCTGTGTTGGCCTTGAGGTTAGGGTATTTGTCCAGCAGGCTTTGATAGACGGGCTTCCAGAAGCCCCACGGCCGGACGGTACGATAGAAACTTTCGAGGACTTCGTCTTTTTCCGGCGGCGTCAGCAGGCATGCGGCGACCGATGCCGCAGCGCTGAATAGGACGATAAACGGAAATATCAGCAGCGCATCCGGCAGCAGGGCCAGGGCCGGATGCAGCGGTTCTATTAGGGGAGGGATGAGTTTCGAGAAAAGCAGGCCGCCTGCGACTCCGGCAATCATTCCTGCGAAATAGCCATACCCGTTGAACCGCCACCAATGCCATTTGAGCAAATTGGGGATGACGTAGCCGCCGTAGAGGGCCGCGGCGATCCACTTGGTAACCTGGTCGATAGACTGCATACGAAGGCCGACAAGTACCCCAATAATCAGCAGGGCGATGGTGGACGCATAGCCAAGACGGACGAATGTTTTTTGTGATGAGTTCGGGCTGATGTATCTTTTGTATACATCGTTTACGATGTATGCAGCGCCGGCGTTGATTGTGGAATCGAACGTGCTCATAAATGCCGCGAGCAGGCCGGCAAGGAGAATTCCAACGAGACCAACGGGCACATATCCCGCTATGACGTGGGGCAGAATCTTTTCGAAGTCGAACTTCCGGCCTGCGCCGAGCATTTCTTTGACTTCGGGACTGAAGTAAACCAGTCCGAGCACGGCGATGCCGGTAATCATCAGGAATCGCGGCACTAATTGCACGATGGACATCCACCAGTTTTCGAGGGCTGCTTCTCTCGGATTGCGTGTCGAAAGAATATGCTGCATGCCGTATCCGGCGGTCGGCCCGGCCATGCTGATCAAGAGGCCCTTGAGCAGGCACATCATGATTACGACTCCGAAGAGCGAATAGCCGTCCTTGACGATATTGTCGTTTAGCTGCTCGATTCGGCTCGACCAGTCGATATTCAGCTTCCAGCCGAAGAACAGCTCGTTCCAGCCGTTGGGAACGAACTTGGCAAGCATCTCGGGGCTGACCTTATTGATCGCTACGATGGCGATGAATACCGAAGCGACGGTCAGCAGGGCGAATTGAATCAGGTCAGTAATAACGACACTGTACCAGCCGCCCAGGAGCAAATACGCGGTGGTGATTATCAGAAGGATAAGGGCGTACATATTGGCGGACGAAAGCGGACCGGCCGCGAGATTCCACGGGAAGAATACTTCGGTAAACTTTCCTATCCCGACGAAGGCATATCCCAGGAATGCGACGGTAAGTATGAGTGCATATAAAACTACGCTAATGTGCGAGAGGTTGCCCGCCAGGCCGGAGCCGAAGCGGGTCCGCATCCATTCGGCGCCTGTCAGGACGTTTGATCGCCGAACCCACGCTCCGAGATATACCTGGCGGAACACGCGGTCGAAGAGCGGCCAAATCCAGGGTATGAAAGCGGCTTTCAGGCCATAGGTAAAGAGCATTGCAACAAACCACATTGTACCGGTGATATCGAAGCCGCTGGCTCCGTGAGAAGTGCCGATGACGTACCAGGGCAGCGATTTGCCGGCGAGGAAGTATGAGTCGAGATCTTTCGAGGCGCGTTTCGAGAGATACCAGCCGAGCGCGATTATAACGGCCAGGTAGCCGACTATGATGGCGATGTCGATTTGGTGGAGCTGGAATTCCATTGGCTTCCTTTCATTATGGCCGGCAGGAGAGCAGATATTCGAGCAGTTCATCGAGCCGGCAAGTTGCTAATCCGACGTACTTATCCGCTGCACCATAGTACACGAACAATGTTCCGTCGATCACGACTTTGCCGCAGGGGAAGACGCAGCCTCGGTAATATCCTTCGATTTCGTAATCCTGTTCGGGCTGCATAATCCAGTCGGTTGTGCGATGCAATACCTTGCCCGGGTCTTTCAAGTCCAGCAGCAGCGCTCCGAGGCGGTAGTACATGTCGTGACCTACGGCGTGATAAATTGTCAGCCAGCCGTGCTCGGTTTTGATTGGAGGAGTGTTGACGCCCAGTTTGCCCGCTTCCCAATCGTACTTCTGTTTGATGAGGAGCTTCGATTTTCTAAATCCGAGCAGGTCTTCCGCCGATGAAATCCAGGCGGCGGCGTGCTCGGTCCCGTATTCGGGTCCGACCCATTCGAGCGGCCGGTGTATCAGATAGTACCTGCCCTCTATCTTCTCGGGAAAGAGAATCACGTCCCGGTCGTCGAGGACCGGGTCGGTAATTCTGCCGGCGCGGATAAAGCTCTTGAAGTCTTTCGTGAGCAATAGTCCGGTGCTGGTGGCGTTATTGCGGATGACACGTGGAAAATCCGCCGGGCAGACGGGACGTACGTATTGCTGTTCTTTCGGCGTCCAGAACTGGCCGAACGGGAAGAATCGACTGGCGTAGGTGATGTAATAATACTCGCCCATCTTGACCATTCTCGGATCCTGTATGGTGCTGGCATCAAAACCATCGGCGCTGGGACTCAGTACCGGCTGGTCACTGACTCGCTCGAAATTAAAGCCGTCGCTGCTTACCGCCAGGCCAAAATAGCACTTGTACTCAGGGCCCGCCTCGGCAGCCCTGTACAGAAGCAGGACCTGCTTTTTGTCTTCGTCGTACCAGGCCGCAGGATTAAATACGGCTAAATCCTCCCAGTCATTAGCCGGATTAGGGCAAAGGATGGGATTGCCTTCATAACGTTTGAGTTTCACTGTTGCTTCTCCAATATATATTTTTAAGCCATGCCAATCTGCCCCAAAGTAACACGTCACGAACGCAGCAGGGCTCATTATAGCCCAGGGGCTAATCATCGACAACATCTCTTGCCGAATCTTATATTGGGTCATTTACACTAAGGAAAATTACAATGTAAAGTTAAGGAGGAAATTGGTGCCACAATGAAACAGGCCCAGTCATTAAGCATAGAGATGCACAGAGCAAGCGTCAGCCGGAATATTACGTTTAAGAGCGACTTCTAAGAAATATTTCTCAGTAGAGCTGACCCCGCAGTATAGACAGGATATCTCATACAGTTTTTACCGCTTTGACGACTTACGATATTTCAAAAACCTTCGTCAGTTGTGTAATTTCGAATACTTTGCGGAGATTCGAGTCTAAATTAGACAGTCGCAGCCGCCCTCCCTGTTCGCATAACTTTTTGTGGATTCTGACCAGCAGGCCCAAAAAGGCCGAGGTCATAAACTTCACGTTGACAAAATTGAGAATCAGTTTCTTGCCGTCGTTCTTCTCAATAACTGCCTTAAAGGACTCCTGAAGCCCCCTTATTTGTTCTTCATCGACAATTCTTTCGTCATTAAATGTCACAATGGTGACATCCATTCCGTACTCAACCTTTATTCTCGACTGCCCTTGCTCCATGAACATCTCCTTTATAGCACTTTAATCGTTCTGCGTTCTGCGGCACTCAGCACACGGCACGAATAACTCGGCATCCGGCGATATTTTACCGAATAGCCCTTATATTAACAACTGCCTCTTCGAGTTTTTTCTTGACGGAGCACAGGCTATTTTGGCATAATAGACTGTGTATTCTGGTGCCTCGTCTCCGCTCGGCAGTAGGGGCGGTTCGCGAACCGCCCGTACAGGCCCCTTCTTCACCCTGAGCGAAGTCGAAGGGTGAGCGAAGTCGAAGGGTGCTACAGTAACGATTTCGTGTTTCAATCAAAAGCTCATATCGAGCCTTTGCAGGGAAGGAGGTAGTTTTTTAGCCGCTATATTTTTCACAAGAACGCTTAACTTGGGAACAGCAAACCTTATTTGGAGGAAAAAATCATGTTAGAGAAGAAATTTGCACAGTCCTTATTATTTCTGGTAGTACTGCTTGGTTTCTCGGCCACCGGTGCCATGGGAGCCAACATCTTGTTTGTCTCGTCAATGGATGCGGAGCATATGCCGGGAGACGATACGATTAAAGCATTCTTCGAAAGTCTCGGTCATACGGTAACGTACATTGATGATGACGAAAGTGAGACCGCCACCGAGAACGCCGCCCTTGCCTCCGATCTGGTCTATATCTCGGAGTCGGTCGGTTCAGGGGATATCAAAAATGAAATCACGGAAATCCCAACTCCCATAATTGTGACTGAGCCTTACGCCTGGGACGAAATGGGGCTGATAATAGACGGAGGGACTAATCAGGTTCCCGATTCTGCTAATATTACGATTATCTATCCCGGTCATCCCATGGCCGCAGGTTATAGCGGCGATGTTCCGGTTTACACCGACCTGCCCGGCAGCGAGCTTATTCCCGCCGGCACCACCGGCGGCGGGGCGGTTGTTATTGCGAAAGCTTCCGGCGGCACACAGGCAAATGCGGATGTTTACTTCCTGTACGAGCAGGGGGCTGCTTTGGCCGTACCTGCCGCCGATGGAAGCGGTGAATTCGCAGCAGGCATTCGTATCGGCTTTTTTACTTCCAGCCCGACGGCAGAGCAATTATTAACTCAGCAGGGTTATGACCTGCTGGCCGCGGCGGTCAATTATGCGCTGGGATTAAGCCGCGAAGCCGATCTTGCTTCGGCTCCGAATCCCGGTAACAGTGCACCCAGCGTGCCGCTGGCGCCCACCTTAACTTGGACGCCGGGAGAGCGGGCCGACAAACACGATGTTTACCTCGGCACCGATTTTGACAGCGTTAACGATGCGGACAGAAACTCCGCCGAAATCTTTAAAGGCACTGTGGACGTAAACAACTATAGCCCGTTACCCCTCGAGGGAGGTACAACTTATTACTGGCGCATCGATGAGGTTAGTGAGGGCACGTCAGGCAGTCCCTGGAAGGGGCACGTATTGACTTTTACGACGATACCTTTGGTCGCCCACGACCCAGGCCCACAGGACGGGCAAGGCGCATCCATCCCGTTGGAGCTTAAATGGAAACCGGGCGGTGACGTGCTCCAGCACAAAGTATACTTCGGCACCGATCCGGATGCTCTGGTTTATTACGCCACCAAACAGGCGGACGATTCCACATATGCCGTCAGAGGGCTCGAAGTCGGCAAGACTTACTACTGGCGCGTCGATGAAATCAATGACGATGTCACTTACACCGGTGACGTCTGGAGCTTTACCGTGACTCATAGAGTTGTGGATGTGTGGTTCGAGGCGGAACAGGCCGATGAGGTTAAAGAGCCGATGGGTATCTTCCCCGATGATCCAGGACGAGATCCGGTAGTAGAAGCCGGCGGCCAGGGCGTTCCGTCGGGCGGATTCTATATCGGGACAACATCCTCATCTTCCGGCAACAATGAATTTTGGACGTTGGACGGAGCTACTTACTCTTTCACAGTTCCCGCCGGTACGTATGCAATCTGGGCAAGGGTCAGTAACGTGGACGACGATTCGTTTTGGGTCGGCATCCCGGACGGTCAATACGATGTGCCGGTTGACGCGAGCGGCTGGATCAATTGGAACGGCATAAGCCCTACATCTACCAATTGGCACTGGGTGAGAGTTCACAGTGACGACGCTCCAGGCAACGCGGTTGTCAACATTACACTGACGGCAGGGCAGCATACCATGCTGTGGCTCCATCGTGAGAACGAAAACTTCCTCGATTGTATCCTGATAACGAACGACCTGAACCTGAGTTCGGCCGATCTGCCTGACGCGGTTCCGGAGATAATATATACTCAGGCTACAAAATCAAATCCGGTGGACGGCGCAACAGACGTACGAAATGATGTTGTCCTTACATGGGAGCCCGGCGCGTATGTCGACGGTCTGTCACCCAGGCACAAGATATTCTTAAGCGAGAACTTTGACGACGTCAACGATGGTATTGGCGGTATCGAGCAGGACGTCGAGTACTATCGCGCCACCGGCACCCTCGATCTGGAACTGGAGAAGACATACTACTGGCGTGTGGATGAGGCCAATAATACTACCGGCTGGGATAAAGGAACAGTCTGGAAATTCACGGTAGCGGATTATCTGGTTATAGACGACTTCGAACAATATGATACCGGTGATAATCAAATATGGTACTCCTGGCTTGACGGGCTTGGCGCCGGCATGCCGGGGGATGAACTTTACATTGCCGGTAACAGTACCGGTTCTGCCATAGGCGACGAAACCACTGCCTCCTATACCGAGGAAAGCATCGTCCACAGCGGCAATCATTCGATGCCGTACTGGTACGATAACAATAAACAGGGTTACGAGAATTATTCAGAGGCAGGGCTGACGTTATACGCTCCGCGTGACTGGACCAAACAGGGCGTTAAGGAATTGTCGCTATGGTTCAGAGGCTATCCTGCGAATGCCGGCGGCTTCACAGAGGCGCCGGCCGGCACCTATACGATGACCGCCACAGGTGAAGATATCTGGTATGACTCCGATCAGTTCCACTATGCCTTCAAGATGCTCACCGGCGTCGGGACCATAGAAGCTAAGGTGCTAAGCGTCCAGGACACGGATCCCTGGGCCAAGGCGGGCGTGATGATCCGTGAGACGCTGGAACCGGACTCGAAATTCGCCGCTATATACATAACGCCGGGCAATGGATGCAGATTCCAGGCCCGCTCCGGAACAGGCATCGATGCTGAAAGCGACACTTCCGTAGCGACAGACGAGCAAATGGCAATCACAGCACCGTACTGGATTAAATTAGATCGCGACTTCGCGGGCAATTTCAGGGGCTACTATTCCAGTGACGGGGTGACATGGCAACGAATGACATGGAGCCTCCGGAGCATCCCGATGAATACGGATGTCTATGTGGGATTGGTATTGACCTCTCATAACGTCGATGCTACAGGCGAAGCCCGGTTCTCCAATGTCAAGATTACCGGAACGGTTAGTGCGCAATGGGAAGACCAGGACGTCGGGATACTCAGTAACGATGCCGAACCAATGTATGTTGCGGTAGCCAATAGCACCGGGGCACCTGTGGTCGTAAACCATGATAATCCTGATGCGGCACAGATAGAGACCTGGACGGAATGGAATATCGACCTGAAACAGTTCGAGGACCAGGGAATTGTCCTGACTGACGTCCACAGAATCTCTATAGGCTTCGGCGACAGGGACAATCCGCAGCCGGGCGGCTCGGGTAAGATGTACTTCGACGACATTCGTTTGTATCGACCCAGAATTCCTTCTGGAGAGTAATAAAACGGCGTCATCGCCGTAATGATTTTAGGTTTTACATCAAGAAGGGGCCTGTAATGATCAATTCAGTACAGGCTCCTTTTTGTGTGCGCCAGGATTTGTCTTGGAGCCGTATTTATGTTAAACTACCGCTTTCGGTTTTTTAAGGAGTTTGAAATTGGGACAGACACTTGTTTATAAGATACTGAGCAGACACCTTGTTGACGGCAAGCTCGCAGCCGGCGAGCAAATCGGGATTCGTATCGACCAGACGCTGACACAGGATGCCACAGGAACGACGGCGTTTTTGCTGTACGAATCGATGGGGCTAAGACCGGTGAAAACCGATTTGTCGGTCAGTTATGTCGATCACAATATGGCAGGATTCGGCCCGGAGAACCATAACGACCATTTATATCTGCAAACCGTCTCCGCCAAGATAGGCGCCTATCATTCGCTCCCCGGCAACGGAATTTGTCATCAGGTCCATTTGGAGCGGTTCGGAAAGCCCGGCGTGACACTGCTGGGCAGCGATTCGCACACCCCGACCGGCGGCGGAATCGGAATGCTGGCCATCGGAGCCGGCGGGCTGGATGTGGCGGTCGCCATGGCCGGCGGACCGTTCTACCTGAAATGCCCCAGGGTTCTGGGCGTCAAGCTCACCGGCGAATTAAGCGACTGGGTGGCCGCCAAGGATGTGATTCTCAAGCTGCTGAGTATCCTGACAACAAAAGGCAACGTCGGCTGGGTGGTCGAATATTTTGGTGAAGGTGCAGAAAAGCTCTCCGTACCACAGCGGGCCACGATCACGAATATGGGGGCCGAATTAGGCGTTACGACGAGTATCTTCGCCAGCGACGAGCAGACCGAAAAATTCCTGGCCGCCCAAAAGCGGGAAGAGGATTACCAGCCGTTAGCCGCCGATCCGGACGCCGAATATGACCGCGTCATCGAGATAAATCTTGCCGGGCTTGAGCCTATGGCGGCATGTCCATCTTCGCCGGACAATGTCAAGCCGATTCGTGAGATAGCCGGTCTCGAAACGGGGCAGGTAGTTGTCGGTAGCTGCACAAATTCGAGCTTTGCCGATTTGATGATGGTGGCGACCGTCCTGAAAGGCCGGCGCATCAACGAGATGGTCGAATTTGCTATCGCTCCGGGCAGCAGGGAAGTCCTGAACATGCTGGCCGATAACGGGGCATTGTCCGGCATGATTTCGGCGGGCGCGAGGATTTTGGAATCGGGCTGCGGGCCGTGTATCGGGCAGGGTTTCTCGCCGGCCAATGGCCTCGTGAGCCTGCGGACATTCAATCGAAACTTCGCCGGACGCACCGGAACCAAGGGCGACCGGGCGTATTTGGTCAGCCCGGAGACGGCAGTCGCCTCGGCTCTTACAGGCAGGATTACCGATCCGCGGGATCTGCGGGAATTGTTCGGCCTGCAATACCCGAAGATAGAGCTGCCTGCAGAATTTGCCATTAACGATAACATGATAGAGGAACCTCTAAACCGGGAAGAGGCGGCGAAAGCTGAGGTCCTGCGCAGCCCGACGATTGTCGTGCCGGAGACGCCCAGGCCGCTGCCGGAAAAACTGGCGGGCGAAGTACTGCTAAAGTGCGGCGATAAAATCACCACCGACCATATCATGCCGGCGGGGACCTTCCTGAAACTTCGCTCGAATGTGCCCGAATACGCCAAGGTCGTTTTCAACTGCTTCAACAAAGAAGGCAAGCCGACGTTCGCCGAACGAGCGCTCGAACTCAAGAAAAAGGCGACAGCCGGCATCATCGTGGCGGGCGAAAGCTACGGCCAGGGTTCGTCGAGAGAGCACGCGGCATTGTGCCCTATGTATCTGGGCGTTCGGGCCGTGATCGCTAAAACTATCGAGCGAATTCACAAAGCGAATCTGATTAACTTCTGCATCGTGCCGATCGAATTTGCCGATCCGGCGGACTATGACAAAATCGAGCCCGGCGACGAACTTCAGATTGACAATCTGCTCGAAGCTGTAAAGAGCAGCGACACAGTTAAGATTGTCAAAGCGGACGGCTCATTTGATTTTTTTGGAAGGCTCGAACTGTCCAGTAGAGACAGAGAGATTTTGCTCTCGGACGGACTTCTGAACTATACGCGAAAGAAAACCGATGGATGACAAAATCGTCACCATTTTCGGCACGAGCAGGGCCGGGGCCGGCGATGCGATCTTCACGCTGGCTATGGAGATGGGCAGGCTTCTGGCTCAGGCCGGTTTTACCATCGCCAACGGTGGTTACGGCGGGACCATGCTGGCGGCGGCGAAAGGGGCCGCCGAGGCCGGCGGTGAAATCATCGGCGTTACGTGTTCGGCGTTCAAGTCCGGCAGGGCCAACGAATATGTGACCCGTGAAATTGTTACCGGCTCGCTGGATGAACGGCTCGATACGCTCGTGAAACTGGGGCGGGTTTATATCGTCCTGCCGGGCGGAACGGGAACCATGCTGGAATTGGCAAAAGTCTGGGAATTAAAAAACAAGGGCTTTCTCAAGGCGGACAAACCGATTATACTCTTGGGCGGATTCTGGAAGCCGCTTATCGAGCTTATCGCGACCGAAGATGCCGGCAGCAGCAGGTATGTGAAGCTGGCCGATGAGCCGAAGCAGGCCGTTGAAATGATTATTAAAAGCTTGGAAACATGAACCATTGATATGAGCAAGATGCCGGTATTTTTAATTTTAGTATTCTTTATGAACGTTGTTCCGGCGGCGTCGGGATTCGGCGCCGAGATAATTCGCGAAACGCCTCTGCTGCGGGACGGCTTTGTCATGATGGGAGTGGATGGTAATTTGATCCGTCAGCCCGGAGGGCTGCCGGACAGTAACGATGTATGGTTCTTCGAATTAGCTTCGGATGTGAACGATTACAGAACGGTTATCAAGGCCGGGACAAGGCTGGAGCTGCTGCCGTCGACGGCACTTGAAAAGATGACTTTCGACAAGAAAATGCGTACTACGGCAGCTTACCGGCTCTGGAACAGTAGAGTAACAAAGTACAGGGGCAGGAATTTTATATTTCCAAATTTCTTTCTGCCCCTGGGCAAAGCGAAGAAACCGCCGCAGAAACAAGACAGCTCGACCGATACCGTATCCGAACCGAAGCCCAGGCGGGAGCTTGCCGTCGATGATCCGAACGATGTATTGGCTATGCCGCGAGAGGTCATAGAAAAGCTCAGGGCCAGGCGAGAAAACCCTTCGACTCCGCTCAGGGTGAAGAAGGAAACGCGCCCCTTCATGCCGAGCGGAGACGAGGCACCGGATGCCCAGCGCTATACACAAAGCCCCGATTCGGTTTTCGTGGACAGGACCGCGCTTTTGGTCGAGCAGGATGAAGGCCGTCTTACATTCGTGCCGGACGCTCTTGGCCGGAATGTCCAGAAGCTGTCTTTACATTTGCTGCCGTGTGCGGCGCTGGAGCTGACCGAGCTGAAAAAAGCTGCCGAGCCGGATAAGGTGCGGTTTAAAATAGCAGGGATTATGACTACATATAAAGGTAAAAACTATCTGTTGCTGGAGAAGGCGACAAGAACTTACAGCCACGGCAACTTCGGAAGATAAAGGACAATCGCATGCCCCACGAACTCGACCATATTATCATTTCCTCATCACAAGCCGATTTCGAGAAAAGCCTGAAAAAATTTCGCTCGAAGATGATGCGGGCGGCGCGTTTTGCCGGCTACGGGAGCGAGGAAAATCAGCAGGTGATTGATATTCTTCGCAACGTTGCCGACCATGGTGACAAAGCCGTTGCGGAATATACGGAGAAGTTCGATGGAGTAAAACTTACACCCGGGCAATTCCGGATTGGCAGAGACGAATTGGAGAAAGCCAACCGGGAAATTAACCAGGACATTTTAGCTTCCGTGCGCCAGGCGATTGAAAACGTGCGCTCATATCAGAGAGACATCCTGATCGATCAGGAAAACTTGCCGCGAGGAATCAGATACACACCCATTAAGAGGGTCGGTATCTGTGTTCCGGGCGCATCGGCACCACTGCCTTCTACTGTTGTAATGACAGCGGTCCCTGCGCAGGTTGCGGGCGTGAAGGAAATCGTTGTAGTTTCGCCGCCAAGACATGAGGGAAGTATCCATCCGGTAATTTTGGCCGTCTGCTGCGAATTGGGAATTGACGAAGTGTATAGAATAGGCGGAGCGCAGGCGGTGGCTGCTTTGGCGAGCGGGACCGGGACCATCGGCAAGGTTGACAAGATTGTCGGGCCGGGCAACAAGTGGGTCCAGTCGGCAAAGAAGAACGTCGCCGGCGACTATGTCGGTATCGATTCTATTGCCGGGCCGAGCGAAGTTTTGATCATCGCAAACGAGCAGGCCAACCCGGCGTGGATTGCGGCCGATATGCTCAGCCAGGCCGAGCACGCTGCCGACAGCAGCGCGATCGTCCTGACCGATTCGGAACCGTTTGCTAAATTAATTCTCAGCGAGCTGCAGAAGCAAGTGGCGGAATTGCCGAGAGCCAAAGCGGCAAAAGAATCACTGAAGAAGCTCAGTGCGATTATCGTTCTCGACGATATGGCCGCGGCAATTGAAATAGCGGACGATTTTGCCTCTGAGCACGTGGAGGTTCAATGCGGCCAGAACAGCAGGGAAATCGCCGAAAAGATACACAACGCCGGCGCGATCTTCATCGGTTCTTACACCCCCGTGGCGGTCGGGGATTATTGGGCCGGGCCGAGCCATACGCTGCCTACCGGAATGCGGGCGAAATTTGCAAGCGCGCTGACCAGCAACGATTTTCTAAAGTCGATCAGCATTGTTGAATACGATCAGGAAATGCTGTCCTCCAGTGCGGACGACATTGTCCGCCTGGCTGAGATTGAAGGGCTCGACGCCCATGCCAGGAGCATAAGAATCCGGCAGCAGAATTGAGTTTCGAGCGGCAAGTCACAGGCCCCAGCCGAGCTTGTCCTTATACCACCAGTAAAACCAGCCCAACCGGTGCGCCAGCACAAAGACGAGATAAACTTTGAGAGCTTGTTTGAGAAACCCCCAGAACGGGAGTCTCGGTACGACTGCTGCAATAAACCCGCCAGCGGCGAGAAAGAACAGTACCAGTCCACAGTACGGCAACAATGCACGGCATATCGACCGGACGATTTCTATCGGATTCAAGGCGTCGAAGGCATCGAACATAATTCCTCTAAGTAACGACATCGGCAGGAAAAACGTGCCATAAGCTGACAATGCCCAAAACCACAAATCGGTTCGTTTAGCTAAGACGGAATATAGCAACATAGGTGCTAAACAGATGGCTATACAACCAATAAAAAGAAGTGCCTGGGAAATAAAATCGCCTATGCTAATTGTATTCGGCATCGTGACCTCTGCAGCCCGCCGACGACCCCTGGCACTGCTGATTACACAGTCTGCGATGTAATAGCACACGTAGCTGTAGAAGATAACATAAAGGATAAGAGCAACCGGCTCGGTTATCTCAGCAGTTGCAAACCCAAGAAGTGGCTCCAGGAAATATTCTATAAATCTTATAAGTGCAGAGATCAATAGGGGCAGAATTACAAACACCGCAAGGTGAATCATGCCGGAGGCGCTGATCGGATAGAGGAAGGCGTCGATAAGCCAGGGCAGCTTACATTCATTTGCCAACGGAGGTTCTTCTTCGAGTATCTTCATGACATCAGCATTCTTATCATCTGTCCAACTTATTGGACACAAGCATCCGTCAAACTTCCCAGTTGAGCTTTTCCTGGTACCGCAGGTAAAATCGCCCCAAGAGATGGGCTATCACCATTATCAGATAAATGCCAACTGCGCTGGAGATATAACTTATAATTAGAGACTGTGGCAAAATCCAGTTTAGTGCTACAGGCAAAAAGCCAAGAATACAAATGAATATAATCAGGGCACAGTATTGGAAAAATGTGCTGGCGATTGAGCAAATGAGCAATATGGGGTTCAGCCCATTGATTGAGTCAAACATAACAACGGCTAATATCCCCATCGGAAAGAAGAATACCACATAAGCGAGCAAGGACCAAAAAATCGCATTGTTCATTTGCGTATTGTAAAAGTAAATATAGCTGCGATAGAAGGTTACCGGCCCAAAGAAGAAGGCGTAGCAGGCAAACAGAGTAAAATATTGCTCGAGCATCTCATCCTTGCCCAAAGTGCTGCCTAATATCTCGGGGGCTCGAACTCCACCTGCAGCACTATCACGGACGCATTCAACAAAATAATGAAACATATATCCAACCAGAAATATGTAGAGTATCGCAGATACTATAGTACCGTAGTGGTAGGCATACGAAAGAACAAATCTGTTAAGTAAACCTATCAGAATCGGCACAATCACGAAAAAAAATATATGAATCATACCTGACATGGTTGTCGGATAGAGGAATATGTCCGCAAGCCAAGGCAGTTTGCGTTCACCGGTTTGCTCGACGTCATCTACTCGTATTTCACCATCAAGCAGTTGCCGCTCTTCAAGGCTCAATCCGTCAATAACATCTTCTCTGCGTTTTTGATCCGGAGCTTTGTGCTCTTCCGCCGAGATTTGCTCTACTGGAGCTTCTACATGAGAGCCGCAGTGAGGACATTCTATAAGTTTTCCGCGTGAAGTTTCAGAGAATTGTATCTCTTGATCACACATTGAACATGCAAAACTCACCAGATAGCTGCTCTTATCCTGGCCTGTGCGCTCTGTCTGTCTTGGAACAACAACCAAGTGCTTACATTTTGGACATTTGCCTTTTTTGCCGGCGTGAACTTCGGGAACGCTGATTTTCCGGCCGCAGTTTTCGCAGTGAAAATCAATGACGGTCGATTCGGCCGGTATAACGATAACATTACCGCAGGTCGGGCATTTGCCCCGCTTGCCAGCGTGTTTGTCCCGGACACTGATTTTATTAGCACAGTGTTCGCAGCAAAACCGAATCATTAAGCTTTCTCCCTCACAATTGTTTTATATCAATTATACTTAATAACTCAAACTGACAGACCCCCTGTGTCATTCCCGCGCAAGCGGGAATCCAGGATACTGTCTCGGTTTTGGATTCCTGTTTTCACAGGAATGACAGGCTGCTTTATGTTCTTGTCAAAGAAGCATTTACATCGCAGCTTGGCTCAAAAACGGTCAGTTTGAGATACTTAATAAATGCGCTTGTTTGAGTCATTTCGAGCGCAGCAAAGCGGAGTCGAGAAATCTGTTTTTATTAGATTTCTCCACTTCGGGCCACTTTGTGGCCCTCCGGTCGAAATGACAAAGGCGCAAATCTTAATTACGATTGGTATTACTGGTTCTGCAGCTTTGGCGTTTTTCGGGCCGGGCGTTTTTCTCATGCTCAGGAACCACGCCGCAGAGCCGTTCTATTTAACAGGACGCATCGGAGCCGATTTTCTTCAGTCGAAAATTTTCGCGGTTAGATTTTTCCGGCAAGCTGGCCGCCATTCGGCTAATCAGCCGCCCAGCTTTTGCTTTATTATTTCGTCCGCCCTGGTAAGGGCATCGCCGATTTTTTTCGGATTTTTACCGCCAGCCTGTGCCATTTGAGGCCGGCCCCCTCCGCCACCGTCAACGATGGGAGCTATTTCCTTGACAATGTCACCGGCTTTAAGTCCTCTGGCTACCAGATCGTCGGTCACGCCCGCCAGAAGCGTTGCTCTGCCGTCCTCGTCGAAGCCCAATACGATCGCGGCGGATTTTGCTTTTTTCTTGAGCATATCTACCACCTCTCGCGCCTGATCGACAGTGGTTGTCGATAATTGGCCGATGACGATAGAGGCCTCGCCGATTTTCTCACACTTTTCAAGGAGCCCTCTGGCCTCGGCCATAGAATCCGAGCCGGACTGCCGGGCGGCCGCCTTGAGTTCTTTAGCGAGCTTTTTATTGTCCTTCAGAAACTGGCCGACCCGGTCAACGAGCGATTCGGACGGGACCTTGAGCATTGCCGAAAGCTCATCGACGATGTCACTGGCCTTTTCGAGGTGGCTTGTGAGCGCCGAGCCGGTCAGTGCGGTTATCCTGCGGACGCCGGCTGAGATGCTTTCTTCTTTGATTATCTTAAAGCCGCCGATCGCCCCGAGCTTCTCGACGTGCGTGCCGCCGCAGAACTCCCGGCTGAAAGCCTCGTTAATCCGGTCCTTATCTTCGGCGCCGAGAGCGACTACCCGAACTTCGTCTCCGTACTTCTCGCCGAACAGTGCCATCGCGCCGAGTTTCTGGGCCTCGTTCTTCGGCATGACCACCCATGTCACGGGCAGGTCGGCGGCGATTTTTCCCCTGACCAAATCCTCCACCTGTCTGAGCTGCTCGGAGGTCGGCGCCTTTGGATAGGTTAAGTCGAATCTCAAATAATCCGGGCCGACGTAACTTCCCTGCTGGGCCACCGATTTGCCGAGCACTTCCTGCAGCGCCCACTGGAGCACGTGGGTGGCGGTATGATTTCTCTTGACGGAGTTTCTGTCTTTACTGACGATTGCATGAACCTTTTCGCCGATATCGAAGGCGCCTTCGGCAGCCTTGCCCTGGTGGACGATGCAGTTGGCGATTTTTATGGTTTTTTCCACGATGAATTGGGCCTTGCCTGACTGGATAATTCCGCAGTCGCCGACTTGCCCGCCCGCCTCCGCGTAGAAGCAGGTCTTGTCGAGGACTAAACCGACCTGAGTGCCGGCTTCAATTCGCCCCTTGTCTTTAAAACCGTCGCTGTCAATCATACCGGCAATTACGGCGTCACACTGGTCCGTGTGATATTTGTGCAGGTCTTCGGTTTCCGGCAGAACCTGGCCGCTGACTGTATCTGTGATGGACAGCGAATCTTTTGCAATAGCGGCTCTGGCGCGCTGCCTCTGCTGTTCCATGAGCTCGGAAAATTTAGCCGTATCGACCTTTAGGCTGCGTTCCTGGGCCATGAGCTGTGTCAAGTCCAGCGGAAAGCCGTATGTATCGTAAAGCTGGAAGGCATCTTCGCCGGTAATGACTTTGTCTTTCGATTTCTGTGCCCTCCCGGCGGCACCGGCGAAAATTTCAATACCCCTGTCGAGAGTTCTGCCGAAGCCGGCCTCTTCGGATTCGATTACGGTCGAGACGTGGTCCGCCCTTTCTCCGATTTCGCTGAACGCCTCGCCAAGACAATCGACGACGACCGGCACAAGTTTGTAGATGAACGGCTCGTGCATTCCCAGTTCCCGGCCGAACCTCGAAGCCCGGCGAAGAATTCGGCGAATCACGTATCCCCGCCCTTCGTTCGAGGGCGTCGCGCCGTCGGTGATTGCGAAGACAAGCGCGCGAATATGGTCGGCGATGACTCTGAATGCGTTGTCGGTTTTATTGCCCAGCTTCGATGTGTACTTGTGGCCGGTGATTTGGCCGGTGCGCTCGATTATGGGCATGAATAAATCGGTGTCGTAGTTGCTCGCCTTGTTCTGCATGACGGCGACGATTCTTTCCAGGCCTGCGCCGGTGTCTACGTACTTGGCCGAAAGCGGTACGAGCTTGCCTCCCGGCTGGCGATTGTATTGTATGAACACCAGATTCCACAGCTCGATGAATCGGGAGCAGCCGCCGTTTACCCGGCACTCGTGGTTCGGCACGTTTTTCATGTCACACCGGGCCGGGCCCAGGTCAATGTGTATTTCACTGCAGGGCCCGCAGGGGCCCGTCTCGCCCATTTCCCAGAAATTATCTTTCTTGCCGCACGCCAGGATTTTCTCGGCCGGCATCGGTGCCACTTTAGGCCACAGATTTGCCGCCTCTTCGTCTTTCGGCAGTCCGTCGGCCTCGTCACCGGCAAAAACCGTCGCCCACAAGCGGTCCGGATCGATGCCCCAGACCTTTGTGAGAAGCTCCCAGGCCCACTCGATGGATTCGGCCTTGAAGTAATCATCGAACGACCAGTTGCCCAGCATCTCGAAGAACGTATGGTGGTAGGTATCCTTGCCCACTTCCTCGAGGTCGTTGTGTTTGCCGCTTACGCGCAGGCATTTCTGGCTGTTGGCCACCCGCGGGTACTGAGCCGGCGCCAATCCGATGAAGATATCCTTGAACTGGTTCATCCCCGCATTGGCAAAAAGGAGGGTCTCGTCACCGATAGGCACGATGGGCGAGCTGGGTACGATTTCGTGGTCTTTGCCCTTGAAGAAATCGACGAACTCATGTCTGATTTGCTTTGCAGTTTTCATCTGGTATCTCGTACTTGGTCTTTCATACCTCAAACAGCACTTTACAGAATAAGTGTCACGAATTATACAAGGCCCTTGGCGGCCAGGACTTTGCCTTTTATTTCTTCGCACAGGTCTTTGTTTTCGGTCAGGTATTTTTTGGCGTTTTCTCTGCCCTGGCCGAGCCGGATTGTGCCGTAGTTCAGCCAGGCGCCGCTTTTATCGACAACCTGGCAGTCGGTGGCCAAATCGAGCAGATCCCCCTCGTAGCTGATTCCGCTGTCGAACATGATATCGAACTCGCTGTCTCGGAAAGGCGGCGCAATTTTGTTCTTTACCACCCTGGCCCTGATCCTGGAGCCGATGGCGCCGCTGGCGTCCTTGATGGTTGTTATTCGTCTTAAGTCGATTCGTACCGAGCTGTAAAATTTCAGGGCCCTTCCGCCGGTCGTTGTTTCCGGGTTGCCGAACATCACGCCGATTTTCATGCGGATTTGATTTATGAATACCAGAGCGGTTTTGCTCTTGTTGATGACACCGGTGAGCTTCCGCATCGCCTGGCTCATTAATCTGGCCTGCAGTCCCATGTGGCTGGCGCCCATCTCGCCTTCGATCTCCGCCTTCGGCGTCAGTGCGGCGACGGAATCGACGACTATAACGTCTACCGAATTGGAGCTGACCAGCATCTCGACGATATCAAGGGCCTGCTCCCCGGTATCGGGCTGGCTGACCAGCAGGCCGCTGACGTCGACGCCCAGCCGTCTTGCCCATGTAATATCCAGAGCGTGTTCGGCGTCGATAAACGCAGCGACGCCTCCCGCCCGCTGAGCGCTGGCAATGACGTGAAGTGCGAGAGTTGTCTTGCCGGACGACTCCGGCCCGAACAGCTCGGTCACTCTGCCGCGAGGGATGCCCCTGCCGCCGAGTGCTATATCGAGCGATAATGAGCCTGTGTCGATGCCCTCGATCTTGGCGTAATGTTGCTCGTCCATTTGCATGATTGCGCCCTGGCCGTACTGCTTTTCGATCTGAGCTATCACACGCTGTACAGCGTCATCCCTGCTGGTTGCTTTTGAAACTGTCTGAACTTTTTTTGCCTTTGCCATTTTTGTTTTTCTCCTATTCGGCATCCCGCTTGTGGTTCTGTATTTTTTCGCCTTATTGCAGTCTGTAATTTCCTAATACGGTGTAAGTGGGGCCTTTCGGCGTCAACTGGCTCTGGTAAACCGAGACCGAATCGGCCGGCATAGTCCCGAGCTTGAAATCCTTATATTCGCTAATCATTTGAGCTAATTTAAAGCCCGCCCCTGCGTTTCTTATCCTGCACAGGGTTAAATGCCCTGAGAACTTTCTGGCTTCTCCTGGCCAGCCGGCCAACTCCAGTTGCTGCTCGAGGTCTTCTTGTAATTGTAGCAGCTTGTCGCTGTTCTGTCCCGTGCCGACCCATAAAACTCTGGCGCTTCTGCCGCCGAAATGGCCGACCGATTCGATGTCCAGTTGGAAGCTCTTATGCCGGCTCGCAACGTCACCGGTTATATTGCAGACATCCACGACCTGCTCATCTTTAATTTCGCCCAGGAACTTCAGCGTCAGATGTATCGTCTCGGGATTCACCCATTTGACATCGCTTTTCTTTACATCAGCTTTGCCTTGCAGTTCGTTCTGCAGACTGGCCAGGGCTTTTCTGATTTGTTCATCGATATTTATTGCTATAAAGCACCGCATGTCAATCTCGATACGCTAAAACTGTGTAATGTTTCGTAATTCCTGCAGCCTCTTGTCGATATTCGCTCTATCGGTGGAAGTCAATCCATCCAGCGAGAAATCGGCAATCGTAAAAGAAGCGACCACCGTGCCGTATGCGACGGCCGTTTTCAATGTCTCGAAATCGGTCCTGCCGGTTTGTGCCAGATAGCCCATGAAGCCGCCCGCGAAACTGTCGCCGGCGCCGGTCGGGTCTTTGATGTCGTCGGCCGGAAAGGCCGGCAGAATGAATATGTCACCATCGGCGTTGCACATGATCGAGCCGGATTCGCCTTTTTTGGCAATCACAACGCTGGGGCCCATGTCTAAGATCTTCTGCGCTGCCCTTATCAGATTGTGCTGGTCCGCCAACATCCTTGCTTCGTCCTCGTTGATTATCAGGCAATCGATTTTTGTCAGCAGGGTTATTAAATCATCCGGATATTCCTGAATCCACAAGTTCATCGTATCAACAGCTACGAAAACCGGCTCATCGATTTGTTCAAGCAATTGCTGCTGAAGGACAGGTGCTGTATTTGCCAGGAATACGAATTTACTGTCCTTGAATGCGTCAGGTACCTTCGGCGGTGCTTCGGCGAGGACATTTAATTCCACATGATCTGTTGTTCTGTCGTCCATATTTTCGTGATAAGTGCCGGACCATCGAAATGTTTTGCTTTGCGCTCTTATTTCCAGACCCCTCAAGTCTACATCTCTATTGACGAAAACCTCGGCTAAATCAAACGGACAATCCGAGCCGATAACTCCTACAAATCTGACCGGCGAGAAAAAGCTGGCTGTCATACTGAAATAAACAGCCGAACCGCCAAGACAGTTCTCGCTAACGCCATAAGGCGTTTTAACCGTATCAATTCCTATCGAACCTGTTACCAATAATGACATATCTATGCTCGCTATGTTTGTGTTTGGAATTTCTTTAGTGTGTTGTCTATTCTTGTCAGGGTATTTTCTTTGCCCAACAGCCGGACCGAATCGAAGATCGGCAGGCTGATGGTGGTTCCGCAAATTGCCACCCGCAGCGGCTGAGCGACTTTGCCTAAGCCGACTTGTCTTTCCTCGGCCAGGCCTCGGAGCATATCCTCGATTCCCTGTTCCGTTAGCTCGTCCATCGCGGCAAGCTTTTCCCTGACGATTCCCAGAACGGCCAGGCCGTCACTTTTCAGCAGGATTTTCTTAACCGCTTTGTCGTCGTATTTGATTTTGTCGTTGTCCACAAACAGAAATTCGCTTTTTTGCTCGATCTGAGCCAGGGTTCTTGCACCCTCGCAGAGCTTTATAATTGTCGAGAGAAGTTCATCGTCGGCAGAGGCCATCGGGGACTCGACAGTGTTTAAGTAACTTTTGAGATGCTGGAGGAGTTTTTCATTTGAAACCATCCGGATGTGCTCGGTGTTGAAGGCGAGAAGTTTCTGCCGGTCGAACAGGCTGTTTGATTTCGTCAGGCGCGAAAGATCGAAGGAGCCGATCAGCTCGTCAACCTGCATAATCTCTCGATTATCGCCGGGATTCCAGCCTAACAGGGCGAGGAAATTCACCATAGTTTCGGGTAGATAGCCGCTATTGAAGAAATCGACGATATTGATTTCCGGCAGGGCAACGCCGAGATGCTTTGCCATCGCGTCGATGTTGGGCATGTCCGGCATGGTTTTGCCGCCGATAAAAGAATCGAGCTGCTCACGGCTGATATCGCCCGCGGCGGCGAGTGCTTCGAGGTCGATCTGCTGGGCGGCCTTGATTGCCTTGCGAAGGGCCTTCGGACGCTCGCGTTTGGAGAGTTTGCCGCCGGTATCGCTGACGGTGACCGACATGTGCGCGTATTTCGGAAGCGGAGCATCTGGAAACAAAGCTTGCCATAAAGTCTGCTGGCCCGGCGTATTGTTGAGGTGTTCCTGGCCGCGAATGATGTGTGTAACGTTCATCAGGTAGTCGTCGACGACACAGGCGAAATTGTATGTGGGAAAACCGTCGCTTTTCCGGATGATAAAATCGCCTATCTCGTTGGCGGCGAAGGTAATCTCGCCGCGGACAACATCCTGCACCACAATCGGCTTTTCCTGAGGGACAGCGAATCTGACCGTAACGGGCCGGCCTTCGGCGCGGGCTTGTTCCACCGCCTCGGCGTCGGGAAAGTCTTCAGGCCGGCAGTAGGAAAAGCTATTCTTCTGAGCCTCAGCTTCATTTCGAAGTGCGCCGAGTTCTTCGGTAGTCTCGAAACAATAATAGGCATTTTTCTCGTCGAGAAGTTTCTCTATATATTTATCGTAAATGTCTTTACGCTGAGATTGCAGATAGGGTCCATTCGGACCGCCGGCTTCGGGGCCTTCGTCCCACTGGATTCCGAGCCATTTCAGGTCGTCCATGACCTGTCGTGCGGCGGTCGGAGTGTTTCGCTTCTGGTCGGTATCCTCGATTCGGAGTATAAACGTTCCGCCCGTCCGCCTGGCCCAGAGCCAGTTGAATAGAGCGGTCCTGGCTCCGCCCACGTGCAGATAACCCGTCGGCGACGGTGCAAAACGCGTTACGACATTTTCAGGCATAGTGTACAGTTCCTCATTAGCTGCAAAATACGTGAAACGCATAGGCTACGCTGCCCGGCTTATATTGTCAAGTACAAGTAAGACAGAACCTTGAAGAACGTTTAAAAAGTTTGCACTTATTGGGCAGGTTTTGTATTTTTGTAAAGCCCGCAGCGGGTCGAATGATCTTGATGGTAAATATCGCTTTCGAGAAAGGTTGAAAATGTGGCCGCGAATTGGGCCGGTTCCGACATTCAGCATCTTTTACGTTGTTGGTATTCTAAGCCACTATCTAATAAGCTGCCTGCTCGCCGGACGCCTTGGGCTGCGCCACCGGCTCTGGATCGCTGTCAGCGTATGCTATAATTTGGGGATGATTGTCGGCGCTAAGGCGCTGTACGACATTCAACATACACAATTTGATTTCCGGGCGCTGTTGTCAATCAGCCATTATATGAAGGGCGGATTATGGGGCGGGCTGCTGGCTTATTTATGCCTGTCCGTGCCGTTGGTGCTGGTTTTGTCGAAGCGCAGGCAGGCGGCGCTCGATCTGATCGCGCTGTCTATTCCGATCCCGTGGATTTTCGCCAAGCTCGGATGCCTGTTTAACGGCTGCTGCTACGGTCGAGCATGCTCCATGCCCTGGGCGATCACGTTTCCCGAAGGTGCCAGCGGTGCTCCGGCGGGCATCCCGCTGCACCCGGTAGAGATTTACGAGATACTTCTCGTCTTGTGCATTCTTTGTGCCTTTACGATATTGAAGCGCCGGTGGGGCTCAGGAACAATGCTGCTTTGGTTTCTGATTCTCTACGGCCTCGGACGGGCGTCCATCGAGATGTGGCGTGGTGATACAGATCATCATCTGTACATCGGCCCACTGACCTTGTCGCAGCTAATCTGCCTGGCTGCGGCCGGTGTTTCGATTCTCGTGCTGTGCTTCCACCGGTACTTATTCCGGCTGAAAAAGTCGGAAAAAATCCTTCGACTCCGCTCAGGATGAAGATTTTCTTCATGCCGAGCGAAGACGAGGTATTGACGGCGATTGTTCATCCGGTTACACTTTTAGCGTATGCTTCGTTTTGTCATTGAACAGATTGATTATTGAAGATGCGTTATTTATGCTAATTAGGAGGTACAGGAGTCATGAGGAACAAAGCAATTGATAGGCGTCGATTCTTAAAACGCGCCGCCGGTACCGCCGCCGGGGCGATGAGTTTTCCTTATATTGTTTCGTCGTCGGCCCTAGGCGCCGCCGGCGGCATCGCGGCCAGTGAGAGGATTACTGTCGGCTGCGTCGGTGTCGGGCCTCAGGGCAGCGGTGTGATGGGCAATTTCCTCAGACAAAAGAATGCCCGGGTAGTCGCGGTCTGCGACGTCAAAGATCGCGTGCTCAAGGCTGCTCAGGAACTGGTAAACGGGCACTACCAGGGCACCGGCTGCGCCGCTTACAAGGACTTCCGTGAGCTTATGGCGCGTGACGACATCGACGTGATTCTCGCAGCCACGCCGGACCACTGGCACGTGCTGGTCGCGCTTGCGGCGGTCAAATCGGGAAAGGACGTGTATCTGGAAAAACCGATGGGGCTGAGCCTTGCCCAGGACCGGGCTCTTCGTACGGCCGTGCACCGTCACGGCAGAGTTTTCCAGTTCGGCACGCAGCAGCGCTCGGAGCGCAACTTCCGTTTTGCCTGCGAGCTTGCTTTGAGCGGCAAGCTCGGCAAACTGCATACCATTAACGTATGGTCTCCCGGCAGCAGCCAGGGCGGGGACCCCAAACCCGTGCCCGTGCCGGAATGGATCGATTACAACATGTGGCTGGGGCCCGCGCCGTATACGCCTTATACGAAGGACCGCTGCTCGAACAAACTGTGGTGGTTCATTTCCGATTATGCGCTTGGTTTTATTGCCGGCTGGGGTGTTCATCCTCTGGACATTGCCCTCTGGGGCGGCGGCGAAAAAGTTGCCTGCCCCGTGGAGATCAAAGGCAAAGGCGTCTGGCCCACCGAAGGAGTAGCCGACACGGCGATGAACTGGAAAGTCGTCTGCAAATACGACAGCGGCGTAACGATGAATTTCACCGGCGATCCCTATCCGGACGAGTGGAAGAAACGCTACGGACGAACGACCAGCCACGGTACGGCCTTCGAGGGCACCGATGGATGGGTGCACGTGGACCGCTCCGGCCTCAACGCTCATCCGAAAGAGCTGCTGGAAACGGAATTCGGGCCTAACGATATTCACCTGTACAAAAGCGATAATCACGTCGGAAACCTTCTGGACTGCGTCAAAAGCCGGGCCGAAACCGTCTGTAATATTGACGTGGCCGTGCAGGCGGATATAATCTGTCACATCAGTGACATTGCTATTAGACTTGAGCAAAAACTTAAATGGGATCCGAAAACCGAACTTTTCACAAACAACGATGCAGCCAACCGCAGGCTGTCTCGCCCCATGCGTACTCCATGGACGTTGTGAAGAATGTGAATGACGGAAGAAGCTGTTTGTTAAGGAGAAAGTCAGATGACAAGGAAGTTAGTTTTGATGCTGCTGTTTACGAGTTTGCTTTTGGTGGGATGTCAAACAACACCGGCCGAAAATGCGGGCCAGTGGCAGAGTCTTTTCAACGGCAAGACCCTCGACGGCTGGCTGGCCAGCGAGAACAAAGATACGTTTACCGCCAGCAACGGGATGATCATTGCCCACGGGCCCCGGAGCCATCTTTTCTACACCGGGCTCGTCAACGATGCCAACTTTAAGAATTTCGAGTTTAAGGCCGACGTGCTGACCACGCCCGGCTCCAACTCCGGCATATACTTCCATACGCAGTATGAGGAAACCGGCTGGCCGCCGAAGGGCTTCGAATGCCAGGTAAATACGACCCACAGCGACCGCAAGAAAACCGGAGGCATCTACGCGGTACAGGACGTGATGGATGATGCCCCGTCCACGGACGATAAGTGGTTTCACTATTACATCAGGGTCGAAGACAATCACGTCATCATCCAGATCGACGGCAAGACTACCGCGGCATGGACGCAGCCCGAAGACTGGACGCCGCCCCAGAGCATGGCCGGCCGAAAGATCGGCGACGGAACCGTCGCCCTGCAGGGCCACGACCCCGATAGCATCGTCTATTTCAAGAATATAATGGTCAAGGTACCGCCCTCGCCGATGGATTAGGAAGTCCATCCGCGCAATTGGAGGATCAGCGAAAAATGACTGAAAAAGCAACGCGGACCTCCGAGCGAAAAGATTTATTCAGCCGGCGCCGGTTCATAGCCAAATCCGCTGCCGCGACTGCTGGCTTTGCGATTGTGAAGCCTTCGGCCGTTCGCGGATTCGGCGCCAATTCCCGGATAGAGGTCGGCTGTATCGGCCTTGGCGGCCGCGGCAGCCAGATCGCCGGAATGCTTGCCGAGCACGAAGGTTTCCAGGTGACTTCGGCTGCCGATTATTTTCCCGAGGTCGTCCGCAGCGCCGGCGAAAAACTAAGTGTTGCCGAAAATCGCCGCTATTCGGGGCTATCCGGATATCAAAAGCTCATTGCCGGCAAGGTCGATGCCGTGTTTTGCGAAACGCCGCCTTACTGTTTCGGCGAGCATGTAACCGCCGCGATCGACGCGGGCTGTCACGTGTACCTTGCCAAGCCGGTCGCCTGTGATGTGCCCGGATGTCTGGCGATTCGGGAGGCGGCGAAAAAGGCCTCGAAAAACAAGCATGTTTTCCTGGTGGATTTCCAGACGCGCACGGACCCGTTTTTTATCGAAGCGATCAAACGCACGCATAACGGATTGATCGGCGAACCCGGGCTGCTCAGTTCCTTCTACACGGATGAGGCCTTCCCGGATCCGCCGAAGACAGGCAATATCGAGAGCAGGCTCCAGAGCCTTATCTGGGTAAACGATATCGCTCTCGGCGGCGGACAGTTGGTCTGTGCCGGCATCCACGCTGTCGATGTCGCCCTGTGGATCGCAGGGGCACACCCTGTCAGCGCCGTTGGCTGCTCGCGTATCGCCCGGCATAATCCCCACGGAAACTCGGCCGATGTGTATTCTGTCACCTATCAATTCGAAAACGGGTTGATATTGAATCACCGCGGTGAGCACATGCGGAACACTCACGGCTTCCAATGCAGTTGTTTCGCTTTCGGGCAGGACGGCTACCTGGAAACTAACTACACCGGCAAGGTTTCGGTAAGAGGAAATAAAGGAGGCTACCGGGGCGGGGAAATTACGAACCTCTATGTCGATGGAATCAGGCGGAACCTGGACACTTTTCATCACAGTATTGTAAACGGAATCTATGACAACCCGACGGTTCAGCCGAGTATCGACTCCACGCTGGCAACGATTCTTGGACGCGAAGCGGCAAGAAAGAACACTAAAGTGACATGGGACGATATGATCGGCGCGAATAAGAAGCTCGAAGTCGATCTGACCGGCCTTCGGGTATAAAAATGATAGTCTATGCAAAGGGAGGTCTCCGGTGACCACTAAACGATTGACCGTGTTTGTCTGGGCGGCCTTGCTGCTCTTGCAATCTGTGCAAGTTTGGGCGAAAGATGTCGCCGGGACAAAGCCCCGCTACGATTGGCGGCAAAACGACAGCTCGCTGGCGCTGCTCAACAGTGGGCGCGTTGTCTGGCAGTTCAATTTCGATAAGAAGCAGGGCAAACCATACTTCCATCCGGTCTGCCTGACCGACGGGGCGGAATTGACCTGGCACCGCCCGCCGGACCATCCGTGGCACTACGGGCTGTGGTTTTCCTGGAAGTATATCAACGGCCTGAATTACTGGGAGGAAGACCGCAAAACCGGCTTGTCACAGGGACGGACCGAGATTAATAACATAGAAGTAAAGCCCCGTGATGATTATTCGGCACAGATTGCAATGCAGCTCAGTTATCATCCGCCCGGTCAACCGGCAGTGCTGACTGAATCGTGTCGCATTCGTGTCGGTAAGCCGTATAAAGATGGTCGTTATCATATCGACTGGAGCAGCCGGTTCACCGCCGGTGCCGGCGACGTTCTGCTGGACCGCACGCCGATAATGGGCGAGAAAGACGGCCAAAGCTGGGGCGGCTATGCAGGGCTTTCGGTGCGGGTTGCGAAAAATGTCTCCGGCTGGCATCTCACCGACAGCGAAGGGCGAAAGGACCTTCAGGCACACGGCAAAAAAGCACGCTGGATGAATTTCGGCGGCCTGACCGCTGAAAGTAAAAATTTCAGCATTGCCGTCTTCGACCATCCGGACAACCTGCGGCATCCGTCGCCGGGCTTTGTTATCATGGACCCCAAGGTGCCGTTCGGATATTTCAGCCCGGCGTTGCTTTTCAATAAGCCTTACACTTTGCCCGCCGGGAAAAGCTTTTCGCTGAAGTATCGGGTTCTGATTCATCCCGGCCGGGCGGAAAAGAACCTGCTGGAAGCCGAATGGAAATCATTTTCCGGTACGGCCGACATTCAGGCACGAAACGAACCTGCGCAAGACTCGAACACCCGACATAGGACTGATGAAACCGTCTCTAAGGCGCTGGGTAAACCCGCCTACGTTTTCGAGTTCACGCCGGACATGTCTTTTGCCGAGGCGATAGAGCAAATAAAGTATTGCGTTGATCCGCCGCTGCCGATAGTCGTGATCTGGAAGGATTTGTACGACAACGCCGATATCGACCGGACGACGCCCATAAACATGGATGAAATATCAGGAGTTTCTCCCGGCAGTGCGTTAAGGCTCCTGCTAACGTCGGTTTCCGGCGGCTACGACCAGCTCGGCTACATCCTCGAGGACGGCATCATAATGATAGCGACGGTCGAATCGCTGCCCGAAAGGTGGGAAACCCGCGTCTATGACATCTCCGACTTGCTTTGATCAGTCCGGCAATTCCACACCGACATCGAGTGGCCTGACGGATTGGCTTTGTTTGGCTTTGTTTTCTCGCCGCCTCAAAGCATGAAATTCCTCATAATACCCTTTCACATAAATACTTACGTTCATTTTGGCCTTTCAAAAATTGGCTTTGTTTTTTCAACCCCCAGAGCAGGTCTGGGGGCTAACTGAGATTGGCTTTGTTTGGGTTTGTTTTCACCAAGTGTCCAATCCAATTTATTTCTCGTATCCCCTTATTATAATTGACTTTGCTTTCAATTTGCCCTTCCGAAAATTGGGTTTGTTTTTTCAAATTAACCACAAATTAACACGAATAAACCCCAATGGCCTACACAAAATTGGCTTTGTTTTGCATTTTTTAGTTCAAAATTTCTTCGTTTTTCCCTGATATCACCCTGTTTTTTCATTAACCGCTGATAAACGCAGACGCCGTCCTGAGCGAAGCCGAAGGATTAACGCGGAAAAAATAGTCAATCGTCAATAGTAAATATCGAAGATCCGGCCATTCCTGGACGGAATCAATGACAAAGCCCTTTCCCTTTTACCTTTTTACTTATTTATGTATTCAATTTTCTATTCGTTAAGTATTATACGAACTGCAATCAAAAAGGTCGAAAAAATTCTAAAAAAATCTCCGTGAGACGGCGTCCCCTTCGACAGGGCTCAGGGCAGGCTTTGTGCGTATTGCTTAAATCAACTTGAAGTAGACAGGATTTACAGGGATAAACACGGATTTTGTTTGGCCTTCGGATCAGGTTTATCTTCTCGCACGGACACGTTGCTGAATTCTAAGAGCGACCTGATTGTAGAGATCAGGATCATCGGCGCAGAGTGTTACTGCTAGGGCGAAGTCCTGTATCTCGATGTCTGGGGGAGCCCATTTTCGCTCGCATCGGACAACAAGGTGGTATTCATTGCCATAATCTACGTTCGATCTTTCGGGCCGTTTCATCACGCACTCACATCTTTGAAGTGTACTTTTCTTTCTGCTATAACCACTATTACGGGGATTTGCTTTTGGTTCAAGTGGCATCCTAGCTGATCCCGTAATCGCATTTTCTGCGTCTTCGTACGGCTCTAGTTTTCTAAAAGCTTCGCGTACCTCTTCGTTGGTCTTACCTCGTATCATGAAAACATCCATCTCTAATCCAAGATAGTCCAACCTGCGTCGCCTGACTGGAGGATCGTATGCAAGAGAAACAATGACTTTGCGCGTTCCCCTTGCATCGCGAAATATGTCCGGAATCGGTACAAAGAATACGTCGAAGTGGTCGATCTGGATGGAACCTTGATAAACCATTGTCACACGGCGATCCCGAGACTGTAAAGCATCACTTTCTGAAGGTAGGCCGTAACCACAAACCTTTATCGGGGCATGCTCTCCATTGGAGATACGTAAGCGGTTTATAGCAACTTCAGGGATTTCAGCGGTTCCAGCCAATACTGCACGGATCAGATTTGATGAAGGGACTTCATTAAGATCGGCCCGTAAACGGTGTTCGACCAAAGCAGCCAAACGAGCTATTCGTGGCGCGGCAAAACTTGTTCCGCAATCATAGGAGAATAATTCTTGCATCGGTTGATGTGAGAATGACATGACCGCCGTTCCTGGCTCATGGCCCACCCTTCTTATGCTGCTGCCAAATCCTCGAAAGACCAAGTTGCCGCCGTAATGAACCAATTCTGGCTTGATAGCACCGTTAATACCTGGCCCTATGCGTGTCATTGGGGCCGGTTCATCTACGGCTGCGAGCGGTCGAACGATGTCATTGGCGCCAACACCTCTAACCTGAGCTGGAATATTGTGTTGTGCAAGAGCGCCAACCGTCACGGCTATGGCGGAACTCGCAGGTTCACAAATGCCAGTATGAGCATTGAATAGCAAACCGGGATAGGATTGCAGCACGGTCTCGGCATCAGGAGCATTAACGGCTTCTGCCTCTTTATGATTCCCTGCTGAAACTATGAGAACGACCTTCAGTTTTCGCGCTAGAATATCCAGTTCCTCAGCCCAAAGCGCTTGACGTGGCCGGGGCGAATCTATAACGGGCACTCCACTTCCGATCGAAATATTAAAAACACGGCAATTGTAGGGTGGCTGAACGAAAGCCTCAATTGCTTCACGCATTTGGTTAATGATTAGTTTCTCTTCATCGAATTCGTTGCGGTCATTTAGCACTCGTGCGCTGAAGAGTGTAATGGGAGAGGTAAAATTTCTGGCTTCGTAGCATGCACGAACATCACCGAAAACAGCAAGACCGGCAACCATTGTTCCATGGCCGTGTGCGTCGGCTGGTGACGGATCTTGAGTCAGAATGGCTTCTTCATGTCCCACGTTGTTAGCTAAAAGGGGATGGTTGGAAGTGATGCCACTGTCGATAACGCAAAGACAAGGCCCATCTTGCGGTGGGCGCGGCGGCGTTGGGAAATCACGAGACGTGACATCGGAGGCTTGAAGAGGGTCGAAATCTGGTCGGGGAGGCAAATCGGCTTCGGCGACAACATCCATTTCGACGAGACGTTTGAGTTTATCGCCCAGTACGGCAATTTTGACCAATATAATGAACTCACCCTTGAATGTATCCAGAACTTTTTCACCTTCACGGCAATCCGTATCAACCAAACGCCGGACCTCGTCAAGGAAGCTGTTCGCGCGATCGGCACCACCAGGATGCCAGAGCTCGACTTCGACTACATAACGCTCCGTCATGGCGATACTGTCGCCAGCCACCCCGATCACTTCCTGCAATCTTGTCCCGATTCGGTCTTCCTTGCTCCAGAGACGCATTCCTTCAGGTTCAATGCACTCGAGAAAATCCGCAACAGTTGATGCATACGGTTTGTCTGTCATAGGATTGATACCTTCTCTCGGCCCATTCTTGTAGGTATCAACAGCACTATTGAACTCTTGCAGATTAACATCGGTTCGGAAAGCAACAACAGCACCATCTGGTTCGACACTTACAATCTCCAAACCCGTTTGTTTTTGAAGATTTTCAATCAATTGCTCTGCGCTTACACCTTCGGCATAAGGAATACAAAAGACAAGATGGGGTTGGATACCCCGGAATGGCGCTGGTCTAGATTGGCATTCGGTAATGAGTCTTTGTGCCGCGGATTCCAATTGAGGAGAAAAGACCGAGCGGCCACCACGGCTAGGACGATTTCCGGCCCAGCCTGGCTTCTTGCGTCTTTCAGCACTCCTTTCTTCACGCAGAAGCGGAAGATGGGGGTATGCTTGTTCCGAAGGACTATTAGGCATTGCAGTCCTCCTTATCTTCTGCAATGGATGTTTCTCTATCGTTCGTCTTTGGGAGTTGAGAAACTCTTGTTTCGGGCTTGGAAGTCATGTTATTCGTGAGAGTTACACGCCTTTTCTGATTTCGTGCGCTTGCTTTCAGCGTCTTAGTGTCGATGGGATGCTTGTCCGCTAAGACCGATGTTTTAACTGCGTCTAGTGCCACGCGTTCGACATCCGCATGAGACATCCCTGATAGATCACGTGAAAGCGACTCAAGATCGATTCCTTGTTCCAATCCCAACTGCTTCATGTTTCGGAGTAATACTTCACGAATGGCTTCGGAACTAGGTCTGTCAAAGAAAACGATTTCGTCAAAGCGGCGCCACAGCGCAGAATCAAGCAAGCCCTGATGGTTTGTTGCCGCAATAATCAGCGTCTCACCTCGAAATCCGTCCAGCATTTGAAGAAACGAATTGACCACGCGCTTGAGTTCGCCGTGCTCTTCTTCGGCGGTGCGACTTTTACCAATAGCGTCAAATTCATCGAAAAGCGCCACCATAGGGCGAGTCCGGACGAAGTCGAAGACTTTGCGCAAATTGGCGGCGGTCTCTCCGAGATATGAAGATACAATCGCATCGAATCGGATCAGAACAAGCGGCAGATAGAGCGCTTGGGCCACGGCTTCCGCCGCAACGGTCTTTCCACATCCAGGTGGACCGCAGAACAATATCTTGGAGGCTGGTCTTAGCCCATAAGATCGCAAAATATCTGCTTTTCGGTTCTCTTGGATAATGGTATCGAGAGTGTGTTGAATATTCTGTGCCAGAACCAGAGATTCGAGCTTACGCTTGGGCTCCATGACTTCGACTAAGACAATACCACGTTCTTTATCTCGGGGCAGATCGGTAACATGTGTGCCAATGAGAGAGAACGTCTTGGTCGAAGCAGTTGTCGAAGCGCCGTTCAAGAGCAGTTTCTCAATGTCGCGTGCCAGAATATGATGGTTCTTTCGGCGTTCCTCGGCAACATACTTCTCGGCTGCTGATCGGAAAGAATCACTATCGTCAGCCATGAAGGCCTGTACTAGCTTGCGAACCAACTCGCCAGTTGTACTCATCCGCCGAGCCCCTTTCTTACTTGTCATCGGTTAGAATCTTGGCTTCCAGCCAGCCGTGGGTCATACAGCCTGTATGGAACATGAGACACAAACTGTTGCTACCAGTATAAGAAGTTCTTGCTGCCTGTTCAATACTTTTCCAATTTCTTGCATCTCAACAAATCAAGCTCTGTAGCTACTTCTGGCTCATGGGATTATCGGGACGTTTACCGAATGGCGGGACTTTAATTGATTCGTGTGTAGAAAACTCCTGCGTCGACAAGAAGGCACGTATGAATTGGAAGATACTGCTCTTGCCATAAAAGAGAACAAGAACTGCATTTAGTCGCTCTGCAACAGTCAAATACCTGGAAAAGCTTCTGCCAGAGCCGAAAACATGCAGCATAGCCCTGCCGGGAAGTTCGGCCGCACGCCAGCGTTCTGGTTAGGAATTTGGCCTTTGCTTTGGGGTGGTTGTGGGGGTATACTATACTGCAGGCTCCGGCAGGGCCGGGGATGCCTCGGCTTCGCTCGGCATGAAGAAGCCCTTCAGCCTGAGCGAAGTCGAAGGGCGGCGAACGACTTACTCCATTGGAGGTAAATATGGCAGAAGAATTTTCGGTTACGGCAAAGGTTTATCCGACCGCCGAGCATGACAAGTTCAGCATTCTCAATATGCTGGAATACTTCGAAAAGCACGGCGCGTTAAGGGTCTCGGATCTGCATATAAAGGTCGGTGCGCCGCCGGCCTATCGCATCGACGGGAGCCTGGTGAAACTCAAAGGCCCGAATGTGACGGCCGATATGGCGAAACAACTCATTTATCCGCTTATGAGCGACCTAAATCTGTCCAAACTCCGCGACCAGTACAGCGTTGACTGCTCCTACCGGCTCGGCACGCTGCAGTTCCGAATAAACATCTTCATGGAAAACGACGGTCTTGCCGGGGCTATTCGCGCGCTGTCGATGGACATTCCGAAAATCGAGGACATCGGATTTCCAAATAATGTCTGGGAAGACATCATCAGTCGCAAACACGGTCTGGTTCTTATGACCGGAATCACGGGAGCAGGCAAATCCACAACCATTGCCTCGTTGATCGCTCGAATCAGCGAAAAAACTGCCTGCCGGATTATGAGCGTGGAAGACCCTATCGAGTACCTCTTTCCGCAGAAATTCTCGATGATCTCGCAGCGTGAGGTCGGCAGGGACGTCAAATCCTTTCATCAGGGACTCAGAGAGATGCTTCGGCAGGACCCCGACATTATCTTTGTCGGCGAGATGCGCGATGCCGAGACGATATCGATGACGCTGATGGCCGCCGAGACCGGGCACCTTGTCTTTTCCACGCTGCACACGCGCGATGCGACCGGCACGATCACGCGGATCCTGGACTATTTCGAGGCCGGCAGGCAGGCTGAGGTGCGAAACCAGCTCTCACTCGGACTGGCCTATATCATCAGCCAGAAACTCGTGCCGAAAAAAGACGCGAGCGGAAGAATTGTGGCGATGGAAATACTCAACAACAACTACGCCTGTGCGAACCTGATACGCACCGGCAAAACCGAGCAGATGTACTCGCAGTTGCAGACGAAAACTCGAAACAAGCCGGACGAAAAAATGATTACGATGGAAAAGCACCTGGCAATGCTCGTCAAGGACGATAAGATCGATCTGCTTGAAGCGAAAAAATGGACCAATAACATCAAGAGTTTTACGGATGCTATGCAACAGTACTGAATCTCGTCCCGCGTGCTGCGTACTGCGTACCGGGAAATAACGCTGAACGCAGAACGAAGAACGCAGAACTAAAATGACAATCCGATTCAACTGCCCTAATTGCAATGAGCTGATTGCATTTGCCGACAAACATCGCGGAAAACGGGCACACTGTATGACCTGCGGCCAGCAATTTGTCATCCCTTCCGGAGACGAAGAAAAACTGAAAAAAATCAAAGCCCCCAAAGAAAAGGCCGAGCCGCTGTCCGGCTTCTACAGGGCGGTATTTATCGACAGTTGGCGGCTTTTTACAAATCCGGAAAATGTCACCGGGCTGGTGTTCATTGCGATGGCGGTTTGCCTGAAGTTTTTCACGGCCGGCATGAACTACACTATGACGATACCGGGGCAGGCGTATAGTGTCGATCTTCCCATACCGATAGGACATGTTCTGCACATTGCGGCATGGGGATTCCTGTTCTGGTATTACATGGAGATAATTTACTCGACCGCTTATGAGCAGGAAAAGCTGCCGGACGTGATCGTCGGAGGATTCAAGGGTTTACTCTGGCGCATTGCTAAATCCGTATATATATTTATTATAATGCTGTTTGTGGTGGAGCTGCCATACCTTATTGCGGCTTTAATATCGAGTTGGATGGATGCCGAATGGCCTGTGCTTCTGTACGCACTTATGTTTGCCGGGTTGTTTCTGTTTCCTGCAGCTATACTAAACGCGGCGGTCGGCAAAGACCTGACGATGCTGAGGCCCGATTATTTTCTGGTCACGATATCAAGGGCGTTCAGGCCTTATCTGGTAACGGCCGTACTGCTTGGCGCCGCTGCCGTGCTTCAGATGCAAGCAAGCCAGTATTCGGGCCAGTCTCAAGCCGCGGCCACAGGTCATTTGCTGCTGAATTTTACTGTGCAGGTTATTGCCCTGGTTGCGATGCGCTCCATCGGATTATTTTTCCGCCACTATAGCTGCCTGCTGCCTTGGTGAAAGGTTCGAGAACTTTTATGACGATTCGCTTCAACTGCCCAAACTGTGATGAGTTGATTGCCTTTGCCGATAAATACAGCGGCAGGCAGGCGAAATGCACTTCCTGCGGGCAGCGCTTTATCATTCCATCCGAGAGCAAGAAAATCCCCAAAAAGATTGAACCACCCGCAGAGAAAGCCGAACCGCTGCCCGGTTTTTATCGCGCGGTGCTGATTGATAGCTGGAAGATTTTTGTCAGCCCGCAGAACGCAACCGGGCTGGTTTTTGCTGCCGCCGCGGTGTGCTTCAAGTTCTTTACCGGCCACACGGATTACTCTTTTACAATGGGCATGTTCAGGGTTCAGGCCCCGGTCGGTCTGGTAGTAACACTGTCGGCGTGGGGATGTTTGTTCTGGTACTATATGGAGATTATCTGCACGACGGCGAACGAAACCGATGAGCTGCCGGACGTCTATATGGGCGGACTGTTCGGCTTTATCTGGAACGTTATCAAGTCTTTAGCCATTTTTGCGGTCGGACTTTTTGCCGTCCTGCTGCCCAGCGTTATTTTCATTTCGATATCGGGAAGCACCGGCGTCGTTTCGCACGTGTTGAGCATTGCCGGGCTGTTTGCTTTTCCGATGGCCGTTCTGACCTTTTCGGCCGGCGGGGATGTATTGATGGTGTTCCGGCCGGATTATATTTTCAAGCCTGTCGCGAGGGCTTTTTGGCCTTACCTTCTCGCAGCGGGCCTGTTCGTATTGGCAGGGGAGCTGCAATTGAGAACCATCGGCTACGGCAGGCTCATCGGCAGCGACAATCTCGTTATAGGATTACACCTGCTGGCAAATCTCGCCGTCCAGGCGCTGGCGATTATCTCTATGCGTTCAATAGGTTTGTTCTACCGGCACTATAGCTGCTATTTCCCCTGGTAGCGATTCTTGATTTCGGCGTGTATCAACCGAATTAATAATTGTAATAGGCTACGCCCTCCCTGTCGGTGCCGGTCCAGTTAATCGCGATCTCGCCGGTTCCTTGTTTGTACAGCCATCCGCTGGATGTGCCGTCCACCTCAGCGGAAAAGTCGGCCGCGTAGACAATTGAAGAGAGCTTATTAAAAGGATTCTGGGGGATTTTCTTTAAATAAGGCCCGTAAAGATACGGATCTGTAGGGACTGTGGATGGGGAAGCCGCTCCCGTCACCGTGGACGTTGCTGTAAGCTGACGTACAAGCATCGCCTCACTGACTGGATTTCCATCTGCATATCCCGGCGTGATTCCATTATGCTGCAATTTGTATAGTTCTATCTGGGTGCGCATTGTCATAAGATTGCTTTTGGAAGCGGACTCCTTGGCGGTTGCAACATTGCCCTGAAAGGTAGGCAGAACTATTGCGGCAAGTATGCCTAATATTGTTACCACTATTATTAATTCAACGAGAGTAAAGCCCTTTTTTTTCACTTTTCCCATCCTCAAAAAATAGAGAATACAGTATGTAGGCACTTTATCGACCATTATTCAGGCCGACTTTGGAAGGGAAATCCGATTTTTAATGAGAAATACTATTATAGGACGTTGCTTTTCTTTTGAAAAAGTGTTATAATTTATGCCTCTTGACCGATAAGTCTCCATAGAGTGCCCCGTAGAGTGAGGGCGAAAATCATTATTCTGTTATTTTTATGAAGGAGTGGAATTATGAAACGTAAAAACAAATGTAAAAAGTTAGGATTTTCTACTGTTTTATGGACCGTTGCGTTGATTCTGCTATGTACAGGAACAGGTGTATGGGCTTTGGACATCCCAAATGATGAAAACGAGTATAGCATCCCCGGTGATTATGGACCTGTAGTAACTGAAACTATATGGGTTTACGGGACTTTAAACATTCTTCCGGGAGCTGTTATTCAGGGGGATGTAATTGCTACGGATAACAGCACAGTAAACATTACAGGTGGAACAGTAACAGCCGGATGGTGGGTAGATGTCGCTCCGCTTGCCAACGTAACAGTTTACGGCACAGATTTCGAGATCGGCGGATTTCCACAGCCTGAAGGGGACGTTAAAATAAATGACATATTAACGGTTAACACGGGCAGTGAAACCGAATTTAGTATGCAGTTTTATTGCTTTAGTGGCGCGACTGTTACACTGTCAGCTCCATCAACAGATCCAGTACAGATGCTTATAGATCTTGGATTGTACATCTTGGAACAAGTGGAACAATACCAAGAGCCAGCTCCACCAGAAATCCTCAAAGGTATCGCCCCGGAATTGAAAGTTAGTCTGCTGGCCAAGGTGGATGCGGCTTTGGACGCACTGGACCGGGGAAATCCCAATGATGCTAAGGTAGTCATGAACGACATGAAAGCCTTAGTTAACCAAGTGTTGGCCCAAACCGATAAAAAGATCTCATTCGAGGCGTCAGACGGTATCAAAGGATATGCCGGCGCTATAGTAGAAGCGCTTGGCGGCTAAAACACAGGCCCATCAGCCAATAAGTGTGTTGACCCAGGACTGGTAAACTAACGGGCTGTGGGCATTATGCTCGCGGCCCTTTTTATTATCTCTTCGAGATAAATAATGCTTTATAGGTCCTATATTAATTCCGGTCTGTTTAGAGAGTTGGATTGTTAGGAAATTGCTATTTGCTTTAGCCGGATTATTCCTTATTGTTTAGGTAGATAGGCAAGATTCTTTTGCAAGGGGGGAATTGCTTGATGGTTCATACTGCAAGGACATTTTTTTCATCACAGAGACGAGGATTGAAACCCTTACAAACACCTCCGACACTCTATTGTAATTGATCTAATCTCGTTAACAGAAAACCAGGAAGCTCTATTTTGGGGGGTGGAGCAATGGAAAACAAGAATAAAAGTCATATCCGTGCGAAATTCTCGATAGTTATAGGATGTATTCTGGCGGTTTTATTATTTGCCGTGCCGAGCCGTGCATTGTTAGTTATCGGTGACCAACCGGTTAATATCGGTTACGACGAGGAGATCCAACAGGTTGACTCCCTGGTAGTTCTGGGGACGGTAAATCTATACCCGGGTGCCTATGTCTATCAGGGGATCATGGCCCTTGGCGGCTGCACAATAAATTTTTACGGCGGGCAAATGACTCCGGGTAGTTACATAACGGCCTTCAGCAGCGCGACCAATCCGGAAATAACGGTTTACGGAACAAACTTCGCCGTGGCCGTGGAAGGGGAGGACCCGTACCCGTGCGAGCCTTCGGCAACGGACTTTACCCTTGTTTTAAGCACATTCAGTGTGTTAACGGGGTTATATGGCAATGGGGATTCCATCAATCTGAAGTTCTGTGGCAATATCCCCATTAATCTGGTTACTCTTGATTCCGGGGTGGCGATTGATATCAAGCCCGGCAACGACCAGAACAACATTAATCTCAAGTCCAAAGGAGTCGTTCCGGTCGCGGTCTTGACGACGGATGATTTCGATGCGGCAACAGTTGACCCGGCCACCGTACAATTCGCCGGAGCCGCGCCTGTGCGCTGGAAGCTCGAAGATGTCGATGACGATGGCGACGATGATATGATGTTCCATTTCAGGACGCAGGAACTGGACCTGGACCAAAGCAGCACGGAGGCCACGCTAACGGCCCAATTGGCCCAATTGACTAGCCAAATGACAGCCCGGTCGACAGCCCAGGTTAGCGGCGGAACGATAGTATCCGGGACCGACGAGGTACGAATCATATCTTCGAAGAAATAAACTCTTCCGGCCGTAACCGTCCGGTTCGGCTTTGTGAAGTTTAAGCACAATAAATTTATAGAAGGGCTGTAAGCACGATGCTTACAGCCCTTAACTTGTTTTCAAGACAGCGCATTTATATCCGCCGTAAGTTTACGGCTCCGGCTCAGGCTCCGGTTCCAGACGCTGACGATACAGCCGAATGTCGTCGAAGAACATCTTGCCAGAGCCGCCCGGCGTTGTCATATTGCCTTTGGTCCCGAAGCCAATGGCAATCCTGTCAACATCGGTCAGGTCCACGCCCTGGTC
>Ga0307378_10000811_pt1:25000-52549 | contig 52549 bp, 39 predicted proteins | sample UN1MG_FD_202238 | JGI IMG/M metagenome (GOLD analysis project Ga0307378, IMG submission 202238) | Soil microbial communities from Risofladan, Vaasa, Finland - UN-1 | ecosystem: Environmental > Terrestrial > Soil > Coastal area > Acid sulfate soil | place: Finland: Risofladan, Vaasa... | reverse complement strand
CTGAAAATTTCATTCAATTAAGGTCAATTGATGGTCTGAACTCCCCGGTTTTTGCCGAAAAGGGGATCCGACCGGCCTTGATTTTTTACAAGTAACTCATAATGCCCCATTTATGGATGGGCACTAGGTAGTAAATCGTTCTGGGAAATACAAAATGAAAGGCTTTGTCGGCGTCACGGACAATGATTGGTTTCCATTTTTCTCCGAGCAGCAGAAAACAGATGAGGCGAACCTGTCAGTGAACCGGGACAATCCTATAATCTCCTGTCAAGAAAAAAATAAAACATTGAAAAAATAAGCAGTTACTGCACCTCTCTTTCGTTGGACATAGGAACCCCTCCAGCCCTAAGGCTGCATTTTGGTATTCGGCGAGTCTCTCGCGAAAACAAATCCCTTACCTCATCGTTACTGGGAATGATGAACAATTGATCCAATGCATGGTTTAGGTGAATATTCAGCCTGTTACATTGTGAAAATATATGGCCTAATATTTGCATAGTATGAAATACGGTAAAATGTCCTTAAAGAGGAGAGTCAAGTCTTATTGAACTGATCCAGAAACCTTTGAAGATCTTTTCGATTATGGGTATTAACACAAAGCGCGGCAGAGCCGAACCAGTCGTTCAACATTGCCGTGTGGGACACTGGGGTCTTTTCAAAAAATCGGGCAATCTAAAGGATTAGTAATCATGAAGAGAAAAGGAACTAAAAGAATTGAAGTTTGGCCAAAGAACGCTTTAATTTTAGCAGCCTTGTTTTCATTATTTATTAGTGCAAATTGCGCAGAAATCAAGTTAGGTACAATCCCCGCCCCGCCGCCAGGTGCCAAGCTAAGAATATTTGTCAAGGCTGTTTCGGGCGAAAACAAGCGGGGGGGATGGCCGATCAGACATAATCAGTTCGAAAATTCGACATACACAAGCATTCGGTCAGCCATCGCTGATGGAGCGACATATGTTGTTGTCCCTGAGGAAGAGGTACGGATTGTTATAGGAAAAAGAGAGCCAATGAGTTGGCAATGGGAGAAAAACAGTTGGGCCTTGACAGTAGAAGTTGGCAAGAAATTACATGCTGAATATGCAATGATAGTTGAGCGAAGTTTCGATACTTCTATCAAATTCAGGTTTGCACTGATCAACGTGGATACCAAAAAAGTGTTTGAAAACATAGCGGTAACCTCGGCCCCGCTTAATACTAATGAGAGGAGCCGAACATATCGCGATGCCCTCATGAAATTAAACACTGAAGCAACGGATGATTTACTGGCTACAGCAAATCGTAAGGGACGAAATGCTTCAAAAGAGTTAGCAGAGACAAAGAAAGAAATCCAAGAACTGATTGATACGCAAGAAGGACAAAGTAAAAGCGCCGTTACAACCGCCAAAGGTAAGAAACCTGACTCCCCGGCCACGCCCTCCACGATTGAGGTGAGTAGGCAAGACAGGGTTGCCCAACTTGAAGCAAGACTGGCAAGACTCATGGAAACTCTTGCCCAGGTCGAGGTAATGAAAAAACAACTTGAGAATCAAAGGATAAAATCAGACCTTCTTGCTAAAGAGCTTGTCGAAAGAGACCAGAGAGAAAGAGTGCTGCTGAGTAAATTAGAGGACAGTTCAAAGGATCCTCCCGTTGTTGTTGTAGCTTCACCAGAAGATAACAGCAAAGTCGAGTTTAACTTCGTTTATCTTTCCGGTGTGGCGGAAGACGAAAAGGGAGTGAAGGAACTGGAAATTTTTGCAAATGGTAAGCCGCTGATAAAGAGTGCTGAGCGGGGTTTAAGAGTGACCAGAGCAAAAGACCCGACGCGTCTGGAGTTTAAAGAACGCATCCCTCTTGTGAGAGGCGTAAATACAGTGAAGATTCGTGCTGTTGACTCCGACGGCCTTTTTTCAGAGAGAACTTTAACTGTTCATTATGTTGAAAAGAACAAGAACATATGGGCGGTGGTCATTGGGATTGATACATATCCTAAAATCCGTGAACTCAAATATGCGGTTAATGATGCCAGGACATTTTATGATCATTTAGTGAAACATAATGAGATCCCTTCTGAAAATGTTATCCTCTTGTTAAACCAGGATGCTACCCTCATAAATATAAAGAGCACTTTAGGAACTATTATAAAAAATAAGGCCGGAAAAGATGATATGGTAATTATTTTTTATGCAGGCCATGGAGCGACCGAAAGAGATGCTTATAGTCCAGATGGGGATGGATTAGAGAAATATCTTCTGCCTTTCGATGCTGATCTTAAGGATCTTTACGCCACCGCGTTGCCCATGGGAGAGCTTTCACGGATCTTTAGTCGGATACGGTCGGAGCGCTTAATCTTCATTGCCGACGCGTGTTATAGTGGTGCCAGCGGAGGACGGTCTATTAGCATGACTGGAATGCGAGCGAGTATTTCTGAAGCCTTTATAAATCGGATTGCCGGCGGTAAAGGGCGAGTTATCGTTACCGCGAGCAAGGCTAACGAAGTTAGTGCTGAAAAAGATGAATTGCAGCACGGCGTATTTACATATTTTCTGCTTGAGGGGCTGAGAGGGAAAGCAGATATAAACAAGGACGGCTTAGTTACTGTGGATGAAGCCTATAACTATGTATCTGAGCATGTTCCACAAGCGACAGCCCAGGAACAGCATCCCGTCAAAATAGGGATAGTTGAGGGACAATTAATACTAAGCATCGTAAATTGATAAACGGATAGGGTAGAGTAGAGAGCTGGCGCCTCAGTCCGACTTGCCTTGGGCGTGTTTCCAGCTCCCCCTCATCAAACCGAAGAATATGGGGGACGCCCTTTAGATTTACAGTTCACCAATGCTCGTGATCCGGGGATCAAATCTTTGCTTTTGCCATCTTTCGGGATCGAGCTTTTTCTTTTACCGCAATCCCCTCCCCTTTGAGCACTCACAATTGTAAGCCACTCACAAAAATTGCCGTTGGCAATTGCGGAGCCATATTTTCTATGGTTCTTTCAAAGTCAATCGACTACCACAGCATTCTGAATTCAATCTGCAATCTGTGCTTTTCCCGCCTCAATGGTCTTATGTGAGGTAAGTAGATTTTTTTCCTGGGCCTACTAAGCTGACCTTTTGATTCATCAAGGTCTTTACGGTGACATCGGCAAGCGGTTCCTGTTGACAAAGAACCTTGGGTTCGTTATTTTCCCTGCCATAATATCGAATTCAACGATCACTGTCGGAGGATAATGGTTATTATTGAGGGAGCTGGCAGTAGTCCATGCAAGAAGCGGGAAAATACAACACGAAAGAAGAAACAGTAACAGTCCAAGACAGAGAGGGTCATGAAGGAATTAGTGCACGACAGAGAGCTTTCTATACGAACGTATGATTTAGGTGAACAATGCATCCTTGTCGAAGGTTGGCTCACAGACCATCGGCATCGACCGAGGCGTGATGAACCCACAGAGGTGCCCATGGTGGTGCACGACATGACTGCGCGATTAAGAGTCAGGGGTCCTGAGATGCTCATCGAAGAGGCAGAGGCCGAAATGCCATATCATCCGCGGGAAGCATGTACGGCGGTGCTCCCTTGGATTCGGAATTTGGAGGGTTTAAGGATCGCCCGCGGCTTTACTATGAAGGTCAAGGAGATCATTGGAAATACAAGAGGATGCGCACACCTGACGAGCCTCATCATTGCCATGGGGCCATCTGCGGTGCAGGGATACTGGGCTGCTTATGGACCTGAAAGATCGAGAATGAGCGCTAGCGAGGAAGCTGTAAGGAAGGTTATCAATACCTGTTATGTGTGGAGGGAGGACGGCCCTCTCGTCACGAGCCTCCAAGACGCCTCGAAACCCCCCGATTCACAGGAACAGAATCCTCATTATGATGAGTGAAGAGCAGGACCTCCGTAAGAAAGTGTGCGAGGTCGCGAGACCGTTATCTTGTAACCTGAAAGGAGGTTATCATATCAATTGCCCTTTTGGATATGTAGGCAGAGGGCGGGTTCGTGTGGCAACACATGGGCTGAACGTGCCCCGACACGGTGCCGAGACGGCTCGCTGAAGTAGCGGGTTTTACCCAGTCAGGGGTGCCAGCCAAAACCGCAGGCCGTAGCATAAAGCGAATGGTGCCCTTCGACGTAGCTCAGGGCGGTGAGCATGTCGAACCGCAGCTTCGTAAACGACGACCGGACGGATATAGCTGGGAGAGTCCGGTTGAGGGATAAGCCCCGCTGAGCGGGGATACACGCCGATCCTCTATAATTTGGGAGAAGGCCGGAGCCGTCAGGGAAGCAAAGGGCATAAGCACCTGATGGGGACCCGGGGTATGGCCAACGGCATGGGGTGACAGATAACGGAGGTAGGGCCTGAGGTCCCAGCGTCTCCACGCTACTCCGAGTGTGGTAAGCACGTTCCAAGTCGGGTGAAACCGGCAAGAGATGTGTGACGGGCGTAGGGAAGTCGGAGTGGCCTTGAAGTGATGACAGGCAGGACAACACAACCTGCCGTGAGCGTGGGGCCATACTTCGACCGTGTTTAGGCTGTGAGTTGCAGGGTGGAACAGATGAGATAGGGCCGCGTAAGGATACCGTGCGGGTTTACGGGACACCCGGTGAACAAAACCCAACTGTTGCCGCTGGAGACGGTACGGTCAACAGGCCAAGAAGAAACCATCTCAAATTGCGTGGAATATCTCAACAAGGCTACACTGCTATCCGGTAACGGTAAGAAGGCATGAGTGCTCGAAGGAGCTATGAACGTGCGCAATAAGATTTCTGACTTGCAGACTAAACTGTCCCATGCAGCGAAACAGTCGCTGGATAGGAGATTCGGAGCGCTTTACGATAAGATCTATCGTGAAGATGTAATCCGGGAGGCCTGGAAGAGAGTGAAGGCCAACAACGGTGCGCCTGGAGTCGATAAGCAGGACTTTGAATACATCGAGCAGGTGATCGGTGTGGAGCAATTCCTGAGCGAAGTCCGTGAGCAACTGGAAAGCAAGCAGTACAGGCCCCAGCCGGTGCTGCGATGCTATATCGAAAAACCAGGTAAACCCGAGAAGAGGCCGCTTGGAATACCGGTTATCGTCGACCGTGTGTGCCAGATGGCTACCAAACTGGTCATCGAGCCGATCTTTGAGGCGAATTTTCTGGACTGTTCTCACGGATTCCGGCCTGGGCGCAGCGCCCATGACGCAATCCGCATAATAGATCGGGCGATTACGTTTAAAGGCACACATATCGTGGTAGACGCCGATATAACCGGATTTTTCGATACGATCCGCCAGGACATACTCCTGAAGCTGGTTGAACGTCGCATAGCAGATCCTCGTGTTCTGAGATTGATACGCATGTGGCTGGGGGCCGGGATCATGGAAGAGGGCAGATATATCGAAACGAACGGATTGGGTACTCCCCAAGGCGGTGTGATTTCGCCCTTGCTGAGCAATATATACCTGCATTCGTTCGACAAAATGTTCCAACGCTCGGCAATTCCAGGAACAGTGGTGAGGTACTGCGATGACTTCGTCATCTTGCTGTGGCGGAACGGCAAAGAGGTAGTGAACCAGGTGGAGCAGATGCTCAAACGCCTGGGACTGGAGCTGCACCCGGATAAGACCCGCGTGGTCAGGGCAGAAGATGGATTTGATTTTCTGGGGGTGCACTTTCGACTGTGTCCGGGACAGACAAAGAAGGGGAAGACAAAGAAGTATTGCGCCATATGGCCCTCGGACCGCTCGATGAAACGGATAAAAGAGCGTATCAGAAAGGTGGTAGGGCGACGGCATACTCTATCGCTGGAAGAGCTGATTGAGGAGTTAAACCCGGTACTAAGGGGGTGGGACAATTATCAGCGTAACGCACTGTCTGCCCGCAAACGGGTGCGCAAGCTCAACGGCTTTATCCGAGAGCGGATACGAATATTCCTGAAGCGGAAGTACAGCGATCAATCGAGGGGCACGCGGAGAGTCCACGACAATTTACCTGTTCGACTGGGATTATACCAGTTCGGTTAATTGCTGTGCATCAACGACAACGGTTACTGATAAGTGCACGGGGAAGGTCGTCGGTGAGCCGTAACGGGGAAAACTCGACTTACGGTTCGACGAAAGGACTAAGGGCAGGAAGGTATGGAAGCCGGACTGAGGCCCACGGGGAAACCTGTGGGGAAACCACCGACTCCTGTAGCCACCGCACCGAGGTTCTACTCTACAAGTTGATTTCGAAATGTACCTATGATAGGCAGGATAAATGCCGAGAAAATCACGAATAGATGCACCGGGGGCACTTCATCATGTCATTGGACGTGGGATTAATCGTCAAGAGATTTTCTCAGACAAAATGGATTACAAGAATTTCCTAGACCGTCTTGGTGCCATAGTAGCTGAGACCAAAACGTCTTGCTATGCGGAGGCCTTACTACACAACCATTTTCATCTATTACTGAGAACCGGCAGCACTCCGATTTCAAGTGTGATGAAACGGCTCTTAACCGGCTACGCCGTCACCTACAATCGCCGTCATCGCCGTTTTGGCCATCTATTTCAAAATCGGTATAAATCAATCTTGTGTCAGGAAGATCCCTATCTCCTGGAACTGGTGCGCTATATTCACCTGAACCCTCTGCGAGCTAAGGTGGTTGCTGACTACCAAGCTCTGGGGCGGCATCCTTATTGTGGACACGGTGTGATCCTTGGCCACCGGAGAAATGACTGGCAGGATGCTGAACACATATTGCGCTTATTTGATACTAACGTCACGATTGCCAGACGCAGGTATAGTGAATTTGTAGAAAACGGCGTTGAACAAGGGCGGCGCCCGGAGTTGATAGGCGGCGGTCTCTTACGCAGCCAGGGCGGATGGGCCGCTGTGAAAGCACTGAGACGGTCCGGCGCCTATCAAAAAGGTGATGAACGCATGTTAGGAGATGGCGATTTTGTCGAAGAAGTCTTATCGCAGGCCGACGAACAGCTTCAACAGAACTATCGGATGAAAGCCGAAGGGCATGATTTTGAGAAACTGATACAGCGCGTGGCCGAAATAATGCACATACATTCCGAAGAAATACTGGATTCTGGAAAGGATAGGAAAAGGACACAAGCTCGCAGTATGCTGTGTTACTGGGCAACAGATCGGTTGGGGCTCAGCCAGACTGAGCTAGCACAAATATTACATCTCAGCCAGCCGGCCATCAGCCAAGCCGTCGGCAGGGGAAGAGAGCTGGTAAAGGCGCAACCGTATTCGTTCTTAAGTGCATAAAACTTATAATCTTATGTACGTCCCCTACAACCCGCATTTTAATTCAAGTAGGCCATATTGCGAATAGGGGCTTAAAATGAGTTTTACTAAGGATTTTTCCTTGAAAGCCCCGATGCAATCCATTATGCTTCAGTAGCATTTCTAAATATACAGGTCATATACTTAATTTGAACTTACTGAGATTCCCGGGTTGTGGTAAACTTGGAAAATCTTCCGAAAGGTGATTTAGATAGCAAAATTGCAGTCTTCAAGCAATCTCCCAGTCTTTCCCACCTTAGTAATGATGAGCTCAAGGAAATAGCAGCCCTCGCAAAATCCTGGCACTTTGTGAAGGGTGAGTTCATTTTCCTCGAAGGTGACCCACCCGATTATTTTTATGTCGTCCAGGAAGGCAGAGTTAAACTCTTTAAGGCGTCCTTTTCAGGCAAGATCTTCACTGCTATTGTCGCTCATCGTGCTGATACACTTCATGCAGTTGTCCTGTTTGGAGGAGAGCCTAGGTGGGTCTCAGCTCAAGCAATCGACGAGGTATCAGTGCTATGTGTAAAAAGGGGAGACTTCTTGTCTTTTGTCGCTGAGCACCCAAGTGTACTTATTAAAATTATCGGTATTCTGGGAGAGCAAGTGCACAGCGCACATGAGAGGCTGATTGACATGGTGGGTGAGAGGGCAGCGCAAAGGCTCCTCAACGTTCTCAACATGCTTTCCTCAAAGTTCGGCACCACCCTATCTTTTACCTCTGAAGAGCTTGCAGATCTGGCTGGAACAACCACGGAAACCACTATTAGGGTGATGAGCCAGTTAAAGAAATCAGGCCTTGTTTCTTCCAGCAGGGGCAAGATCTGTATCTTGGATGAAGCCAGTCTCGACCGCTTAAGCTATGGCCCCTATCTCATATGATGCCTTAGTAGGGAAGAAATCACCCTATTAAGTCCCCTTTTCATGGAAACCTCCATTGTACAATGCATCCAGACAGGAAAATTATACCTCTATGATATAGATCATAGAAGCTCTATACCCGTCTGCTAAAGTGTGTGAGAAAGCAAGATGTTTCTTACAATGGATGAGATTAAATTCCGAGGCTAATTATAATTACGCTTGCGATGGATTTGTTTCCACACAGATGTTTTGACATTGTTATTAAAAAAGGGAGAGCGATCGATCCTGAGACACGCACTGATGCAATAGCCAATGTGGGCATCATTGACGGCAGGATATGTGCAATTGTTCCCGCAGATCAAGATCTTGAGGGAAAGGATGTGATCGATGCCTCAGGTCTCGTAATAACACCTGGCTTTATCGATATCCACTCGCATGAAATCTGGTCACCTCATCAACTCACCATGCAATGTTTTGTATCGGACGGAGTTACTACCCAAATCGGCGGTAACTGTGGTATCCAGAACAGCTACCTTTATCCTCTAGGCGATTATTTTAATAAACTTGATCAGGAGGGATGTCTAATAAACTATGCTTCTTACTGCGGGTATACTTCAATGAGAGAACGGGTAGGCGCAAAAAATCCTTATGAATCTGCAACCCTCAGGCAAATAGAAGAGATGAAGGCAATGGCTGCGCAAGAAATGCAGACAGGAGCTTTAGGAATATCGTACGGCATTATGTACGCCCCCGGCATATCTTACGAGGAATTGCTGGCCATGGCCAAGGTGGCGTCCCGCTATGGTGGAATGACCACGGCTCATGCGAGGTGTGGTTGGAATTCACCAGAGGCAGTGGAATCCGTCATGGAAATGATTCAACTATCCAGAGATTCAGGGATTCCCCACCAGTATAGCCATATGGGAAGCATGGCGGGCTATGGCGACGTTATGGACCGATGCCTGGAGGTTTTAAATGCGGGCCAGGCTGAGGGAATTAGAATATGTAGTGATGTTTATCCTTATGAAGCCTGGCAAACCCTTTTAGGGAGCGCACTATTAGATGAAGGGTTTTTTGAACGTTATGAGTGCAAATATAGTGACCTCGAAGCAGGGAGCGAGGTGGTGATAGATGGTGAAGTTGTTATGAGTGCTGGCGATAGGTTCACTCAGCATTTGTTTGAGCAGGTAAGGGGCTCAGTTTTAAAAAGAAAAATTAATGATCCTTTTGTCATAGGGCATATCATAAGACCTGATAAGGTTAAGCTGGCTATGCTAAATCCATATGTCATGATTTGCAGTGATGGGGGCGTAACTCAGGATTCTGCTACGGGAATGCTTTCTTCCCACCCGAGAACCTCTGGGACTTATGCGAGGTTCCTGGGTAGATATGTCAGAGAAGAGGGACTCATGGATCTCGTGTCAGCGCTGTTCAAGTGCTCCACTCTGCCAGCGAAGGTTTTAGGCCTAAGGAACAAGGGAAAACTGGCCGTTGGTGCTGACGCTGACATTACAATATTTAATCCGGACACCATAATCGATAAAGCCACATTTGGCGCAGGCGCCCTCACGCCACCGGAAGGGATTGACTATGTGATAGTAAATGGTGTTATCACTGTTCACAAAGCAAAGGTCATACCTGATGTTAAGGCTGGGAATCCGATCCGTAGGGCATGGACGATAGAGGGCTACTCAGGCTATGAGAGGTCTACTAAGGGGAACATAGCGGATTAGGGTATATATTTGGTTGGCTTTATGGGGGTATAGCATGTAACTTCTAAGAATATGCAAGGGAGATTATTTAGATCTATTAATATTTGAAAGTAATTAAGGAGATAGTAATCGGCATTCAACTCAGGGAGGTTTGAGTGGTCTGGTTAGTAATCATTCCTTCGGCATTGTTCTTAATTGCCGGTTCGGCCTTGGCCTACGTGTTCGGCGCGGCAGCGGTGCTGTCGTTCATCGCCGTTGACAAGGTCCGTTTCCTGGCCATCCTGCCCCAGCGAATCTTCAGCCAGCTCGACGTCTTCGCACTGATGGCCATGGTGCTTTTCATGATGGTAGGCGAGGTCATGAACCGGATGCAGGTGACCAAGCACCTTATCGACTTCTCCATGTGCCTGGTCGGTAGGTTCAAGGGCGGGCTGGGCCACGTCAACATCATGACCAGTGTCTTCTTCGCAGGCATCTCCGGCTCGGCCGTGGCCGACGCGGCCGCGCTAAGCAACACCCTGGTGCCAGCCATGCGCCAGCAGGGCTACACCAACCGGTACGCCGGGGCGGTGACCGCCGCCTCGTCGATCATTGGCCCGATCATTCCGCCGAGCATCATACTTATCTTCTACGGTGCTTTAATGCAGACCTCGATCGGAGGACTGTTCGCGGCCGGCATCCTCCCCGGTCTGGTCCTGGCCGGAGGGCTGATGCTGGCCAACGCTGTTATTGCCCACCGCCAGAATCACCCCGGCGGCCGGGATGCAGCCATACCGCCGTTTCTGCCCACGTTGCGCCGTGCCCTGCCGGCCTTAATGCTGCCGTTGGTCATCCTGGGCGGCATCGTTCTGGGCGTGGTCACGCCCACGGAGGCTGGCGCGCTGGCCGTAGCTGCCGCCCTGGCCGCCGGCGCGATCTATGGCAGGGTTTCCTGGAGGGCCTTCTACCAGAGCATGGAGCGGACGGCCGTGCTGGCCGGGAGCATATTCCTTATTATGGCCGCGGCCGCCTGTGTGGCCTACATTGGCTCTCTCCAGCAATGGCCCCAGCGGATTGCCAGACTGGCCACAGAATCTGGCCTGACCGGAATCGGGTTCCTGCTCCTGGTCAACCTGTTCTTCCTGGCCGCGGGCATGGTGATGGACATCCCCATGGCCCTGGCCCTGCTGGTGCCGCTCTTTGGCCCGGCCTGCCTGGCACAGGGTGTCCACCCGATCCACCTGGGCATCATCCTATGCCTCAATCTGACCATGGGTCTGATCACGCCGCCCTTGGGCGCGTGCCTGATCGTCGTCTCGGCCGTGTCCGAAGAAAACTACTGGACCTTGGCAAGGGCGACGCTGCCCTTTGTTATAGTCGAGATCATGGTCCTCTTGTTCATCACCCTGGTGCCGGGCGTATCGCTCTATTTACCAAGGTGGCTGGGCTTTATATAACCCTTAATTGAAGAAGGAGGAAGAAGATGAAAAAGACAGCACTGAATTCATTTATGATTGTGGGCCTGGCACTTCTTTTGGCCCTGGCTGGGCTGGCCCACGCAGGCGAGATTAAAATCGCACTGGACTGTCCGCCGGAACTGGACAAGTGCGGGACCTATGTCTTCTCCAAGGCATTTTCGGATCACCTGACAGCCAGCGGCCTCAAGGTCAGGCTCTACCCGGACCAGGCCTTGGGCAATGAGGACGAGAAACTGGATCAGGTCAGCCAGGGACTGCTTGAAGTCTCCAACTCCTACCTGGGCAAGGCTGGTCAGCTGGACCCGACCATCTTCGGCTTTACCCTCTACTATCTGTTTGACTCCATAAACCACGCCGACAGGGTCATCGCCACCACCGATATTATGGACAAGATCAACGCCGGGTTGACCAAGAATGGCGTCCGGCTGCTGGCACTGCCCTCGGTCGGGGCCTTCAGCGGCCTGGCCAACTCCAAGCACCCTATTAAGACGACGGCCGACATGAAAGGTCTACGAATCAGGGCCATGGACAAGGTTCAGGCCGAGTACCTTAAGGCTTGGGGCGCGTCAACAGTGGTAATCCCCTGGGCTGAGATCTATAACTCGCTCCAGACAGGCGTGGCCGACGGGTACATCAACCCGGCCATCGTCCCGATCATGTTCAAACACACCGAGGTACTCAAATACTACTCCGACGTCAAGGTCGGCGTGCCCTTCAGGATCATCATCTGCTCCGAGGACTGGTACAAGGGCCTGAGCGACAAGGACCGCAAGATCGTGGACGAAGCCGTGGCAAAGGGCGTGGCCGCCAACCGCGTCTGGCAGACCAAGATCGAGACGAGCGGTATCAATGCCCTCAAGGCGGCCGGGGTACAAGTCTACGAGAACACTCCTGCGGAGCGAGCCGGGTTTGCCAAACTGGTCAGGCCCCTTTACGCTAAGGTGACCTCTCCCGAGATCGCAGATATGTTTGTCAAGGCGGCCGAGGCCAATCGCTGATCGAAAACCATGATGCAAAGGGCCATCACCAGAGCCAGCTATATCTTGGACCGGTTCTGCCGGTTAAGCGCGGTCTGCTTTTTCGCGGTCATGCTCGTCCTGGTTCTGTTTCAGGTGGTGGCCCGTTACCTTTTCCAATCTGTTCCGGTATGGACAGAAGAAGCAGCCCGTTACTGCATGGTCTGGGGTGGGCTTCTGGGGGCGACGGCCGCCTTCAGGGCCGACTCCGACCCGCGACTCATCCACCCGCCGAAATCAGGCTCAAGATGGAAGATAGCCGCTGCCGCCTGGATCAGGTCACTGGGAGTGGCACTGTTTTTGGGGCCGGTGCTCTATCACAGCGATAGGTTCCTGATGCGCACCTGGCATAGGAGCAGCGAGGCACTGGACATACCGATCATGTGGATCGTATTGGCCGTACCGCTTGCCGTTACCGTGATCTTCTTCCATCTTCTGGCAAAGCTGATTGGGTCCGAGCCCGACCGTCCGCTCGACGAGGCTTAACACCTACGAGGGGAAAAGGTTAACCGCTTACATTAACTGATCTGCATTTCGTTCCTAAGGACAAGAAGGAAGATATAGTATATTTCTAGGAGGTAGAAATGGGAAATAAGAAAATCGCCGTGCTTGGTGGTGGCAATGGCGCCCACACCATGGCCGCTGATCTGTCCCTCAAGGGATATGAGGTCACAATGTGTGAGGCCCCTGAGTTTAAGGAAGGAATCAAGAGAATCCTTGACAGGCAGGCAATAGATCTCATTGATGCGTGTGGGGAGAGGCACACCATCGGGATCAATATAGTAACCACAGACTTTCAAGAGGCCCTCAAGGGGGCGAGCTACATAATGATAGCGGTGCCTGCCTTTGCCAGCGCCAGCTTCTTTCGTAGGATAATCCCCTTTCTGGAAGACGGTCAGACCATCATCAAGTGGTCGGCAAACTTCTCCGCGCTCCAGTTCGCCGCCTTGCTTAAGGAGCAGGGGATCAAAAAGAACATTACCCTCGCCGAGGCACACACCCTTCCTTGGGGTTGCAGACTGGTAGAGCCAGGAACAGCACAGATCATGGTGTGGGCCGTGAGGCTCATGCTTGCCACCTTGCCTGCGAGGCACACAGAGAGGGTCATCAAAGAGGTGCAGCCTATGTATCCGGTGGTGAAGGGGGAAAATGTGCTTGCCACCACCCTGAACAACCTCAACCCCATTGTGCACCCCGTAGGTACGGTGATGAACGCCGGATGGGTTGATTCTGCCGGCAAGGACTTCTACCTGTACCGGGACGGCAACACCTTATCGGTATCAAGGGGAATCAAGAGGGTCTTTGAAGAGGTATCCCAGGTGGCAGGTGCTATTGGGGTCACCATGCTCGATTATCCGGAAGAGGATTTCTGGAAGAAGAGCACAATCATGTCCACCTACTTTAGGGCCGTCTTTGATAAGGAAGGCATGGTCAACAAGATCTCAGGCCCGGAGTCGGTAAAAAGTAGGTACATTACCGAGGATCTCCCCTACGGACTAGTCCCGATCAGGAAATTTGCTCAACAATACGACATATCTACTCCCCTGATAGATGCGGTCATTGAGTTTGGCTCGGTAATAAACCAGACTGATTATATGAAAGAAGGTATTTCACTTGAGGAGTTGGGGATAGCTGGATTGAGCAAAGATGAGCTCAAGCAAATACTTAACGAAGGATTTGAGTAAAATCATGTTTCATGACCTATGTTCATTACTCATCTGAGAGTAGATAAGATTTATGCTTGTTTTTTCCGAAATACTCCCTCACCGCTTTAAAGTAATCGACTTTCGGGGATAAAGGAACTGCTTTTTATATGCGGCAATCCTTTCCAAAGACACTCCCAATCTTTCAAAGGAAATTTCCCCCTTGAGCACCCTGTTCCGTAGATGCTCGATGCTTAAATAGGGGACATAAGATTATAAGTTTATTTCGAAACGTACCTATGATAGGCAGGATGAATGCCAAGAAAATCACGAATAGATGCACCGGTTGCAAATGTGGCCCTGTGCGAGCGTGTGGGAGCTCGCGTAGAGTTTATTTTTCTTGCCAACGATCTAGTATTACTGGATTATTATCCAGGAAAGTGAACCGGATTTGGCGCTGGGTTCAGATTTACGTTAGAACGCCTAGGATGACTAGGCAATGTAAACGGGGTCGGCCTGTCAATGCCTGATCCCCACCTCATCCTTTTGAGCAGTAACCAGTAACCAGAAACGAGTAACGAATAACCTCCATGTTCTCTCGCCCCCTTGTTCCTGCGGTGTGTGCGACCATTGCCGGAATCCTTATTGGGCATTGGGTCCTGAAGGAGGTGAGCCTACCGGTATTCCTGCTGCCCTCGGTCATACTTCTGTGTTTGGGCGTTACCTTCCTCATCCCTCCAAAAACGCGTACCGTGTGGCTTGTCGCCATATTCTCTTTGGTGGGAATCAATTCCTACATGAACAGCCCCACCCTTACTCGGTTGGCCCACGGCCTTGACAAGGCTGAACGGATCACGGTCGAAGGCACCATCTATAGCCCGCCTCGGCTGGGGCTCAACACGGCAAGTCTTTATCTTCATGCAGAGAAGATCTTCCTGCCTCATGAGATCAGGAGCGTTAAGATCAATATCATGGTGAAGATCTACAAATACCGGGGAGACCTGAAGGTAGGCCAGCGTAAACGCTTTCCCGCCAAGCTCAGGGAATTCAGGAATTTCAACAACCCCGGGGGGTTCGATTACCGGTTTTTCATGCAGGCCCGCGGCCTTTCGTTCACGGCCACCGTTTCCGACGGACGGTATGTTGTTCCCATGGGCGAGGGGAAACTCGGTCTTGTGGGAAGGGCATTGGAGAAGATCCGGGGTCCCCTTAGGGACTATCTGTATCAAAGACTCCCCTACAACGTGAGCCCAATCTATAGCGCCCTTATTCTCGGCGAGAGGCAAGGCGTCACACCCGAGCTCAGGGAGCCATTCGACAGAGCAGGGGTAGGTCATATCATGGCCGTTTCAGGCCTTCATCTCGGGCTGGTGGCCTGGCTTTTCTATATGGCCTTCAGAAGGCTTCTGTCCTTCTCATACAGGCTGACCCTCATGACCGACATCCGCAAACTGGCGGCATTGCTAACCACCGTTCCGGTGATAACCTACGGCCTGATAGCCGGAGGCCAGGTCTCCGCCCAAAGGGCCATGATCATGGTTTTGGTGTTCTTGTTCTCCGTTATTATCGGGAGGGAGAAAGATGTTTGGTCCAGCCTATCCCTGGCAGCACTCATAATCCTCACCCTGATGGCCGATTCCCTTTTCACCGCCTCCTTTCAACTCTCTTTCATCGCCGTGGCAGGCATCCTGTGGCTGGCACCTATCATCCTTTCCAAGATCAAAGGGCTAAGAGGGGATACCGAGCCGTTAGCACAGCACCGCATCTTACATACGGTTTTCGTGTACCTGAAGGGCCTGCTCGCGGTAGCAGTTGCAGCGGCCATTGTGACAACCCCATTGATTGCCTATCACTTCAACCGTTTTTCCCCCGTCGCCCTTCCTGCCAACCTGACCGTAGTTCCCATAATCGGGCTGTGGGGAATACCATTCGGACTGGTTTCTTGTATTGTGTTACCCTTCTCGTCTGCTTTGGCGGGATTACTTCTCTCATTCGGTGCAGCCGGTCTCACTGTGGCCACCTTCCTGGCTCGATTCTGGGCAGATATCCCCTGGAGCACGGTCTGGGTAATTCGACCAACGTGGATGGAGATTGTCCTGTTCTACGGGTTGCTTTTTACAAGCCTAAACCTCCTTCGGGCAAGGATCTATCGCGTCCTCCTCATTGTTCTCTTGATCCTGTGCTGCACGGATGTGGGGTACTGGGTCTTTCAGGTTCGTTTCAACAAAGACCTCAGGGTGACCATCCTGGATACGGGAAGGGCTGATGTGGCGGTCATACAGTTTCCGGGTCACGAGAGGATGTTGATTGCACGCAATGCCTTTGGCAGCGGAGGATTTGACCCTGGGCGGAGGGTTGTTGCCCCTTTTCTCTGGCACAATAAGATAGGGCAGGTTGATCATCTCTTGCTGCCGCTTCATTATGGGCAGCAAACGGACAAGCTTCAATTCATGATCAAGACCTTTCACCTGCGAGAGGTGGTATCAACGCTCCCGTTCGAGATGATGATTGCTGGAGCCCAGATTAAGGGAGCTAAAGATGGCAGTATTACCATAACATCACGAGGCTGGTCTCTCCTCTTCCGCGAGCGAGAGGTGCAGATACGTAAACGAGCTTCGGGAGGGGAAAGGAAAGAGGTCAATTACGTGATCACGAGGGGCGATATGGCCTGTCCTGGCCATGTCCGTGTCTTCAACCTATCCCAGACCGGCTCAATAGCAATCACGGTAGACTCAAAGGGGAAGCTCGGCTTGAGGGGTTACCTGAAAAAGAACCTCCCCTGAGGATTTTCGATTGAAGATTGACAATTTTCGATTTTCAATTTAAGCGGCCAAAGTTTCTTCAATCGTCAATATTCAATATAAAGGCTTTTACAATTCCAGCCACGAGTCTGAGAACAGGGTGCGCCCCAGGATCACTTTGGCCGTCTTGACGTAATCCTGCAGCTCCTTGGGGATGGAACCCATGTCAACCTCCTCCCCGTCCATGACCTTGTGGATAATCTCAACGATATCAGGCCTTTCGCCTCGCGCAATGGCAATCAAGGTGTCATCATAGGCATCGGCTATGCACGAGTACATGCCCTTTCGTTCCAGCAACACCATGTAGGTCTGGTTGAGGATAGGTCTGAGATGATCGGGAGGCCCATTGGACACGTTTGACAGCCCACAGGTCGATCTTACCCCTGGTGCCATATCCTGTAACATCTCCTGGAACGCCATAAGGCTCATAAGCTGGGGCTGTTGGATATTGACCGGTGTCACGATACCGTCCACGAAGATATCTTCGTTGGGAACCCCGGCCTCGTTGGCAGCATAAATGAGCTCCACTGCCAGGGTGGCCCGCTCGTTTTCGTCCCTGGGAAGCCCCTCCGGACCCCACATCAGTGCGATCATGTTGGCGTTATACTTAACTGCCAGAGGAATCATCGGTTCATATCGTTCCGGTCTGCACATGATGGAATTGATAATAGCCTTGCCTTGGTGGACAGCCAGCCCCGCCTCCATGGCCTCGATGTTAGAGGTATCCAGACAGAGCGGCGGTGAGTCTCCAATTTCATTCTGAACCGTTTTTACCACAAATTCCATCAATTCCGGCCCTCCCTTACGGGCGGGTCCCAAATTGATGTCAATCCAGTCCATGCCCTTTTCCCTCTGCCGCTTGGCCTCCTCGGCTATGGGTCTCGGGTCCTTCTCCTTGAAGGCCTTCCCGATAACCCTGCTAATGACGTTGAGGTTTTCTCCAATCAGAAACATAGGCCAACTCCTTTCTGAGTCTAAGGTGCCATCTCTTTTAAAAACTTGGGTATCAGGGAAGCATCCCTCGGACCGATGATCACTTCCCACCCCGGCAGCTCCTCTTCCATTTCTCCACTGATTGATGCGGCGTAGCCGGGGATTATGACCTTCTTATGGGCAATCTTATCTGCGATGCCGCACTTTTTGACGAACATTCCTACCGCATCACCGGCGAACTTCCCTGCGGCCCAGGCGGTCATCACCGAGAGGCCTTCAGTGTCCATAATGAGCAGCCAGCTCGGAACCCTGCTTCCCTCGATTTCGCCGCTGACAATAAAGTAGGTGAGGGAAAAATTGGTGGTGATCAATACCGGTGAATCCTTACCGGGTTCTCCGATCTCATAGATTCCCTGGGTAACCGTCATCGGGCGCTGTGGGTCTGTGAAGATGTTCAGCCTTTCAAGCAAGAGCGGGAATAGACTATCTCCTCTGAAATCAGACAAAACCACAATCCCGGCATACTTGGCGATTAACATGGAGGCAATCACGGTTTCAGTATCGAGATTGCTCGCCATCTCGCAAGGGAAGGTAATGGTGGGAAAACCCAATGAACGATTCCCTGCCCTCAGTGGCGCCCTGCGAATAACCATCTGATCCTCAAAAACCCGTTTGGGCTCCCGCGATCCCGAATCCAGTACGAGGTCCTTGAGCCCCATGCCCGTTAGCTTGTCGCTCAGGGGTATGAGATCCTCAACCGTGTTGGCCTTGACAGCCAGAGGCAACCCCTTTTCTTTGGCCAGATTCCCCATGTCGTCGGCGTTTTCCTGGGTGGCAGCATAGAGCAGGGGTTTCTTAAAACCGGTATCCCCAACGGCCGCCTTCATGGCGTCGATATTATCGGTCATCAGGATCAGGCCGAATTCGCTCTCCGTAGCAATCTTTTTTGCGGCGGCGGCAAAGGCAGAGCTGTCCCCATTTGCGTCTTTGAGGGCAACCAGCTCGGGCCTCAGGTTAAGCCCCACCCGTTCGTACTGAAGCGCATTCCATTCCTTTAGTTTCTTATCGAGGGCCTTCACGTCCATATCGGAACTGACCATAGCGGCTATTCCGGTAGGATTGTAGAAGGTCTTTTCATGCCTGAACATGACCGTTTCACCGCCGATCTTAAAGGCCCTTACACCGGCACCGATGGAAACGGGCCTGATAGGAGGAGCAGAGGCCTCGGCCAGCTGCTCTTTGGCCTCATCGGAGACATAGGGGCAGGAAGCCAATTCGGCCTTTCCCGAGGCGAGATTCATGGCAAAGGCCAGGCACGTTGGATACCCACACTCCTTGCAGTTCGTTTTTGGCAACAATTTAAAGATCTGAATTCCAGTTAATCCCATAGCATACTCCTGACCAGAAGAGGTTAATACTTATACCGGCAGAATGAATCTATGTAGCCCTTAGCCCTGTTGAAGCCTTCTCGTTTCAGCTAACCGACAATGGGCTCCATCTTCAGGGCGGGATGATCCTTTTCCTTGAGGAAAGGAAGGATTTCTTCCTCTGTGATTCCCACCGTCTCATCTGCGATCCGGTCGACCAAATCCGGCACGCCCAGCTCTTCTCCCCGTTTGACCAGCCGTTCCCTGATCTCTTCCTTCAAGGATTTGGGCATCCAAACCATCCGCAGGAGGCCGCCATCGCCAACAATAAACTTCCGCTGGGTAATATTGTACTTGGAATGACCCACAAAGCCGGGAGAGGACTGGCCTCCGCCCATCACACCGGCCAGGGTCGTAAACTTCATCCCGCACGGGGTTTCTCCCACGTAATCACGGTGAACGGTCATTACCCCGTTACATCCCGGTATCACCGCGGCAATGCACTCGCAGCATCCGCACGTGGTCATGGGATCGATGACCACGCTGTAGAAATTGTAGTGGTCTATTCCCTGCCTGGAGGCCTTGTATATGAAATCGTTGACCCCCTTCCACTGACCCAGCTTGGGGTCAAGGCACTCTCCTATTTGTACCGGCTGATTCGGGCCGGTGGGATTGATCTCGAAAGAGGCCTTGCAATCCATCCAGTTGTACGCACCGCACAGACCGGTCCGTTCGGGGCTCACCATACAGACATGGTTTGGGGCAAAGGACTGGCACAGGGTACATGAATAAAAGATATCCACGCTCTCATCGGTCATCTTCTCGACCCGATCGTCTCTCATATTATACTCTTTTCTGGCCCGTTTGGTGAGCTTGTCTACGTCCTCCTTCTTAGTGTAAAGCGTCACTTGAATCTTATCCAGGATGCTTCCGAAGTCCTGATGGAGCTTGGCATGGAGGATCACCCCGATATCCTTCAGGGTGAATCCCTTGTCAACGGCCTGATCGCCAACCCTGATCCAGGAAATGTCCCGTTGCCCGATGTGCATGATGCCCTGGGCATAGTTAATGAGGTGATGGATTTGCCGTTCCAGGATAGGTTCGAAATCGGTCTGCATCTGTCGACCCGCAACCTGCACGTAGATGCCGAGGGGCAAGGTATCGCCCTTTTTCGCATCCTTTATGTCCGGCCCGACGATTTTCACGGCGCCGTCTTCGATCTCGTTCATATCGGCCATCTTGCATAGCTCGGTGCACTGGGTCTTGCCGCCGCCCATCTCGAGGAACAGATCATCCTTCCGGACCCTCTCACCTTCAAAGGCCGGGCCGTAGGCCAGGGGGATGTCCACCTTGGCGATGGTCACCTTGAGGCCCCGGACCTCGATGGATCTTGCCGTGAGTTCGTCATGAGGGACTTCGGAGACTACGTGTTCATAGGTGCAAACGCCGGTGGGCAGGACCTCCGGGATGTCGGTGTCAGCAAGGGTGGGGAAACCCCAGTTGATGGCGCCGGCGGCGTTGGCCGCCCATTCCGCATTCACATCGCCGAGGGCGTTTACAAAGGCAAAGATGCGGTTTTTCTGGTACGCGAGCTGTTTTTTAAAATCACCCGGTTCGATACCACCAAAGGACATGCCTGCCCTGTTTGCAAAACCGAGGGCGAACACAGCCGCAGAGATATCCGGTCCAAAGGGGACAAGCCGGGTGTTCCACCCGATCTGGACCTTCTCCTCGATGAGCTGCTCGGCAAAGGTGGTCCCGTTCTGATTGGCAGCCATGAACACATAGATGGTTTTCAGCTGATACTCTTCGGCAATCTTCTTGGCGGTCTGGGAATCAGGGGCCGCACCGACAATCGCCGCAAATCCCGGCGCAGTGCCGTCCACAAACTCGACACCCCGTTTTCTCATGATGGCATCATCTGCCGCCCCGAGCCAGATCTTCCCGTTTTCTATATCCGGATCTTCGACACTGGGCTGATAAAAATCCGGATCTTCGACATAGCGGATGGCCTCTGCGATCTCCTCTGCAAACAGTGCTGCCATCCCTGCATCCAGTAAGGGCCCAAGATAGGGCAGATGATAATCTTTCTTGATGTGGGGCGGCAAGAGCTTGCGGGCGAATTCCAGCGGTTTTTTCGCCGAATCCAAGTCAGTTACCTTGATGCCCGTAAGAGAGTAAATAATGGGCAAGTAATACGCGGTATTCGGGAATTCCAGTTTCTGGCTACCACCGGAAGTCTCCAGGGCCCGCTTATAACTCCCTTCAACCTTAGAGACGATGTTGTAAGCGCCCTGAATTGCTGCAAACGCTACTAGTTTGGACATAACCTATGCTTCTCCCTTCTTAAGAGGTGTATTCTCCAGAAAGTTCATGATTCCATTAGGCCGCTTCGAGGTCTCGGCGGGCGGCCATATCAAAGAGGACCCTCTCTCGGGCCTTATCGATGCCCAGGGCCTTGCGCTTTTTATCGATGTGCGCGATCATCTTCTGAGCATGTTTGATCGGATCGACTTCCAAATCCCACATCCCGCCGTAAATATCCTCTAGTTCCTTATATAGATAATTCTCAAAGACTGGCGCTCCGCTCACCGGCATGGTTACGCCGAAAACCGTATATACACCAGCGGTCACGAAGTAGTGGCCGATGCTTATTGCCTTTTCACTCATCCACTCGGGCGCGGAACCGGCTGCAGGCAGGTCGCTGATGTCATTTCCAAGCCCTCCGGCCTTAACCACCTCGGTTGCCGCCATGAGGATCCTGCTGTTATCAACACAGGAGCCCATGTGCAGCACTGGCGGGATGCCCACGGCTTCGCAAACCTCTGCCAAACCGGGCCCGCAGTAAACCTTTGCCGATTCAGGGGTCAAAAGACCGGCCTTGGCACAGGCGATGGCGTTGCATCCGGTGGTGAGGACGATGACATCGTTCTTGAGCAATTCCTTGACAACGGTGATGTGCCCCTCATCCAGAGAGGTACGTGCGTTGTTTCACCCTACAACTCCGGCTATACCTCGTATGCGGCCGTTGATGATATTATCATTAAGGGGAGTATACGATCCCCGAAAAGTCCCTCCCAGGTGATAATTGATCGATTCGTAGCTGAAGCCGGCGACCAGGTTTGAGGAATAATCGGGAATCATGACCTCTTTTTCCCTCTTGGGGAAATTCTCGATTGCGGTTTTTACGATTGTCTTAGCGTCCTCAAAGGCGGTATGCTCGTCGAATTCTATGTGTATGGTATTTCCCGATGCAATCTTCGCCCTTGGGTTGGTGGTGATGACCTTGGTATGAAAACACTGGGCCACGTTTGCCACGTTTTCCATGATGCACTGCACGTCCACTACCATGGCGTCCACCGCCCCGGTGATAATCGCCAGTTCCTGCTGCAGGAAATTGCCCGCCAAGGGTACGCCGTGCCGCATGAGAATCTCATTGGCAGTGCAACAGATACCGGATAGCTGAATCCCGTTTGCGCCCACCTTTTTGGCCAGCTCCTGCATCTCAGGCAGTTCCGAGGCAATAACAATCATCTCGGAGAGGAGCGGCTCATGGCCATGGATAATAATGTTGACCATGTCCTTCTTAAGCACGCCCAGGTTGGCGGTGCTCTTGACGGGATAGGGTGTACCGAACAAGATATCCTGTAGATCGGTGGCGATCATTGACCCGCCCCATCCGTCTGCAATAGCGGCGCGGCTGCACTGCATAACGATGTTTTCATAGTCCTGGTCCACACCGATATGGGTACGATGCATGATCTCCACGATCTCCCGGTCGATCCCCCTCGGAACTACCCCGAGTTTTTTCCACAATTCGTAACGGGGCTTTGGGGCCCTTTTGACGGTGCAGACTTCTCCGGTCTGCTGCCCCCACTGTGCGAGGGCCTTTTCACCTACCTCCACCGCGATCTCATCCATATCTCGGGCAAGGGTTTCCCCGTTTTCGCCCTCTACGGTGATATCCACATCGAAATCAGGGGCGATCTCTAAGAGTTTCTTCGTGTCCTTTATCGCATAATCCTCGGTCTCTTTCCGTGCAGCGGCCAAGAATGTCTCTGCAATACCCCTGCCGTGATCGGAGTGGGCTGCTGCACCGGCCGCCACCATCCGGGCGAAATTCCGTGCTGCTATGGTCTCGGGCGTTGCCCCGCACAAGCCCTTTCGTGTGTCTTCTCCCTCGATACCACTCTTTGGCAAGGGAAGCCTGCAAGGGCCCTGAGAACAATTCTTGCAACAGGTTCCCTGGGCGCCGATGTTACAGGGTTTCATGGTCTGGGCCCGGTCGAAGATTGTCTCAATCTCCAGCTCCCTCGACCTCTCGATCATCTGCATGCTCGCCGGGTCAATGGTTAAGTCTTCCGGCCTTACCATCTTTACGACGTTTTCCTTGGCTCCGGCCGTTTTATCTTTGCCTTCTTCTGTAGTCATTATGAGGTTCCTCCTCCTTTATCTGTTTACACCCCCCTATACACGTCTGTGTATACGGTCAAGATTCTGAATGAGTGTATCAACGAGAGAGGGCTGCTCGGCCGCCGGTGTCTTCGGGATTTCCTTGCCCTCAATGTCCTTCCGCTTTGCTTCCAGCTCTTCCCTCTCCAATGCTCGTTTCTGTCTCAGGGCTTGTAAGTCCTCTTTTTCCTTTGTCTTTGCCTCGGCCCGAGCCTTCTGCTCTGCCTCCGCCTTCGCCTTTTCCTCCGCCTCAGCCTTGGGCTCCGCCTTTGCTTCCTGCTCAGCCTTTAACTTCGCCTCGACCTCTTCCTCCGCTTTCGCCTTGGCCTCCGCCTCGGCCTTTGCCTCGGCCTTTGCCTTCTCCTCTGCTTTGGGCTTTAATTCCACGACCTTTTCTTTCGGCTCGGGAGCTGGTTTCGGTTTTTCCTCCTTTGCCTCAGGCTTGGGTGGTGCCTCCTTCTTTTCCGGTTTTGCGGCCTCCGCTTTTTTTGCCGGGGCCTTTTCTTCAGCAATGGTCAGATCCGGTTGGGGCGACAATGACACGAGGTCTATCTCTTGGAGTTTCAGTGCCTTTGAAATCTCCGGCACATCAGTGGCCATCCCACCGTTGAGCATCAACTCGATGAACGATCGGGTAAGCCTGACACTCTCGGGATGCCTGAGGATGACCACATCGGAGCCGGCCATTAGATAACTCACTGCTGCAACGGTCTCCATCAAAATGCCCCTTCTTTCGGGGTCACCAAGGATAGGTGCCTCCTCTATAGGCTGGCCCGCCTCCTTGCATTTCCAGATCTCGTTTCCAATGTTCGAAATCATGGGAATCTGCAGCTTGTCATCTTCTTGGGTTAATGCGGCCATTCGTATACGTTCCATTACAGAATAGGAGTATTCTAGGCCGTACCCGAGTCCACCCGTCGTGGGATCTATCACGATATTGTCGCGCTTCACGCCCAGGTTTTCTAACAACACGTTCAGTTGCTTTGCCAGATTAACGTCGATAGGGGTAGAGGCCACAACAGTATGCTTATAACCAAGAGCACTGGCACCCACTCCTTTGTGATTTGCCTCCTCAACCGGTGCAAGGGCAATGTTTCTTCCCTCGCAGGCCTCCGCTATCTTTTTCAACACCTCTTCATCTTTCTGATTATTTGCCGTGCCCCACACGACAAGCGGCACCTTAATAGAATCCAAAACTTTTTTCGTCACTTTTACGGCCTCATCTGCGCTCCGGTCCATCCCATTAGGATCGGTGCTCTTCAACTGGAGGACAATCATGTCTGCTCCATACTCGTCAACACACTTCTTGGCCCATGCGTCAGGTGAGGAAATAACGTCCTTAAACGGTTCAACTGCCGCTGCCGGCCACTCTTTTGAGGGGTCATAATCCCAAACCTCCATGGCAATCTTGGAGGGATTCGGTATATCTCCTTCAAAGAGATGAAACGGGTAAGAGGTTTCTCCTCCTAGTTTGACGGCGCCACTTCCTGTTCCTAACGTGGTTTCTCCTATTTCTCCAGAATAGTGCTGTTTGGGGATCTCAAAGGCCACTTCTTACCTCCTTTTTGAATATCTGACACATAGTGAATTGGTTTAACTGATGGGATCAGCCTTGGTTACGCGTATCACTGCTCGAAAATGCAAAATTGATTTTCTCTGCTCTCTCGGTCTTGATTCATTAGTTCGTACGAAACAAAAGCATATGAAGATCCAACAATATGAGACACGGATGCCGTGTCAAAGGTGGCTTATACAGGGATAGTACCATACGAACAAACTCCTGAGCAAAGATAGAGATTATTTTAAAGATACCTAGTCAGGGTTACCGAGAGAAAGCATGCTCTATCTAATGGAAGGAGAGCCCTTTGTCAAGAAAAAACTCTCTTTGTCTCACATTCAAAATGACATTTCAATCGGGTACCACGCTCAAAAGAAAGCCGGTCTCTTGGGAGTATTTTATGCGTGCCCATATTCATGGACGCTGTTGGGGGAAAGTACCCAGCAGGGGAAAGCTGACACACATTATGATACGCTACCATGCCATTGTCGATCCTTGATTATTATCGTGGTTTTGATTTACAATAGGCCACCCTGAAAAGAAAGGATAACGCCAGCATATATGTTAGAGCAGCAGGTATTATTTCGATGTTTCAATCACTGACCATAAAAAACCTGGCAGAAAAGCAGATCGGTGTCATGCGCAAGCCAACCAATACGAGACCGATTATTCGTTTGGTTGAGGAAGACGGCGTTCGTGGGGTTGTGAAAGATTTCAGTGTCAACAGTTTTGCATATCGAAATACCATCGGGCGGTTCCTACTGTGGCGGGAAAGCTGCGTATATGAGAGATTGAAAGGAATTAAAGGAATTCCCATTCTATACCGAAAAATAGATGGTCTGGCATTGGTTTTTTCTCAGATCGAAGGCAAGAATTTAGAGCATCTTTCAGCAGGAGAAAACCCCGATGTGACATTCTTTGAGCACCTTTCCGGGCTCATACATGAGTGTCATGACCGTGGTGTAGCCCACTGCGACCTAAAAAGGTCCGCAAATGTTATGATCGATGAGCACGGCAGTCCCTACATAGTAGACTGGGCTGCAGCTATCACGGCAAGAGAATTTTGCATTTACCCCTTTACATTAATATATAAAAGGTTTATGAAGGATGACTTTAACGCGGTAACTAAACTCAAAATGCGCTATTACCCGGAGTCTATTAGCGATGAGGAAAAAAGAGACTATATGCGCAGGGGAAAGGGCGAGCGTGCCATACGCGCCGTCAGGGATTTTGCCAGAAAATGGCTCCAAAAAATTGTATGAGAATTGAGAAAAAAGTGGAATTAAGTGCTTGACTAGGGTAAAGTAGTGCTTAACATTTATTTGGCAGTTTAAAAAATCTTAGCATAAAATGCTTGACAGAGATAAATAAGAAGAATACTATACAACATTGTCCGTTCTTTGAAAACTAAATAGTGAAAACCGGTTATGGGTCCTACGTCCGATTATTCGTTTAGAGTAATATCGCGTTTAATTTGAGAGTTTGATCCTGGCTCAGAATGAACGCTGGCGGCGCGCCTAACACATGCAAGTCGAACGAGAAATCTCGAGCTTGCTCGGGAGAGTAAAGTGGCGCACGGGTGAGTAACGCGTGGGTAACCTACCCTTAAACCCGGGATAATCCACCGAAAGGTGGCCTAATACCGGATACCGTCACGAGAACCCCGGTTCTCGGGATGAAAGCTGACCTCTTCGTGAAAGTTGGCGTTTAGGGAGGGGCTCGCGTACCATTAGCTTGTTGGTAGGGTAATGGCCTACCAAGGCTACGATGGTTAGCTGGTCTGAGAAGACAACCAGCCACACTGGAACTGAGACACGGTCCAGACTCCTACGGGAGGCAGCAGTGAGGAATCTTGCGCAATGGGGGAAACCCTGACGCAGCGACGCCGCGTGGGTGAAGAAGGCCTTCGGGTCGTAAAGCTCTGTCGAGTGGGAATAACATCACGCCGTTAATAGCGGCAGGATTTGAAGGTACCACTAGAGGAAGCACCGGCTAACTCCGTGCCAGCAGCCGCGGTAATACGGAGGGTGCTAGCGTTATTCGGATTTATTGGGCGTAAAGAGCGTGTAGGCGGTTAGGTTAGTCAGATGTGAAATCCTTCTGCTCAACGGGAGAAGTACGTCTGAAACTGCCCAACTTGAGTACGAGAGAGGAAAGTGGAATTCCCAGTGTAGAGGTGAAATTCGTAGATATTGGGAGGAACACCCGTGGCGAAGGCGACTTTCTGGATCGATACTGACGCTGAGACGCGAAAGCGTGGGGAGCAAACAGGATTAGATACCCTGGTAGTCCACGCGGTAAACGATGGGAACTAGGTGTAGCGGGTATTGATCCCTGCTGTGCCGAAGCTAACGCATTAAGTTCCCCGCCTGGGGAGTACGGTCGCAAGGCTAAAACTCAAAGGAATTGACGGGGGCCCGCACAAGCGGTGGAGCATGTGGTTTAATTCGATGCAACGCGAAAAACCTTACCTGGGTTTGACATCCTCTGACAGTCCCTGAAAG
>Ga0307378_10000811_pt1:0-22500 | contig 52549 bp, 39 predicted proteins | sample UN1MG_FD_202238 | JGI IMG/M metagenome (GOLD analysis project Ga0307378, IMG submission 202238) | Soil microbial communities from Risofladan, Vaasa, Finland - UN-1 | ecosystem: Environmental > Terrestrial > Soil > Coastal area > Acid sulfate soil | place: Finland: Risofladan, Vaasa... | reverse complement strand
CTCAGGGTTAGTCGATCCCTAAGTCGAGGCCGAAGGGCGTAGATAATGGGAAACAGGTTAATATTCCTGTACCATCGAATCAGCATTTGAGTGATGGGGGAACGCAGAAGGGTAGACCATCCGTCTGTTGGAATAGGCGGTTCAAGCCGGTAGGTGGAGAGGGCAGGCAAATCCGCTCTCTCATTCAACACCGAGGGGTGATGAGGATCCCATTAGGGTACAAACTGGTTAATCCCATGCTGCCAAGAAAAGCCTCTAGCGAGTTGATTTGGTGATCGTACCGCAAACCGACACAGGTAGGCAGGGTGAGTATCCCAAGGCGCTTGAGAGAACTCTGGTTAAGGAACTCGGCAAAATGACACCGTAACTTCGGAAGAAGGTGTGCCTCCGGTAGGTGAAAAAACTTGCTTTTGGAGCCGAGGGAGGTTGCAGAGAAACGGGGGTAGCGACTGTTTACTAAAAACACAGGACTCTGCTAAGTCGCAAGACGATGTATAGGGTCTGACGCCTGCCCGGTGCTGGAAGGTTAAGGAGAGATGTTATCTTCCCCGATTCGTCGGGGGGGAGAAGCTTCGAACTGAAGCCCCAGTAAACGGCGGCCGTAACTATAACGGTCCTAAGGTAGCGAAATTCCTTGTCGGGTAAGTTCCGACCTGCACGAATGGCGTAACGACTTCCCCGCTGTCTCAACCAGGGACTCAGTGAAATTGAATTGACGGTGCAGATGCCGTCTACCCGCGAAAAGACGGAAAGACCCCGTGCACCTTTACTATAGCTTGACATTGGATTTTGGATTAGGATGTGTAGGATAGGTGGGAGGCGATGAAATCTCAACGCCAGTTGGGATGGAGCCAACCTTGAAATACCACCCTTCTTAATTTAGGATTCTAATCCTAATCCGTTATCCGGATTGGAAACAGTGTCTGGTGGGTAGTTTGGCTGGGGCGGTCGCCTCCTAAAGAGTAACGGAGGCGCGCGAAGGTTCCCTCAGGTTGATTGGAAACCAACCGAAGAGTGTAAAGGCATAAGGGAGCTTGACTGTGAGACCGACAGGTCGAGCAGGTACGAAAGTAGGTCTTAGTGATCCGGCGGTTCCGAGTGGAAGGGCCGTCGCTCAACGGATAAAAGGTACGCCGGGGATAACAGGCTTATCGCCCCCAAGAGTTCGTATCGACGGGGCGGTTTGGCACCTCGATGTCGGCTCATCGCATCCTGGGGCTGAAGCAGGTCCCAAGGGTTTGGCTGTTCGCCAATTAAAGCGGTACGTGAGCTGGGTTTAGAACGTCGTGAGACAGTTCGGTCCCTATCTTTCGTGGGCGCAGGATATTTGAGAGGATCTGTCCTTAGTACGAGAGGACCGGGACGGATGAACCTCTGGTGTTCCAGTTGTCGCGCCAGCGGCACCGCTGGGTAGCTATGTTCAGCATGGATAACCGCTGAAAGCATCTAAGTGGGAAGCCAACCTCAAGATTAGATATCCCTCCCGATGGAGACATCGGGACTAAAGACCCCTTGAAGACTACAAGGTTGATAGGCCGGGTGTGTAAGTGCAGTAATGTACTCAGCTAACCGGTACTAATAGGTCGAGAGGCTTGGCCATAATTATTTACCTTTTTTCTTGTTCAACCTCCTCCTTTCATCTTGTATGGTTTTTCGGTGGCAATAGCGAAGAGGAAACACCCGTTCCCATCCCGAACACGGAAGTTAAGCTCTTCAGCGCCGATGGTACTGCGTGGGTAGCTGCGTGGGAGAGTAGGTCGCCGCCGGGATCTTTTTGATACCCCTTGCTAATTCGTTAGCAAGGGGTTTTTGTTTTTGCTCTTTAGCGCAAGTTGCCAGGAGATAAGGTTTTTTAGTCCCCTAGCTTGTTCTGTACCAACAGGGATCAGGCTGATAGGCGATATGGGATTTGCGAATCCATATCCCACAACCCATATCTCATATCCCGCATCTCACATCCCATTTCTCAAACTCAAATCTTCCCATTCGTACTGAATAATCGAAATCAGCGTGATAGCCGCTGTCTCAGAGCGTAGGAGTCTCGATCCCAAGGAGACAATGCGAAACCTCGTATCTTTCGCAAGGCCGATTTCTCTCGGCGTGAAACCCGCTTCAGGACCTACAATCGCCACAATATGGGGTAGTTGTCCTATGGGCCTTAGGAGGCCCTTGAGGCCTGCCTCCTTCTCGGCCTCCCATAGGAGTATCTTAAGCGTGCCTTGGGGTGGCGCGCTCCCTATTAGCGCGTTAAATGCCAGGGGAGGGTTCAAGGTGGGAGGTTTGACCTCCCACTTTGTTTGCAGGCTGCCTTATTATCTCCTCCCAGAGAACCATCTTCCGTGACATCTAAGAAGAATCGTTCCATAATCGCCATTTTCAGTCTCCCTTACCGGTTTTATGGATAGGATGTTACTCAATATTTTGGTTTTTTTAAGGACGGGTGGAGAATACTTTTATCTTGTGCAAGTTTTTGCTTGACTGATTTTTTATGATCATATATCAGTGATCATAATATCTTTTAATATCAAATGCATTTTCGTATGCTCTTTCCCATCATTCTTTGGTAACGTTTCTCCTTGATTCGAAAAGAATTCTTTGACCCATTAATGCGTGGGTGCAACAGAAATATCATTCTCCTAAAACTTCTTAATTTCTCTTCAACGCTTTCTTAAACGGTATGAGCTAGGTTTTGAACTCCAGATATATTCTGCAAGGGTAATCTTGGGAGCGATTGACCCCGGCGCTACGATTCAGAGTTATTCATGAAAGACACCTTCATACTCTATTTTATATTAAGTTTCTCAGGAGGTAGTTATTGATGGTGCTGAGGGCTATAAAATCATCAACGCTTCAAGATTCAGCATATAAGCAACTTTTCCGGGCCATTATAGAGGGAAAGATAGCGCCTGGGGAAAGAATTACCATGGACGGGTTGGCTAAGCAATTACAAGTGAGCATCATGCCCATCCGCGAGGCAATTAGGAGGCTGGAAGCAGGAGGATTTCTCACAATTAAGAATAGACGAATCGTAGTAAATGAACTTTCCGAAAAGAATGCTCATGAGATTCTCGAGACACGCATCCTCCTCGAGGGCTATGTAGCCGAAAAGGCTAGCATTCGACAAAGCCCAAAAACATTGGAGAGATTGGATGAGCTGATCCAGAAGATGCACCAGACTAAAGACCTCGAGATCTATTTGAAGGCAAACAGAGAATTTCACACTACTATATACAGAGAAGCTGGAATCACGGTCATGCTTGAGATCATCAATTCACTGTGGGAAAGATACAGCCCCTATTTCCATATGCTAAACAATATAGATTGGAATTCGCCTGAATTAGCTGAAACTCATAATGGAATGTTCGAGGGGATGAGACAGAAAGACCCAAAAGAGGTACGGAGATGGTTGGAAAAGGATCTAACTATTGCCGCTGACCTAATAGTGGCGATTCTTAAACAAGAGAAGAAGGGCAATGGTTAACGCCAGGCCCTTTTAGGATGAAATTTGCTGAGTTCACTATGGCCTTGCGTGCAACATAATACATCCCTGATTTGGCCTCAGGGACGAAGAAGAATATTCAACAAACTGACCTTCTATAACATCCTTTTCATTCTTAAATGTCAACGAGTTCATTCGCTACGAAAGGAGAAGGGTGCAAAGTGACTCAGATCAAGGATGATCTCACCATGGAGCAACTCCAGACGGTGATGAGTTACGTGAAACAGGGCGAGAGCACCTATGCGGATGTGGTTGAGACGGTTCACACGGCGCCACGGAGACCGGAGAATGTATTCTACCGCGACATCGGGCACGGCAGGAGGATGTGGGCCAGAAGAGCTTCAGGCAAGGAGCTATTTGGTCGATTTGCTGCCAGGTAATTAACATGTAACAAACCTTAACGCCTTTGGGCAATGGGAACAACTGTGTTTTCATCAATAACAACAAGTTAAGGAAAGGAGGGCAAGATGAGTAAGAAATTATCGGCCATTGTAATAGGGATAGTATGTGTATTCCTCATCGCCACCTTGTTTCCCGCTGTTACGTCCGCCGCGGGCAAGACACTCAGGTGGAGGATGCCGGTCCTATACCCTAGGGGCACCGCGTTCACGCAAATATATCACGGGTTTTGTGAAGATGTGAATGTCATGTCCGGCGGCAGGTTGGTGATCGAAGATATCTACGACGGTGAAGGTGTACCAGCCACGGAGATATTCAGCGCCGTGAAGTCAGGGCTTGCTGAAATGGGGGCCCCCTATATGGCTTTACACGCGGGGGAGTTGCCAGCGGGCATAATCGAGTTGATACTCCCGGGGGGGCCGGCGAATTTCGATGAGCTCCGTGCCTTATTCACTGATCCAGAGTGGGTCGGGACGCTGGAGAAGGCCTATGCGAAGCACGGCATATACAGATTAGGAGAGTATTTCCAGGGCGATACCTACATGCTTACCAAGAAACCAATCAACTCCCTTGATGACCTCAAGAAAATGAAATTCAGGGCTCCTGCGGCCTATGGAAAGATGGTGAGGTATTTGGGGGCTTCTCCTGTTGTCACAGCCTTCAGTGAGGTCTACACGAGTTTGGCGACCGGCGTTGTCGATGGCGCTGCGGGCAATCCCTTCGTCGATCTCAGGGACGGAAAGTGGTACGAGGTCGCTAAGTATTTGTACCCTCTCACCATTACGGGAACCCAGGTAGCGCCGATAATCGTTAATATGGATCGGTGGAATGAGCTGCCCGATGATCTGAAGGCGATCCTCAAGATCGCATGCTACAAAACCGGCGGCATTATGCGGGTGAAGACCCTGCTGTGGGGAAAGGAGGCCTATGATGAAATGGGGAAGGCAGGCGTAAAGTGGAGCCCTCAACCATCACAGACAGATGTGAAGAGGTGGAACGAGGCCGCTCGAAGTGTTTGGCCGGAGTACGCTGCCAAGGACGAGCTCTCCAAGGAGCTCATCGGAATCCAGGAAGCGTTCTTGAAGAAGATGCGTCATTGAAATGGCAGTTCGGGGCTCGCCTGTCGATTAGTGCGAGCCCCGAGGCCCGAAGGCGTTAAGAAACAAGTTCATATCCAAAAGGAGCCTTAGAGCTGCTATTGGTCATCAGTCGCGGGTTTGGCAATGCAAACACTAAGATTATTCATCCGAATCGTGGATAAACTAAGCAAATGGATAGGTCTCTCGACCAGCGTGCTGCTCCCCGCAATGGTAGCTGTGTTAACCTATGAGATAGTCTCTAGATATGTTTTCTCCAAACCCACGGTTTGGGCATTTGACACCGCCATCTTCATGTTCGGCTATTGCGGGCTACTATCCGGAGCCTATGTTCTTAGAGAAAGGGAGCATATCAATGTTGATGTGATCTATACCCGCTTATCACCGAGGAAGAGGGCGATTCTGGACTCCGTTACGAGCCTTTTATTCTTCTTCTTTATCATTTTGGTAATTGTCTACGGTTGGAAGTCGGCGATAAGCTCAATCGTCTTAGGTGAACACACCGCTACTGAGTGGGGCCCTCCGGTGGGCCACTTTAAGCTCATGCTTCCCATCGGAGGCTTGTTGCTGTTTTTACAGGGGATTGCCAACTGGATACGAAGCATCTATCGTGCAGTCACCGACAAGGAGTTTGACTCTTGAGCATAGGAATATTAACCATCCTGCTTTTTCTCAGTATCCTCGTCGTATTCGCCTTAGGTGCCCCTGTGGGATTTGCCCTGGGGAGCGTTGCGATGCTCTTCGGGGTCCTATTTTGGGGTTCGCAGTGCTTCAATATCATCTCACATACGGCTATCAACGCGGTGTCCAGCTTCATTATACTGGCATTACCCCTGTTCATCTTTATGGGCCAGATCCTTCAGCGCTCGGGCCTCGGCGAGGCCATGTTCCACGCCGTACACGTATTGGCGGGACGGCTCCGTGGCGGTCTTGCCATAGGGGTGATTATGGTCTGCAGTATAATGGGTGCCATGGTCGGGATTATCGGTGCCGGTATCATGACCGCGGGCGCCGTGGCCCTTCCCCCCATGCTTAAAAGAGGCTACAACCGTCACCTGGCCTTGGGATCGGTGATGGCAGGAGGTGGAATGGGCATCCTCATCCCGCCGAGTATCCCCATGATCCTCTTCAGCTCCATGACCAATACGTCCATAGGAAAGATGTTCGCCGGGGGGATCATTCCAGGCCTTATAATGTCGGGTCTTTTTGTTATTTACATCGTGGTGCGATGTTTCATCAATCCGGAAATGGGCCCTGCACTGCCCAAAAGCGACAGCGGTGCTGCCAAGGAAAAGCTCGTTGCGGTCAGGGATGCCGGCCTCGCATTCGCGCTGATATTCCTCGTCCTTGGCTCAATACTGTTCGGGGTGGCGACGCCTACCGAGGCAGCGGCCGTCGGCGCCGTGGGAGCCCTCTTCATCACCATCATCTACCGGCGATTCAGTTGGGGCGTCCTCAAGGAGGCCAGCATCCAAACCATGAAGCTGACCGGAATCTGTGTGTGGATACTGATTGGTGCCAGCGTGTTCAGCAATTTCCATATGCTAATGGGGGCGGGCAGGCTCGTGAGTCGGATGACCAGCGAGTGGAATATTAGTCCGTGGGGCGTGATCATCTTGATGCAGATCAGCATGCTCTTTATGGGCTGCATCATGGACGAGTTCATCATCGTCTTGATATGCGCTCCTCTCTACACCCCTATTGCGATTTCCCTGGGCTTCGACCCCATCTGGTTTGGCATCCTGATGATCCTCAACATGGAGATCGCTATCCAGACCCCGCCCTATGGTTTCGCCCTGTTCTATTTAAAGGCGGTTTCGCCGAAAGATGTCACCATGGTGGACATCTATAAATCCATAGTGCCCTTCGTGGCACTCAAGTTCGTGGTATTGGGATTGTGTATGGCCTTTCCCAAGATCGCAACCTGGCTGCCCAATCTGTTATTTCAATAAGGTGCCTCGCATTTCACGGTGCGGGCCGGAAACACAAAGGGAGAGTGGTAACTATCCTGTACGCAGCCGGAGAATAGAAATTATGAAAGTGGCGTTTAAGGATAGGAAATCGCAGAGGATACGATATGGATAGGGAGAAGTGTATTGAGTAGGCAGGAGCCTTTACATCTTGAGGCCTTGTCATACCGGCATCGTTGCTGACTCAGCGGGAATAACGGTGAAGGAGGGAGAGATCAATCATGAGCGTTGAGAAAGCGGTTGAGGTGCTTGACAGGATCTTCAACGCAAAGTCGATAGCCGTGGTGGGAGCCTCCAGTGATCCAACCAAATTCGGGTATATGACCCTTGATTCCATCATACGTGGAGGGTACGAGGGAAGAATTTACCCAGTCAACCCTCGTGGGGGAGAGATTCTGGGGCTGAGGGCTTACCAATCTCTCGGTGAGGTGCCAGAAAGGCCGGAGCTGGTCGTAATAATCGTTCCGGCCCAGTATGTGCCGAACGTGACTCGCGAGGCGGCCGAGAAGGGAGCTCAAGGTGCCGTTATCCTGAGCGCCGGCTTTCGAGAGGCCGGAAGGGCCGATCTCGAGGCGGAGATTCAGTCGATCTCCCAAACATATGGCATTCGTTTGATAGGGCCCAACATACAGGGCATCAACTACTTGCCCAACAAACTGTGTGCCATGTTTTTTCCCGTGATTACGACCAAAGGACCGATGGCTATTATCACTCAGAGCGGATCGGCAACTGCAGCGCTTTCGGAATGGGCAGCCTATGAGGGCCTGGGGATTTCCGCTGCGATAAACCTCGGAAACCAGGTCGATCTATGCGAGTCGGACTACATAGACTTCTTCAGCGCCGATATGCACACCAAGGTGATCGCCCTATACCTAGAAGGGATCAGAGATGGCAGGCAGTTTCTGGAAAGCGCAGCGAGGGCTGCTCGCCAAAAGCCCATCGCAATCCTCAAATCCGGACGCACGTTAACCGGGCAGAGGGCCGTCAGCTCTCATACGGGATCATTGGCGGGCAGCCACGAGGTGTTCAGCTCGGCCTGCCGACAATTCGGGATTATCAGCACGAATGACATCGAGACCCTGTACGACTGCGCAAAGGCCCTCGGAACGATGCGAGAACCGAGGGGAAATCGGCTTTTAAGCATTTCTTCCTCAGGCGGAATGGGCACCCTAGCCGTTGATGAGGCGGAGTCCCTGGGATTGGCCGTGCCGTCCCTGCCAGAGGAGTTTGTAGAGGAGTTAAAGGGATGTGACCTCTCTCCTCTGGCCTCCCTGTCGAACCCACTCGATCTAGCCAACATTTCGGCAGAGGATTTCAGAAAGGTGGCCTTGCTGGCCGATGGCTTCAATATTGCCGATATCATCTTGTTAAACTTCGGTGATCCAGTGGCGGGTGCCCCAGAGATGGTGGAATATCTGGCGGGAAACATAAAGGCCAGTGTCGCTGTGAGTTATCTGGGAGGGGGTGAGGAGGAAAAGGTAGGCCGCATCAAGATACAGAAGGGAGGGGTTCCGGTTTTTCCAACCCCTGAGCGAGCCATACGGGGCATTGCGGCTGTGGTAGAATACGCTCGCTATCGTGAGAATCGAACTGAACAGCCCCGCGAGATAGTATTGCACAATAGAAAGAGAGGAGGTCTGGAGGCCGAGGATCGGCGTTTCCTCTTGGAGCCTGAGGGGATAGAGTACCTGAGGAGCTACCAGATTCCCTATCCCGATCACGGGTTGGCGCACAGCGAGGAGGAAGCCGTAGATATTGCCGGTCGCCTGGGATACCCGGTCGTATTAAAGGTCGTCTCGGCCGATGTGCCTCACAAAACAGACGTAAATGGTGTCGCTGTCGGACTGGAGGGAGGCGATCAGGTTGCGGCTCACTTCAAGCGAATTCACGAGGAAGTCAAAAGGGCCTTAACCGAAGCCTCCGTAGAAGGTGTCTTGGTGTGCAGGCAGGCACCAGAGGGCCTCGACGTGATAGTAGGTGCCTTGGATGATCCCGTATTCGGGCCAACGGTTATGTTCGGCCTGGGAGGCATCTTCACCGAGGTGCTTGGGGACGTCACCTTTCGAATTGCGCCGCTGGAGCGTCACGACGCCGAGGAAATGGTGCGTGAGATAAGGGGCTATCCGCTCTTGGCAGGGGTGCGAGGGCGGCAGGGATACGACACGGAGCAGCTCACGGAATTGCTCATGTCGGTATCTCGGATGGTTATCGAAAGGCCCGAGATCAGGGAGCTAGACCTCAACCCCGTGCGCCTCTTTGAGCGAGGCCTCATGGCGTTGGATGTGCGGGTTATCAAAGGACACTCGTTTGATCAGGAAGATGAAGGTGGTGCTCCTGCGAATAGAAGATCGTAGATCATGGGAGCGGCATAGGGTTGGATCTATATCCCCTCGAGGGGTACTATTCAAGAGGGACATGGCATGAAAAGGCTAAGGATAGGCATAATCGGCTTAGGGAGGATAGCAGAATCTCATCTTGCAGCGTACAAGGAGATTGACACAGTTGAGGTTGTGGCGGGTGCGGAGATTAACCCTGAACGCTTACACGAAATAACCCGGAGATGGGGTATCCGCGGCTACGCACACCACGATGAGATGCTCATCAAGGAAGATGTGGATATCGTATGTATTCTCACTCCGCCACGGGTACACAGGGAGATAATTGAAACTGTGGTCGCCCGCAGAATTGATATCCTGTGTGAAAAGCCGATTGCCGTTACGCTTGAGGATGCCGAGGGGATACTATCGGCCTGCAATAGGGCAGGCGTGAAGTTCTACTACGGATCATCGTATCGATCTCTGCCTGCCTGCATAAAGGCAAAGGAAATGATAGATGAAGGGCTTCTGGGGCACATCTACCTGATGCTCGAGACATACGTAGGCGGTGAGGGAATGGAAGGCTGGCGCGATCTTGGACCTCATCATTACCCACCAGGTGGTCCGGGAGGCGGTGGCATGGGCCTCGTTGACCATGGTATACATATGGCGGATATGTTCCGATGGTTTTCAGGTAGCGAGGTTACTAGGGTCTTTGGAAGGGGAAATTATTCCGGCAAGCCACCTGCCACGGAATATCTTACCATGATCTTCAAGAGTGGTGCCGTCGGGCAACTTGTTTACAACGAGGTGACCCATCCCACCAATATGCCCTGTGAGGGCATCTTTAGCCTGGGAGCCAGCTGGGGCGTCACAGGCGAGTTGCTGCCAGGGGGAAAGTGGGATCCTCAGCCCGGGAGTCTCCATATCCATGGTGAGAAGGGCGCTCTCCGCATTTTTCATTACGCCAACAAGCTGTTCTTCTTCGGCAGGGATCGCCAGGAACAGGTCCCCATCCTGGATCGACCCAATCCGGGTCATTTCGGCCTGCAGATGGAGGCATTCGTGAACAGCATCATACACGGTACCGAACCCCCGGTCACTGGCCTCGATGGCCTCAAGGCGCTGCAGATAATCCTAGCTGCCTACGAGAGTTACGCGAGGAATAGCGTTGTTGCGATAACCGATATCGCCCAAAAGTAAGGGGTCCGGTTCCGGAGGAAGTGATAGGTCGAAATGACCCTCCCGGGTAAATGACGCAGTAGCAAGTCGAGTGATTGGTTTTCCAGTCAACAGGATTTGATGCTTGACCCAACAATGAAATAAGAGCCGCAAAACGCGATGGATTCAGCAAACGCAAACCAAAAAGGAGGTAAAAAGCATGGATAAGGGCTATATCTGGAACTACGCTGACTCATACGAGTTCATGGAGAAGGTGCAGACGGGCATGCCGCCGCTGATCATCTGCATTGCCTGCAATGGCGGCGTGCAGGGGAAGGAGTACAACGAAAACCTCCCCGAAACGGCGGATGAGATCGCAGAGTCCGTGTACGGGGCGTACAAGGCCGGCGCGACGCTGGTACATATCCACGCCCGTGATCCCAACAACATCGCCAGCTGCGCATCGACGACCGAGGTGTGGTACGAGGTCAACAAGAAGGTGAGGGAACGGTGCCCCGACATCATCATTAACAACACCACCGGCGGGGGCCTTGATTCGACCATGGAGGAGCGGCTCTCCTGCCTGGACGCAAAGCCCGAGATGGCCTCGCTAAACCTGGTGCCTGATATGAGCAAGTTCAAGATGAAGGAGCGAAAACCGCCACTGCCCGATCCCCATCCCGCAATCGAGTACGACGAGTGTATCCCGTTCTCCTACAAGCTGGTCAACCAGTTCGCCACCGAGATGAAGAAGCGGGGCATCAAGCCGGAGCTGGAGACGTATCATTCCGGAGGCGCGTGGGTCATTCGGGACCTGATCGAGCAGGATCTGATCGAGAAGCCCTATTGGATCCAAACCGTTATGGGCTACCAGACCTCGAGTTTTCCTACCGTAGAAAATGTGGTGAACCTCCTGCGAGAGTTCCCCGAGGGTTCCCTGTGGCTGTGTTCGGGGATCGGCATCTTTCAGCTTTCCATGACTACCTTGGCGATCCTCATGGGCGGACACGTTCGCGTCGGAATGGAGGATAACATTTACTACCGCAGGGGCGAGAAGCTCACGAGCAACGCTCAGGTCGTCGAGCGCACGGTGCGCATAGCCCATGAGTTGAACCGTGAAGTCGCAACCCCGGTTCAGGCCAGGGAGATGTTGGGCATTTCCACAACCCCAACCGCGTACTAACAGGAGCACACAATGACAGGGACTACCGAAAAGGTGGCCATCATCGGGGTAGGCACACAGGGCGCTCAAATCGCCTATCGCTGTGCCGTTTCCAATAAGACCGTGTACCTGTTCGATACATCCAAGGAGATGCTCGACAAGGCCACCCAGAAGATCACCACGTGGCTTGATGACCACGTGAAAAAGGGAAAACTCACCAAGGAGGAGGCGGATCTCGCCTTCAAGCGCATACACGTGTGTGCGACGCTGGCAGACTCCCTTGCAGACGTTGAGCTTGCCATTGAAAGCGTACCCGAGGATCTCGACTTGAAGCGAAAGGTGTGGGCCGATATTGACTCGATCGCACCTGCGAAGACCTTGCTAACCACCAACAGCTCTTCTCTCCGCAGCTCGGAGATAGCCGGTGTCACCACACGAAAGGATCGGACCTTCAACGTGAATTTTTCCTTTCCCGTTGACGACTACCTCGTTGAGGTGATGTGGAACAAAGATACCTCCGAGGAAACCAAGGTCGCAGTCCGACAGTTCCTCGACTCGCTGCACATGGCGGTCGTCGAGACCAGACGGGAGATCAAGGGATTCACCTTTAACAGGGTGTGGCGCGCGATAAAGAAGGAGTGCTTGTTTCTCTACGGAAACGGCTACTGTAACCCACAGGATCTCGACAGGGCGTGGATGCTCGAATTCGGGACCCCCTTCGGCCCCTTCGGGCTGATGGATATGATCGGCCTCGATGTGGTGAGGGATATCGAACTGAGCTACTATCATGATAGCGGAAATGAGTCAGACAAGCCGCCCAAGTCCCTCTACGAGATGATAGAAAGGGGCCACCTTGGGGTCAAGACCGGAAAGGGATTCTATGAGTACCCTAATCCTGCGTACGAGAGGCCTGACTTCCTCTTCGGGCAATCGCCCAGAGAGCGCTAGGGTGCGCCTGATTCATTGAGCATAACGCTGAAGAAAGGGGGAGTGTACGTGAAAGATCCAGCGATGAAGCTCACCCAGGAAGAGCGAGACATCTTGGAGGGCAACCAGGGATTGATCCTTCAGAAGGTCATGAGAACCTTGATACTTTATGGAGAGGCGCTCAGCGCGGAGAAGTTCGTTGATATCGAGGGGCCGGGGCATTTTTCCATTCCCTTTGCCCTCCCAGGAGTAGGACCAAGGCTCGAGATGCTAGATGAATTGGCGGAGGCGGGCCTAAAGACCAAATACCCCTTCACCCTCGATCCCAAGGCACCGCTGGATTTCGAAAATCTTTTCCTCCGCAGGGAGCAGGAGCAGGCCTTTGACGAGATGTTTCGCAACCAGGGGCCCTACGATAGGAGGATGCTCCAACTCGGCCTCCGCGACGAGGATGCCTACACTTGTACCCCCTACCTTCCAGAAGTGGGGAATATAGCACCGAAGGGTACTATTCTGGCGTGGTCTGAATCCTCGTGCGTGGTGTACGCCAACTCCGTGCTGGGGGCGAGGACCAACCGTAATGCAGCAATCATGGACATCCTCTCCAACATCGCGGGCAAGACGCCGCTGGCCGGCCTCCTCACCGATCAGGGCAGGCGAGCCACCTGGAGGGTTGAAGTGGACACCTCTCAGATGCCGAATCCACAGCTGCTCGGTGCGGCCATTGGCATGAAGGTCCTCGAGGATGTGCCCTACGTTGTAGGCCTTGATCGATTCCTTGACACGGAAATCAACGAGACTACGAGGGATTACCTCAAGGAGATGGGCGCGGCCTGCGCCGCAATCGGGGCAGTCGGGCTCTATCACGTGGAGCATATTACCCCTGAAGCGATTGATCATGGAGCCAATCTTCTAAGACATGGCCACAGGAACTACCATATAGACGACGAAGAGTTGCGAAGCCTCATGGACTCCTATCCCGTGATGTGGACCGAGAAAGGGGCCAAGCCCGAGAAGTGCCTCATCGGGTGCCCCCACTTGAGCCTGCGGGAGCTGAAGTGGTGGGCTTGCCAAATCCCCGCTGCGCTGGAGGCACACCACAAGGATCGCCTAGCGGTTGACACGGTGCTCTGTGCCGCACCGCAGGTTTTGCAGGAGTTCAAGGCAGAAGAGCAGGGCTACGAGAGGCTGAGGAGCGCAGGGGTCAAGCTCAGCGGAACCTGCCCTGAGGCGTACATGGACAATCAGCTCTGTGCGCGCGACGCGGTTATCACCAACTCGAACAAGCTGAGGGCCTTTACCACGGCAAGGATGTTTCTCGATGAGGACCTGCTCGAGGTAATCGTCACCGGTGAGATATGAGAGGAGGGTTGAGATGAGCAGAGTTTTCAAGGGAAGGGCGATTCTTCCGAGAAATCTCGAGGGAGAGGCACTTGTGACCCATTCTGGATTTAATACCCTCGCATCTTTCTATAAGAGCATGCTCACCGAGGCGGAGGTAGCCATCTGCCACGACCAGGGCAATAAGGAACTCTTTGGGAAGCAACTCACCGACAAGATAATCTGTCTCCCCAAGACGATCGGTTCCACCTCCGCTGGCGCCACCTTGGATAGGGTAGCTCAGCTGGGCATTGCCCCAAAGGCAATGCTGTTCTCGCAGCACATCGACTCGCTGGGCGCAGCAGGATTAGTGCTGGCTGAGGTGTGGGTAGGTATGCGAATCTGTACGATAGACCAGCTGGGCGATGATTTCTTGGAGTATGTGAAGGATGGACACCGGATCGTGGCCAAAGAGGATGGGACTGTGGTAGTGGAGTAACATAAGGCGGCTATTTCTAAGCACAAATACCGAGTTTATCTAATATAACCAAATACCCTCAATTCGCACTACACCATCTCAAGGGCGCAGGGCATGGACACACCACCTCCCCCGCAGAGCGTGGCCAGGCCGAGGGACTTGTCTTTGTGCTTTATGGCATAGAGGAGGGTGACCGTGATGCGACACCCAGTTGAGCCCATGGGGTGGCCGAGCCCAATGCGCGAGCCGTTCACATTGGTGTTCTCCCGGTTGAGGCCCAGCTCCCTCTCGCAGCCAAGGTATTGGACAGCGAAGGCCTCGTTGAGCTCGAAGTCAACGAGGTTGAACTCGGGGTTTCTGCGCAACAGGTCCCTGACGGCGGGCACGGGACTTAAGCCCATCACCGAGGGGTGGCAGGCACCTCGGCCTGTGGCCAGTATTCGTGCCATGGGCTGGATAGCTAATCCTCTGGCCTTATCGGCCGACATGATGACCACTGCGCTGTCGCCGTCATTGCTGCCCGAGGAGTTGCCCGCGGTCACATTCCCGGTCTTAGGGACAAAGGCGGAGGGGGAGCGCGGCAAGCTGCTCCATGGTAAGCCCGGCCTGAAGTGTTCATCCTTGTCAAAGACAAAAGGCTCTCCCTTGTTCTGGAGTACCATGACCAGCGCGATCTCCTCCTTGAAGTCAACCTCTATAGTTGCCCGCTCGGCGTTATTGTGGCGCCTAAGTGCTACCTCGTCCAAACCCCGTTAAATGCTCGCCCCATGGAATGCGTAGCCTACTCCATTGGGGCGAAGCTTATTTAACTGGGGTTAAAGATCAAAGACCCTTTTAGGGTCAAAACCAAGTCACCCTTTTGAGGGGCGGTAATTGAGTGACTTATTGGCCGTGACTCAGATTCAAATCCCCCCATTCGTACTGGATGATCGACAGGAGTGACAGGGCTGCTGTCTCGGCACGGAGGATTCTGTTTCCGAGGGAGAGTGTCTGAAAACCGGATTCCCTGGCAGCATCGATCTCATCTGGGGTGAAGCCGCCTTCAGGCCCCACAACGGCCCAGATACGAGGCCGCGGGCTGGTCCGGTTTAAGATCTCTTTCAGCCCTACCTTTTCCTCGTTTTCCCATAAAAGGATCTTGAGCATCTCGTTCTTTGGCGCACTCTCAACCATTTCTTCAAAGGGAACCGGGGGCTCCAGGCTTGGGAGGTCGGCCCTGTTGCATTGCCGGCATGCCGATTTCATGATCTCCTTCCACCGGTTCATCTTGGCCGTGGTGCGCGCGGGCTCTATTTTGAGGACCGTTCTTTCTGAAAAGAAGAGCCGGATTGCACCTACCCCCAATTCGGTTGCCTTCTGAATAGCGTAATCCATAGCCTGGGATTTGATGAGTGCCTGACAGAGGGTTATTGCTATAGGTGAAGGGGGTTGCGGGGGCATACGTCCTTTGATCCTCACCGTCACTGCCTGGTAGCTCACCTTTTCAATTGTGCACTCAAAAGACTGGCCTTTGCCGTCCATGATAATGACCTCCTGGCCTTTTTTCAACCGCGACACTTTGTTGATGTACCGTGCTTCCCTGCCGGTGATGGTCAGGCGATCCAGGGACGGCCCAATGTCTTCGATCAAGAGTCTTTTCATGTATCCTCTCTTATTTCCATGAAATGCTCGACACTCTTATAGCATAGAACCGTTGTGAAATGAATTAAACGCTGGGGATGGAAGATTTATGAATCAAGGGACCGTTAAGGTTGGTGGCGCTGTTACACCGTGGACAAAAAAGCGGCAGTGCCGATTGTGTCGGCCCTGCCTTCGAAGTTTGTAAGACGCTCAATACGTGTTTCTAAGACACTAAGCTTGCCATTTCAGATCAGACACCAGCAAGCTGAGCCACTTGTTTATCCTCAGCCAGTCCTCCCTCCGCTCGAACTGTGACCTTCGCTCACTTCCGCTTCTTCTCTCAACCCCTCCGTTTTTTGAGTAAGCAGAATTGTGGTTTCTGCGCCTGTCCCCTCCTGAGCGCCGATCAAAATCAGTACATCTCTTCTCTACCATGTGCTCGCCCCCTCAGTCCGCTTTTCGAATTGCCTTATGTATCTGAAAATAAAACTACGTTCAATTCCGTTTTTAATCAAGAAACCGGCGAGCCCGACAAATCAGTTCCAATCACCAGCATGGTCCCGGTCTGGCGAAAGGGCTCCGCGAGTTCGCTGTGGCTTACGTGTGAGCCCAAACAAAGGCCGTTACAAACCCGGCAATAAAACCGACTGAAAGGGCTATCAATACGGTTATCATGTTTTGTCCTTTCCCCTTTCTTTCTTGTTGCGTTACCGTCTGTACTGCAAAAAGTGTGCAAGGGGTGACAGTAAAAAACCTACCTGCAATTTCAATTAGTTATTTAGATTATATGACAACCCTACATGCCCATATGAAATAAAATACCACAGTATTCAGAGAGAAAACTCCACTTTATTGGTAATGTTTTACATAGTCGGATATGGATTGGCAAACGGGGTTGGATACGCCGGAATGAAAGCATTTCTTCAAGAAGCGGCGACTGTCGGCAGGGTAGAGACGGCAAGGCCGGAAGACATGGTGTTGCTTGGGGCTAATTGGGAAGCATTTTCGCCAGTAAATACAAGTCGTAAGGGTTTACCCTCCAAGATATGAAGATTCTTGTGAAGCACGTTCGGTGCACAAGGATATATCTTTCCCAAACCACCGGTATGCAAAAACACCCTTGAAGTGTGGTTACAGTATCTCTTCAAGACATCGAGAAGTTGATGGGCCGAAGCCTCATCAAAATCGCCCACCAATTTCAGGTGTAAGTTTGCCTCGTTCCGGTGGATAGAGATTTCAAAAACTCTTGCCATGGTATGTACCTCTCTCAGACCAGCTGGGATCTCAAATATGCAAGGTTCGTGCAAAAGTATTTGGAATCGAAATTGTATTGGATTTTAACCAGTTACAGAATTCGCATCAGAAAACGGGTAAAAAGATGCCATCCCTCTTGAGAAATGAGGTTTAACTTTTCGGTAAAGCATTACATACTAAAACAATATGGGAGTCAAATCGTCAGAAGATGCTATGCTCGCGCTGCAGGGGGAAGTGGTGAACGGGCAGGTCTCAACATGTGGGGGGGGAGGGTAATAATGGCGAATAGTTCCTTAGTGGGTTTTTGGAGCAAAAAGTTAGTAGGAACAATAAGTTAGGGGTGATTGAAGGCGATTTTGTGTCTCACGTTAAATGCGACGATTTCACCGAAAACACGACGAAATTCAAAAAATTCTCACGTAACTGGCGACAACTTCCCGGGGAGATATTGAAATTTCTAGTCCGTTTTCTTTAAGTGGTCTCTTTTTTTGGCTTCCCAGTTTGGTGCTGCTCTAACTAAAGAGGTTAAGACGTCAGCCACGATTCCTTTGAATTCGGACCAGGCTTCTTCATAAATAAATTTTTTCATCTTTTCTATTCCGTCACTAGTGAGAATGATGCCTGTCTTCTTCATAGCTTCAAAAAGTAGGATATTTATACAATGAAACTCAGTAAGGCCGGGATCTATATCCATTATTTTGTCGATCTGTAAAGCTTGAAAAAGGTCTTCGTATTCAGCACGGTAAACTTCTCCTTCCTCTAAGATTATCCATCTAGGATTGACAGAAAATTCCTTGCAAATTTTTATAATAAACTGGCCGGAAGGGGAGGTGACGCCATCTCTATAGTTTACAAGCGTATTTTTGGATACACCTGTTTTTTGGGCAAATTGTGCCAAAGAAAGCCCAGATTCTTGTATGATTTTGCCTATTTTTTCAGATAATGTGAGCATAAGTAGTTCCTTAGGTAAGGAACAGAAAGGAACTTTTAACTAACATATTGATTTAGATAGAAAATTACCAAAAAAACACTAAAAGACTAAGGAACCAAAAAAATGGCTTGACTTGAACCAAACTCTTGGTTTAAAAGGTAATCATGATGACTAGATCTTATAGCAAAAAGTTAGCAGGAAGTCGAAACAATTTTAATAAAAAGGAAAAAAAGGAGATTTCAAAAGAGCAAATCGCCAAAGGAATAAAAGGTCTCTGTGCCATACGCGGTGAAAAGATGGCCCATTGGGCTTCGGAATTAGGTGTATCTCGGACGGCGGTATATCATGTCATTGCAGGCCGTTCTGAAAGTCGACGCATAAAAAAATGGCTTGAAGAGCATTTGAAATTTCGTTTTTGGAGTTAATATGGAACAGTGGTGGACTTCTATACAAATCGCGAAAGCTCTTAACAAATCGTCAAGAGGGATTAGGAAAAGGGCTGAAAGGGAGGCGTGGCCCTCCCGAACGGGGCATGGGAAGGGACGTGCAGGGAATTTTTATGAATATGAGTTGGAAAGCTTACCAATTGAGATACGGGGAAAATTAATAGGTGGAGCTATAGCCCTCCGTCCTTCTACATTTGCTCAAGCGGGGAAAATCAATTCCGCTCAAAAAACACTACCTTCGGGAAATATATTAGACCATAAAAAAGTTAAACGTTGGCTTCCAGCAATTCAACAAGCGATGGGGATCCCTGTAGGATATGGAAAAAAGGAGTGGATGGAGACAGTTGCCGGGAAACATGACACAACTTGGCAGAATCTGTATAAGCTAGTAAGAAAATATGAAGTTCAAGGTCTCGGCGGGTTGGAGGGGAGGAGATCTGATAAGGACAAACCAAAGGTTTGGACACCGAAGGCCCTCGATTTTTGGATCGGGGTTTGTCTGAAAAGGGAACACCGCAGGATCAGCAAAAAGGCCCTGTACGAGGTGTTGGCCAATGAGGCCGTTAAACAGGGCTGGGAGATCGGCAGCATCCAAAATGCCTATTATTGGTTTCGGAGGAAAGCCATACCCCAGCTCACGGCATTACAACGGGGCGGCCTGCGGGCGCTGGACAATTCCCTGCCGCCCGTGCTCCGCGACTATTCCGATCTGGAACCCTTCGAGATCCTCGTGGGCGATCAGCACCGGTTCGACTTCTGGGTCATGGACGACGACACGGGCGAGGTGTTCCGGCCCGAGGGTTACTTCTGGCAGGATCTGCGTACGCGCTGTTTTTACGGTGGCGCCCTGGACAAACGATACGACGCTCATCTCATGGGCCTGGCCTTGCGCGTGGGCATGCGGATCTTCGGCCCCTTCGGCTCCATCTACACGGATCACGGCAAGCCCGAGGAGAGCAACTATATTATACAGTTGCAGAAAACCATGCGCCAGTGCGGGTTGTATGTGCAGCGCACCGTGGATATACCCGCGGATCTGGAGGGCGCAGACACGGAAGAGATAAACCCCTGTACCCTCATGCCCGGCACCCACACAAAAGCCATCGTGCGCAACGCCAAGGCAAAGATGATCGAAGGCACCTTCAATAAACTCGAAGGCGTCCTTCGGAATGAGTTCCGCCTCCCGGGCAACGTAAAAATCCTGGCCGGCCCGCAAGAGGAAAACGAGATCGATCAAAAAGACCTGGCCCGCCTGATCGCAGCCGGCAAACTGCCTACCTTCCGCGAATTTTCCGTCGCCCTGCTTAAAGCGATGGATCATTGTAACAATAAACCGCACCGGGGCGTCCGTCGAGAGTGGCGTCATGGACAGCCCCCTGACCATGCCACCCCGATGGACTGCCTCCGTGCTTGTCATGCCGACGGATGGAAACCCGTATACCTGAGTGACGAGGCCGTAGATCTCCTGTTCCTGCCCCAGGCTACCCGTGCGATCGACCGGGGCCGGATCACGTGGAAGACCGAGCCGTATGAACATCCCGCACTCATCGAACTGCCCACCGGCCGGCGGGTGACCATCCTCCATGATCCGATGGACCCGGGCTGGCTCCTGGTGTTTCAGGGGGGCGAATTTCTATGCCGGGCCGAGCCCGCGGAATTCAGCTCTATGAAGGATAAGGGCTTGGCCGCCCGCAAGATCGAAGAAAAACGCCGGCTCAGGCGCCGGTATATCGAACAATACCGGGAGCTCACCGCGGCCATACCCGACTTCCGGCGCTACTCCGAGGTGCCGGCGGCCGAGCGCGTGGCGGCCCAGATAGGGGCGGCCAAACGGGAACAGATCGCGGAGCAACAAGAGCGGCTGCGGGTGCGGACGCCCGAGGAGTTGGAGGAGGCAATCGGGAGGCTGGAGGCGCGGGCAGAGGAGACACGATGCGGGAAATTGCAGAAATCAATCCCCGAGCGCCCTCTGTACTTTCTCACCGATTACGACCGGTACAAGTGGATTGTCGACGTCGAGCTTGCCGGCGGAAATCCGGCCGAGGAGGACGCCGCATTTAAAGAAGGCTACGAGGCCCGCATGAGTCGGGGCGAGGCTGAGCGTTGGGCCATCAGCCGTGAATTAGGTGGGAGTTAGGGGGGTCGCATGCGAAGGGTTTTCATCGAAACGGAGAATGCCAGCAGGTCTCTTGACATGTGCGCAGAATTAGAGAGCCCAGAGAGTTTGATCGGGCCATCCCTGGGTATGATCACCGGTCCGGCGGGCCGAGGTAAGTCGGAATTCGCAAAACATTATGCGACGAATTCCACAGCTATTTATGTTCCGCCCATGAACATCAGAACACCCACGATGTTACTGAGGGAGATCACCTTTGAGCTTTGTAAAATCAGACCAGGTCGCAGCGAAACATGCCTGAATATTATTGGCGATGAGATGGCAAAGGAGAGAAGGCTCATTATCATTGATGAGGCGGATCTCCTGGCTAAGAACATTCTGGAGATGCTTCGAAACATGAACGAGCGGTATGGATGCTCCATTCTTCTGATTGGTGAGGACGGGTTGAAGAGCAAGGTAGCAAGTAGAAGGCGCATCTCCAGCAGAATCCGGCGTAGAGTGGAATTCTCTCCTGTCGCACAGCCTGACATAATCCTTTTCTTTCGAAAAGCTCTCGGCATTTCGATATCCCCGGCTGCGGTGCGAAATATACAAAACTATTCAAAAGGGGATTGGCGGCCGGTTTTGTCTGTAGCTATTGCGGTCGAGCGGAGCATGAAAGCTACTGGAATCCTTGAGAGATCTGATCAATTAATTAATGGCTTAATCAATGCGAATTCCCAAAACAGGCATGGCCTCCCGTATACGGGACTGGATAGCGAAGAGGAAACAGCCGTTTACGCCTCGGCATCTCTATGAGGCATTAAATATCCCGAAAGGGCCGTGTCGAAGCTATGTTCGGCTTGCTATTCAGGATTTTCGGGCACGCGGGGAAATTGAAGAGGTTCGGTTTGGCAAATACCGCCATAATCACGCGTGGCAGCAAAAAAGGGCGATCGGAAAAATGAAGCTGAAGAAGAAGATCTTAAAGGCTGCGTATGTCTCTCATACGAAGTTTTCAGCATCTGATTTGCAAAAACTGTCTGAAGCCCCGACTCTGAACTACGTGCAGAAAATCATCCGTAAACTGCGGGCAGCAGGCTATCTCCGGCAAGTGGCCCGGCGCCCCTGCCCGCATGGTATTGGCTTTGAAAAGCTCTACGGTGTTTGCGATAGAGATAGATTTCGGATCGATATAATGGAATAAGGAATATTTAATGAATCAAAGAGAAAACCGCGAATTATCTCCCAGGGCAAAGGCTGCATACAATCAGATTGACGAAATTACCCTGAAAATTATTCAAAAGTCAAACCCACTCAAGGGAAATCGAAATCAGGCTATCCGAGAGCTTAAGGCTAAAGGCCTGAATGCCGAAATCCTGGCCGAAATTTCAGGACTGTGCCGGGGCAGCATTTTCAGAGTTTTAAAGCCAAAAGATGACATACCTGAATATGTAAAACAAGAAATAGCAGGATTGACAGGAGCCTTTCAATCTCTCCTAACTGCTCTCACAAGAATCCTGGGGAACACTTTTCAGAAAGGAGGTGAAAAAGCGTTACAAGCAAAACAGGGCAAACAGGACTAACCAGGAGTTTAAGAACCAAAACAACAAAAATAGGGGGATAAAATGCCGGAAGAATCCAAGGTCGCTAAAGACCAAAACACGTCTTTTGAAGGCCAAAAGAAGCTTATGGATTACCTAGCGTGACTTTATTAAGAAAATAGCCCAGCATCATGTGATGTCCAATATTTTGTCAGCAAAATCAGATAATTAGAGCGACACCATAACAAATCTTTCCGTATACACTGAAATATCAATGATAAA
>Ga0307378_10000810_pt1 | contig 52555 bp, 51 predicted proteins | sample UN1MG_FD_202238 | JGI IMG/M metagenome (GOLD analysis project Ga0307378, IMG submission 202238) | Soil microbial communities from Risofladan, Vaasa, Finland - UN-1 | ecosystem: Environmental > Terrestrial > Soil > Coastal area > Acid sulfate soil | place: Finland: Risofladan, Vaasa | collected... | reverse complement strand
AATTGGGATCGCTTTAATCGCCACCACATACACCAACAGCCACCACAAGCTCCTCGTTCGCCAAACAGTGCTTCGAGATCCTTCCATCGTTCAGGCGTCAGCGGGTGGAACTCTAAAACTGGCGGTACGGCTTTTTGAGGAAACATACCTTTCCTCCTTCTGATTTTACACAACTCGTTCAGATTTGAACTAAGTATGGAGCATTATTTAGACATTATCAATGAAGCATAACCAACTACCTGATCATACATTCCCGAAACATCTCCCGAAGTAGCATATTTTAGTAATTCTGCTTTTTTTGCTCTCAATGCTTCGCAAACAATAAGCATTACAGTTATCGGACCCGGGCCACACATAGTTAGATTCTGTCTGTAAATTATATCGTATAGTTTCTTGGGATTGAATTCAAGAATTGCATTTATTGCCTGTTTGTCAACGTTTTCAGCATATTCCTGTGGTTCATAGTGGGTAAAGTCAGAACTAGCAATTACTAAAATGTTTTTACCGCTTATTGAAGAACAGATAGATTTAGCAATTTCTATGTCTGTATTAATATCCTGACGAGTCATGCAAATTGGTACGAATTTAATATCTTTACCGAAAATGTACTGAATAAAGGGTAATTGGACTTCTATGGAATGTTCATATTGATGGGCTTTTTTATCATTTTTTATTATTTTAGAATTTCTTAAAATGCTTTCAGCGAGGTCAGTATCAATTTCCAATTCGCCTAATGGTGTTTCCCATTTTCCTTCCGCCATAATAGAAATATCTTCACCAAAACCCCGATGATTAGGCCCCAATATAATAATAGTGTCGGGCTTACCATCTAAAGCAATTTTATAAAAGCCGTTAGCTGCAACAGGTCCTGAATACATATAGCCTGCATGTGGGCTAACTAATCCAATGACACTTTTTTCTTTTTTAGGATTTACCCGAGGAATTTCACCAGGTCCTATTTTATGTAAAAAGCAATTTTCAATCTGCATATTTAGAGATTTTGAATCGCCGGCGTAAAAGCTACCTGCGACGGCAGGTCTTCTTAAATTTAACTCAGTCATAAACCTACCTCCCCTACTCTTTTAAAAACATAAACTGACTAAATGTCTTCAGGTTATTTAGGATTAAAATCTTTCTCCTTTAGAATGTCGACTACTTTTTTTCATCTTTCTTATTTTTGGTAAAAACAATATAAAAAATATTAGTACGATTAATAATAAAAAGACTGCTCTAAAATAAGGTGAATAAAATAAATATTTAGAATAAGACAAATAATATCTTCTTTTGGCTGAAGGGTAATCAGGATTTAAATTTAATACCTCTTTGAATTCTTCGGATGCATCTTTAAAAAGGGAATTTTTTTCATAATCTACAGCTAAATTAAATTGGGAATCAATAATTATTAATTTTATTTTTTGATCATCCGGATGGACCTTTTGAAGATAGTTATAAGCTTCGATAGCTTTTTCCCATTGTTTATTTTCATAAAAAGCAATAGCAATTTCTTCGCGGGCGTTAATATTTAAAGGATCTAAATAAATTACCTGTTCATATTCTAATATTGCTTTCCCCCAATTTTTTTCTTCACTATATTTGTCGCCCAAATTACTGTGAATAACTATTTGGGATACGCAAAATTTTACAATTCTATTATTTCCGGCATCGGCAACATAAATATAATCCCTGTCATCTATTACAATTCCTTCAGGGTAATTTAAATTAATTCTTTCCGACTCATTGCCAAATTCTAATTCGAAATTATTATCTTTATCATACTTTACTACTTTTCCGTTTTTATAATCAGTGATATATATATTATTTTTTGAATCAAGAGCAATATATCTTGAGCCGTTAAACTGACCAAGCTCACTCCCGCTTTCTCCAAATTTTCTTAAAAATAGGCCTTCTTTACTAAATACCTGTACCTGGTCATGGAAAGTGTCGGCAATATACATATTTCCTTCCTCATCAAAAGCAATTCCTCTTGGGTAATAAAATTCGCCGTTTCCCATACCTTCTTTTCCAAATTGTTTGATATACTCGAAAGTAGGAGAAAATATTTGTATTCTGCTATTTCCTGTATCTACAACATAAATATTATCATCTTTATCTAGAGCAATGCCTCTTGGATTAGAAAATTCACCCGGGCCATTACCTTCTTTCCCAGTCATCTGTAAGGATTTACCTTCCGGTGATATTTTATGGATTCTATGGTTAAATTGTTCTACTATGATTATATTTCCGTTACTATCCAGAGCCAAGCCTACCGGGCCATCAAGTTTTAACGCATCCTCCCCTTCTCCCTCCGGAATCACCTTTAGCAATCTTCCCTCAGAGCTGAATTTTTGTATACGGTCATTCTCCCAATCACTTATATACAAGTTATTATCTCTATCTATGGCAATGCCTGCGGGGTAATTAAATTCACCTGCCCTGTTACCATATTCACCAAAAGTTAGGATAGTAAGATAATTAGTCTCCGCTATGGCGTTAATAGACAAAAAAGTTAATAGTATTGTTAAAATAAATATAAAATATTTTTTCATAATTACCCCCCTTTTTTTATCTATAGTTTTATTATATCATCTTATTAATTATTTAAGTATTTACTGTAGATAATTCCTTTATTTTTTTGCCTAATAAATCTAATTCCTCATTTTGGTATATTTTATCTCTTGATTTTAGTGTGTTTAAATATTTAGGGGTACCATATTTAACCATTATTTTATGTCTAAATAAAATAGGAAATTTTATACCACGAGGATATATCTTATGAGTGCCAATAATTCCCACCGGCAAGATGGGAACTCCCGTTTTCATAGCAATTTTTATTGCACCCAATTTTAATTCCTGTAGTTCTCCATTCGATGAACGTGTACCCTCCGGAAATATGCCTAATACTTTTTCCTCTCGTAAAATATTTATGGCTTTTTTAAAAGCCAGTATATCAGCATTTCCCCTATCTACCGAAATCGCATTCAAGTTCTTAAATATAAAACTTACAAAAGTATTCTTAAAAACTTCTTTTTTCGCAATAAAATATATTTTTCTATTTAATGAAGCAGCTAAAACAGCTGGGTCTAAATAACTTACATGATTTGAAGCAATTATCAAACCTCCGCTTTGGGGAAGGTTTTCAATTCCTATTATTTCCATTCGCCAGAATATTTTTAGTATTAACCAACATATAGCCCTTACTACATAATAGAACATGCAATTTATCCTAACCTTACTTATATAATGATTAGCCAATTAGCCAATTTGGCCTCTGTCTTCTATTCTCTTAACGAGATACGATTCACGAGATACGAATGAGTATGGTGTGCCCGAGAGGACTTGAACCTCCAATCTACGGCTCCGGAGGCCGTTGCTCTATCCAATTGAGCCACGGGCACATATTATCCACCATAACCAAGCCTATCAGCTAAACTCCTGGGTAATCCGGCATTAATTATTTTATTTTGGGTTAAATTAATCGGGTAGGAAACGCGATAAATATTCACAGTTCCGTATTCTAGGTCATAAATTCCATAGCTTGCCTTTGGATTACCGTCACGAGGTTGCCCAACGCTCCCACAATTAATAATATACCTTTTATTCTTATTAATTTCAATATGACCGCCATTACTAAAATTCATATAATTTATTTGGTTTTTATTTTCATCAAAAGAAAAACATCCTGCTAAATGAGAATGTCCTACAAAATATATTTTAAAATCAAATTTACTGAAGATTAAACTCGCGGTATCTTTATCTAAAATGTATTCTAATAATGGATTTTCGGGACTGCCATGAACTGCAAATACATTATCTTTAAGTTCAATTTTATTTTTAAGATTTAGTAAAAAATTAAGGTTTTCTCTTTTTAATTGAAGGGAAGTCCATAATATTGCAGCCCTTGCAGTATAATTAAAATAATTTATATTTACTTTTCCTGCAACTGCAAAATCGTGATTTCCGCCTATACACCTGCAGTTTAAACCTTTTACCTTTTCGATGCAATAATTGGGGTCAGCGCCATAACCGACAATATCCCCCAAACAAATAAATTCATCAACATCTTTAATGTTTTTCAAAACACTATCTATTGCTTCAGAATTACTATGAATATCAGAAATTATCCCAATCTTCATTATCATCCTTCCAAAATAAATGTATTAGATAATTTGCTAATTAAATACCGGCAAAATTAATTACTTGTATTTCTCCCCTTTTCTTCCTGTATTAACAATTATTTAATTTAAATAAAAAAACGGTGTAATTTAAAATTACACCGTTTTTTTATTCTCTTATAATTTCTTTAATTCGCATAATTGCCGAATTAGTTGATCTTGCCGTTTCGTCTAATTTCATGGTAATATATTTTATGGTCTCTTCCAAATCTGGAATTATTACATATTCTAATGCATTAACCCTCCGCCTTGTTTTTTCAATTTCATTAGCCAAAAGAGTTACTGATTTATCCAATTCAGCTACTTTTAACATTAGGGGCAATATTTCATAATATTTTTTTAAAGCGCTATCCAGCTCGGCTGTTGTATCAACCAGACTATATGAGTAATATTTGCCTTCGCATCTAAATTTATATTGGGGAACATTTACACTCATTATATTTTTAAAAGATACTTCAGTCGTACTTTTTACTTTCGGAAACATCAAGGTTTCTTCTAAAGTTAGCTTACCCATCAAAGAAGAAGCGTTGGAAAAAAAGGCATAACATTTTAAAATCTTTTCCTCCAATTCCTCCCTTACAGTATTATTCTCTTTCGCTAAACGAACAAATACTTGAATTAATGCATCTCTCTTATCTTTTAATAGTTTATACCCCCGCTTGGCGACAATTAATCTCTTTTTTAATCTCAGTAACTCCATTCGATTTGGATTAATTTTTAGCAACATTAATATCCGTATCCTCCATGGTTATATCTGTCGGTAAATATTTTTCTATAAATTCATCTTTTATTCTTTTTAATTCTTCTTTTGGTATAATTGTTAATAGTTTCCACCCTATACTTAAGCTCTCTTCAATAGTCCTATTTTCATCTTCGCCTTGTTTAACAAAAATTTCCTCAAAATTATCTGAGAGTTTAACATATTTCTTGTCTATTTCTGTCAGAGCAGCTTCTCCTAAAATTATTGCCAATTCTTTAGCTTCTTTACCTCTTGCATAGGAAGCAAAAAGTTGATTCATAACATTTGCATGGTCTTCGCGCGTCTTATTTAACCCGATTCCTTTATCTTTTAAACGGGACAAAGAAGGTAACACATTGATAGGAGGATAAATTCCTTTATGATGTAATTCTCTTGACAAAATAATCTGCCCTTCTGTAATATAACCGGTTAAGTCTGGTATGGGATGAGTTTTGTCATCCTCCGGCATAGTTAATATGGGTATCATAGTTATTGATCCTTTTTTATCTTTTATTCTCCCGGCTCTCTCGTATAGAGTAGCTAAATCTGTGTATAGATAACCGGGATAACCACGTCTGCCGGGAACTTCTTTCCGAGCTGCAGAAACTTCCCTTAAAGCTTCACAATAATTAGTCATATCAGTAAGTATTACTAACACATGCATATCTTTTTCAAATGCTAAATACTCTGCACAAGTTAGTGCCATTCGGGGAGTTATAATTCTTTCTACTGCCGGATTATTAGCTAAATTAACAAACATAACACTCTTTTCTATCGCCCCGGTTCTTCTAAAATCACTTATAAAAAAATCCGCTTCCTCAAAAGTAATCCCCATAGCTGCAAATACCACAGCAAATTTCCCCTCTTTTCCCAATACTTTTGATTGCCGGGCAATCTGAGAAGCAAGTTTTGCGTGTGGTAATCCTGAACCGGAAAAAATAGGTAACTTTTGACCTCTGACTAAAGTATTCAATACATCGATGGAAGAAATTCCGGTTTGTATAAAATCGTTAGGGTAATCCCGAGCATAAGGATTAAGAGGATTTCCGTTTATATCTAGTTTTTTTTCTGCAATAATTTGAGGACCATCATCTATAGGTCTTCCTGAACCATCAAATATTCTTCCCAAAACATCCAGGGAAAGAGGCAATTCTATTACCTTACCTAAAAAACGAACCTTAGTATTTGAAATAGCAATACCCGTTGTTCCCTCAAATACTTGGACAACTGCCTTATCTTCAGTAATTTCAAGCACCTGTCCTCTTCTGATTTCTCCGGAAGATAGTTCTATTTCAACTAATTCCTGATATTTTACATCAATTGTTTTTTCTACTATTATTAAAGGCCCAGCTACTTCTGAGGTGGTTAAATATTCTTTAATCATCTTTACTATATTATCTCCTTCCCTTTAATCGGTTGTTGAATTAATTTGAGATATTATTTCTTTTTCAATTTCACTAAATATTTTCAGGTTCTTTTCTTCTATAAATTTGGCTCTAATTATTTTTGCTTTAATTGGCAAAGTGTTTAAATTTTCTATGGTCACACCTTTTTTGATTACTTTCTCAGCATTTTCATGAAAAACCATAATTAGTTTTAAAATAAGAAATTGTTTTTTGGTGGAACAATATGAATCGGTGCTATCAAAGGCATCTTGAAGTAGAAAATCTTCCCTAATAGATCTTGCTGTTTCTAAGGTTAGCTTTTCATGAGTCGATAAAGCATCAACACCCACCAATCTTACAATTTCTTCTAATTCAGCTTCTTCCTGAAGTAATGCCATTGATTTATTGCGTACTTCCATATATTCTTCACTGATTTCCCTTTTATAAAATTCTGTTAACACAGACAAGTAAAGAGAATAACTGGTAAGCCAATCTATTGCGGGAAAATGCCTTTTGTAGGCTAATTTATCTTGTAGGCTCCAAAAAACTTGAACAGTACGTAAAGTATTTTGGGTAACCGGTTCTGATAGATCTCCCCCTGGTGGTGATACCGCACCAACAATACTTAATGTTCCTTCCTTGTCATCAGAACCAAGACATTTTACTCTTCCGGATCTTTCATAAAAACTTGCGATACGAGTACCTAAATATGCTGGAAATCCTTCTTCTCCAGGCATTTCTTCCAATCTACCTGATATTTCACGCATTGCTTCAGCCCAACGAGAAGTTGAATCAGCAATAAGTGCAACGTTGTATCCCATATCTCGATAGTATTCCGCAATAGTTATACCGGTATAGACAGAAGCCTCACGAGCTGCTACCGGCATATTTGAAGTATTGGCAATTAAGATAGTTCTTTCCATTAATGATTTTCCGGAGTAAGGATCAATTAATTCCGGAAATTCGATTAAAACATCGGTCATTTCATTACCTCTTTCGCCACAACCTATAAAGATAATGATATCAGCGTTACACCATTTGGATATCTGATGTTGCACTACAGTTTTTCCACTACCAAAAGGACCCGGTATACAGGCTGTCCCACCTTTAATTATGGGAAAAAACATATCTATTGTCCTTTGCCCGGTAATTAATGGTTCAACGGGAGGTAATTTTTTCTTATAGGGCCTTGGTCCTCTTACCGGCCATTTTTGTAACATTTTAATTTCGTGAATCGAACCTTCCTGATCTTCTATTATGGCAATAGTATCTGTAACCGTAAATTTATCTTTATATATTTCTTTGATTTCACCCTGAATCCCGTAGGGAACCATAATTTTATGTTTAACGATACTGCTTTCCTGCACAGTGCCCATGATATCACCGGATATTACCTTATCACCTTTTTTGGAAATTGGCTCAAAATCCCATTTCTTTTTTCTATCAACAGCATCTGCTTCTGCCCCTCTGGAAATAAAATTCCCACTCGTTTCTTTTAATATATCCAAAGGTCTTTGAATGCCATCGTAAATAGATGAGATAAGGCCGGGGCCCAATTCCACACTTAAGGGCATATCTGTAGAAAAAACAGGTTCTCCGGGGCCAATCCCTGAAGTTTCCTCATACACTTGTATAGTTACTAAATCTTTATTTAGTTCAATTATCTCACCAATTAATTTCTGACCGCTTACCTTTACTACATCGTACATTTTGGCATTTTTTAATCCTTTAGCTACTACTACCGGTCCGGCAACTTTAACTATTTTCGCTGTTTCCATTATTCTACCTCTTTTCTAAATAAAATATCTGTTCCTATAGCTTTTTCAATATTTTTCCTTAATATCTTTAATCCTAAATATTTTTTTTCTGATTTACATGGTATTATGGTTATGCAGGCAAAAGATGTTTTTTGCAATATTTCTATTTCTTCAACTATTTGACCGGCTATCTCTTCGGTTACAAATATCACGGCATATTCTTCCTTTACTATTTTATTTAATATTTCTATAGCTTCTTCCTTTTTGGTTATGGGAAACAGGGAAACACCCAGCAACTTAAAGCCGATTATCGTGTCTTTATTTCCAATCAAAGCAATTTTATACATAGGTATCACGTACTCTTTCTGTGATTTCATCAGGAGACAGGTTATTTAACTTGCCTGATAATATTATTCTAATATTTTTTATGTCATTCTCTTTTGCGGTAATGAATCCTACTATTGGTTCAATTCCAAAGGTAATGTACTTTCCTATTTTTGAAAAATTTAGAATAAAATTATCTATTAATTTTTCCAATTCCATTAAAGAATTATTCTTTTGAAAGTAATTTACGCCCAGTTCTATTATATTTTTATAGTCAGTATATCTAAGTTTTTCAAACCAGGAAGATAAAGGAGAATCGTATACTTCTATTAGGTTTTCTATCTTAAAATCACCTTCGGGAATTAAGAACTCTTTGGTAAAAGTTTTTTTCTCCCCTCTTATCTTTGCCCTGATGCAATTAATTATATTATTAAGATCTATATTTATTTTTATAAATCTTCTTAAATAAGGTTCCTCTTCTTCAATTATTTCTATTTCCCTGATTTTATTAAATATCATAACGTATCTTTCTCTATCTAAGACAAAGTCTATTATCTCAGGGTCTTTAAATTTATTATATTCTGAGAATGTTTTTTTGATTAGAAATTCAAAAGAATCAGGGATGTCTTCATATTTTTCGTCTTTAATCGCAGAATTAAGTTTCTCTATATTTATAGTCCCGATTGGTGAAATCAATTCACTGGAAAATTCTTTTTTTAGATATTTTGATTTTATAAGTATCTTGATATTATGAAAATCATACTTAGAGGCGAAAGTGAAATAAAGAAAATTAAAAGTAGAGACTTTAGATATACTTTTTATTATGCTATAAGTGTGCAATAGTTCTTGATTTAATGAGTCCTCAAAATCTGAAGGATTATTAAGATCAAAAGAATAATCATTTAAATCGCTTTCAGTTAATATTTTTAAAGCAGAGACAATATCGTTTGATTTTATCATTCTGTCTAATATGTCTTTATTTAATAATCCCTTTTCTAATTTCCTTATTCTTCCATTAGCAAAAGCATAATCTTCTTGATTATTAGTATCTGCGGTAAAGTATTTAAACATAAACAACCCTTCCCCATCAAAAGTGTACAATAAATATTATTTTGAATACATCAATCAAACAATATTTTGCTTATTTGCATTTCTGATTCTTCCCGAACATTTTTTAATAATAATTCTAATGAAATATTTTTTCTTATCGTACCAGATCCAATAATTATTCCACCTTTTATCGGAAGGTAAGAAGTGGATAATTTTAAATCACCCTTCTTACCTTTAGCTTTTAATTCTTTATTTATATCCTGTATAGAATCTATAGATATTCTATTTTTATCCGGAGACCCAATAAAGATAGTTTCATCGCCTTTTTCAATATTATCTAGTATCATTTTTCTTATAAAATTATGATATCCTTTTCCATCTAATTTTAAAATACTTTCCAAGGCATTAACAAAAACATCTTCCATAATTTTTTGTTTTTCCAATAAAATAGTTTTTTTTGCTTCTAAATTTGCCTCGGTTAATATTTTACTCTTTTTTAGAGATGCTTCTTGATTAATCTTGTATAATATCATTTTTTTAATATCATCTGCTTCTTTTCCGCCATTTTTTATAATATCATTTGCATTATCTTCGGCTTGAGCAATAATTTTATTGGCTTGAATCTTGGCATCAGATATAATCTTGTCATTTATATCTTTAATAGTCATATAATATTCGTCCTTTTATAGAGTTATTCCGTTGAAAAGTAACAGAGAAGCCAATAAAGAAAATACTGCATAAGTTTCTACCATAGTAACCATTACTATTGCTTTACCAATTCCTTCCGGATTTCTTGCAGCTAATCCTATGGCTGCAGCAGCAGTTTTCCCCTGATACCATCCAGAAAAAAAGCCTACTACGCCTACCGGTATGCAGGAAAAAAATATCTGCCACCCTTGATTTAAATCTAATGGGATTGGTGAGCCCCCAAGAATACCTGTTTTCATTAAGACCCAAAATCCGACTAATAAACCATAAATGCCCTGTGTACCTGGAAAGGCTTGTAAAAATAATACTAAACCAAATTTTTCCGGTTCTTCAGTCAATACCCCAATTCCAGCAGCACCAGCTATCCCTACTCCTATACCGGAACCAGAACAGGCTAATCCGATAGCTGTTGCAGAACCCAAGAATGCAATTACTATTCCTTGTGTAATCATATTTCCCTCCTATTTCTAATTAATATTATATTAAACTAGTCGTTAGTTTTAAATGCAATATTTCAGAGTTAAGTTATCGGTATATAGCTAAAAACTTAAAACTAAAAGCGAAAAACCATAATTCAAAACTCAAAACTTTTTCCTTAATACTAAATTCTAAATTCTGTTTTTTATTTTTTATCTTTTCATTTTTGCTATATAGCATACGAGATAATAAAGATAAAACCTAATAGATAAAACAATATATTTAAATTTTAAATTTTGAGCTATGGCTTTACGTTTTACGCTTTAAATTTTTAATTAAATTAGGACATATTTTATCAATCTAAACTATACGCTAAACGCTATACGCTAGATATGTTTACTAATTAGTTTGAACTTTTATATATTTAGTGAAAATTTTGAAAGGTTTAAAAGGTGTTCCTCCCCCTTCGTAAAACTTAGTAAAAAATTCTACATACTGTAAACGAGTTGAATGGATAAACGCCCCCATACCACTTATCACCAAATTAAATAGATGTCCTAAAATAAAGACTAAAGCCGCTGCTATAATTCCAACAATCGGAATATCTTTAAATAACATTACAAAATTATTAACTACCACTGCCAATACTGCGGTTGATAACCCCAGGGCAAATAAACGTGAATAAGAAAGGATATCACTAAAATAACCTATAAGATCGTACAACCTTAATACACCACCAGCAACTTTTAATATAATATTTTTATTTGATCTTCCCTGGGTAATAATTATAGATAATAATCCTGCCCAGATAATATATTTCGCGATAACTTTAAATTCAGCAAAAGAATTAATAGCACTTGCTACTACAAATAAAAGTATTCCGGAAATTAATAACAGCCAAGATCCTTGATCCATCAATCCGGTTTTAATTTTATTTTCCTTAATATTTGCCATAAATTTAATAATAAAACCGGTATAAATTTGGATTACTCCTAAAGATAAAGATATCAGCAACAGAGGCATAGGATTTTTTATCGGATCAAGCAAAGCTAATGTATCAATTAAATAAGTTTTTATAAACAAAATATTTTTTGGAAGGAAATTAAGAGCATCCCCCATCCAACTACCCATAATAGTTCCCATTATAAAAGTAGATATCCCACCCAAGAAGAATAATCCAAAAAATTTCTTTATCATGCCTTCAAATTTAAATTTTAACAAAGCAAAATAAGTTAAGGCAGCAATAATTAGACCATAACCGGCATCAGATAGACTCATCCCGAAGAAGATAAAATAAAAGGGAGCAAATAAAGGAGTGGGATCATATTCCCTATATTTGGGTATTCCATACAGTGCGGTGATTGATTCAAATGGTTCAACAAATTTATTATTCTTTAAAGCTACCGGTATATCTTCGCCTTCTTCAGGATCACTAAAGACAATCTCCAATTCTTTAAATTTTTTATATAAGGTATTTTTTAATTCATCCAGGTCTTTCTTTAAAACCCATCCCTCGATAAATATTACTTTTTTAGTCTGTTTGATATATTTATCTACATCTTTTTTGTTTTTTAAGATGGATAAATAATCAAAGGCGATATATAACCACAAATTTTCTTTATGCAGTTTTATACTTTCATTAAAAATTAATTTTCTTTTTTCTTCGATATTTATTAATTCTTCAAAAATATCTTTTAAGATGCTCCTTGGAGTTCCATTGAATTCTAAAGCGGGGCTAAAATAGCTAATATTATATTTACTTAATATTTTTTTAATAGAAGAATGATACTCGGACATTGAAAGAATTATTATCTTGGATTGTTTCTTATCTTCACTGATTTTATTTATTTCAATTTCTTTACCTATTTTTTTTAATTCATCCAAGCAAGAGATAAAATCTTTTGAAGGGAGAGTTCCGGCAATAATTTTAGTATTTTTTGTTCCTTCTAAATCTTCAATTTTTATATCTAATTCTTTCCATTCTTCTAACTGCTCTTGAATGTTTTTCAGATGATTTTCTCTAGTTTTTAGTATTTTAAGATCTCCGTCTAATTCTATACATTTTTCATAAATTTTTTTATAATCATATTGGAAAAATAGAGAAGACAGTTTTTTATAATCATAAACCTTATCAGGGGTGGTTAAGGACTTATCTGATTTTTTAGGTTTATCTTTAAAATTTGATAAGAAATCTATGCAATATTTTACTTTTGCCAATGCGTAGCTGCTTTCAATATCATTTATTTCATTAAATTCCAATAAACCAGGTGCTTTCAATTTAGATGTAACATCTATTATTTGGACACAGCCTACTTTATGGAGTTCCTCAATGATCCTGTTTTTTAATTCAATATGGGTAAAAATGTTTACTTTTTTTACTTTACAAACAGCCATTATTTCCCTTCCATTACTTTTTTAATTACAATTTTAACTGCTTTTTCGATATTTTTTAAGGATTTTATACCTATTTCTTCTTTTTCTCTTTCGCAATTTTTTATAGTATTATCTGCTTCTATCCTGGCAAAATTTTCTTCTCTTTCAATTATCATTTTTCCTTCTTTTTTAGCTTCCTCTTTAACTCTTTCAATTAGTTTATCTGCTTCTTTGTGAGCATTATTAATGATTTTTTCAGCTTTATCATGGGAATCTCTTATAATATTATCTGCAGTATGTTCAGTTTTTTTAACTTCTTCAATGATTTTATTTAGCAAAAAATTCACCCCTTAGTAATTGTAAGATGGTTTGAAAAAACCTATATAATATAATGTGAAATAATGTATAAATAGGTTATTTATAAATTAATATTTAATACAAATATAACATATCACATAATTATTCTCAATGTTAATTCGTATTGCGTATATCGTATATCGTATATCGTTCAAACTAGCGTATAGCGTTTAGCGTAGAGCGTAGAGGATATTAGTTATCCAGTTACCCAGTTAACCAGTTTGCCAGTTAAGAGAACAGGTAATACGCCCTACTTACTGAAAACCGAGAACTGAGAACTTGAATTTATACTAACGACTAATTAATGGTTCGCTAGTTAAGAAAGAGAGAGAAAAAAGATAGAACTTTTTTTACTCATCCTTTATTTCTTCTAATAATCTTCTTATTATTATTTTATCACTATATTTTGCAATTATCTTACCTTTTTTAAACAATACTCCATAATTTTTGTCAAATGCGACACCTATATCTGCCTCTCTTGCTTCACCCGGTCCATTTACCATGCAACCCATAACTGCAATAGTTAATGTTTTATTAGAGTGGGAAATCTTTTTTTCTAATTTTGTAACAATATTTTTTAAGTTTACTTTGCATCTTCCACAGGTTGGGCAGGAAATTATATTTGGGCCTCTTTGCCTAAGATGTAAAGCTTTTAATATCTCGTAGCCCACTTTTATTTCTTCTACGGGATCCCCGGTCAATGATACTCTAATTGTGTCACCGATTCCTTGAAATAATAATGAGCCAATTCCCACAGATGATTTAATAATACCTGAAAAAGGTGGACCTGCTTCAGTAATCCCTATATGTAAAGGATAATCGTATTTTGAGGAAAATAAATTATTCGCTTCGATGGTATTTATAATATTTGTAGATTTAATGGAGAATATTATATTATGATAATCAACTTCTTCCAGTACCTTGATAACCTTTTCAGCGCTTTCTATTAGAGCTTCAGGAGTTACTTTTTTATGTATCTTTAGTATATTTTTATCTAGCGAACCTGAGTTTATACCAAATCTAATGGGTAAATTCATTTTCTTTGCTGATTTTATAACTAATTTTACTTTCTCATAATTCGTGATATTCCCTGGATTCAATCGTAATCCATCCACACCTAATTCAATAGATTTTAAAGCTAATTTATAATCATAATGAATATCAGCGACTATGGGTATATTAATTTCTTTTTTTATCAACGGCAACGAGTAACATGATTCTAAGTCTGGAACAGCTACTCTTACAAGTTCACAACCTTCTTTTTCCATTCTTTTTATTTGAGCTACTGTATCAGTTATATTCATCGTGTCAGTATTAGTCATTGATTGGACTGAAATTGGAGCATTCCCTCCAATTTCCAAGTTACCCACCTTCACGCTTCTAGTCTTTCTTCTCATATACATCGATTAAATATTTCCTTAATTTTTTACTTAACAAAAACTCTTAGAATGTCCTTATAAGTAGCAATAATAAAAATAATTATCATAAGTGATATCCCGATGAAATACATAAAGCTTATTTTTTCAGCTTCCAAGGGTTTACCTCTTAATTTTTCAATAGCTAAAATTATTATATGCCCGCCATCTAAAATAGGGATAGGAAGAAGATTAAACAATCCTATAAATATACTTAAAATTGCTGTAAAATATAATAAGTTTAAGAAGCCTAATTTTGCTGCTTCTCCGGTCATTTGGGCTATACCTAAAGGCCCTGCTATTTCAAGGGGGACTTTTCCAGTAATCATTTCCATTGTATTGGAAAATATTAATTTAATAATATTTCCAGTTGCAATTAAGCCCCTGTAAAAGGCTGAAAATATATTTATCTTTTCGACAAATATTTCAAAGGTAATTCCAATTAAACTTTTTTTGTAACTATCATCGTATTCAGGGATTACAAAAACCTCAATAGTATCCCCTTCCCTATCCAAGGTTATTTGTAATTTTTCTCCTGAACTCTCATTTATAATATTCGCAATTCTATTCGGGTCTTCCATTTTTGTTGAGTTAACCGCGATAATTTTATCTCCGGAAAATATGCCAGCTCGTTCGGCAGGTCCATTTTCAATAACTGTCGATACGGAATTGGTAACTACTGGAATTCCATTTAAAAAAAATATAAGACTAAATATAACAACTGCGGTTGCAATATTCATAAAAGGACCTAAGGCCACTATTAAGGCTCTAATTCCCAATGATTTCTTGTCAAATCTTTGTTCTTCTGCCACTTCTTCGGATGTTTCCTTAACGCTTTCTTGTCCCATTTCCCCAGCCATTTTTACATAACCACCGAGAGGAATTAAGCAGATTACATATTCTGTTTGGTTTTTTGTAAACCCTAATATTCTAGGTCCGAAACCAAAGGAAAATTTATATACCCTCACTCCAGATGCTTTAGCGGCAATAAAATGACCGAATTCATGAAAAAATATTAATATACTAAAAACAAATATAAAGGCAATTATAGTTAACATTTTTACTCCCAATAAATTAGTTGTTAGTAAATAAAACTAGCGTAGAGCGTACAGCGTTTAGCGTATACACTTAGTTATATAGTTAGCTGGATACATGGTTAATTAGTTAACTATACAATATGTGATAAGTATCAGTTTTATAATTTTAAAAATTTAATCTCATTACTCATTACTCATCACTTGTTACTGTATTATATTTAACCTGTAACAAGCATCTGTTTTATGATTTCTGAATTTTAAGCTTATTACTTATTACTGTATTTTAAATTTACGCAGAAACTTACAGCTTTCTCTCTGGCCCAGCAGTCAGCATCTAAGATGTCATTAATATCAGGGTTATGATTTATTTTGTGTTCTTTCATTGTGTCTTGAATAATTTGAGGAATTGCTGTAAATTTTATTTGATTATTTAAAAAAGCATTAACTGCAATCTCGTTTGCGCCATTTAATACCGCCGGCATTGTTCCCCCAAGCTCTATAGCTTGATAAGCAAGCTTAATACAGGGGAATTTGTTAAAATTTGGTTTTTTAAAAGTCAGTTGATCTATTTTAGTTAATTCTAAGCGTGAAAAGTTATTACTAATTCTGTTAGGATGAAATAAAGCGTACTGGATAGGAATCCTCATGTCATGTTCACCTATTTGAGCTAAAATGGTACCGTCTATAAATTGAACCATTGAGTGAACATAACTCTGAGGATGGATTACCACTTCAATTTTATTAGCCGGTATATCAAAAAACCACTTTGCCTCAATTACTTCTAATCCTTTATTCATTAAGGTAGCTGAATCAATGGTAACTTTTTTTCCCATTTTCCAAGTGGGGTGATTCAGGGCGTCCTCAACTGATACATTATTTAAAGCAGTTTCGGTGAAATTATAAAGTGCCCCTCCGGATGCAGTTAAAATAATTTTTTCAACGCAATCTTTTTGTTCATTCTTTAAGCATTGTAAAATTGCACTATGTTCACTATCTATGGGTAGTATTTTTGCATTTCTTGTTTTTGCTTCTTTTACCAATAATTCACCAGCTGCTACCATTGCTTCTTTACTGGCTAAAGCGACTTTTTTTCCTCTTTTCACTGCTTCAAAAGTGGGTATAAGTGATGCTATCCCGATTATAGCAACTACCGTAATGTCAATATCTTCCAAGATTGATATTTTTATTAATCCATTAGTGCCCCATAATATCTTAATATTATTTGGGTTATTTAGCTCTTTTCTTAATCTCTTAGCGGTATCTTCGTTTTTTACTACTGCTATTTTGGGTTTAAAGAAACTTATTTGTTCCTTAAGCAATCTTATATTTTCCCAACCGCTTAGACCTACTACTTCAAATTCATTTGAATATTTTTGTACCACTTCTAAAGTTTGTTGCCCTATTGATCCTGTGGAACCTAATATAACTATTTTTTTCCTCATAATTAAATCTTTTACCTTTAAAAATATTTATTAATGTAAATTCAAAAAGACTATACAATAATAAAATACGGGAGCTGCAAATATTAGAGCGTCAAAACAATCCAATATTCCCCCTTGACCGGGAATTAAAGTTCCCGAATCTTTAACTCCTGAACCTCTTTTTAAAACGGATTCAAATAGATCACCAATTTGGGCTATTATTGCTATAATCAAACCGAGGAAAATTAATTCATTAAAAGTTAAATTTAACCAGTTTTTTAAAGCAAGTGCACTTGCAATACTGAGGATAATTCCACCAAATGATCCTTCAATAGTTTTTTTTGGACTTATTTTGGGAAAAACTTTATTTTTACCAAGATAAGTACCAATAAGATATGCTCCGATATCATTAACCCAAACAATTATTAATAAAGAAATAAGAAAATAATTTCCATTGGGTAAATCTTTTATTTTTAGTATAAAGGAAAGTAGATATCCTAAATAAATGCTTCCAAAAATTGCAATGGATATCTCGCTTAGTACCTTAGAATAATCTTTTCTAAATAATTGTATAATAAAAGATAATATGATAAAAAAAGTAATAATTATGTTTTCAATATAGTAATTCAAGCTATAAATATCATAAACTGATATAAAAATGAAATATAAAGTTAGTAGGGAACCTAATATGTATGATGGTTTATATCCTTGCTTATCAGCTATACTGTATAATTCCCTCAATCCTAACAAAGCTATTATCATAATAATGATAAAAAAGGGAAATCCTTCCCAAAATACTGTCAAAAAAGCCAAAAAAACCCCTATAATAGTTGTAGCGGTTCTCTTTAAAAAATTATTATACTTTTCCTCCATATTTTCTCACTCTTTTTTGGAAATTTCTTATTGCTTCTATCAAATTATTTTCGTCGAAGTCGGGCCAAAAAACAGGAGTTACCCAAAATTCTGTGTAAGCAATCTGCCAGAGCATAAAATTACTAATTCTCATTTCGCCCGCTGTTCTAATTAGTAGATCAGGATCAGGAAAATTGTGGGTATATAAATTATCTTTAATTGTATTTTCATTAATTTCTTCAATGCTTAATTTCTTATGATCTATTTTTAGTAATATAGATTTTAGTGCATCAAGAATTTCTGTTCTCCCACCATAGTTAACAGCTAGATTTAAAGTAAGTTTATTATTCTCCTTGGTAGATTCATGCAGCTCTTTCATTTTTTCAGTTAGCGAGTTAGGCAGGTTGTCTAACCTTCCTATAAAATTTATCTTTATATTATTTTTAATTAAGTTTTCTTTTTCTCTACACAAAACCTTTTCGAATAATTTTAGTAGATACATTATTTCGTTCTTTGGACGTTTCCAATTTTCCGTAGAAAAAGTAAAAAGCGTTAACATAGGAATATTAAAATCTAAGCAGTTAGTTATTACTCTTTTAACTACCTTTGCACCTTCTCTATGTCCTACACTTCGAGGTAATCCCCTTCTCTCTGCCCAGCGCCCATTTCCATCCATTATTATGGCAAGGTGTTGAGGCAATTTATCCTTATTGAATAATTCATTACTATTAATTTTAAAATTTCTAATAACCGTCACCTAATAAAAAACCCCCTTAAAATTATATTAATACATAATAGTTTAATATAGATTAAAATGAGAAGGGGGTTTTATTATTTATTATTCCTTTATTATTGATTCATTTGGGCAAACATCGGCACAAGCTCCGCAATCTGTGCACATATCTTTATCAATTATATAAGTTTCCTCTCCTTCAGAAATTGCTTCTGTAGGACATTCATCAACACAAACACCACATTTGATACATTCATCAGTAATTTTATAAGCCATTAAAATCTCCTTTTATTTAATAAAAATTATTTTCTATACTTCCATAACTTCTTTCTCTTTAAGCTCCAATAATTTATCAATATTTTCTACGTGTTCATCAGTTAGCGTTTGAATTTTATTTTGATATTTTTTACATTCGTCTTCTGAAGTATTACCTTCCTTCTCATCTTTTTTTATCAAATCGTTTGCTTCTCTTCTTATGTTTCTTATGCTTATTTTCCCATTTTCAGCTTCTTTCTTTACCAGTTTTACCAACTCTTTTCGTCTTTCTTCGTTTAATGGTGGCACGGTAAGTCGTATAACATTACCATCGATTGATGGAGCTAATCCTAAATCAGATTTCCATATAGCTTTTTCAATTTCAGAAATACAATTTTTATCCCACGGTTGAATAACTATTAAATTCGCTTCTGGAATAGAAATATTTGCTATTTGTTTAAGGGGAGTTAAGGTACCATAATAAGATATTTTTATCCGATCTACCAAGTTGGAAGAAGCTCTTCCTGTTCTTATGTGAGCAAACTCATCCCTTAACGCTGTAATTGTTTTGTCCATCCTATCTCCTATTTCGTGTAATAAATCAGGCAGCATATTTATTCCCCCTTTACTATTGTTCCTATTTTTTCACCAAATACAACTCTTCTAATATTTCCAACAGTGTTAAAATTAAAAACGATTACTGGAATATTGTTTTCCATGCATAAAGAAATAGAGGTTGCGTCCATAATCTTTAAACCTTTATTCAAAAACTCAAGAAACCCTAAATTTTTAAATTTTACTGCTTTTGAATTTATTAATGGATCAGACTCGTAGATACCGTCAACTTTTGTAGCTTTAAGAATTGCTTCCGCATCTAGCTCTATCGCCCTTAAAGCAGCAGCAGTATCTGTAGTAAAGTAAGGATTCCCTGTTCCGGAAGCTAAAATTACTATTCTATTTTTTTCTAAATGTCTAATAGCCCTTCTTCTGATATATGGTTCAGCGATTGCTTTCATTTCGATTGCAGTCTGTACTCTTGTTTCTATATTTAATTTTTCTAAAGAATCTTGAAGGGCTAAAGCATTTATTACAGTTGCCAACATGCCCATGTAATCAGCCGAAACTCGATTTATACCTTTTTCGCTCCCCTCTTGACCCCTGAAGATGTTCCCCCCTCCGATTACTACCGCTATTTGTACTCCCAATTCTACTATCTCAGCAATTTCATTAGCAATAAAATTAATTTTTTGCGTGTCGATACCGTAGCCTTTTTCTCCGGAAAGTGACTCACCACCTAATTTTAGGAGAATTCTTTTATACGCAGGCTTTTTCATATTTTTCTTCCTTCACCGTAATAATTAGCGTATAGCGTACAGCGTTTAGCGTATAGAATTAGTTAGCTTGTTAGTTGCTAGGCAAATATCTAATCTTAACGAGATACGAATTAAATTTCTTCGCCAAGTTCATATCTTGCGAATCTTTTAATTACAATATTTTCACCTAATTTAGCAATTAACTCTAATAATAATTGATTAATATTCTTATTAGTATCTTTAATAAATACTTGTTCGTTTAAACAATTTTCTTGAAAATACTTCTCCAATTTTCCTTTAATAATTTTATCAATAACCGGAGCAGGTTTACCTGATTTTTCAACTTGTGCATAAAATATTTCTTTTTCTTTTTCAATTATACTGTTAGGAACATTCTCTCTGGAAATAAATTTTGGATTTGAGGCTGCTATTTGCAATGCGATATTCTTTACAAATTCTTTAAATTCCTCAGTATTGGCTACGAAATCTGTCTCACAATTTATCTCGACCAAAACACCAATTTTTCCATAGAGATGAATGTAGGATCCTACTGTTCCGCTTAACGCTTGTCTGCTAAATTTAGAAGAAGCAGCATCCATTCCCTTTTTACGTAAATATTCAACTGATTTTTCCAAGTCTCCCTCAGTAGCTTTTAAGGCTTCCTTGCAATCCATCACTCCAGCACTTGTTTTTTTTCGTAATTCTTTAACCATCTGGGCATTAATATTCATCCTTATCTCCTTGTTTTGTGTTAACGTATAGGTTATGCTTTCACTATTTCATTTTTTTATCTATGGTTGCTTTTTTCCCTTCAATAACTGCATCGGCTATAACTGAAGAAATTAGTTTTACTGCTCTTATCGCATCATCATTCCCTGGAATTACATGATCAATTTCTTCCGGATTACAATTTGTATCTACAATTGCTACTATTGGAATAGAAAGTTTATTGGCTTCAGCAACTGCAATCTTCTCTTTTTTTGGGTCAACAATGAATATTGCAGCGGGAAGTTTTTCCATATCTTTTATTCCGGTTAATATTTTTTCAAGTTTTTCTTTTTCTCTCTTTAATTTTATCACTTCTTTTTTGGGAAGAACTTCGAAGGTTTTATTATTTTCCATTTCTTCCAATTCGTGAAGTCTTTTTACTCTTTTTCTAATGGTATCAAAATTAGTTAATGTTCCACCTAACCATCTATAATTAATATAAAACATACCACATCTTTCGGCCTCATTTTTAATCGCTTCCTGAGCCTGTTTTTTAGTCCCAACAAATAGTATATTACCACCATTACCAGATACTTCTCTAATAATATCGTATGCTGCTTCAACCAATTTTACAGTTTGTTGAAGGTCTATAATATATATATTATTTCTATCTGTAAAAATATATGGTTTCATTCTAGGATCCCATCGACGCATCTGATGACCAAAATGCACTCCTGCTTCTAGTAATTGTTTCATTGAAATTACACTCATCTACTATCCTCCAATTATAATTTTTATAGTTCTATATTTTTATTTTTTACTTTGATTCTAAAATTATCATAAATCGTTATAACTTTTATGAATTAAGCCCGTAAAATCAAAAATAGTATAACACAGTTTATTTTCTAAATCAAGAAAATATAATAGTATTTCGTATCGAGTATCGAGTATAAACTAACGTATAGTATCTTAGTATCGAGTAACGAGTATCAAGTATCAAGTAAATAAAATCAGTTATCAGTTCATTAAGATTTCTGTCATTGCTCTGATTTATCAGAGCTCGCAATCCCTCTATTAAATTAAAAATTTAAAGCGAAAAGCGTAAAACCATAATTCAAAACTCTTAACTTTTTCTCGTATATTGTATATCGTATTGCGTATTTCGCTTTTAATTTTTTGCTATATACTATACGCTGTACGCTCTACGCTCTACGCTAGTTTTATTCGCTAACGACTAATTTAATCGGTCAATTGGCTAATTGGTGAATTGGGCAATTGATTCATTGGTCAATTAGCTAATCGGTGAATTACAAAATATATCTGCTTAAATCTTCGCTCTTTATTATGCTTTGTAATTTATCCTTAACATATTTTTTATCAATAACAAATTTCTTCTTTTTAAGATCCGGTGCGTTAAATGAAATATCTTCCAATAATTTTTCTAATATAGTATAAAGCCTCCTTGCTCCAATATTTTCTGTTTGTTCATTTACTAAAAAAGCGCTCTCAGCAATCTCGTTAATCGCATCATCTGTAATATCTATTTTCAAACCTTCGGTAGCAAGTAAGGCTACATATTGTTTTATTAGTGAATTACAAGGCTCAGTTAAGATTCTTTTTAAATCTTCTTTGTCTAAATTGTTTAATTCAACCCTAATAGGGAAACGCCCTTGTAATTCGGGTATTAAATCAGAAGGCTTTGAAGTGGTAAAAGCCCCGGCGGCTATAAATAAAATATGATCAGTTTTTACTGCTCCATATTTAGTCATAACTGTTGAACCCTCAATAATGGGCAATATATCTCTTTGAACTCCTCCTCTGGAAACATCTGGTCCGTATGATTTTTCCTGCCTGGCAATCTTATCAATTTCATCGATAAAAACGATTCCCAAATTCTCTGCTCTATCAACAGCTTCACGAATCACTTCATCCATATCAGTTAACTTTTGAATTTCATTATAGATTAATATTTTACGGGCTTCCGCAACTGTAACTTTTTGTTTTTTACTTTTTTGAGGAAACATTCTGCCTAAAATATCTTTAAAATTAATTCCCATTCCTTCTATCCCCGAGTTAGAAAAAACTTCTATCGTAGGTTGAATGTTTTCTTCAACTTCAATTTCAATTATCCTGCTTTCCAGTTCACCTTTTTCTAATTTCTCTTTAAATTTTATTCTGGTTCTTTTAAGTCTTTCTTCTCTTTCATCATTTTTTGTAAAATCTTCTAAAGAATCTTTTTTTTCTTCTTCAATACCATCATAAAATGAACCATCTAATAAATTTGTTTTTTGTTCTTTTTTCTTAATCTCTACGGGAAATAAATAATCTATTATTTTCTCATCTACCAATTTTTTAGCTTTATCTTCTACTTTGCTTGCCCATTCTTTGCGTACCAATTGAACGCTTACTTCGGTTAAGTCCCTAATTATTGATTCTACATCCCTACCAACATACCCTACTTCAGTATATTTTGTGGCTTCAACCTTTACCAGAGGTGCTTTAACTAATTTTGATAACCTTCTAGCGATTTCTGTTTTTCCAACTCCGGTAGGACCAATCATTATAATATTTTTTGGGGTAACTTCATCTATTAATTCCAAAGGTAATTTCTGTCTTCTAATCCTATTTCTTAAAGCTATAGCTACAGCTTTTTTGGCCTTATCTTGACCAATTATATATTTATCAAGTTCGGAAACAATCTGTAAAGGGGTTAAATCGTTAATCAACTATAGTTCCTCCTTTCGATTATAGTTTTTCTACTACTATTTTATCATTGGTATAAATGCAAATTGATGCCGCGATTTTTAAAGATTCCAAAGCTATTTCGTAAGCAGATAATTTTGAATAGTTAACCAAAGCTTTTGCTGCAGCCAATGCATAGGGACCACCCGATCCAATAGCGGCAATATTATCATCCGGTTCTATTATATCACCGGTGCCAGAAACTATAAAAATTTTCTCTGTATTTGCAACAATTAATATTGCCTCCAATTTTCTTAATATTTTGTCAGTTCGCCACTCTTTAGCTAAAGAAATAACTGCTTTGGGTAAATTTCCGTGAAATTCATTTATCTTCTCTTCGAATCTTTCAAATAAGGTTATAGCATCAGCGCTTGCCCCGGCAAATCCGGTAAGAACTTTATCATCGTAAAGTTTTCGTATCTTTACAGTATTATTCTTCATAATAGTATTACCCATACTTATCTGGCCATCACCGGCAATAGCAGTTTCGCCTTTATGTTTTATAGCTAAAATTGTAGTGCCTTTAAACATTTCTTATTTCATCTCCTTTTAAACTTTTAATATTAAGACCTGGGATGAGATTTATTGTAAATTACTTTTAATCTTTCTTTGGTAATATGAGTATATATTTGAGTAGTAGATAAACTCTCATGCCCTAAAAGCTCCTGAACAGAACGTAAATCTGCTCCACCTCCTAACAGGTGGGTAGCAAATGAATGTCTTAAAACATGAGGACTTATCTTTTTATTTAAACCAGCTATTCTCATATATTTAATAATAATTCTGCGTATGCTTCTTGCGGTTAATCTTCCTCCAAAACGATTTAATAATAACGCATCCAGGTCATTTTTATTTACGGATATATCTTTTCTGAATAAATTTCTACTGGTTAAATATTCCTGTACTGCCCTTAGGTTAGGATTTCCTAAAGGGAGGATTCTTTCTTTTGAGCCTTTTCCAAATATTCTAACGGTTTTTTCATACAAGTCTAGGTCGTGAATATCTAAATTCACCAGTTCCCCAACTCTAATTCCAGTTCCATAAAGTAACTCAAGGATTGCTCTGTCTCTAATCCCGGTTATTGTATGCTGAGGCGGTGTTTCGATAAGCTTATTAACTTCTTGCAAGTATAAAAAGTAAGGCAGCTTCTTATCTATCTTGGGTGTTATCAAATTGAGAGTCGGGTTAATTTTAACTATACCCTCTTTCAATAAAAATTTAAAGAAAGAGCGGATTGTTGATATTTTTCTGGAAATACTTCTTGCCGAATAATTATTCTTTTTTAAATGTACAATATATTTCCGTATAATATTCCGGTCAATGTATTGTACATTTTCCACTTCTAATATTTTCTGATCCTTTATATAGTTTAATAATTGAATTAAATCATTTTTATAGGAAATAACCGTATTATTAGAATAGTTTTTTTCATTCTTTAGAAAAAAAACATATGATTTTATATGTTTATCCAAATTCAAACACTCCATCTTTATTTTTTTAAGAAGTTAATATTATTTATTTATATTAAATTACCGTTTAATCTTTTTCTCTATCCTTAAATTATTTTTTATCTTTCTTGATAAAATCTTTATAATCACAATCAGAACTACTGCATTTAAAATAAACTATGCCTTTTTTATTATTTAACGTTAAAAGGGAATTACATTTGGGACATCTTTTGTTAACCGGCTTATTCCAGGTCACAAAAGAACACTTCGGATAATTACTGCATCCATAAAATATTCTCCCCTTTTTGGTTTTTTTCCTAATAATCTCCCCGGAACATCCTTCTTCAGGACAAGACACGCCAATTTTATCTAAAAAAGGTTTTGTATGTTTACATTTAGGGAAACCCGAACAGGCTAAAAATTTACCAAAACGTCCATTTTTTATTAGCATCTTACTGCGGCATTTATCACATATTTCATCACTTTCTATTTCAGGCATTTTAATTTTTGGCGCTTTATCACCTTTTTCTAAATCAACGGAAAATGCCTTGTAAAATATTTTCAATACATCTTCCCATTTTTTTTGGGCCGACTCAACTTCATCGAGTTGCTTCTCCATTTTTGCAGTAAAGGCAATATTTACAATATCAGGAAAATATCGAACTAAAAAAGTATTTACCGTTATTCCCAATTCTGTGGGGGTAAATTTTTTATCTATTTTTTCCACATATGTCCGGTATTGCAAAGTGCTTATGGTGGGTACGTAGGTACTAGGCCTGCCTATCCCCTCTTTTTCTAATCTTTTTACCAAGCTGGCTTCTGTGTATCTGGGAGGAGGCTTGGTAAAAGATTGATTAGGTTCTATTTTTAATAACTTAAGTTTATCTTTTTCATTAAGATCCGGAATTTTATCTGAATATTGATTGTTTTCATCATTTAGAATCATGTAGCCCTTAAATAATATCCTGGAACCGGATGCTCTAAAGATATATCTTCCTGATTCTATTTCTATGATAGTTTTTTCCAGATAAGCAGCCTTCATCCTACTAGCTATAAATCTTTGCCAGATTATATTATACAATTTAAATTGGTCATTAGTAAGATATTTTTTAATCGATTCCGGATGATTGATTGCATAAGTAGGTCTAATAGATTCATGAGCATCTTGAATATTTACTTTTTTTATTTTATCCTTTTCTTTTCCCGTATTTTGAAATGATTTTGCAAATTCTTTACCGTAATTTTTATCAATGTATTTTTTTGCATCACTCTTTGCTTCATCGGAAACCCTTATCGAATCGGTACGCATATAGGTAATTAAGCCGATATTTCCTTTGCTGCCAAAGTTAATCCCCTCGTACAATTGTTGTGCTATCAACATGGTTTTTTTAATGGAAAAATATAATTTATTGTGCGCTTCTTGTTGTAAAGTGCTGGTAGTAAATGGTGGTTGTGGATTTTTATATTCTTTTTTTTGGGTTATATTTTTTACATAGATGTCCTGATTTTTTACTTCTTCACAAATTTTTGTTGCTTCTTCCTTGCTATTGATAGTTGCTTTCTTAGAATCTACCGAAAATAGTAATGCCTCAAATGGCTCTGCCTTTTCATCTTCAACTTTTTTAAGTAAAGCGTTTATGGTCCAATATTCTTCTATTTTAAATTTAGCTATTTCCTCTTCTCTTTCACATATCAAACGTAAGGTTACAGATTGCACCCTTCCTGCACTTAATTTTTTTCCAATTTTTTTCCATAATAATGGACTAACTTTATAACCCACCAATCTATCTAATAATCTTCTGGCCTTTTGAGAATTAACCATATCAAGGTTAATTTCTCTTGGATTTTTAAAGGCCTGGGAAACAGCTTTTTCGGTTATTTCATTAAAACTAACTCTGTTTTTTCCATCTTTAACCTTTAATTTTTGAGCGATATGCCAGGCAATTGCTTCACCTTCTCTATCCGGATCAGTAGCTATAAATACCTTCTCTTTACCTTTGTTACTTTCTTGTAATTCTTTCAATACCTTTCTTTGTTTAGGGATAATAACATACTCCGGATTGAAATTATTTTCGACATCTATCCCTAATTTTGTTTTAGGCAAATCAATTAAATGTCCCTTGCTTGATTTAATAGTATAATCCTTGCCCAATATCTTTTTTAAGGTTTTTTCTTTAGTTGGTGATTCAACTATTACTAGATATTTAGTCATCTTTTATCCTTCAAAATCATTTTTTTTGTGATTTTATTTTCCTTTCAATCGGTTAAGAATATCTTGCTGCCATGAAGGTAATATTATTGCACCATAAGGACAATGTTCATCGCAACAAAAGCAAGAAATGCATTTTTTTCTATCCGCTTCTGGAAATTTATTGGTTAAATTCATTGCTGAAGTAGGGCAAACTTTAATACACTTTTTACATATTTTACATTTATTAGGATTTACCATCGGCTTAACCGACGCAAAATTAAATATATGAGGGACAACTGCTTTTATTGCTTTCTTCAATAAACCATTATTTGGTGTTTTAAATCCCGAAATTACTTTCAATTCTCCATCGATAATTATATTGGAGATATCTATCTCCCCTAAATTTCTTTCTTTAGCAATCTGTAATAATTCAATTGTATCAGTCTTAAGTCCCATCATGAAAGCCATAACCGAATCAAGAGAGATGCCATTATCACTGCTTATTATTTTATTTATGATTCTAATTTTTCCATTGGTAGGACCAGCACCTTCCATACCAATTATAGCATCCATAATATTTAAATCAGGTATCCTTATTTGATAAATATCAATTAACAATTCAGCAAATTTATCAATAGATCGATTTAAGGTATGTAATTTCGCCTTCTTCCCTCCTGGAATAATACCGAACATATTTTTTATAGCACCGGTAATAGTGGTTAAACTGTGGGTTTTGAATTTTGGAACATTAATGACATAATCTGCCTCTTTAACAATCTTGGAGATAAAAAGTTTTTCTATAAATTTTGAATCTACTTTTACCTTTACTACTTCCTTGGCAATATTACTGTAACAGCCGTGAGATGCATCCAATATTCCGGTAATCTTTGCTATTTTTAGCGGGTCGAAGTGAATACTCCCGGAATTATCTCCCACTATTATCTCTTTGGGAACACACCTTTTTAATTCCTTAATAATTGCAGATATTATTCTTGGATCGGTAGTAACCCCTCTCTCCGGAGGGAATGGTCCCAAGATGTTTGGCTTCACTAAAACTTTCTTATCTTTTACTTTGTCTTCTACCCCAAATATCTCAAAAACATTTTTTATTATTTCAGATATTTCATTATTTTGCACATCACTGATTATGACTTTGGACATGTTCCCTCTTTCTTTATTTCGTATCGCGTATAAACTAGCGTACAGCGTATAGTTCTTAGTATCGAGTAACGAGTATCGAGTATCACGTGCAAATTAGCGTATAGCGTTTAGCGTAGAGCGTATACATTTGTTTATATAGTTAGTTGGTTACCTGGTTAAAAAGCAGAATCCAGAAGTCAGAATCCAGTATTCAGAATTATTATAAATTAAGAGATTATATTCTTTGTTAAGTTATTTTATATTCTTCTGACTCCTGACTACTGGCTTCAGCATTCTTAAATAACAATTATAATTTTTTGTTTTTCGTCTTAAATTATTAATTTAATTAGGACATATTTTATTAATCCAAAACTATACGCTAAACGCTATACGATAGTTTTACTCACTAACGACTATTTTTATTTTTTAATTTCTATCTTTTCTCCGATTTTTCTTTCTTTTTTTGATTTTAATCTTTTAATATTATCTTTATGATTAAAAATACCTAAAATTAAAATTATTGCACTAAATGCAATGTATTCATAAGGTTGCTTGAATAAAATTGTAAAAATAAAAATGGAAATTACAGCAAAAATAGATGATAAGGAGACATATCTTGTTGTTATTACAACAACCACCCAAATCATTAATGCTAAAACTGATATCGTTGGATTAAGAACAAACATGACTCCAAATGTAGTAGCTATGCCCTTACCACCCTTAAACCCGAGAAATATAGACCAGTCATGACCACATATTACCGCTAAACCTGCAATAGTTAATATTAATAAATTATCAATATTAAAATATTGTGCTAAATAGATTGAAAAAATACCTTTGCCAATATCGCCAATTACTACTATAGAAGCTAACAAAGGTCCCAATATCCTAAAAGCATTGGTTGCACCTATATTTCCACTTCCATATTCTCTTATATCTATTTTCTTGAACAGTTTACCAACAATATAGCCAAAAGGTATAGAACCTAAAAGATAACAGCTTAAAATAATTAACACAATTTTCATACTGTTTCCCTCTCTCTCTTTTTTCTCGCTAAATTAATAACTACGGGTGAACCTTCAAAGCCAAAGGCTTCATAGATATTATTCTCTAAATATCTGTGATAGGAAGCATACATAAATTTAGAATTGTTTACAAATAATAGAAATTTGGGTGGTTTTATCCCTGTTTGAGTAATATATTTAATTTTTAGTGTATTCCCCTTTACATATTTTGGGGAATTTTTAGAAATAATTTCTTTCATAAAAGTATTTAATACTGAAGTAGGAATCGTTTTGCTATATTGAAAAGCGACTTCTTTAATTTTTGGAATAATTTTCTCAATATTATAACCAGTTAAGACAGAAGTCATTATCACAGGAGAATTTTTCATAAAAGACAATTCATATCTTATTTCATCAATAAATAATTTTTTATCTATATTATCTTTAATTAAATCGAATTTATTTAATATTACGATACAGGCCTTTTTTTCTTTTTGAATATAATTTGCTATTTTTTTATCTTGCATGCTCACTCCCTGGGTAGAATCCAATATTAATAATGCTATATCTGAATTATGTACCGCTTCAAAAGTTCTTAATGTACTGTAATATTCAACATCTTCTTTCGGTTTCGCCTTATCTCTCAATCCAGCAGTATCAATAAATATTAATTTTAGTGTATCTTGTTCAAAAACTATTTCAATAGCATCTCGAGTAGTACCAGGATATTCACTAACTATTATTCTATCTTCTCCTAAAATATAATTTAATAAACTTGATTTTCCTACATTAGGTTTTCCAATAATTGATATTTTTATAATGTCCTCTTCTCTCTCCGGCTCTAATTTTACTTCTGAAATATTTGACACTATTCTGTCTAATAAATCATCGGTATTTAATCCGTGTTCAGCTGATATTATAAAAGGGTCTCCGAATCCTAATTCATAAAATTCATATAACTTTGAATCACTGTCCCTTACATCTCCTTTATTGGCAACTAAAATACTGAGTTTCCCTTTTTCTCTAATAATTTTGGCCACTTTAAAATCATCTGGATTTATTCCCTCTTTGATATCGACCAATAATATTATCAAGTCCGCTTCTTCAATGGCTAATTTAGTCTGAACAGCTATTTTTTTCTGCATCTCTTCCTTTTGCATAAAATCCACTCCCCCGGTATCTACCAGAGTAAATGGCAACCCTTTCCATTCACATTCTGCATATATCCGATCTCTGGTAATTCCAGGTTCATTTTCTACAATAGCAGTTCTTTTTTTAATAATTCTATTAAATAAAGTAGATTTACCTACATTTATTCTTCCGATAATAGCAACAATAGGTTTCCTCAAAACGCACACTTCCAGTTTTTAATATTGCTGAAAATTTAAAGCTAAAAACATAATTTGTATCCCGTACATATTAGCGTATAGCGAAAAACGAAAAGCGCAAAACGTAAAGCCATAGCTCAAAATTTAAAATTCAAATATGTGTTATTGTATATTGAGTTTTATATATCTTATTTCGCATGCTATGTAGCAAAAACAGAACTTAAAATTTAATATTGAAAGAAAAAGTTTTGAGTTTTGAATTATGGTTTTTCGCTTTTAGCTTTAAGTTTTTAATTTAATTAGGAAAAATATTATTAGTTCAAAACTATACGCTAAACGCTATACGCTAGCTTTATTCACTAACGACTACTTTAAAATATCTTTTATCTTCTTTATAGTCATTTCAGGATTTGTGCTTTTGAATATAATTTGGCCAACAACAATTATTTCCGCTCCGGCTTTAATTATCTTAGAGAGATTACTTAAATTTATCCCGCCGTCAACTTCTAAATTTACTATTTTTTTATGATTATCTAATATTTTTCTCGCCTTTTTTATTTTGTCAATCATCTCTGGAATAAATTTCTGTCCGCCATAACCAGGATTAACAGTCATTAATAATAAGAAATCTATTTTATTAATTAAATATTCAATAACACTTAGAGGTGTTGCCGGATTTAGAGCAATGCCGGATTTTACACCAGCATTATTGATATTCTGGATAAGTTTGTCAAGATGTTTAGAAGTTTCGTAATGAATAATTATAGTATCTCCCCCCGCATCGATAAACGATTTAATATGATTTTCCGGTTTTTCTACCATTAAATGTACTTCCAAGGGAAGAGATGTTTTACTTTTAATGGATTCTACTATTCTAGGACCAAAGGAAATATTTGGCACAAAATTCCCATCCATAATATCTAGATGAATTATGTCTGCTCCTCCACTTTCTATTATATTTAATTCTCTTTCCAAACAGGTAAAATCCGCATCTAAGATTGAAGGAGCTAATTTTCTTAACATAATTATAACACCACCTTTTTATATAAATAATTGTTTACTTTAAGAGTCTTAGTAATCATTAGTATAACCATAGTTTGCGATCAAGACTTCTATACTGAATAGCTTCAGACAGATGGGAAATTTCTATCTCTACTGATTGTTCCAAATCTGCTATAGTTCTGGCGACCTTTAATATGCGATCATAAGCTCTTGCACTTAAATTTAATTTTTCTATAGCTTTATAAAGTAAATTTTTAGCATTGTCATTAATGTTGCAATATTTTTTAATTTGTTTTTTGGTCATTTGAGCATTATTAAAAATATTGTCTTCACAATATCTTTCCCTCTGTGTTTTTCTTGCTTTTTCTACTCTTTCTCTTATAATAAAAGAGTCTTCTATTCCATCTTTTTCCATAACTTCTCGGCAATTTACCCGGGGAACTTCAATATGAATGTCAATTCGATCTAATAACGGCCCCGATATTTTTGAACGATATTTAACAATTTGAGATGAACTGCAGGTGCAAACTTTAACCGGATCACCGTAAAAACCGCAAGGACAGGGATTTAAAGACGCTATCAACATAAAAGAAGATGTATAGTTAACAGAACTTAGAGAACGCGAAATAGTAACTATCCCGTCTTCCAGAGGTTGACGTAGAGATTCCAAGGCACCTCGGGAAAATTCTGGCAATTCATCCAAAAATAGTACACCATTGTGAGCCAAACTAATTTCTCCCGGTTTAGGCATTCTTCCTCCTCCGATTAATCCAACATTACTTATAGTATGATGTGGTGCCCTAAACGGTCTCTCTGTAACTAAAGGCATTTCTGGTGGAAGTAAACCGGCAATACTGTATAATTTAGTAATTTCGATAGATTCTTCTAATGATAAAGAGGGAAGGATAGTTGGAAGCCTGCGCGCCAGCATAGTTTTTCCGGAGCCTGGTGGTCCAATCATTATAACATTGTGACTTCCGGCTGCAGCAACTTCGAAGGCTCTTTTAGCATGTTCCTGTCCTTTTATATCAGTAAAATCTATTTGATTGTTCTTATTCTGTTTAAAAATATCTTCTAAGTCTACTGATACCGGCTCTATCGATATTTTTTTATTTAAAAATTCAATCACTTCGCAAAGTGAATTAACCGGAAATACTTTTAGTTCTTTAATTATTCCTGCTTCCTTGGCGTTTGCTTTAGGTAGAAGTAATTTATTTTTACCTATTTTTTTTGCCATCAGAGCAATGGGAAGCACACCGCTTACCGGCTTTATGCTTCCATCTAAAGACAATTCACCCAGAATTAAATATTCGTCTAATAATTCCGGCTTAACTTGTTTGCTGGCAGTTAAAATTGCCAAAGCAATAGATAAATCGAAAATGGGGCCTTCCTTTTTAGTATCCGCTGGAGCAAGGTTTACAGTAATTCTTTGCATGGGAAATTCGAATTCAGAATTTTTTATAGCTGCTCTGACCCTTTCTCTAGATTCCTGAACAGCCGTATCGGGTAATCCTACAATATTGAACGATGGTAATCCTGAATGAACGTCTACTTCGACATCTACTACAAAAGCTTCTGTCCCGAATATAGCAGCACTAAACAATTTAGATAACAATAAAACACCTACTTTTTTGAATAGTATCGCGTATCGCGTGAAAAATATCAGTTATCAGTCCGATATGATTTCTGTCATTGCTCTGATTTATCAGAGCGTGGCAGTCCCTCTATTAAGCTAAAAATTTAAACCTAAAAACAAAAAACCATAATTCAAAACTCTTAACTAGTCGTTAGCTTGAAATATAACATGCAAGATAAACTAGTTAAATAGTACAGTCCTAATAATTTATTAACCAATTAACTAAGTAACTAATCAGCGAATCGAGATATATATTTAAATTTTAAATTTTGAGCTATGGCTTTACGTTTTGCGCTTTGCGCTTTTTCTTTACTATATACTCGATACTTATTTGTTATCAAGGTAAAAAGCATTCCTGATATGCTTTATACTTTTTGTATCTTTATCTTTAGAGATTCTGACTAAAATTACATCAAAACAACAATTTTCACCCCAAAGGTGATATTTAGACAAGTAACATAAAGCATTTTTAATTATTTTACGTTGCTTAATAAAGTTTATTGCTTCTTCGGGATAACCAAACTTATCAGAACGTCTAGTTTTTACTTCTACAAAAATAATATACTTCTTATATTCACAGACAATATCTATTTCCCCTAAAAAAGTACGGTAATTTCTCTCTTTTATCTTGTAACCTTTGCTTTCTAAGTATTTACAAGCTAAGTCTTCGCCATATTTTCCTATATTTATATTATCCATCTTCATTAATCATCTATCTTTGTATATTTAATTAGCTACGGCTTCACTCTTTTAAAACTTTTTCTATGAATTTCTGATGGGCCGTACTTAAGTAATGCTTCCAGATGTTCTTCAGTGCCATAACCCTTATTTTTTTTAAAAAGGTACTGTGGATATTTTTTGTCGTATTCAATCATAATATTATCTCTATAAACTTTAGCAACTATTGAGGCGGCAGCAATCGATATACTTTTATCTTCCCCTTTAATTAATGGTAACTGGAAAATATTTATTTGGGGAATTTTGAAGCCATCTACTAATAAATAATCAGGCACTTTTTTTAAATCTAAAATAGCTTTTTTCATTGCCAAGAAAGAAGCTTGTGCAATATTTATTCTATCAATTACTTTAGCTTCTACGATACCAATTCCTACATCTTTTGCTTTATTTAAGATAGAATAATATAATTCTGTTCTTTTCTGTGAAGTTAATTTTTTAGAATCCTTAATATTGGGAATAAATAATCGGCAGGGTAATATTACCGCAGCAGCCACTACCGGCCCGGACAACGATCCCCTGCCTGCCTCGTCTAATCCCGCAATTAAAGAATATCCTTCATTTTTCAGTCGATTTTCATGTTGATAAAGATTGTGAATCCTTATTCTTTCTGTGTATAATTTTTCTATTTTCCTCTGATAACTATGGATAATTGATTTTGTTATTTTTGCTTTTTTATTTATTCCCTTAAGCAGCATTCTATTATCTTTTTTCCTTAACTGTGCTGCTCTTTCCTACCTTGTCTCTCAGATAATATAATTTTGCCCTTCTCGTTTTTCCCTTTTTTAAAACCACTATTTTTACGATATTCGGTGAATGCAATTGAAATATTTTCTCTACTCCAACACCTTTGGATATTTTTCTCACTGTAAATGTTTCCTTGCTTCCACCATGCTTTTTAGCAATAACTATTCCTTTAAAAACTTGTACCCGTTCCCTGGTTCCTTCAATAATTTTTTGATGTACCTCAACTGTATCACCATTTGTAAATTCGCTATTCTCTTTTTTAGATTGCTCTTCTTCTAATTGTTTAATGTAATCTACCATAAAAATCATCCTTCCTAATTATTTTATTTTGTACTTTAGGGTGCAGATTTAACTGCATCATCTTGATTTATTGCAGGCACGATGTATCGTGTCCCAGTATAAACATTTTCAATTGATCTAATGGGGGTATGCGATATTCCCATATTTTTTCTTTCTCTTTTAACTAATCAATCAATTTGATAACTACTCATTAATGACTAATTCAATTATTTTGCCTTAATTTTCATTGATTTTCTTTCTCTAATTTTTTTAGTAAATCTAAATCTTTTTTAGATAATTTTTTATTTGCAAATATTTCAGGTCTTCTAATTAAAGTTCTTAATAGGGACTGTTTCCTTCTCCATTTTTCGATTTCTTTATGATTACCCGAAAGTAATATTTCCGGAACTTTAAAACCTTTAAACTCATCAGGCCTGGTATAGTGAGGAAAATCAAGATATTCGTTATAAAATGAATCATTGACCATAGATTCTTCTTTGCCTAAAACTCCTGGAATCATCCTTGAAATTACATCCACCATCAGCATTGCTGGTAGCTCTCCACCACTAACTACAAAATTACCGACTGACACTTCCTCTGCATCGAGAAGCTGGGGTATCCGCTCATCTATACCTTCATATCGGCCACAAATAATTAATAATCTTTTTTCTTTCGACAAATCCTTAGCCATTTCTTGGTTAAAAATCTTCCCCTGAGCAGAAGTGATTATAATTTTTAAAGGCAATGGGATTTCTTCTTCTTGTATTACCTTTACGGCATCCCAAATTGGCTGAGGTTTTAAAACCATACCCGGCCCACCCCCATAAGAGTAATCATCTACAGTCTTGTGCTTATCTGTGGCAAAATCCCTCAGATCAATTAGATTAATTTTTACCAAACCTTTTTCTTGAGCCTTTTTTAATATGCTTTCAGAAAAAGGCCCTTTAAACATATCGGGGAAAATAGTTAATATATTAATCTCTAAGTAATTATTTGTCATATTAATCCATCTACCATGTTTATAGTAATTCGTTTATTTTCTAAATCAATGTTCTTTACAACATCATGAATAGCTGGGATATATAATTCCTCCTTATCTTTTTTGTTTACTACATAAACATCATTACTGCCTGTGCTTATCACATTTTCTACTTTTCCCAGAAAAATATTATTCTCGTCATACACTTTAAGGCCAATTATCTCAAACACAAAATAAGTGTCTTTTGGTAATTTTACCGCATTTTCTCTTTCAACCTCAAGACAAGACCCGACTACCATTTTGGCATCATTGATATTTTCTATGTCTTTTAATTTTATAATAACCATATTTTCTTTGATTCTTATTTTCTCTACATCTAATGTTTTTCGGTTATTATTCTTTCTTATAAAAATACTGGTTAATTTTTTAAATCTGTCGATTGAATCTGTAAGTGGCAGTACTTTAATTTCCCCTTTATTCCCTTGGGTAGAAAGCACTTTGCCAATAATAATAAATTCTTTTCTCAATAAAATTCCTCCATCAAGTATATTCAATCAATTCATTGTATAGGAATTTCCTTTTATCGTAAACCCTATCTCGTATCTCGTATCTCGTGCAAACTAGCGTATAGCGTTTAGCGTAGAGCGTATACATTTGGTAGTTAGCTAGTTAGTTGGTTACCTGGTTACCTGGTTAAAAAAACAGAATACAGGACTTGATTTGTATTTCGTATCTAGTGAATCGTATATCGTTCAAAACACAGTAATATGCAATGAGCAATAAGATTAAATTTTAGGAATTATAAAAAAGATACTTATTATAGGCCAATTATCACATGTTACAAGTTACATCTCTTGTTAGTTAAATAGTTAACTGGTTTGTACTGATTTATTAACTAGCTAACCAAACGTATACTCGATACTCGATACTAAGCTACTATACGCTAAACGCTGTACGCTCTACGCTAATTTTATTCGACAATTTCGATAATCACTCGTTTATCAACTTTTTGTGCTGCAGCATTTACTACTGTCCTTATTGACTTTATATTTCTACCCTGTCTTCCAATTACTTTACCTATATCATTAGAATCAACCCTTACTTCAAATATTGATGTCTTTTCACCCATGATTTCACTTATCTCTACTTTGTCTGGGTTGTCTACTATACCTTTTATAATTAATTCGATAAGTTCTTTCAAAATTTTTCCCTTATATTCCATCTATTTATTTAACATTCCTTTTTTCTTAAATAAATCTTTTACTGTTGCTGAAAGTTGGGCACCCTTCTCAATCCATTTTAAACTTGCTTCCTGGTCAATTTCAAAAACATAAGGATTAGAAAGTGGTTGATAGTACCCTAACTGCTCTATAAATTTAGAATTACAAGCTCTTCTCGAATCAATTACCACTACTTTGTAACAGGGTCTCTTCTTGCCACCTTCTCTTCTAAGTTTAATTATTACTGACATTTGTTTTGCCTCCATTTAATTATTTACATTTTTTATTTCTTTATTTATTTGCACATTTTCCTAATTTCTCATTATTTACTTGCGACTAACTTAATTAAGATAAATATTTTTCATTTTGGGCCCTTTTTTAAACATTTCTTTTATCTGATAATATTGTTTCAATAATCTATTTATTTCAGAAAGATGTGTTCCGCTCCCCCTGGATATTCTTTTTCTTCTGCTTCCATTAATTATAGAAGGATTTTCCCTTTCTTCAACAGTCATAGAACTTATAATAGCTTCAATTTTTTTTAATTCATTCTCTCTGTCTCCCAATTTTGTGATATCGATTCTATTTTTTAAATTATTAAATCCTGGAACCATATCCATAATCTGATCTACCGAACCAATATTTTTCATTTTTTTTAATTGTAGATAAAAATCATTCAAATCAAAATCCTGGTTCTTCATTTTTTGATCTAATTTTTTTAATTCATTTTCATCAAAAGCAGTCTCAACTTTCTCTATCAATGTTAAGACATCACCCATTCCCAATATGCGAGAGGCCATTCTTTCCGGATGAAAAGGTTGAAAATTATCCACTTTTTCACCAATGCCTATAAATTTAATGGGCACTCCCAGTACCTTTTTTAAAGATAAAGCTACTCCTCCCCGAGTGTCACCGTCTAACTTAGTTAAAATAATTCCACTTATTTTAATTATATCACAAAACACTTTAGCTGAATTTACAGCATCCTGTCCAGCCATGGCATCTACTATCAATAATTTTTCTTGAAGAGGGATATTTTTATCAATTTCACGTAACTCGCTCATTAACTTATCATCTATATGCAATCTACCGGCAGTATCAATAATCAATACATCATGATTCCTTTTAGATGAATATTTTATAGCAGCTTTAATAATGTTTACTGCACTTTCATTTCTTCCTATAGAAAAAACCGGTAAATTTGATTTTTCACCTAATACTTGTAATTGCTCTATAGCTGCAGGTCGGTATATATCAGTTGCCACCAAGAGCGGCTGGTGTCCCTTTTTTTTAAAGTAATCAGCTAATTTTACCGCTGTGGTAGTTTTACCTGTTCCCTGTAATCCTACCAATATAATTATAGTTGGGGGAGCAGAACTCATTTTAATGTCAGTTTGCTTGGAACCTAATACTTCGGTTATCTCCCCATTTACAATTTTGATAATTTGTTGAGCAGGAGTTAGGCTTTCAGATATTTTTTCCTGCTCTATTTTATCATGTAAACTATTTATGAATTCCTTTACTACTTTGTAATTTACATCTGCTTCTAAAAGAGCAATGCGAATTTCATGAAGATAATTTTTTATGTCGTGTTCATTTAATTTTCCCTTATTCCTTATCTTGTTAAATATTATATTGAACTTACTAGTCAGGTTGGCAAACATAAAAAAATAACTCCTCTTATCTCCAGTTCATTTACTATTTTCTAATTCCTTAAAAATTCCCTTATAAGTATATAGAAAATTATCTTTAGTGTCAATCAAGAAGAGCTTCAACAAATTTATCAGCTTCAAAATTATATAGATTGGTTAATTTTTCTCCACAGCTAATTAATTTAACTGGGATACCTAAATCTTTTTTTATGGCAATTACTATCCCCCCTTTGGATGTTCCATCCATTTTAGTAAGAGCAATTCCGCTTACTCCTAAAGATTTGTGAAAGGATTCTGCTTGGGCTATAGCGTTCTGTCCCATTGTGGCATCAATGGTTTGTATTATTTCTAAAGAAGAGTTATTTGCCTCTTTTAGGATCACTCTTTTTATCTTTTCTAATTCATTCATTAAATTTATCTTGGTATGAAGTCTTCCAGCAGTATCGATAATTACTACATTCCTTTTTCGAACTCGAGCGTTATTGAGCCCATCATATACAACTGATGCTGGGTCAGCACCTTCTTTGGTATTGATCATCTCCACTCCCACTTTATCAGCTAAAATCTTAAGCTGCTGTATTGCCGCTGCTCTAAAGGTATCTGCGGGAATTAATAAAATATCTTTATTTATATTTTTCAACCGATAAGCAATCTTACCCGCAACCGAAGTCTTCCCTGAACCGTTTACTCCTACCAGCATTATTATATTCAACCCATCCTCATTAATTTTAAAATCTAATGCGGTTGAATTTAATAAATTTATTAGAATATGTTTTAATTTTTCTTTAAAAAATGAAAAATTATTCTCCTTATACTCTTTAAAATTAATTTGCTTAAATTCATCAACAATCTCTGCAGTAGCAGAAGTTCCCAAGTCAGATAAGATTAGCAATTCTTCTAATTTCTCTAAAAAATCTGATTTATTTTTAGAATTACTAAATAAAAACCCTAATTTATTAGCTAGTTCTATTCTCGATTTATATAGCCCTTCTTTAAATTGGAGTAATGTATTTTTTATTTTCATTGTTTTTTTATTGCCCGTTTTGATTTATTTTTCTAATTTTACTGAAACTAATTTTGAGATACCTGATTCTTCCATGGTTATACCGTATAATCTATCTGCTGATTCCATTGTTGTTTTCTGATGGGTAATTATAATTAATTGCGACTTATTTAAATCATCTCCTCTTAATATATTTACCAGTTTCCCAGCATTTATATCATCTAAAGATGTATCTATTTCGTCAAAAAGGCAAAATGGACTGGGATTTGCTTTCCATAAGGCTAATAAAAGTGCTATAGCAGTTAAAGCTTTTTCTCCGGAGGATAACAATTCAATATTTTGCGTTTTCTTCCCCGGAGGTCGTGCAATTATCTCTATTCCGGAGTTTAATATATCTTTATCGTAATCAATAATTAATCTTCCTTCTCCACCAGAAAATATTTTTTTAAATATTTCATTAAAGTATGTCTTTACTTGATAAAATGTTTTTTTTAATCTTTCTATGGCAATTTGATCAATCTCTGAAATAACTACTTCTAAAGATTTTTTTGCCTGGCATATTCCGTTATATTTGTCACATAGAGAATTATATCGCTGTAATTGATTGCTGTATCTATTTTCGGCCTCAAAGTTTATCTGTCCCATTTTAAAAATATCATCTCTTAAAATATCCATTTTCTGGTTAGCTTCTTTTTGTGAACCGGATATGTTTTTGTATAATTCTAATTTTTCCAGAGACAAGTTGTAATTTTTATTTATTTCATACTCAATATTATCGTATTTTTCTTGATATTGAACTTTCAATATTTCTTCTTTATGTTGGCTTTCTTTAATTGATTCATGCTGTTTTTGTTTATTAATTTTATCCTGTTGAATATTATCTAATAGATTAAATTTCTCTTGCAGAATTTCTTTTGTCTCTTCAGTTTTCATAAAAATAGAAGGATTGTTTAGGTCCAATCTTTTTATCTGAACATTATATTCATATATTTCCCCTAATAGATTATTAAGTTTCTCGCTATATTCTTTAATGGTATTTTTCTTTCCATTTAAGTCGGCTTGATGTTCATCTTTGTATTGAGAAATATTTTCAGCTTTTTCTTTCGTATTAACCAGTTTCTCTTTATTTATAAGAATGGCGTTTTTTAGATCGTTTGTTTCTTTAGAAAGGCTATTTATACGACTATTACTTCTCTCAACAATTTGATTAATCATTTTTGCATCTTGATTAATATTTTTACTATATTCCGAAATAATCTTATGATTTTTTTCAAATATTTGATATTTTTTAAAGATATTTTCTTTTTCTTTTAAAATACTATTTTCCTCAATAAAAATATCCTTTAAATTATCTTTTAGTTCACTGGTATAAATTGTGATTTTATTTAAATTATCTATATTGCAAGTCACATTTTTTTCATTATCTTGCAATAATTTCTTTATTTTCTTATTTTCTTCCCATAGGGAATTATAAATATTGTCATATTTTGCAATAATATTTTCATCTTTTGCAATTTTTATTTTTAGATCTTCTATTTCTTTATCTAATTCTTTAATCTTTTTTTCAATATAATAGAAACCTTCCTGATAATTCTTTGAATTTGAGAGAAAATCTATTGAACCATCTATATTAATTGCCATACCATCAAGAGAAATTATTTTATATTTCCCGAAATATTGATTAGCAACGTCAAGAGCAGTTTTAATATCTTCAACTATCAATACATTACCCAATAAACTATTAAATAGATTTTGATGTTTTTGGGAGTAGTTTATCAAATTGTTAGCAAATCCACAAATATTTTTATTATAGAATTTTACCTGGTCATCAGAAAGTGTTTTATTCTTTTCTATCAAATCTAGAGGGATCAATTTAATCTCATCTAATTCATTTTCCGATAAGGAATTAATTATATTTAAAGCTGAAGAAATATTATTAATTACAATTGAGTCAAAACTTTCCTTTAAAGCAATTCCCATAACTTTTTCATATCTTGCAGGAACATTATCAATAAGTTTTGTAAGTTTTTCACAAATATCATCCGGATATTTCTGGCAATATCTGTAGTAAAATATTTCTGTCTTGTGCCCATTATTCTTCCCATTGGAAGTTATTGATTTCTTTATAATGTTGTTTCTTTCTTCTTTTATATTAATTGTATTTTTATCTTTTTCCAATTCTGCCTGTAATCTTTTTAAGATACTTTCAATCTCTTTTATCTTCTTTTCATTTGATTTTAAACATAGTTCATCTTCATTTTTTCTGTATTCTCCTGCAATTTTCCGGTAATCATTTTCTTTCGCAACCATATTCTCTAATTTACTTTCAAGCGATATTCGTTTTTTTCTAATTTTTTCCAAATTTATATTTATGATGTTTAAAGTAGTTTTATATTTTATTTCTGCTTCCTTTAAAAACAATTCTTTTTCTGATATCTTTTCTAAAATCAAATTTGAATTACTTTCTAAAACACTAAGTGAGTTAGTGAATTCTGATACATTTTTAAATTTTCCTTCTAAATCAATTATTTTCTGATTAAAACTATCTAATTTTTTATTTATCTCCCCGGTTCTTAGATTTACCGCTTCTTTATTTTGCTCACAAAGGGAAATTTTTTGGGAAATGCCTGCAACTTCTTTTTTTAAATCAACTAATCTTTTTTCAACATCGATTTTCTTTTGCAAACTCAAATTCAATTCACTTTGAATTATTTTTTTCTTATTGCCTAATTCATAATTTTCATATTTATATTTTTCTTGATCTTTTTTTAAGTTAGTTAATTCAATATTTAAGTAATTAATTTTTGATTCGTCTTTCTCAATGCTTTTGATAAATTTATCTTTTTCATTTTCATATTGTTCTAAATTTTTCTTTATTTTGGATAAACTTGTTTTACATAAATTATATTTTTGATAGATTAAAAATAATTCCAAATTTTTTATTTCTTCTTGGCAAACTTTATAATTTTTCAAATGTTTTGCCTCTTCTTCTAAAATTATTAATTGATTTTTAATTTCGGATATTATATTACTAATTTTACCCAAATTATTATCGATTACTTCTATCTTTTTTAAAGTTTTTTGTTTTTCATATTTATATTTAGAAATAGAGGCGGCTTCTTCAAATAAATAACGTCGATCAGATGGTTTTGCGCTTAAAATAAGATCTACTTCACCCTGAGCAACTATGGAATAGGCATTTTTGCTCAATCCCGTATTCATAAATAATTCTTGAATATCTTTCAATCTACATGGGATTCCATTAATGAAATTTTCGATCTCTCCGGAACGATAAATTCTTCTTTTAATATTTATTTCTTCCCAATCTACTTCGAGAACCTTCTCTGAATTATTAAGAGTTAGAGAAACTTCTGCTATGTTTAAAGGTTTTTCTGTATGATTCCCGGAAAAAATAATATCGGTTAGCTGTTTTCCTCGCAATGACCTAATATTCTGTTCACCCAACACCCATCTAACTGCATCGGTAATATTGCTTTTTCCGCATCCATTTGGACCGACTATTGCAGTTATGCCTGAATTGAATGATAAATTTATTTTTTTTCCAAAAGATTTAAATCCATAAATCTCAAGTTCTTTTAAAAACACTATTTTACCTCAATTTATTACTTTTAATTTTTTTAAAGCGTCTTTTGCTGCATCCTGCTCTGCTTCTTTTTTGTTCTCACCGTCACCAGTTCCATAGGTAACTTTTTTAAGCCTTACTTCAACGCAAAATATTTTTTTATGATCCGGCCCTTTTTCTTTTATCAGACGGTATTCGGGTAAACATTTCATCTTTTTTTGAGAAATTTCTTGCAGTAAAGTTTTAAAGTCTTCTTCATACTTACCTTTTATAATAAGTTCAATTTCTTCTTTTATAAGTGATAAGATAATTTTTTTAGTCTTTATGATACCGCTATCTAGATACATTGCTCCTAATAAAGCTTCAAAGCAATCAGCAAGGATAGATAATTTTTTTCTCCCTCCGGTTAAATCTTCTCCTTTTCCTAAAAGAATGTACTTTCCCAAAGAAAGATGAATAGCCCATTTAGCCAGAGTATCCTTGCTAACAATAATTGATTTAATTTTAGTAAGCTTTCCTTCTGAAAAAGAGATTAATTTACGGTAAAGATGTTCGGTAACAATTAAATCTAAAACAGCATCACCTAAAAATTCTAATCTTTGATTGTTAGTTGTCTTATTGTTTAATTTTATATTTTGAAATGAAGGGTGGGTTAAAGCTTCTTGAAGAATGTCTCGATTTTTAAATTTATAATCTAGTTTGTTTTCTAAATCCTTTAACATTAAGTCCTTTTCTTTTTTTAATATCATTATACCACCTTATAAATTATAGTCGTTATCCAATAAACCTAGCGTGGAGCGTACAGCGTTTAGCGTATAGAAAAACTAAAAATTTAAAGCGAAAAGCTAAAAACCATAATTCAAAACCCAAAACTATTTCTGTAAATTTTAAATTTTAAGCTATGGTTTTGCGTTTTGTGCTTTTAATTTTTCGCTATATTCTAAATACTATATACTCGATACTCGATACTATATACTAATTATACTCTACGCTAAACGCTGTACGCTATACGCTATTTTTGATATTTTCCTAAAACAAGTACCCCATTATGTCCACCAAAACCGAACGAATTTGATATGGCGTAATTAACTATTTCTTTTTTGTTTATATTTGGGACATAATCCAAATCACACTCCGGATCCGGAGATAAATAATTAATAGTGGGAGGAATAATATTATTTTTTAGAGTAAGTGCAGTGGCAATAGCCTCTACTCCCCCACTTGCCCCCAGCAAATGACCAGTCATAGATTTGTTAGAGCTAATTTTCAAGTCATAAGCATGCTTGCCAAATACCTTTTTTATTGCCAAGGTTTCTAATTTATCATTTAAAGGGGTAGACGTTCCATGGGCATTAATATAATCAATTTGGGAAGGCACAATTTTTGCATCTCTTAAAGCAATTTCCATTGCTTTAACAGCACCTTCTCCGTCAGGCGCGGGAGCAGTAATATGATAGGCATCAGCCGTCATACCAAAACCCAATAGCTCGGCATATATATTGGCATTTCTTTCTTTTGCGTGTTGTAAAGTTTCTAATATTAAAATTCCTGCACCTTCTCCCATGATAAATCCGTCTCTCTCTTTATCGAAAGGCTTGGAAGCACGGTTTGGATAATCATTCTGAACAGATAAAGCTTTCATTTTACAAAATCCAGCTAATGCCATTGGACCAATAGCAGCTTCTGTGCCTCCGCTAAGAATTATTTGGGCATCTCCCTGTTGTAAAAGCTTAAAAGCCATACCAATTGCATGTGTAGACGATGCACAAGCGGTAGAAATAACTGCATTAGGTCCTTTTGCTCCGATTTTGATAGCTATCTCACCTGCAGAAATATTAGAAATCATCATAGGCACAAAAAACGGGCTTACTCTTCCTGGCCCCTTTTCCAACAATATTTTATGCTGTTTTTCAAAAGTATTTATTCCACCAATACCTGAACCAATTATAACTCCTATCAAATATGCATCTTTTTCGGTAATTTCCAGTTTAGAATCTTCCAAGGCTAGCATAGCACTCACTATTGAAAATTGAGTGCTTTTATCCATTCTATTTGCTTCTTTAAGAGAGATAAAATTTATATAATCAAAATTCTTAATTTCTGCCGCTATCTTGGTAGAATATTCTGAGGTATCAAAATAACTAATCTTGTCAACTCCGGATTTTCCTTGAATTAATGATAGCCAAAATTCTTCTTTTCCAATTCCTACAGGTGTAACTAAACCCACTCCGGTAATCACTACTCTATTGATCATAAATCATTCCCCCCTCTTTGAATATTAACTTCTTTGAAGCAAAGTAGGTGTTTAGATAAGGGTCGGATTAATTCGACCCTTATCTAAAAAATATTATTTTTAATTCTTTATAAATTTTATACTTATTATTTACTTAAGTATTTTATCGCGTCTTCGATAGTCTTCATTTTTTCAGCATCTTCATCTGGAATTTCTATATCAAATTCTTCCTCAAAAGCCATTATAAGTTCGACTATGTCTAATGAATCCGCACCTAAATCGTCGACAAAAGAAGAATTTTCTGTAATTTTACTTTCATCAATTCCCAATTGATCCACAATTATTTTTTTTACTCTGTCTATTACTTCCATCCTGTTCTCTCACCTCCTCTCATACCACCATACCACCATCGACATTTATAACTTGCCCTGTTATATAATCTGCAGCATCAGAAACTAAAAAATATACAACCTTAGCAACATCTTCCACTGTACCCAATCTTTTTAAGGGAATTTGCTGCTGTAGATCTTTTCTAGCTTTTTCCGGTAATTTTTTAGTCATATCTGTCTCAATAAATCCAGGTGCAATTGCATTCACATTTATATTTCTTAAAGCAAGCTCCTTTGCCATTGATTTGGTTAATCCTATTATCCCTGATTTTGAAGCAGCGTAATTAGCCTGTCCGATATTGCCTACCAATCCGATAACTGATGCTATATTTACAATTCTATCATTACTCTTCTGCCTCATCATATATCTTGCAACGGCTTTGGAACAATTAAAAGTACCTTTTAAATTTATTCTTATTACCGCATCCCAGTCCTCTTCTTTCATTCTGATTAAGAGAGAATCACGGATAATTCCCGCATTATTTACCAATATATCTATCTTTCCAAATTTATTTACAATCTTTTTCAACATATTTTCAACTTCATCAAATACAGTTATATCTGCTCTTATCCCAATAGAATCATTGCTAATTTGCTTTACTTCTTCTAAAGTATTATCAATTTCATTATTTGGTAAAATATCATTAATAACTACATTTGCTCCGTGATTGGCCAATTCCAGGGCAATAGCCTTACCTATTCCCCGAGCTGACCCGGTAATTAAAGCAACCTTCCCGGATAGTTCCATTTTACAAAACCCCCTTCATATTTTCAACTACATTTTTTAGAGAATCTGAGTCAAATACGTTAAAAACTTTGGATTCAGGAATGATTTGTTTAATCAATCCTCTTAAGACTTTGCCAGGACCTACTTCGATAAAATTATTAATACCTTCATAACCCATCTTTTTTATTGAATCAACCCACAATACCGGGTGATTCATTTGCTCAATTAGAGCTAATCTAATTTCTTCTTTATTTTTAACATAATTAGCATTAACATTGCAAATTATTGGAATTTGAGGATTATTTATTTCTATCCTTTCTAAATATCTGGCTAAATTATCTTTAGCCAATTTCATTAATGAAGAATGAAAAGGGGCACTCACTTTTAAAGGGATTACCTTCTTCGCTCCTCTGGCTCTAGCTAATTCCGACAATTTTTCCAGTGGTTTAATTTCCCCTGAAACTACAATTTGTGTGGGAGAATTATAATTAGTAATTTCTATTATCCCATAACTGCTAACATTTTTACATAATTTTATTATTTCAACTTCTTCCAGGCCAATTATGGCTAACATCGAACCAGTTCCTAAAGGAGTAGCATTTTGCATATATTCTCCTCTTTTTCTTACCAACTTTATTGCCTTACCGAACTTAATAGCAGAACTAGCTACCAGTGCCGAATATTCACCTAAACTATGACCGGCAACTACTAAAGGTCTTATATTATTTTTCTCAAGTAATTCAAACAAAATTGTGCTGATAGTTAAAATTGCCGGTTGAGCGTTAGCGGTACTTTTTAGCTCTTCCTCTGGACCTTCAAAGCATAGTTTGCTAATATCGACTCCTTCTTCCTTTAGGGCTATATTAGCTTTTTCAAAAATTATTTTTGCTTCCTCGTATTTTTCTATTAAATCTTTTCCCATTCCTATATTTTGAGACCCCTGGCCTGGGAATACAAAAGCAATTTTTTCCATTTTTTATACATAACCTTTTTGTTAAAATCTTCTAGTACCTGAAAAGAAAGTATCGAGCATATAGTATCGAGTATCGAGTTAAGAAAGAGAAAAAAAGATACAAAAAAGTAGTATTCTTCTTTTTTATCTAACTACCACACTAAAATTTACACTAACTCAGAAATTTTAATGTTTTACCATTTTAATACAATAGTGCCATAAGTAAGTCCGGCACCAAATGCAGTTAACACGACAATACTGTTATTCTTGATCTTACCTTCTTTTACTGCTTCATCAAGGGCAATCATAACAGAAGCAGCTGAAGTATTGCCATATTTATTTAAGTTTATAAAAACTTTATCTTTTTTTATTTTTAACACTCTGGCCAGGGCTGAAATAATTCGTATATTGGCTTGATGCGGGATAAAACAATCTACATCTTCTACCGAGAGATTACATTTTCCCAAAGTTTTCACAGTTGCCCTTTTCATGTATTTTACAGCTTCTTTGAATACCTCATTCCCTTTCATCTTAACATAATGCATTTTTTTATCTACGGTTTCATGGGATGCGGGATTCTTGGAAAGCCCGCCGGGCAATATAATCAAATCACTATTTGAGCCATCTCCTCCTAAACATCCGGAAAGGATTCCTTTTTTATTATCGGCTTTTAAAACAGCAGCTCCCGCTCCATCACCAAAGAGTATACATGTATTTCTATCAGTCCAGTCAACAAATTTTGTGAGAGTTTCTGCTCCGATGATTAGGGCATTATCATAAAAACCTGTAGAAATATACTGCCAGGCAGTAATTAAGGCATATACTGCGCCGGTGCATCCTGCTTGCAAATCAAAAGTTGCAGCATTTATAGCTTTAATCTTCTTTTGTACCAGACAAGCGGTGGCTGGAAAAATCATATCCTGGGAGTTGGTGGCGATAATTATTAATTCAATCTCTTCGGGTTTAATATTTGAATCTTTTATTGCTTTCAAGGCTGCCTTTGAAGCAATATCTGCGGTAGTTTCATTGTCTGCAGCTAAATGTCGTTCGACGATACCGGTTCTTGTGATAATCCACTCATGATTTGTATCTACCATTTTTTCTAAATCATCATTAGTCAGAATTTTTTTGGGAATATAAGAACCGGTTCCAATTATTTTAACATTTCGGATATTTTTCATTATTTAATATTCTCTCCTTTTTAGCAGTTAATTTTTCGATTATATTTTTATATCTCTTTAAAGTGCTTAATTATATTAGAGTCCATAAATTTTTCGGTATTAAGTATGGCATTTTTAAAAGTTTTAGCTTTAGATCTTCCATGGCATATAAAACATAATCCATTTACTCCTAATAAAGGAGAGCCACCGTGTTCTGTATAATCGGTCATTTTTACCAAATCCATAAAACTGTACTTTAATTTATCCATTTCTTGATTTTCCGGAAGCTGGCTGATAATCATTTTGTTAATTTCAGTTAAAAGCAACTTGGCTAACCCTTCGGAGGATTTTAATAATATATTCCCGGTAAAACCATCACATACTACTACATCAGTTTTCCCTTTAAAAATATCCTTACCTTCAATATTTCCCACAAAATTAATACTGCTATTTTTTAATATTTTATAAGCATCTTGAGCAAATTTATTTCCTTTATTCTCTTCCTCGCCAATATTTAGCAATCCTATCTTTGGGTCTTCAATTTTTAGAATATATTTAGCATATTTGTTTCCTAAATAAGCGAACTGAAGAAGATGCTCCGGCTTGCAATCAACATTGGCACCCACATCCAATACTAAAACTTTACCTTTTGCTGAGGGCAATATAGCCCCGATGGTAGGACGTCGTATTTGGGAAATGCATCCTAATTCTAATATAGCTGCTGCCATAACTGCTCCACTGTTTCCAGCAGAAATAAAGGCGTCCGCCGCATTAGCTTTTAATAATTTCATTCCTACTACTATAGAAGAATCCTTTTTATTACGTACTGCCTTTAAAGGGAAATCACTTGTTTCAATAGTTTCTTTGCAGCCTATAATTGTGATTTTATTTTTTTTATATTTATATTTTTCTAATTCTTCCCTAATCTTCGCTATATCACCCAGCAAGATAATCTCTAAGTCTCTTTCTTCCAGCGCCGAAACTGCACCTTTTACAACTTCCTCAGGAGCATAATCTCCACCTGTGGCGTCAACAGCTATTTTCATTTAATTTTTCTCCTTTTTTGGGTTATCGTCAGCGGTAAATATTACCAATTTACCCGTAAATACATCTTTTTGGTCTGATTTTACGTGGACCGATACTAAATATTTATTACCCCTACTTCGAGCAATTCTTGCTTTGGCTACTAAAGTTTGCCCGGCATATACAGGTTTTTTATAACTTAAACGAGCAATCCCGGTTAAGGCTACTTCTGCATCGATGATGGAAATTGCTAATGAATCAGCTAAAGAAAATATATAGTGACTTCTAACTATCTTGGTTTTGTTGAAAGCCATATCTTTTGTGGTTTTTAAAATAGCAATGCCACTCTTTCCTAACTCTAAATCTATTAATTCGCCAACTATTTCATCTTTGCTAAGAGATTTTACCTTATCACTTGAGGAAGTATTTTTAGCAACTTGGACTATTCGTTTTCTCATTTCTGGAATGCTCATTTCCAGCCTATCCAATCTAATGGTTTGTACGCTGACATTAAATAATTCAGCAAGTCTTTTATCGGACAAAAAAGGGTCTTTCGAAATATATTCTTTTATCCTTTTTTGCCTTTCAATCTTGCTTAATTTCTGTATCATTTTTTTGGCCACCTATTTCATATTTATTAATAGCACCTATTATTAGCAACTACTAATTGTAAGTATTATACATTATTACCCTTTAGAAATCAAGCTGATCTTTTATCTCTTGTTGATATAAATGGAAATAAAAAAGTACTACAATTTGATAAATTAATTGTAGTACTTTTATCTGTTAATTACGATAGCTTGTAATCTATTTCTTTTTTTCTTTTTTTTCAGAAGTAGAAATAATTTCTTTTCCATTGTAATAACCGCATTCAAGGCACGCTCTATGAGGAATTTTCATCTCATGACATCTTGGGCATTCCTCTAAATTTATTTCATCTAAATTCCAGTGCGTACGTCTTTTATCTCTTCTTGATTTGGATGTTTTTCTTTTCGGTACGGGCATAACGCATACCTCCTTATGTTATAGCATAGTTTAATATTATAATAACTTTAAAAGTATATAATTTCTCGTTAAAAAATGCAAATTATTTTTAATGATTAATGAAATATTAACATTTTAATTTTTTTCTAAATTTTTTAATTATTGTGATGAGCCTTTATCTTACATAAATCAGGCTTCTCTGTGCATTCCTTTTCAAAGGTTTTTTCTCTCATTAAATTTTTATAATCTTCTTTTTGGAAAGTATATTTAAAATTAGTATGCAGATCATAAGTACCTTCTAACAGAGCTATTACATCTTCTACAAAAACTAATTCCTCATCTGTAGGAATAATAAATATTTTTACCGGAGAATCTTCTGTAGAGATATCGAATTCGGCATTTCTGGTTCGAGCTAATCTGTTCTTTTCGAGATCATATTTAATTCCTAAAATATCCAGTCCTTCCAATATCTTAGCACGGATAATATCACTCATCTCCCCAACTCCTGCTGTAAAGATCAGGGCGTCTACTCTCCCTAAAGCGGCGGTATAGGCACCGATATACTTCTTCAGCCGGTAGGCTTCCATTTCGATAGCCAACTGGGATCTTTTGTCCCCTTGGGAGGCGGCTGCTATAACATCTCTTCTATCTACATATTTTCCGGTTATACCCAATATTCCACTCCTTTTATTTAAGATTTTATCCATCCTTTGGGGTGAATATCCTTCTTTTTGCATTACATATAGGTCCAAGGCGGCATCATGATCTCCTGCTCTGGTTCCCATAATAGCTCCCTCCAGTGGAGTGAATCCCATACTGGTATCATAAGATAAACCATCTTTTACTGCATTCACACTTACTCCATTTCCGATATGGCAGCTAATTAGATTGCATTCAAAGGGGTCTTTGCCTAAAAGAACCGCTGCTCTTTTAGCTACATATAATAATGAGGTTCCGTGAAAACCGTATCTTCTTATCCCGTATTTTTCGTACCATTGGTAAGGTACTGCATAGGTGTAAACATAGTCAGGCATAGTCTGATGCCATGCAGTATCCATAATAGCCATATGGGGAATATTGGGTAACAGTTCCATGGCCGCCTCAATACCCATGATATTGGGGGGATTGTGCAGGGGGGCGAGTCCTGCCAGATCTTTAAAAGTTTTCAAAATTTTTTGATTGATGATAACTGATTTGGAGAATTTTTCCCCACCATGAACTACTCTATGACCGATGGCTGAAATATTTGATAAATCCTTGATGGCTCCATATTCAGAATGGATAAGACTGTCAATTATTAATTTTATAGCTTCTTTATGGGTAGGGCAATCGTGTTTTAAGGTAATCTTTTCTCTATTATTTACCTCATGAACACAGAAAGA
>Ga0307378_10000801_pt1 | contig 53222 bp, 18 predicted proteins | sample UN1MG_FD_202238 | JGI IMG/M metagenome (GOLD analysis project Ga0307378, IMG submission 202238) | Soil microbial communities from Risofladan, Vaasa, Finland - UN-1 | ecosystem: Environmental > Terrestrial > Soil > Coastal area > Acid sulfate soil | place: Finland: Risofladan, Vaasa | collected... | reverse complement strand
TAAAAGGGGTTAGAATACAACAAATGCCTAGCTTGTCTGGTACAGATAGGTGGCATAAAGATAACAACTTTGTACATAGTGTACGAGCTGCTCTTGCCTTAGTATATGATGCTAAGTTTGGTAAGGTAGCTGAATTTGAAGAAAGAATATAATTATGGCAACATTAAGAAAATTGGTTTCAGATGTGCGATCTACGCACAAGATCTTATCCACTGATGCGCTTATCACAGACAGAGCTATTGCTTCTGAAGTGAGAAACAATGCCTTGATGCTAATTAAGAGAGAAACCAATTTAAGGAAGCTTTGGGCTAGCGATACCCTATTCACCACCATTCCTTGTTTAGAGATGGTGGAGGTTCCTATTTCAGAATGCTGTGAATATGCTGATCCTCACACGGTAGCAAGATCAAAATACAAACTCCCAAGGATATCTGAGGGTAATTACCAATACGTAATCCAGGGTGTGTATTCTATAAATGCTATGGGTGGTAAGGGTAAGAAGTTAAAAGAAATAACAGTAAATAGATATTTAAACATACTAAAGCTTCGTATAATTAAAAAAGAAAGCTATTTTTGGATATCTAATGGTTACTTATACGTGAGTAATCCCCTACTAAAATCAATAAGGTTAGCTGCACTGTTTGAAGAAGATATACCTAATGAGATAATGTATCCAGATTGTGACTGTGGTACAAACTACTCTACAGATGATTTATGTAAGAACCCACTAGATAAAGAGTATTCACTACCTGGATATCTACAACAACAAGTTCTTGCAATAACATCACAAAAACTCTTGTCTACATATTTCCAAATTAAGACAGACATGAGTAATGAAGGTATAGATGGTCAAGCATCAAATGCTCAACCTACAAACTAATAGTAAATGGCTAGAGTCTCTGTTGATTGGAGAAGTGCAAGTAAAGATAACTACAATGATTTCTGCAAGAAATACCCATTGGTAAATCTGTCTTTTGATGAGTGGAGAAATATATTGTACAACTATAATGATGCATTTAAACACTATATACTAGAGACAGGTGAAAAAGAAAAACTTGTTGGAAGTATTGGAGAATTCTCTATAAACAAAAAGAAGAGAAGAAGAATAAAAGGTGTAGATGGTAAGGAGTTTGTAAACTTACCTATTGACTGGCAGAAAACTAAACAAAAAGGAAAGGTGATCTACAACTTCAACTATCACACAGAAGGTTACTTCTTTGGGTGGATGTGGTTTAAAGACAGCGCTAGATTCAGAAACTCTGATTTATGGTACTTCAAGCCATCTAGACTCACCTCAAGATTACTATCACACTATATCAAAACCGATAACAAGTACCAACACATGTATCATGAATGGAAAAAATAAGTTATGTCATACTACTATAAATACAATTTTATTTCCCCAGAGCCCATCTATGCCACTGTAAAAGAAGAACTTAAAAGTTACTTTGATACAGGTGCTGTAGATGATTTGCTCTTTCCCACTTATCTAGACAAGTGTCTTAGAAAGTTGGGTAGAACTACTTATGTTATTAGTGAGCAAGTATTGTTTATTGAAGATTTTGAAGCAAGACTTCCAGATAACTTTCATGCTGTGAGAGAAGCTTGGATGTGTGCTGAGTTACCTGGTAACCCATATCCATCTGCTACATCATTTTATTCACAAGCAGCTAATGCAACAACTATTCAAATCAGTCCTCTTACAATAGGTGGTACACCTTGTAATAATACTGGTTGTCAAGATCCAAATTGTGAGGGTACATGTATGCCAGAACTAGTTCAAGCTGTATACAAAACAAATAATGAGATAGCTAGATCATATAGATATGAATACCTACTTAAGCCAGGAAACATATCTGCAAGAAAAAACTGTGATGTTTCTTATAGAAACGATTGGAATAATTATGCTCCTCCTGTACGTGAGTTTACACCAGGTTCAGCATCTTACGATTCTTTTGATATTAGAGACAATAAGTTTGTAACTAATTTTAGAAGTGGTGTCGTACATTTGTTATTCTACGCTACAGAATATGATGATGTAGGAAACCAATTAGTTCCTGACAACTATCGTATAGCAGAGTTTGTTGAAGCATTTCTTAAATTTAAGGTGTTTGAAACATTAACTAACCAAACAAATGATGAGACATTTAATCAGCTTCAACAAAAGCTAGCTTATTATAAACAACTTCATGATGAAGCATTTATACTTGCTAGTAACGAGGTGAAGAAGCAAACTCCTTGGGAGAAACAACGTAGAATAAAGAAAGACCTCAACAGATTTAATATGTATGAGCTTCCTAATCGTACAAATAGATACGGTAGAAGACGTAACAATTAATACACATGGCTAAACAGGAAAACAAAAAAGACTCTAATAAGCCTAAGGGTAATATACGTTTGGAGATAGCCACTGCACAAGCAGGGCTAAACTTAGACAGTTCTATATCTCAAGTGGGACCTGGAAGACTTACGTATGCTCTAAATGCTGCTGTAGAGAACTTTGATTCTAGTTCTGTAAACTATCAGAATGAACCAGGTAATGAGTTATGTCTAGACTTTCCTGATGGATATAAACTTATTGGTTCACATTTTATTCCTGAAAAGCGTAAGAATATATTCTTCTTAGCTAATCCTGGTACAGGAGGTAGTGAGATAGGATATATGAACAATAATGATTGTCAGTATAGAACGCTTGTAAACGCTCCCTGTTTAAACTTTGATGTAAAAAATCCCATCCCTAAAGTTGTACATAGAATAACTAATTGTACAACAGAACTCTATTGGACAGATGGAGTTAATCCTAGACGATATTTAGATATAGAGGACGTTCCTTATAAACTTGTAGCAGGAACACCTAGCTGTGATCCTGTGTATGGTGATGAATTAGATTGTAACCAACTAAAGTTACAACCTGATTTCTCTATACCTCAATTAATGATCACTCAGATCAGAAACATAGGTAACCTAACAGCAGGTACATATCAGTTTGCAATTCAGTATGCAGATGCAAGTGGTAATGAGCTTACATCATATTATTCTGTAACAAACCCAATTCCTATTGCTGATGAGTTTAAAACAACTGTAAACTTCAATTATGAGGTAGGTAAGTCTATTGTTGTAGGTGTGTCTAATTTAGATTTAACAGGACAGTTTGAATATTTCAACCTAGCTGTAATAAAAACAATCAACAACACTTCTTCAGTGGAACTTGTTGGTACGTATAATATCGAAGAGCCTACAAAAGAAATAACCTATACAGGAGGAGATGAAACAGCTATTAGACTATCTATATCAGACATCTTTGAGAAGTTTCCATATTATGACATAGCTCAAGATGTTACAGCTGTACAAGATGTTCTTGTATGGGACAATCTTACATCTATTGATAGAATCAACTATCAGTCTATAGCAAACCAAATAACACTTGGTTGGGAAACACATAGAATTCCTGCAGATGAAAACTATGCAGATGAGATAAATGCTACAAACTTACGTGGATACATGCGTGATGAAGTGTATGCATTTGAAATAGTGTTCCTATTAAAGAATGGTAAACAGACAGATGGTTTTCATATTCCAGGAAGAGAACGAAATGCTAATGAAGCTTTTCCTGATGTTCCTGATACTAACAGTGATTTTATTGGAGATCCTGATTACTTTATAGGAACAACAGGGTATCAACCTTATTGGAAGATTTATAACACAGCTTCTGTAACAGGAAATTCACCTGGCTATTCTACTGATGTAAACTACAAAGGGCCATATCAACATGGTGAATTTGCATACTGGGAGTCAACAGAAGAATACCCTTGTGAAGAAGATGTATGGGGAGACTTAGCTGGACAACCTATTAGACACCATAAATTTCCTGATGTATTAGTAAGTCCTATTATAGAGAATGGACCAATAGTTTATCAGAATGATAAGATTGTTCCTGCAATGCAGAACGATGCTGTATTTCCTATTGGTGTTAAATTAGATAATTCACAAGTATCTTCACTAATAGCAACCTCTAACTTAACACAAGATCAGAAAGATGATATTGTAGCTTACAAGATTGTAAGAGCAGATAGAGGAACTAACAAGTCTGTTATTGCAAAAGGTATACTTAGAAATGTAAACAAGTATACTAGAGATGAAGAAGATTACTACTACCCTAACTATCCATACAATGACTTAAGTGAAGATCCATATGTATTAGCAAACAACAATGCATGGAGTGCTGAGTCAGAACCTTGGCTAATATATTTACCAGAAAATACAATTATAGAACTTCCAGGTACAGATCTTGAACTAAATTACAGTGAAGGAGAAGGTGTGTTTGAATACACAAGTTCATTAAATGGTAAGGTGACACAAGAGTCAATACAACCAGGAGAAGTTATTGAAATATGCTCTCTTACAAGACCAACAGGGTTGTTGGGTAAATTAACAATAGGTCCTGGTAATTATGATGTATGGCATTGTTCAGGAGGTAGTGGTTTTTTTGAATGTGGGTGGGGACTCAATTGGCGTGATCCATTTAATGATGAGAATATAGCTGGTACTGTAAATACATATTACTGGTTAGACACTGGAGCTGGTCAGTCAACTAATGTTTCAATTGTTACTAATGTTGGAGACAGTCCTTGGGCTTATCCAACATATTGGTGTTCTGATACGGAAGATCAATATTTACAATCTCCAACAGATCAAGCTCCAGGTGTAGTAGACCAGGTTGGAGGAGTTCCTAATATTGGTTGGAAAGGCGGCTACTCATCAAGACCTAACAGTAGAAGATCTACACTAGGTTGTAAAGAAGAAAAACCACAAACACCTATAGAAGAAATAGATCCTGAAGAAAGAATAACTGATAGACAGATATTCAACTCACCAGAAACATCTTTTGGACAACCGTTTTTAGGAAGTGTCTTAAAGCTTGAGAGTGTAATGTTTGGTGGTGGTAAGGCTCATTGGGTACAAGTTAAAGATAATGCTAATTATAAACTTCTTTCTAAGGAGGCTCAATTAGATGCATTAGATAGTTCAAAAGAAATTGCTAATCTTGGAGGGTTTAATGCTGGTGTAATGTTTACAGCTTATCAAGCATATCTAACTATATATGTAAATGGTATTACAAGAAAGAATTATGCAATGTCTTTCAACTCTAGAGCTAACTATGATTACTCATATCCTATTGATAATGATCTTGGTATTAAGCAGAGAGATATTGATCTTACAAGATATTTAATACCTGGTGTACAGTCTCTTGGAGGAGATGAACTTTCTATAAACAATTGGAATAGAGAAACATCTGTATTTATTAGAACTTCTCAAGAGAGAGAATATAATGGTCAATCAATTGATTCTGTTCTTTTTCCAAGTCAAACTCCTAGCTTGTTAAATGGAGCCACTCCATATATTGAAGATGAATCTAGATTTACAATAGGTAATAAAGGTGCATGTCCTACTCCTGAAAAAGAACAAGACCTAACAGTAGTATCATATTATGCTTCTATGAAAAACATCTTCCCTAATCAATATGGGCAGATATATTCATATCAAACAATTGATACAGGATATCAAGCATTAATTGGAAGAACTGGTACATCAACTGTATTTGGGGGTGATACATTCATTTCTAGATTTGCATTTAAAACAAAGCTACCATTCTTTATAGATAATAGAGTGGGAGCTCCAGATGACAGTGATGTATTCTATGATGAGATTGGTAATGTTGGATACCCAGCATACTGGCATTCTGCAAGATCTATATTAGAAGATTACACACCTCCTGGAACAACTGTTCCAATGCGTAATCTTATTTCATATAAGGCTCATAATTTTGATTGCCCAAATGATCCATCATCTATACCTGTAGGAGGGGGAGCATATAGAACTTTCTATGATGGATATTTCTATTTGTTTGCATATGGTATTCCAAACTTCTATTGCGAAAGTACATATAACACAGACTTACGTCAAGCATTTAATAATAAAGAAGGAGACTTCTGGCCTCATGTAAGCTCTGGTATTCCTGATGATTGGTTACAAGAAACAAACGTACCTATTGCTCAGGACAATACATATTACTATAACGTAACTTATTCTAAGCAGAATAAAGAGAATGTATTCTCACATCTCCCACCTGATTGGCAAGATGACTTATGTTACACAGTGTTTCCATTCAGAGCTATTTATTCTGATGCAACTATAACAAGTGCTGATTCTAGAGTGAATAACTGGTTGGTTTACAGAGCATTGTCATTCCATGACTTCCCACAGAATTATGGAAACCTTACATCATTAGATGGTATTCAGAACAAAGCAATACTTGCACGTTTTGAAAACAAGTCATTATTATATAACAACCTGTTAACAATTGACACTAGTAATCCACAAGCAGCTTATATTGGTAACCCAAGACTATTTGATAGTTCGCCACCAATAGACTTTGCTGAAACAGACTTAGGATATGTAGGAGCTCAGAACAAGTTCTTATTAAAAATACCTCAAGGTCAAATAACAGTTGACGCTAAGAGAGGACAAGTGTTCTTAGTTTCAGGAACACAAGTTTTAGACCTTACAGCATTTGGTTCTGGTGTAAACAGATTTATGTCTGATCACCTACCATTCGAGATATTACAATATTTCCCTAATGTGCCAACAGACAACCATTTTAATGGTATTGGATTACATGGTGTATATGATAGTAAGTTTGAAAGAGTTATAATCACAAAGCTTGATTATATTCCTTTAAGAAACGATATACAATATGATGAGGAAACAGGAGATTTCTTTATTTATAAACGAGTGCAGGAAATACCTACACCAACTCCTCCAGAACCTGGAGTATTACCAAGACCTACAGATCCCTTACCAAGTCCTACAAACATTTCTGGTTGTAAACAATATACAACTCTACCTTTTCCATCAGCTCCTGGTGACATCATTTCAATAACATATATTGATTGTGATGGAAACCAACAAGCTTACTTTGAAGAGTGTACTAAAAGAGGTTGTTCAGCTACAATTTGTGCTATAGAGATAATAGATTCTAATAGAGAGTTAGACTCAACAGGTGTTTGTTCTGTGTTTTCTCCAACAACTACAACAACTACTACTAGAATAGTTGAACCACCAAAAGATATCATCTACCTCACTGATGAAGAATACTTCTGTAATAAGTCCTGGACTATTTCTTTTGACTTTAATACAAAGAGTTGGATATCATTCCACACATATATTCCTAACTTCTATATAGGAGAGAACAACTTCTTCTATTCAGGAATAAATGGATGCTGTACAGATGTTGATAGTTTTGATGTTGTTGCTGGAAAAATATTACCAGTTTCGTTAACAACCACTACAACCACAACAGCAAGAACTCCTTTATTTCCACCAACCACTACCACCACTACCACTATAGATGATGTATTAGAAAATGGATTCTTTATACCAACAGATTGTTCTCTAGCTGGAACAGGAGTGATTACAGTTCCTCCAGCTACAACAACAACAACATGTTATGTACCTAATAATATACAATACATAAATCTTGTAGAAGGTTATCAAATAATAGGAGATTCAGCTGTAATAAGCACAGAGTCTCAATATACTTCTTGTGAAGCAAATAATTTGATAGTAGCAGGTGGATCAAGTTTTCCAAAAAGCATTCTTCCTATTATCAGAATAGCATTCTATGAAGAAAGTTCTCAAACTTCAGGTATTCAACTTAATGATAGAATTTATCCTAGCTCTGGTGATAGTTGTTCAACTATTCCAGCTGGTTGGTATACTACTGCAGATCCAGGTAGTTATGTATATTACATATCAAATTATGGAATAGTTACTGCAATAGATTATTGCGATGGTTGCTTAACTACCACTACCACCACTACAATAAATCCTGAGTTTCAAGAATGTTGTGGTGTTGTATACCTAGATACTAATAATGTAAGCATTGATAATTACAATGTTAGAAACCCCCAACCTGAGCAAACTCAATTATATGGTGTTGTTGATGTTCCAGGATTTGTAGGTTCTGCAACAGCAGGTGTTGCTATATCATCAGATAAACTTTGGGTTATTGATACAGATATAAAAGAATGGGATATTACACTTTCTCCATTTGAAGCAACATTTAATAGAGATATTACATACGGAGAAACTCCAAGTGTTGCAGGTAACATTGCAATAAGTAATACATTGTTGTTAGGTGTAGATGCCTCCACTTCGCCACAAGAAATCGTAGAAATAGATGTTACAACTACTACAGCTGTAAAAACTTCACAATTTGCAATACAAGCAAATAGAATAGTGATAAGTAATTTACTATACACTACTGAAGGTAAGTTAGTTTTAGTTTCTCAAGACACAATTTCTACAGACTATTACATAACTCAGTTTGATTATGCAACTGGTTCTGTTGAACATGATAGCAACATTGGAACAATTAAAGCAAATATTATATATGAATGTAATTGTGTTATAACCTTAGTAAATGTAGATGCTGGTGAATTATACAAATACATAATCTACCCAACAGGTCAAGTATCATTAATTTTTGATAGCACATTACTTTCTCCAAATATACAAGTTCCAACATATACAACTGCATCTCAAGTTAGTAGTTATATAAAATGTGCTGTAGAAAACACAACAACAACTACAACTAGTTCATCAACAACAACCACTACCACTACACTATCACCAACTTGTAATGAGTATGAAGTGAGTGGACCAACAGCAATTTATTATACAGATTGTTTTGGACAGCAAGAAATATTGAGTGTAGCTTCTGGACAAACTGAAAATGTATGTGCAAGTGTAGTAATACCAGGAGCAACATTAATAGGCCCATGTCCATACTACACTACTACAACAACAACCACTACTATATAATATGGAAACAATAGTAATAAGATTAACATTCTCTAGTCCTAATGCAGGACCCTTTAATATTCTCACTACATCTAAAAAGGTGTTGAGAGAAGGTGTGTCTAGACAACAGTTGATTAATGGTATTACTACTAGTATTGATAAAGGTGAAACAAGTATTATAGTTAGGTCTACAGGAGATTGTGTTCTTGAAAAAACTGTACAGCTTGCAGATATTACTATGGATGAATATCAGAAGCTTAGTTACTCTCAGGACACTACAGGGTGCCTCTGGACGCATTTAAGAAACACACAGATATACAACTACTTCTATGGAAACATAGAGCCTTATATAATCGAATACCCATTCTCGTACAACTATCAAGATGAGATATTACAGAATGTAAAAGACTACAGTAAGGTGTATAAATATCTACCTGAAGTGACAGGATCATTTGATAGTAACAGAAAGATACAGGTAGATGATAGATGGTTTAATAAAGCTGTATTGTACAACGGTCAACAGTCTACAGGTGTATTAGAACTTGTTGCTAAGCCTCAAAATAACATGGCTGCTTACATGCAATACCCTATATTAAATACTGACAGTAAGACTATTACGTTCACCAAAAGTGATAACTTTTATCAGTATAACACATTCTGGGCATTACAAATAGATGATGAACAACCACTGTTTAATTCATCTTGTAAGTCCCTGTCTATAGATAAAGAGGTGAACCAAGTTAACATGAACTATGGAAACATAGCATTTAAGAAATCACCTTTACGAGCTAAGAATTTAAAAGTGAGACACATTCTTGACAACTCATCAACAACACATATAGTGAGTCAGTTTATTGTAACACCAGCACAAATATCATATAAGTAATGTCAAAAGGTTTAACAGCAGCTAAAGCAAAGAAGATACTCGAAGATGGAAAAGTTCGAGGTAAAGCGCTTACAGAGAAACAAAAGAAGTTCTTTGGAGCTGTTGCTGGTGGTGCTACGCCTTTAAAAAAGCTTAATGGTGGGTGGTTAGACAAGTTTCAAAATGGTGGAGATGTTAGCTTTGACAGTGTTCAAAGAGCTATCAGAAATGTAGAAAGCTTAGATGGTAAGTTGATGTGGAACCCTGAGTCTACTGCCACTGGTTTATACGGACAACTATTTAGTCAGGTGAAAGATGATTACTCAGGAACAAGAAAAGAGTTTGCACAAGACACAATAGCTCAAAAGAAATTCTTTAAGGATAGGTTCTTTGAAGGACTACCATCTACACAAACTACATCATTAGTACAAGATGCAAATGATATATACAACGAGTATGCTCCACAGATTTCTAACTTTAACTATTCAAAAGAAGATTTAGCTGTCTTATCAAACTTTCTAGGAAGACAAGGGACTAGAGAATATCTTGGATATCACGTAAGAGACAATCAACCTCTAGAAAAAGCTCTTCCTAACATATATGGATCAGATGCAAAGCAAAGAAACAAAACTCCACAACAATATCTAAAACAAGCTAGAAAATATTACAAAGAAGGTGGCTGGTTAGATAAGTTTGATAATGGAGGTGTACAACCTAACTATAATGACAGTAATGTATCTCTTCCTCCTGGATTCAAAGGATGGGGATATGACAAAGGTGGTAGAGCATATAATGGTGCATGGAATGGTCCTGTTGCTCAAGAGGGAATAGAATTAAATACAAAATATATTGATTCTACCTTTAATGCTAACATGGATAAACGTTGGGTGCAAAGACTTTATGAAAGAAACCCAGAGTTTTATTTAGAAGGACAAACAAAGCCTTCTACACATTTTATGGAATCTGGTGATGGTTATGTTTATCCTAGAGTGATGGAAGGTGCTGATGGACAATTGAAAGAAGTATCTAGAGAAGAAGGAAGATCACAGGGTATTAAGTTCCCTAATGATGAACTAGCTCAATGGTTTGCTAAGAACTACAAGAAAGGAACAAATGTATTGAAAGAATACCAAATGGGTGGAAGTCTTTCAGGAGCTACAGGAATGATGTATGCACGTACATCTGGAACATCTCCTGAAGAACCAAAGAAAGCTCAGGATGGAACAGTGATGTATGGCACTCCTGAATATGAAGCTGCATATAGAGAAGGTAGATTTGCTGATGTTCCTAATGTATTAGATGAGGTGGTTATTACATCAGGAGTAGACTATAATCAATATCCTCTTTATGATAAACTCTCTGCACAACAAAAAGAGTATTTTAATGATCCAGGACCTATTGGTAGAGGTGTAAGAAGAGCTGCTCAAACAGATAGAGGACTTGCTGAGGATACATATGACGTTGTTAATCCTATAATGTATGGTGCCTTAGGTGTTGCTGGAGGCATGATAGCTGGTCCAAGTGTAGTAACATTAGGTAGAGCTGCTGCACCGTATGCAAGTAGATATGCTCTTAGCCCAATTCAAAAAGCACTAAATTATAAACCTCTTGGAGGTCCTGTAAGTGTAGGTAATGTAGTTGATGCAGGTAGTGCAGCTTATGCTGGTTACGCTACTCCTGAAGCATATCGTCAATATCAAGAAAATCCTAATTTTGATACAGGAACAGATCTTGCTCTAACAGCAATGGATCTAGTACCATTTAGTGAAATATTTACAGGAGGTAAAAATATTAGAAAAGCATATAATTATACAAGCGATCAGATTAGTAATATTTTTAAAGCAAAACCTAGTAAAGTTGTTGATAATGCATGGGCAGTAAAACCGCTACCAGGATTGCATTTAAAATCAACAATGGACAATGGTGCTATTTCTAAAATAATAGAATCTAAGACTGGACTTATAAATACAGAACAAGCTTTAGCCATTATAAACAAAGAATCAGGAGGCGCTGAAAAAGTAGCTCTTATAAGACAACAATTGGGAGATAACATTCCTAAAAAGATAGACTATAATAACTTTAGAAAAATAACACAAGAAAGTCTTATTCCTTTAGAGGTTAAAATAAATCCAGACGGTAGGGCTCCTTATGGTTTAGGTCATATTGGCTATGGTGAATATTGGGACGATGGTAAAAAATTAGCAGATGTTGGAATACTAGAAAATAATGCTTTAACTATTAGTAATAGAAATCAATTTGGAGGTGGTTCAAGTATGCATGGTAATCCTGATGACACATTAGGTCATGTACATTTTTTAAGAGATGTAGACAATCCACAAACATTAACTGTAACACAAATACAATCTGATGCGTTTCAAGGTGGATATACAACAATGCCAAAAACTAAAGAAGCTGCTAACTTTAACATTGCACAAAATGAAAAACATCTTGAAAATCAGAAAAGAATTTGGAACAGTGCTGTTCAACAACCAGATAGTAGTTGGTTATATCCAGATGGCAGTTTAATTCCTGATGGTATACACAAACTAGGTGTACAAGGTCAAGAATCAATAAATGCAATGCAAAGAGCAGAAGCAGCAAACCTTTCTCAAAAACAATTATTAAAAAAGAATCACCAAGAAAGATATTTACAAGAGATTGTAAATTATGCAGCTCAAAGAGGAGACCTAAATAAAGTAAGAATTCCAACAATGGAAACTGCCGCTAAAATACAAAACTATACTCCTAATATGCCAGGTGTTGGTGGTGGGGCAACGTCTTCAGGATTTAACCTTAGTGATTATGGTGAAACGGAACAAAGTATTCTTAAAAAATATAAAGATCAATCTAAAAATATTAAAAAACTATATGGTCAAGATGCTATAATAGTAACTGATGGAAAAGGTAATACTTGGTATGAGTTTGATATACCAGAATCATTCAAATCAGGAAAAGGAGAAATAAAAGCATTTAAAGAAGGTGGTGAGATAGATAAAGCTCAAGATGGTGGATGGCTAGATAAGTTTCAAGAAGGTGGTGTAATAGAAGATGACAGAGGACAATGGGCACACCCTGGAAAGATAACTAAAATAAACTCCAACAATATAACAATGAAGGGTGTTAACTACCCTGTACTTGGAGTATCTGACACTGGTGATAGAAAGATGATGCAACCAGGAAAAGATTACAAGTTTAAAGGAAACAGCGTTACAGAGTATCCTATGGCTCAAGAGGGTGCTGGTGTAAATAAAGAAGGAGTAAAACAATATAAGTGGTTTAAAAATTACATGAGGTCTCCTAAATATAAAGAGAGATTAAAAAAAGAGTTTCCAGATTATAGTGATAATCAAATAGGACAAGAAGTAAAAGCTAGATTAAATAATGTAATGCAAACACGTGTAGGTTTTTTACCTAGATCTAGTGAATACTCTAAAGGTCTAGGAAGTGTACAAGGTTTTTATGATGATGATGCATTCCCAGGTGCAATTATGCTAAGACCTGAATACTCTGCAAGTACCTCTGATGAGATATTTGAACCTGGTAATTATTTAAGTGGTTATAACACTATACCATTACATGAGTGGAGTCATGCAGCTGATGATGGCGGTAATAAAATGCCACAATCTACAACTGATTTAATGCTTTCTAAAATGAAAGAAAATCCTTTAGGTATATCTAAAGATAAATATTACTATACAAGACCTACAGAGTACTTAGGAAGAATGCAACCACTCAGATATCTTATGCAACAAGAAGGATTGTATGATGCAGGTACACAAGACTTTACAAAAGAAGATTTAGAAAACGCAAAACAAAATAAAACAATAAAGAACAACCAACATTTTCAAGACTTAATGGAAAATGTTAAGTCTGATGAAGACTTTATTGAGTTAATGAATAAGGTAGCATCTGTAAATCAGAAAGATAACTCAAGAACAATGATGGCCAAAGATGGAAAATCTTTGGTAGAGTTAAATCAATTAACTAACTTTACGAACTATAACACCCCACAACCAGGAGGCTGGTTAGACAAATACCACTAATATGAAAGCTGAATTTTTAAAGATAGCAGGCGTTAAGTCTGAAGCAGAGTTTTACAAGAAGTTTCCTTCTGAGGAAACTTTCATGAAAAAGCATGGAAAAGCTGTAAGAAAACTTATGGCTAAGAATGCACAAATAGGTGCTACAATTCCAAACATACAAACCCCTACATCTAATGTTACACCTACACGTATAGATGAAGAGTTCTTGTATGATGCAATTGCTAAACCTATGGGTAGAAAAACCATGGAAGAGGTGAAACAGGATGCTATGTATGCAGCTCAAATGGAATCTCTCAAACCTAAAGAGGAAAAGAAAGGTGGTTTACTTTCACAGCTTACAGGATTAACTCAAGGTTTAAGTGGTATTTTAGGTGAGCAAGCTGATCTTATATCAGGTGGTGGTATTGGTGGTGGTCAAACTGGTGGTGGTACCGTGACTGATTTTGAAGTGGGACCATTAGAACAAATTGGTCCAGCAACTTTTAAAAAAGGTGGTAAAATATATAAAGCTCAAGGTGGTGGGACAGCCACTCCTCAGTTTAATTTTGACACTGGGCCAGCTGGACCAACTCAACAAGGTTACTATAATGCTGATGGTAGTGTAAATAAAGGAGCCACTGCTTTAGGACAGGCTTCTGATTTTCTTCAATCTGATGCTGTGCAAAAATGGGGACTTCCTGTAATAAGTGATGTAGCAGGTTTTATTGATCAGACAAAAGCTCAGAAGCAAGCTCTTGCATCAGCTAAACAAAATAGAATGTTGTCTGAGCTTACATTACAAGCTGCTAAAACAGAACCAGAAAGAATAGAACGTGAATATGTACGTCCTGAAGATATACAGAACACAGGAGAAGAGTTCTTCCCAATTTATGGTGTAGGAACAAATGTTCTTGCTAAGAATGGTGGAATGTTTAGTGATCCTGGATATGTACCTCTTGTTAATCCTAACCAACAAAAATCATTTAAACAGGGTGGTGTACTAGGAAGTAATTCTTATTTAGTACCTAGAGCTCAAGGTGGATTTGATATGAGTAATATATCCTACGGTGGTGGAGGTGCTGGAGGAATAGGAAATCAACTTGGAGACATGGCTGGCTTTAATAATGATGCTGGTTCTAATATAGGTGGTACTATAGGTGGAACTATTGGTAGTGCATTTGGTCCTATTGGTAGTGCTGTAGGTAGTTTTATTGGATCTGGTATTGGTGACTTACTAGACAGAGATGATAGACGAACTAGAATAGAAAATGAAAAAGCTGAACGAGCTCAAAAAGAACTTTCTTACACAGCTATAGCTCCAGCAATACAAGCAGGATATGCTTCACATGTTCGTGAAGGTGGTAACATCTCAGCAAACCCAACATTGTTAGATACAATGAAAATGGGTGGAGAACTTAAAACCTTATGGGGTGGTAAGGCTGATACAGTTTCTTACAATCCTTATGCAGGTGGTGAGAGTATTGAGTTCAAAGGTAACTCACATGACTACCGTGATCCTAAGACAGGAGAAACAGGAATTGGTGTAGCATATGGAGAACAGTCTGTTGCTACAAACACGCCTGTTGTAGAAGTGGAGAATGAACCAGCACAAAAACTAAGAGATGGTGGAGGAGATGAAAGCTTAGTTGTGTATGGTGATCTCAAGATTCCAGATGAGTACCTATCAGAAATCAATGATGATAGAGCAAAGAATATGAAATTCAAAAACTATGTTAGCAACATTCTAAATAAAGATGAGGCTAAGGTTAATAAGAAAATGGAGAAAGCTGCTGATATAGGACTTGAGTCTGATAACACTGTGTTTGGTCAGTTAGAAAGATCTACAGCTGATGTCATCTTAAATGGTAGTGATATGAAATTGAAAAACATTGCTGAGAAGAAAAACATCTTAGCTGATTTACAAAGTGCCCTGAATGAAACGTTTGATGAACTTGCTATCAAAGGTAATGAGTTCATTACTAAGAACAAGATTGTTGAGGATCCAGAAAGAGCTATGAATAATATGGCTAAGTCTGGTATAGAAATTAAACCTGAGAACGAAGGTAAGTTTACAGCATGGGCTAAAGAACGTGGTATGTCTGTAGCTGAAGCTGCTAATAAGGTGATGGCTAATACAGATGAGTATAGTCCAGGTGTTGTTAAGATGGCTAACTTTGCTAAGAATGCACGTAAGTTTAAGAAAGCTCAAGGCGGTATAGGACTTAAACAACTTCCAGAAGAGTTTGAAAAAGAAGCAGAAGCAATTGCTGCTGGATATGTAAAACAAGCTGATGGAACATTTGTTAAAGAAGAAGAAATATTAGGAGAAGAAACTATTGATAGATCAGCTGAAGCTATGGAAAATATTCCTGCTGGTCAAAGAAAACAAGCTGGAGGATTTTATGGTAAAGTGACTCAAGAACAATTTGCTGACTTACAAGCTTCAAATCCTTGGTATAACTGGGAAAACTTTGATCCTTCAAATGAAGCTGATGTAAGAGCTTATCAAACAGAGTTCAATAAACGAGCTAAAGAAGCTGGATCAAAAGCAAGAATAAAAGCGGATGGTAAGTTTGGAGAACAAACTGCTAGTGCTCGATATGAAGAAAAGAAAGAGCAACCAAAAGAAACTGTAAGTAGAACAGCAAAGGTACCTGAATCTACAACAGAAGCTACCACTACAGCTGTTCCACAACAAGGACTTCCTTTTATGGGATTCCCACCACCACCAGTTAGAGGTGAAGCACTTGATCCTAACCAACTACTTGGAGAATATGCTGCACTATCTTCTAATGTGTTAGAACCTGTGTATGCACAAACATATCAACCTAAACTTAGAGTACCTTATGACATTTCTCTACAGGCTTCTAAGAATGATGTAATTGCACAGAATAGAGCATTGCAAAGAAACCCAACGTTACAGGGTAACCCTGCTGCTCTTGCTCTTGCACAAGCTCCTACATATGCTGCTTTAAATAAACTTAACGAAACAGAGTTTATTGCAAACCAGAGAATGAAAGATCAGGTATATTCAGGAAACTTAGATCAATTAAACAAAGCACGTTTAGTGAACCTAGGTATATATGACAAGCAACAAGATAGACAAGCTCAGGCTGTAGCTAACACTAAAGCTACAACACTAGCTGCTCTTAATTCTATTTCTAGCAAGTATGCTCAAAAGAAATTAGAAAACAGATTAGAGCAGGTGTATGCAAACCTCTATCCTACATATAGATATAACAGAAACTTCCAAACACAGGTGCAACAACCCAGCATGTTTAATGTTAATGGTAAAATGATATCAGGTATACCAGGACTTGCAACACCAGGATTCAATCCAGCTTTACAACAAATACCAGGAGTGATAGGAGGAATACAATCTATTCTAGGAGCACAACAAGAGTTTAATCAACAGCAAGGTCCTCAAATAAGACGAGGTGCAATAAATAGAGCAATGAAAGATTTTGATCCTAATGACATATATGATTATGTAGATCCAAATCAGAATGATATGTATATGCCAATTGATGAAGGGGTTGCTAAAAAAGGTAAGACAGTGAAGAAAAAGAATTATAAAAACAGTAACATCCTAAAAGCACTAAGAGGTTTATAATCAAATTGATTATAAAACATTACCAAAACCTGTTAGAGTTGCTTGGATAATACAATTAATCACATTACATTTGTTAAATTATGGCATCGTATAAAGACATAATCCCTAAGTTTAATCCTTATATACAACAACGTCCAGTTGAGGCGATGATGAAAGTTGGTGTGTATAAGCAACAACGCTATGATGAAGGGGTACAAAAAATACAAGAGAGCATAGATAATATTGCTGGTCTTGACGTTGTTAGAGATGTTGATAAGCAATACTTGCAATCAAAACTCAATCAGTTAGGCGGTCAATTATCTATGGTAGCTGGTGGAGATTTCTCAAACTTCCAACTAGTCAACTCTGTTAATGGAATGACTAACCAAATAGCCAAAGATCCTAATGTTTTAAATGCTGTGTCTAATGCTGCTAAGTATAGAAAAGATTTAGAGACAGTTGCAAAATTACAACAAGAAGGTAAGTGGGCTGATTCTAATCAGTTGGCATTTAATAAAGATGCTAATACTTGGTTTCAAGGTGGACTAGATGCCTCATATAGTGCAAACACTTCTCCTTATGTAGATACAACAAAAGACGCTATAGAAATAGTAAAAGCTTTAGCTAAAGATTATACAACAGAAGATGTTGTATTTGACTATAATGAAGCTGGACAAATTGTTGGAGTTAGAGATGCCTTAACTCGTACAAAGATAGAAGGAATTACACCACAGAAAGTACAGACAGCATTAAAAACAGGATTGAGTCCTCAGGCTTGGAGACAATTATCTATTGATGGACAGTATAAGTATTCTAATGTTTCTTCAAATGCTTTTGTAAATGATCTAAACTCAAGCTATCAAGAAAGATTTGCAGAGATTACTTCAAGACGAGATATGCTTGAAAATATGCTTTCTAACGTAACTGTTGCAGAACAAACCAGACTAGGTAATCTTATTAAAGAACTTGATATACAAGCTACAGATTTAAAGTCTGAATATAATAGAATATCTTCAGGGTTTGCTGGTGGAGATGTTGAGGGTGCAAAAGCACAATACTACACTATGAATTGGTTAGATGCTACATCTAACGCTATGTCTAGTAAAGGGGAGTCATTAACCTATCACACCAATCCATATAAAGATCAGCAGAACTTCAATAGAAGAATGAACCAAGATGCTTACTTTTCTCAAAAAAGATTAGATGTAAGTGAGGCAAGACTTCTTTTTGATATTAACAAATATAATGCGGAGGAAGCTAAAAAAGATAAAGAAGAACAAGACAAAAAAAGAAAGCAACAAGGTCAAACCTATCTTCTAACTGATGATGAGTTTGGTACGTCTACATCTAAACTTTTAAATGAACAAAAAGAAAATATAGACTTAGCTAATAAAAATGTTGCTAGACAATACAACACTTTAAAAGGTACATTTGGATTAGATGATGATAGTATTAAGGCGGCCTTAAAAAATCCAAACGCTATACAAGATAACATTTTAAGAAATGTACTAATTAACTACAGTAAAGCTGAAGATGAAAGAAAGAAATTAGTAGAGAGACAAGGAAGATTGGAATCAATGGCAACAGAGATTGCAAATGTGTATGATGAAAAGTATATTCCCCAATCAATGATATATGGGGCAGACTCTACTGGAGCAACTTTATATCATTCATTAGGTAGTGATTTAGGTGTAGCAGATATGGCAGCTCTTCTAGATAACTTTGATAAGAATTACAAAATCACTGAACTACAACCATCTACAAGTATTGGTGCATCGGAAGCAGGAAGTCAAGGATATGTAAAAGTTTCTTTTGATAATGCTAGAGCTGAGGAAGAGCTACGAAATGCAACAGATGAAAACGGTAGAAGAGTTTTTTCAGATGATGACAGTCAACTGTATAAAGTATACTCTGGACAAATAACTCCAGAAGAATCTGGATTGTTTAGTACAATATCAATGGGTATCTTAACCACCGATGGATACAATACATTCATGGATGCTGTAGATCAATACAGAAAAAACACTAAAGATGTTAGACAAAAGAGAGATGAGTTTATTGCAGAGCAATTGAAAAAAGAACAAATGCTAACAGGGCCAACTTCTTTTGGAATAGATAAGAAAGACTTTACAACGTTGCAAAGTGATTTATCAGATCTTGCAATAATTGCTGAACAAGCTGATGGTGAAACATTAGATACAGGTGTTGAGGCAGACGAATTAAGAGAGTTAAGTCAAGCAACTATAAAGTCAGCAACTTATTATACAAATGATCAAGGTGCTCAAGGACTTGTTGTTAACAATAAAAGAATTCCATTAAGTGAAGAAGTGTATAATCAGCTTAGAGTTGCATCACAATTTGAAGACTTAGTGTCTCCTAGTATGGCTTTTTACAGAAACGAAATACTACCTCAACTTGCAACTCTTCCTAAATTGATACAAGATAATAATAAAAAAACTGTAGCTGTAGATAGAGGCTACTACACTACAGCTAGTGATAGTGAATATCATACAACTCCAGAGAATGCATCTTATAAAACATACGATTTTCCTAATGTAAACTTGTATAACATTGCAGCAAATGTTGTAACTATGGATGAGCCTGAAAAGGCAGCCACTGTTACTCTTCAGATGCTAGTAACAGATCCTCTTATGGGAGAACCAAGACGATTGTATATAGAAACTGCTATTGAAAAGATTCAAGATGCATTTAATATGGAGCTAAAACAAATCTATAGTCGATTGTATCAAAAAGAGATTTTAGATGGACTAATGCCTGCTACACCATCTCCAGAATATATGAAAGCATTAAATGATGCTGCAACAAAAGTTAAAACAGACTAACAATTCAACATGTTAAAGAATAAGTCAGTAGATAAAGCTCAAACTGGAGCCACTGTTCCTAATTTACCACAAGTGTCATCTTCTTTAAATGAGTCACTTTTGCAAAGTAAATATGGAGGGTACAAACCTTCGTATACACAAATGGATACACGTGGGATTTCTTCTCCAAATGTTTTTGTTCCACCATCAACTGGAGCTGGACAATATGCTAACCAAGCAGATCCAAACAGTTTTTTTGACTGGTTAAAAACTCCTAGAGATACAGAGTTTAGACCTAAAACTTTTTCATTAGATGAATTTGATGCTGCTCAATCAGGTAGATATGAAAACTATCTTCCAGGATATGATATTGAAGAAGCGTCAGCATTAGGTCAAAGTGGATGGGATAAAGCAGTGAATGGTGTTCTTAAAGGTACGTCATTATTAGGAACAACATTTGTAAATTCTACTGCAGGACTAATATATGGATTAGGTAAATGGGCACAAACAGGGGAGTTCTCTTCTTTCTATGATAATGAACTAACCAGAGCACTAGATGACATAAACAGATCTTTAGAAGATAAACTACCACACTACTACACTCAACAAGAAAAAGATGCTAAGTGGAATTCACCAGACTACTTCTTCACAGGTAATTTCTTATGGGATGGTGTTGTAAAGAATTTAGGATTTGCTGCAGGTGCTGCACTTTCTGGAGCTGCTTATACAAAAGCACTTGCAGCTATTCCAATTGCGTCTAGATTATTTGCAGCAGGTAAAGCTGGTGAGGCTGTTGCTGCAGCTGAATCTACTGTTGCTGCTGGTGGAAAAGCTGCTGATGTTTATGGAAAGCTACTAGAAATTAACAAAGAATTTGCATCTGGATATAATAGTTTAAACCGTGGGGGAAGAGCAGTGGTAGCTGGTCTTGCAACAAGTGGTGAAGCTTCTATTGAAGCTCTTCATAATAAGAGAGATTTTGAAGAAAGATTAACTAGAGAGTTTGTAGATACATATGGGTACGAACCTGTAGGTAAAAACTTAGAGGATATAAAAACTGCAGCAGAAGGTGCAGGTAGTACATCTTATGCATTAAATGTTGGACTACTTGGAATATCTAACTATGTTCAGTTTCCAAGAATATTAGGAAGCTCATATAAAGCAGAGAAGAACATTGCCAATAGTCTTGTTAGAGAAATAGATGATATTGTATATGAAGGAGGAAAGTATGCATTAAAAACTCCAAAGTATAAGGTTCTTTCTAAGTTAGATAAAATAAGACCTTACACTTTCTCTGTAACAGAAGCGCTTGAGGAATCAGGTCAATTTGCTGTTAGTGTAGGAACTGAAGACTACTACAACAAGATGTACAAGGGTGAGGATGCTGACTTCTTAAGCTCGCTCAAGACAGCAGTTACAGATGGACTGTTTAGTGATGAGGGTGCTAAGAATGCTCTTATTGGTGGTATCTCTGGTAGAATTATGACAGCTGGAATTATACCTGGACAGAAACAAGGTATGATTCAACAAGCTAGAGCTAAAAGAAAAGCCACTGCTGAAGCTATTGCAGCTCTTAACGAAAGAGATTTAGGCACAGCAGTTTCAAACTTTTCTAAAGAAACTTTCCAATCTGTAGCTAGGGGAACAGTATTACAACAAGAAAAGAATAGAGCAATAAAAGATGGTGATGTAGAAGCATTCAAGAATCTTGAGATGGACTACATAATTAACTACCTTACACCTAGAATTAAGTATGGTAGACAAGATTTAGTAAAAGCTGAATTAGACGAGTATAGAAAACTTGCTAGTACAGAAGAAGGTTTTGCACAATTAGTAGCTGAGGGTAAGGCTCTTGAGACAGATACAAGAGAAACATACCAAAATAGACTTAATGATTTTGCTGAAGTGGCAAATGATATAAGTACACTATGGCAATCACTTAATTTACGTTATGGTAGTGAAGTGTTGACTGATAGTAATGGAGATCCTGTTCTAACAAAAGATGGTAAGAAACTATTGAAGTATTCGCCAGATGTAATGAACAAGATGATATATGCTGCTACTAAAGTGACAGACTTTGATAAGCGTATCACTCAGATTATGTCAGAACTATCTGCAGCAGGGGTTAATGTATCAGATGTTGTACAAAGTGTAGAAGATGCATATAGAGATGGTGAGCAAGAACCTACAGCATTTAATGAAGCTGTTCAACAAGTTAAAGATAGTAAGAGAACAGATAAAGATGATATTGGAGAAAAACTAGATTCTCTTGCTAATTTAATAGTTTCTAAAAATGACATGTTTGATGTTTATGAAGACATTAAACAAAACCCATTGAAATACTTTGAACAATCACCTCTAAGAAAAGATAGAGGACCAAAGCAACCTAGTGAAGTTGTAAAGGTGAAAGATGTTGAAGTGGGTGTAGGTGGTGATTACTATGTTGGAAAGATAGATGAGCAAGACCCTATCTCTGAGTTTACAGTGGATGGTGTAAATGCAGATGGATCAATAAACATCACTACAGGCAATGGACTAGAGAAAACTATATCTGCTGAGAAGTTTAAGGAATTGAATTCAACACTAGCATCAGACTTTGAAGCAGATGATAAAGCTAACTTCTACTACTACCACAAGGACGAAATGTTTGAGTACAACTTTGGAAAGAACCTTGGAGGTAGAAAAAGAGGTAAGTTAGAATATGATAATGGTAAGCTTTATTTTACATACCTAACACCAAAAGGTAAAGAAGCTAGAAAAGAAGTTAACGGTTCTTACTTTGCTGAAACAGCAGATCGACCAATCCCAAGAATAGTAAAGATTGGTGGTACAGAAAGTTTACAGCAAAGAAGATCTAGAATGCAGTTTACATCTGCTGAGTCTATTAACAACCAAAGAGCTACACTCTTTGAGAATAGAGACTCTCGTCTTGAGGTGATCACTGAACTTGGTAACGAAGCTCAGGAAAGTCTTACTGAAATAAACAAAAAGCTAGAGAAACATCAGGCTGACTTAGCTAAGATAGAAGAGGATCTTAAGAACATTCAGAAGATGAAAGCTGATCCTAAATCTGATAGGATTAAGCTCAACTTCTCTAAAGCTACAAAGTCATTTACAAAAGCTCTAAACAGTCTTACGTCTTTACAAAAAACCATTGAGCAAGAGATGGAAGATCTCAATGTTCAAAAAGATGAGCTACAGTTTGCTATTTCTTATTTCCAAGATCTTGCAAACGAGATAACTGACATGCCTGGAGATAGCAATGAGTTCTTACAAGAACTTAAAAACCAGGTGTCACTATTAGTAGACAATGGTAAAAACTTAAATAAGGCATTAGCAGCAGCTACTAAACTTAAGAAAGACATTGAGAAAACAATTAAATCTTTTGCTAAGATGTTTAGAGGAGGCCTTAAAAGTAAGTATAAGGTTGATGAAGACTACTCACAATATCTTAATGACCTACTAGACCAACTAGTGTCTGGTGAGAATATAGAAACTGTATGGCCACTTTTAAAAGAAGAGATGGTTAACTTTGCACTCACCAATGATTTATCACAAGAAGCAACATTAAGTGCACCTGCAATTGTTGAAGCACTTAATGGTGTAGATCAGATAAAGAAAGACATCAATGATTTAAGAAATGAGTATAAAGCTAGAAAGGCTGTTATAGATAGATTCCAAAAGATAGCAGATGAATATGCTACAAAGAAGGCTGAAGAAGAAAAGCTTTTAAGAGACATTAAAGCTACGGAACAATTAATGTCTACAGAAGACAAAGGTGTTGCACTTGATGATGCAAATCAAGTTAGTACATATGAAGCTGATTCAAAGAAGGCAGACAATATAATTCCAATAGCTACAAAGCCTGTATCATCTAGCGAGCTTAGTGAAACAGATGTAGATAAACCTCATCAAATTAGAGCCAATAGATTTGGAATTAACCTACCAAACCTTCCTAAAAAAGTTCGTGATGGTATTCGTGGAGTGTTTGTAACCTACGATACACAGAATCTTGTTGTACCTGCAGAAAATGGAAAGAGTGTAGTAGACTTAATGTTGGAAGATGTTTCAGAGGAACGTCTACCTGAATTAAGAGCGTCATCAATAATAATGTTGATGGTTGATAAGGATGGTAATCCTGTTGATGAAAATGGTAACACTATTCCAAACGGTGAAACTTTATTAGATAAGATTGTGTTTCAGGTTATGCCTAATGAAAATCTTACAAATAGAAAGAAAGGCACTGGTGAACCTGTAAGTATGTTTAGATCTAGCACTGACACTACAGTTAAAGAAGCAATAACTCAACAATATAAGAATTGGAGAGATGGTGTAATTGCAGAAGGTAAAGAGGGCAACCTTAGTCCTAGAGTTACAATAGCTGCATCATTTGGACAACCTGTAGGTGACAATAATAACTTTACTCCTTCACAAGATGCTGGTCTTATATCTTCAGTGGATCTTGAAAAGAATAACTTAATATTTATTCCTAAGTTTGGAGAACCAGTAAGAACAGGTGAGATGGAATACAACGGTGCTTCAGGAGGTGCATTCTTAATACTACCTGATGGAAGAGCTGCTGTTAGACTTAAGAATAGAAAACATACAGAGCAAGAAGCTAATGTTATTGCTGATGCTATAATACAGCTAGCTAAGAACAGAATGGAACCTAATGGAATGCAATCAGCTAGTTCATCTAGATTGCTATCATTCTTACAAAGTGTTGTGTATTGGGGAATACCAACTGACCAACAAGGTAAAGTAAAAGCTACTAGCACTAATAGTGTATTCTTTATAAAAGATCGAGAAGATGGTATACTAAAACTTATACTATCTAATGATGGAACTAATTATAAATTTACACCTAGTGAGTTGCAAGAAAATAGAGAGGCTATTGTTGCTAAGTTATCTGACATGTACAACAATGCTACATCTGCAAAACTAGGAGATGTTAACCAAGAGTTTGTACAAATCACTGCTGTTTCTGAGAATGGAGAAATAGAATCTGTTACATGGCCTAACTACCAAACATACCTACTATCAAACAAAAATAATAAAGGAACAGGTTCAAGAACTAACCCTCCTCTAGCTGTTACACTAGATCCAGACAATGGAATAGATATGAACAGAAAGGGAATATATTTCTATAGAACTGATAGTTCAGATGACTTCACTCCTGTTGCAAAAGAAGTAGTTGAAACTGCTGAAGCACAACAAGGACCTCGTAATATTCCTCTTGGAAATACAACATATGTTTTTGATGGGACAACTGAAAATGTATATCAAACAGCAGACAATACAATACCATTCACTGTAACTGATAACATTAATGATAAAAACTATCTAGAGACTATCAATATTCTAGATGGAGGTACAGTGGGGGAACTTATTGAAAAGCTACAGAAAAGTAAAGGACTAAGTGTAGAAGAAGCTACTAACGTTGTTAAAACAAGTTTATACAACAATCTACGTCCACAGATTATTGAACGTGCACGTGCTAAAGAAGAAGAAGTTGTAGGTCTTGAAGACCAAGTTATAGGACTTGATGGTGAAATAGAAACTAAAGCGGAAGATATTGCTGGTAAGCCTATTGATAATGATGTTAAACCTAAGAAGAGACCTAAATCAACAGGTAGAAATAGAGAAGCTCTTCGTGTTGCTGTAGAAAATACATCAAAGATGTTTGAACCAGAGAACTGGTCACAAGTTGAAGCTTGGTTAAAACAAAACTTTCCTAACGTTCCTGTATACAGAGTGAAGAACATTATTCAAGCTACTAATGGTAGACAAGCTTGGGGTATGTTTAAGGATGGTGCTATTTATGTATATGAGAATGCAGAGGTGGGTACAACTTACCACGAGGTGTTTGAGGCTGTATACAGTATGTTTGTAGATGCTAATGAAAAGACTAAGCTCAATGAAGAGTTTAAATCACGCACTGGAACATTTGTAGATAGACCTACAGGTAAATCAGTTAAATACTCAGAAGCTACACCATCTCAAATCAAAGAGCAGTTAGCTGAAGAGTTTAGAGACTATATACAATATAAAAAGATTCCACCTAAACCAAAAGGTAAAAACTTTATTACAAGACTCTTTGCAGACATCAAGAGTTTTATTGAGAAGTTCTTCTTAGGTAGAGATGCTAAATCAAACACAGAAGAGTTGTTTGCTAAAATAGGAGAAGGGTATTATGCAAAGAATATGCCTTATGCTAGTCAACTATCCTTAGCACAGGAAGGAATTCTAGATATAAATAATGTTGATGACACTACTGGTGCAGAGTTTAGACTAAAGGTGAATGAGAGACAACGTGATGATGTTATCAATGAGATGCTCTATATAACACTACTTGAGCTAACCAAGTCAAATGCAACATTGTTTGAAGCATCTAAACTAGACAAACAATTCTTTGATGGTCTTCAAGAAAATGTGTACGCCACTGTAGATAACTTTATTGAAGTGGCTCTTGAGGAAGATAATCAAGATTTAGCTGCAGAACTTCTAGCGCTTAAGCAAAATATAAAAGATGAATGGTCAGAGATATCTAAACTCTATAAAGAAAGAGTATTACAATATGATGTAGTGTTTGATGAAGAAGATAGTCTAATAAGTGAGGATAGAGGTAGAGGTGATACCTATCAAGAAGCTACAAAGATAGATCACTTTAGAAAAGCTAAAAAAGGAATTAAACTTTTAATGGCTACACTTCCGATGATGGACTCAACAATTTATGCTAAGACTGGTGCTGTTGAAGAAAAAGCTTCTTCTATTGGTGGTGCAATATTACTACCTCAAGGGAGAGTGTACACTACATTAATGGAAAGACTTCATGATTCTGTAAATCCAACAGACATGGTATCACGACTTAGAAAGCTAGCTGAAGATGATATTAATTATAGAAGCTTATATAAGAGAGTAACTAAGAGAAGTTACGTTGATAGATCCACTACACTAACAAATCTGACAGAACCTCATGATGCAGAATTAATAACAGGTTTATGGAGTATGGTGAAGAACCAGAGCCCAAATGCTAAAAATGTAATTATATTTGAAGATGGTACATCTACAGTGGCTAATTCTGCAATGTCTACTATGTCAGATCAAATCAGACAAAAGTACTTAAACTCTATCATATCTTTAGCCAAATCAGGAAAAGGATTATTTACATACAACAAATCTAATAATACATACACTTCTGATAAGAACAAGTTAGCAAGATATAGTGTAGTAAATACAGATACACAAGTTAAGTTTTTAGAAGCTTTAGGAATTCCTTTTACAACATCTGAGATAAAAACTATAAAGACAAACGAGAGTGTGTTTAGAAAGTTTGATGAGGCTGCTAGAGGTATGTATAATAGTTTAGCTAAACTTGGTAATCTTAAATACTTATCATCGTCTGAACTTAATATGAGTAATAGATTACTTGAAGTGGCTGAAGTGAAAGCTGCAATAAATAATCCAAATCGCAGTAGCACATTCTTTATAGCTGGAGAGCGTAGACAATCTTATATTGGAGTTAATGCTCTTTCTGAAATAGCTAACTATATATCAAAAGTTGAATATTTATCAGACTTAGCAAACTCACCATATGCCTACTTACTTACAGATTCATTTTCAAAATACTCTAACATACTAAGTAGATTGTTTGCTAGTGATGGTTCTCGTAAAAGTACAAAAAGAGACTTGTTAGGCATAGGGTATTTAGGTGAGTTAGCAGATAAATCAAAAGGTAAACAGAAAACACCAGGTCGATTTACATTTAAAGAAAGACTTGTTTCTATGTTTAACCTACAGCAAAAAGGAATTTTTCCAGTGCTAGTTCCTGGAGATGCATCTTTAGAGTACACTGCTGAGATGGGAACTCCTATATCAACTGACAATCTTGATAGTATACTGCCAATATTTAAAGGGTATTTCTTATCGGAAGTAGAACTATCTAGAGAAGATAGACCTATTGCTACAGTTGAAGGAAGAAACACCACAGATCTAAGATTTTTTAAAGACATACTTGGTAATAAGTTACACAGTGATATTGTTTCAGAAATACAGAAGGATGAAACTGTATCAGCTGATGCTATATATAACAAGTATGAAGATGAAATTAACACTGCTGTTACAGGGTTCATTTTAGATAAGGTGGGAGAGTACAGAAAGCTACTTGAGAATTATAAAGTGGTAGAGCAAAACGTAGATGATAAAACAGGTAAGCCTGTAGGAACATATAAGATGGAGGGGGTTGATGTATCTCAGAATTTATCAGAAGATGCCCTTACAGACACGCTCATAGCAAATCAAGCAAACTATATGATTGCTAATATTGAGATGCATAAGTTATTGTTTTCAGATCCATACCAATATAAAGGAGATGAGCTTAAGCGTATAAAAAGTTTCTTATCCCCACGAGAAGCTATTGTAAATCAGTCTGTTGAAGTTAACACTTTACTTAACCAGGTGTGGAATAAAGGCTTTGAGAAAGGTGATATTGGATATACCAACTTCACACAGGATCACTTTAATACAGCATCACACCAAGACATAAAAGTTATTAATAATCTTCCAGGGCATGGAGTTCATAAAGAAACTGATGGTAGTGGTATCATAGCTTTCAAAGCCCACCGTAACTTTAGAATTAGAACTGGTAATTGGAATCAAGAAGAAGAGAAACAGTATAGATATGAGGTGGCTTGGGAGAAGCGTGATAAAAACCTAGATCTATCATCAGAAGAACAAGAGCTGCTAAAAGAAGGAAATCCTCAAGTAAAGAGTGCATTCACTCCTTCTAAACCTATTGTATCAGGAGCTAAGCTTGGATACACATATAACAATGTTGTACTTGATAAGTTTGCATTATATCCTCTGTCTTATAGAGTGATGAAAGAAATCAACGCTGAGTCAAATCTTGTTAAGTTGTACAACAAGATGCAGGATGAGAATATAGATTATATTGTGTTTGAGTCTGGTAGAAAGGTGGGAGCTGAATCATCACATGCTACATATAACGAAGATGGATCATTTAATGATTCAGAGTATGCAGCTGTAGTTAAAGTTCCATTTAATATTATAAGTTTACAGCAAGATGTTCCTTCTAAAGATACACCTGAGGTAATAAAGGCTAGTCAACCAACTAAGTTAGTCACACTAGATTACATGAACAATAGTGTGCCTGAAGACTTTGAAACAACTAAAGAGTTTGATGAAAGATATGCAACATGGATGCAACTGTCCGAAGCTGAGAAACTAGAAAAATCTGATTTACATAAAGAATATGTTAACAATACACAGCTTCTTAATAAAATGTCAGAAGTAGGGCTTCAGAGTGTTTTAAAGAAACTTGGTATTGTAGAAAAAAGTGATGGCACTTATGTAGTGGAAGATTTATCAACTGCTACTAAAACACTGCGTGAGGAGTTATTTAAAAGAGAAACTAACAATAACATTAGTAAAGCTCTTGATGACTTCTTAGCAGGTAAATCTAATTTAGAGATTACACCTGCATACCAACAGATTAGAAACATTCTCTATTCTATTGCAGACAAGCAAATTAGTAAGCGTAAAATAACTGGTGGACAAAAGGTACAGATATCTTCAGCAGGTTTTGAATCTAACCGAGTTGCTGAAACAGAAATTAACGGTAAGAAGGGATATACATCTGATGTTCTTAAGTTCTATGAAGATGCAGATGGTAAGAGAGTGATGGAAGTTATGGTGGGTCGTTGGTTTGAAAGTGATATGTCTGATAAAGAACTTCTTGACTATCTAAACAACACACCAGAAGGTAAAAAGATACTATCAGGATTTGCATTTCGTATTCCTACACAGGCACAAAACTCTATTGATGTATTTAGAATAAAGCAATTCTTGCCAAAAGAGTTTGGAGATTCTGTTGTTGTACCAGCTTCAATTGTTGAGAAGGTGGGATCGGATTTTGATATTGATAAACTTTTCATGTATTTCAAGAGTGTGTACATTGATAAGAGTGGTAATCCTAAAATGATACCTTTTTATGGTTTAGATGAAAAAGTGGCTAAGAAGAAGTTTGCTGAGATGTATGATAGAGGAGAACTTCTTACAAAGAAACAGATGGACAAGATCAAAGATAAGATGGCAAACAAGCCTGTAGATCTAACACAAGAGTTAACTGATAAAATGATAGTTGCTATCTTTGGAGAGAAGTTTGACAAAGATCAAGCAGCATTAGAAGACTACCTAACTAATACCACTTCAGAAGATATAAAGTCTAAACTGGTTGATAAAGCATTTATCCAGTCTATAGAAAATGAATACATCCAATCTCTGGAGAATCTTGTAACAAATCCTCTAAACTTTAAAAGACTTACTAGACCAAACTCAGCAGCACAGTTAGAGAAGATTGCAGATGATATAGCTATTAAAGTGTATGGTGAGAGCTTTGACTATTCTAATGTGGGTAACATGCTTGACCCAGTGTTTATGTATAGACTAAGACAAGCATTCTTATCAGGTAAAAAAGGTATTGGTATAGCTGCTGTAAACCAAACGTTTAAGTCACAGTTGCAAAAGATTCCTGTATTTATAGACCCATCTAAAATAGCAAATCAAAAACCTCAAGATAGACCATATCTAGGAGATGGCGTAATTAGATTTAAAGAATATAATACAGTCACTATAGATGGTAAGAAGATGGCTAGTCTATCAGGAGTGACAAACGCAAAAGGTGATTTAATATCTAACATAAACGGACAGTTTATTGATGGATATGTAGATATATCAAATGGACCATGGATTATTCTTATGGGAGCTTCACAGAATGTTGCTCCTACATTCTTGTTCTTAAACAACATAGGTGTACCTATTGACCAAGTTGCATACTTTATGAACCAGCCAATCATTCGTGATTACCTAGAATTAATAGATGCTAATGGGTACAGTTGGTTGTTTATAGACAACTATATAGAAGAGATCAAAAATAGACCAGCATATAGAATAGCTCCTAATGTAAACACTTCCTTTAAAACTATTCCAGATAACTTACTAAATACTGTAGGAAAACGAAACCTAAACACACTTGAGAGAGCTCAGCAACATTTTATGTTAGACGAGTTTCTGAAATATGCAAAGATGGCTAGTCAGTCGTTTACACTTAATCAAGGTATAAACTGGGATACTAGTCGATTTAATGACCCATTGTTAATAACTAGAAAACAAGTAAAACTTGAAGAGGCTAGAAATACAATATTCTCCACTGTAGGTAATGTAGATGTAGCAGATGCATTAATTAATGACACCTTCTTAGGTGGAATGGTGTCTGCTTTAGAACAATCTAGAAATGCACTAGGTACTCTGATTCCTTCAGATGAAGAAGGTTCAAACATTCGAAACACAATACAAGAAGTTATAGAACCATACGCAAGAAATATCTTTAGTGAAGATGACTTTATAAAGGTGGCTAGAAAACTTGTAGCAGATGTCTTTGATTATGCTGTACAAACAAACGAAAATCTAAACACTGAGATTCAGTCTATATTATTAGATAAGAATGGAGTGGTAGCACAGGCACAGTCTTTTATAAAAGAAGTGTTATCTAACGAAGACCATCCAATGTTTGACAATCTAATAGTAAGATCACTAGAGTCTAGTCCATCAAGAGAAGCTGGAAACACTCCTAACAATCTTATGATTGGAAGTACAGACAATAAAACCTATGACCAAAACAACATCATATATTCATTCCGTGAGCTAAGAGATTATCTAGAAGGTAGAACAAGCTTATATGATGACATTGTACAATTGTCTATATTACAGTCTGGAGTGTCACCATCTCCTATTTCTTTTACAGCGCTAATTCCTTATGAAGACGTTGAAAGAATATATGGAAAAGTGTTGTCTAATTTAGGCAGTATTAGTAACTTAGCAGAGTTCAAGTCCTTAGGTGTGTTTGAACGAAACAACTGGAGAAATAGCGATATTGTTCCACAGGAAAAAGCTAGATGGATTAGAAACAAAGAGGATGAGTGGGTCTATAATCCACAAATGCGATATTTACCAGATGCGTATCAAACAGTAAAAGCTATTGCTAAACAGAACAAGGAAACCCCTTATCCAGAAGTAATATCTGTAAGCTCTACATCAAGAAATGGTAACTCAGATTATGTTTTCTTTAGTTGGGATAATATGCAAATAAGTAAGGCAAAGAGAAAAGAAATGCGTGATAAGGGTGACTTCTCTTACATAAATAGAGGACTGTTCCAGAAGATTAAAGATGCAGATGGTAATCCAGTTATTAGTAATAAAGGATATTTCTACTACAAACAAATAAATGCTTGGGGTGATGGGTTTAGAGCAAAAGAATTTTACCCACTCTCTAGACAATCTGTGATAGACAATGGAACACTTAAAGTGGAAAACGAAATGAGTGATGAATCATTGATACCTTTTTTACGTAGCACCAAAAGAGCATCTCGTTTTAAGACTACACCTTTCTTAGAATCCACCTCTACTAAACCAACACAACAAACTAGTGAGGTTGAGACTCTTTCAAATGATCAGATTTTTGAAGAAATCCCAATGGATGAGCTAATGTCTGCTTTAAGCAGTAGAAGTGAGCAAGAAAAACTTAAAAATAATGACAGAAATACTATTGAAAATGCCTACAATCAAGCTAAAGCATATAGAGCTTTAGAAGAAAATGAATCTTTAAAAGAAAAAATACAAGATTTAAGATCTCAATTAAAAGGAACTATAGAAACCAAAGTGAAAAGTGTTGTAGTAATAACTAATGAAGAAAACCTTAGTGATTACAAAGCAAGGGTTATTAACAGGGAAGATAATTCTGGCGGCACTTTATTAACTGTAGAAACAAAAAATGGTAAGCAGTATAAATTAAGAGTAGATAAAAATGGAAACACTAATTCTGGATATATTGAAGATTTTGTTTTTAAAGGTAATGCTTCTAAAGAAGCTCAGTTAAAAGATCAAATAGAGAATTTAAAAAGCCAAGTTAAAGAAGGTAATGATACAAGTGATTTTTATGTAGATTACTTTGAATATGTACCAACACAACAAAACAAACCAGAAGGACTACCAGCAATTGATAGAACCAGTAAAAAATGTTAAGACATGCCTTGTAAAATTCAAATAAAACAAAAGATCACTAGCAAGATTGAGGCAAGCACAAATGCTGCACTCGGTAAAAGTTTAGATGTAGCACAGTCTATAGCTAGAGAGGTTAATGATGCATATAAGGCTCCTGTTGTACGATTTGTTCAAAGAGGAACAGATCTTATAGATAGGATAATTAACGTTCCTCAGAACTTAATTGACAAGTATTACAATAGTGAGTTAGCTCTTGAGGAAGAAGATGCTCGTAGAGTTCAAAGGGAAGATGCTAGAAGAGCAGGTGAAGACTATACAGATAGATATCTATTTCAAATAGAACAACCTTACTTACAAGATATAAATGGTGTTTCAATTATAGATACAGAAGACATTGTATCATATGAAGGTACAAAAGGTGCTGCACAATATAGTAGAGAGGCTAATGTAATAAAGGTGAACCGAAAACTTCTGGAGCAAAAGTTTAAAGAAAAAGCATGGACCAATCCTAGAAAACTAATAGAAACATTAGATGGAGAAGTTGTCGAGAGTTATGCTGAAGCTTTACCTAAAGATGCATTTAAGACATATAATGAATGGGAAGCTTTTGTTATTAACCATGAGTATCAACATTCTATATACTCAAGAGAGGATTTTAATAGAGAGTTTCCTAACAAAACAAAGGGAGATTATGAAAGTGAAATAAATAGAAGAGCTCTAAGAACACAATCTGCTGCAAAAGCATCTTCTGAGGTAATAAGTAAAGTTAAGAAGGTTATTGAGAAAATGGGTGTTGATGTGCAGTCACTTAGTGAATATGCAAAACAAAACCCTGCTGTAGATGTTTCTTCTGCTAACGCTCTTGCTGATCTAACTGCTGGTATAATTGCTGTATCTGAAGGTAAAGAAGATGTAGCTCTTACAGAAGAGATGGTGCACATTGCTACAGCTATTATTGAGCAACGTGACCCCAAACTTATTACAGAACTTATTTCTAAGGTGGGACGTTTTAAAGTGTACAAAGACACTCTAGAGCAGTATAGAGATATCCCTGCATACCAACTAGAGAACGGTAAACCAAACATTCGTAAGATAAAGAAGGAAGCTGTAGATAAGCTGATTGCAGACATAATTGTAAATGGTGATGTAACTGGTGATCTTGCACAAGAAGAGAACAGATCACTTATTAGAAGAATGTGGGATGCTATAACTGATTGGTTTAGAGGACAATACAAGAAAGCAAATATTGATATATTTTCTACTACAGCTAAGACAGTATTGGGTGGTGAATTTGAAGGATCTGTTTTAGATTTAAACAGTGAAGAACTATATTACCAAATTAGTGACTCTCAAAAAGATCTACAGAGAAGGTTTGCTGAAACTGATCAAGTTTTAAATAAAGTGGTGAAGCCTGAAGAGTTAGATGCTAACTTAATGGACGAAGAAAAATCTACTAACTACTACACTATTCTTAAAGATGGTGAAGTGAAGAAAGTTACCAAAAGGGTAACTGATAGAGTGAAAGATTGGTATAAAAGAAGGTTTCGTAACCAGAAATTTACTGAACAAGAAAAGAAAGATAACAAAAGAAAGGCAGAGATTGGTACTGGTTATCATAACATGTTTGAAGAAATACATGCTAGATTCTTTAATACAGATGGATCACGTAGACCTATACCTGGACCACGTCCTGTAGGTCTTAATAGAGTGGATGATCAAGTTTACACCAAGCTAGAAAAGTATTACACTGATCTTGTTGCATCATTCTCAGAAAACGGTAAGAACCCATTAGTGTTCTCAGAGGTTAAAGTTTATGATCCAAGGGAAGATGAAGCTGGTACAATTGACCTTCTTATTGTAGAAGAAGATGGTACAGCAAACATTTATGACTGGAAGTTTATGAGTGTAGCTAAAGGTGAAAAAGATGTTGCTTGGTTTAAACAAGGAGCATATAATGAGCAACTTCGTAGATACAAAGAAATACTTATATCACAATACGGTGTGGAGCGTATGGGTAAGAATAGAGCTATTCCAATCTTGCTTGATTTAAAAAGAGAAAACTTTCAAGACCGTACTAGTAAACTAGAAGTAAAGGGCATCACAATTGGGTCTGTAAACCCAAAGCAGATAGAACCTCTCACACTTACACCTGTATCAGAAGCTTCAGAATCTACAGGATATAAAGCAATTGATGACCTTCTTAAAAAGTTAGCTGGTATTTATGCACAATTAGGATCACGTGTAATTAAAGATGAAGACGAAAGACAGTATAAAATAGAAAGACTTAATATTCTTTCAAAAGCAATGCGTTCTTTGCGAGCTGGTCAAAACATAGGACCACTAGTTGATGCAATAGAATCATTCAGACAAGAAGGAGAAGATATTATATCCATCTATAAAAATACATATAAAGATAAACCTGCTACAAGAGATAGTGTAAAGGATAAAGATCTTAGTGATTTTAGTGATAGAATCAATACATACATAGACTTTTCTCAAGTGTTCGGTACATCTTTTGACTCTATTAGTAGACTTTTATATACTGAAGGATCTGAAGATTTTGCTATAGATGAAGCTGAGAGAGAACGCCTACTCAATGCTAAAGAAGGTGTAAACGCTCTCAGATTTAGTACAGAAGAGATTCGTATTAATAGTGAACAGATAGCTGAATTAGGAGCAGAGTTTCAAGATAAGTTTGTTGGTGAAAGAAACTTGGTGGCAGGACTGTCAAGACCAGAAGCAATTATAAAAAGCTTTACACATAAGTGGTTTACAGGACTTTCTAGTATGGGGCTAGAGGCTACAAAAGTATTAAGTAAATTAGTCAACCGTGCTCAAGCTTTTGCAAACAGAGAAGCTTTAGGAGAGGTTAACAGACTTCTAGAAATTAGAGATAAACTTAAAGCCAGAGGGGGTAACTTAAAAGATGTAGTTTTAAAAGTTTATCAAAAAGATAAAGAAGGGTCTATAGTAAATAAACTTATACAGAGATATAGACCAGAGTTTTTCACTGAAGTAAAGGACAATGCTAAATTAGCTGAAGAAGCTAAAACAACTGCACAACGTAATGTAGCTAGACAGTGGTTAAAAGACAACATAGATATTGCTGCTTACAAAAAAGAAGCTGCTGTAAAAATGGAAAAAGAGCTTGCTAGAGTGATACAAAACACTTTATCTCGTGATGAAGATTATAGAGCAGAGCAACTCATAAAGGTTAAAAGAACCTGGGATGTATCTAGAAATGACTTTAATGGATTTGACAACTCCCTACTTAAAAAGTTTCCTCTACCTAAATGGGAGAGTGAAGAATATATTGAACTTAGAAAAGATCCTGAGTTGTTCGAGCTGTATAACTTTATACTAGAAATGAATAGCAAGGCTAGAGAAATGGGTTACCTTACAGGTCAAGCAGAGTCAACGTTCTTACCATTTGTTAGAAAAAACACTGCTGAAAGTTTAGCTTGGGACTATTCATTAAAACCTATTGTTCAGTTTAAGAACACTATTAAAGATCTTGCTGATGATGTAGGTTATGGAAAAATAAACGAGGTTACAGGAGAACTTGAGCTTGGTATACCAAAGTATTACACAACTGACTTCTCAGCTGAGAACGCAGATGGTGTTAATGACTACTCTGAAGTGAGTCTTGAGACATTTAAGAACCTCATACTCTATATCAATCACATGAATAGATACAAGTACTTCTCTGAAATAGAAGGACAAGTATTGCTTATGAGAAAGTTACAGGCTTTTAAATCAAGTTATGTAACAGGAAGATATGGAAAAATCCAAAAAGAAGATGGAAGGTTTGTAGAGAACACTAAAGCAAATAAGAACGTAGAGATACTTGATAAGTTTATAGCAACAGCTATGTACGGTCAAAAATATCCATTAGATGAAGCGGATGTTGTTCTTCCAAGTGTAGTTTCTGGAATGAAAAATGTAGTGAATGTTGTTTCAAGAAGTGTTTCAGGAAGAGATGTATTTAAAGATACAGACAAACCATCAGTGGTATCTCTTACAAAAACTATTGATGCACTAAACAGATATATTCAATTGAAGTCATTAGGATTTGAGCCTATCTCTGGTGCAAAGAATAGCTTTGGTATGGCTGTACAGTTCTCTGCACAATCAGGTAAGTATTATAAAACTAGAGAAATAGGAAAGTATATAGGAAGATTCACTGGAGGACTTTTTGGTGCAAACACATCAAGTAAAGATGAACAAGAGATGGTTGCTCAACTTATTGATAAGTTCATGCCTCTTAAAGATGATCCTACATATGAAAAACTTCAAAAAGCAGGATTAACAAAACTTACAAGAATTAACACTAGTGATGTTTTGTTTGCGTTTTTTAGATATCCAGAACAAGTTGGAGAGAAATCTTTACTTATGGCTGTACTTGACAACACTATGGTGGAAGATGGAAAGCTTGTAAACATTACAGACTATGTTAGAAATAAGTATAGAACTGAAGATCTTGCTGAGTATGTAAAACTAGAACCTAAGATTAATCAAGAGATTGAAGAGCTTAAGAAAACAAGATCTATTAATGTAACCAGAAAGCTTGAGAACGGAGAACTTGTAATACCAGGATTGGATTTAAATAATCTAGATGAGCTTCAAAGATTGACACAGGTAGTTAGAAGAATAGCAAGAACAGCAACAGGTGGTACAACAGAGTTTGATGATATTGGTGCAAACATGAGTGTTTGGTTTAGATCCTTAATGGTATTTAAAGGATGGATACCTAAACTTGCTGAAACACGATTTGGAAAATTCAATCCAATAATAGATGAGCTTGCAACGCAAGTTGATGAAAGTGGTGTGATTAGAGAAAGTTATGACGTTGGAAGAATTAGACTTTGGTTTGACTCATGGGGCGCAGCTGTAAATAGTAAGACATCTAATATAATTGATGTGCTAACTGCACAATATAACATTAGAAAAGGTAATGAGAAAGGTCTTGAGCTTATAGATAAACTGTTTGAGAAATACACAAAATCTTACTATGAACGTACAGGAAAAGAAGCTACAATAACTAGAACAGAGTTTGCTGATTTGATTAGACAAAACCTATACAATGAAGTTAAAGAGTTAAGAGCGTTGTTAATGCTAATGGGTCTAGCAGTGAGTGTTGGATTTATGGCACCAGATGATGATGAAGATAGAGCAACTAAAAACAGGTTTAGATATTTCCAAAGAACTCTTGATGGATTTATTAGTGAGCTTTCTTTCTTCTATAACCCAGCAGAAATGACAGGTATTCTTTCAGGTGGTATTCCTGCTATTTCATTGTTTGAGGACATAGAAAGATTTATTAGACACTCAAGACTAGATGTAACAGGATTTGACTATAGTAATCCAAATAAGACAACAGAACAAGTTAGAAAAAATGCACAACCAATCAAGTATTTAATGAAGATGTTCCCTGGAACTAAATCATTAGTAACCTGGCTTGCAGCATTTGATGAAGATTTTGCTAAGGAATTTGATGTAACGCTTCCAAAAACTAACAGGTAACGCTATATTATAGCCCTATATTTTTATAACAATTTTTAAAACACATATATAAAACATATCTTTGTAATTATGAGAACCGCTGAAATTTGCCCAACATGCGCTGTGTATCAAAATGCTGAATGCATTATATACAATGGCCCCTACCTTACAAATATTGTTGTGAATCCACTAGATGATTTACAAACAATTCTAGGTAATATTAATGATAATCTTGTTCCTAGAACAGGAACAACCCCTGCTCCTGTAAGTGGACCTGCAACATATGTAGGTCAGCTTTATGTTAACAGCAGTACAGGTATGGTGTATTATGCGTCTACTGCTGGTACAGCTAATGATTTTGATCAACTGTTAACAGCACCAATTGGTGGAGTTCCTGAACATTCTAATAATGCTGCAGCATTGTTTGCTGGACTAGTTGCTGGACAACTATACAGAACAGGAGACATCCTTAAGATAGTACACTAAGAATAAACCCCATTCCAGATGAGTAAGTTAATTTGTGCAGCAGATCCCTGCAAAACAAGACTAAGTAGTGCATGTGTCTTTTACGAAGGACCTAATTTAGTATGCGCTAAAGTTAATACCAATCAAACTTTAGAAGAAGCATTACAAAATATTAATGATGCATTGTGTGTTGGTAAAGGAATTGATGGAACAAGTGGAACTTCAGGCACAAGTGGTACATCTGGAACTACTGGAACGTCTGGCACCTCTGGTACTAGTGGAACCAGTGGTACTACAGGTACTAGTGGATCTTCAGGGACAAGCGGTAGTTCAGGAAGCAGTGGATCTTCAGGAACAAGTGGAACTAGTGGGACAGCAGGCAGTAGTGGAACTAGTGGTTCGTCAGGAACTACTGGGACAAGTGGTACTACTGGGACATCTGGATCTAGTGGAACTACTGGAACAAGTGGTTCTAGCGGTACAAGTGGTACTTCTGGAGAACAAGGAGATAAGTATAAAACATGTATTACAGAAACATCATTCACCTTAGGTAACGCTGTTGATGAATGTTTATTTGTAGACACTGGACTTGCATATACTCCAGGTCAATCTATTGTTATTGCATATGATGTAGACAATTATCAAGAATCTGATGTTGTTTCTTATAATCCTGCTACAGGTTCTTTATGTTTTACGCCACCTTTTAAAGTGGTGGGTTCTGGTACTTATACTTCATGGTGTATTAACCTCGATGGAGCAACAGGAGGAGATGGATCACATGGTACAAGTGGCACCAGTGGTACTAGTGGTAGTACTGGTACGAGTGGTACTACAGGTACGAGTGGTACAAGCGGAACAACAGGTACTAGTGGGACAACAGGAACCAGTGGTTCTAGTGGAACATCTGGGACTGCTGGTAGTAGTGGTACATCAGGTACATCTGCTACATCTGGAACAACAGGTACTAGCGGAAGTTCAGGTACTTCTGGAACTTCAGGAACAACAGGTACCAGTGGCAGTAGTGGAACTAGTGGAACCGCTGGAACTACAGGTACATCAGGATCTGCAGGTACAAGTGGTATAGATGGTTCTTCAGGAGCAGCTATTGCTAACTGGTATGCAAGTTTTTCTGACAACACAGATCAATTTGTAAGTGCAGCTAACACACCTACGGCTATTACATTTAATACAGTAGAGTTAGCAAATGGTATTGTATTAGACTTCAATCAGCAAGTTAGATATCCACATGCTGGTATTTATAAAGTGGGGTATTCTTTACAAGTTAGCAAGTCCTCTGGAAGTAATGCAATTGTTGATATCTGGCTAAAAAAGAATGGCACAGATTTTATAAGAAAAGATAGAGTTTTAAGTAAGGTTAATAATAGTATAATACAGTTACCTTATTCAGAATATATAGTAAGCTTAGATGCAAATGATTACTTAGAAGTTATTATAGCATCTGGAAACTCATCTGTACAGGTTACTGCTATTTCAAGCTCAGCTTCTCCTTATGTAAAACCTGCTGCACCTAGTATTGTATTTAATACTATGCAAATTGGTGTGTCTGTAGGATCAACATCAGGGACATCAGGTACTAGTGGGACTTCTGGAACTTCTGGAACGTCTGCAACTAGTGGAACTTCAGGTACATCAGCAACTGCTGGTTCAAGTGGAACTAGTGGGTCTACAGGAACGTCTGGTACAGCTGGTACTTCTGGTACTTCTGCACAAGATGGTACAAGTGGAACAAGTGGAACCAGTGGGTTATCTTGTAATAGTTATAATATTACATGTCCAGCTGCTGGTGGAGATTGTTTAGCAAGTATAAGTTATTGTGATGGGTCAAGTGGATTAGTAACTGTACCAGAAGGTACAGCTATAGATATTTGTGCAGATGCTACACCTACTGTAAGTAATGGTGGTACTGTAGGAACTAATGGTCTTTGCTCTGGAACAAGTGGAACTTCTGGTAGCTCTGGTAGCTCTGGAACCTCTGGTACAAGTGCTATAGATGGTACGTCAGGTACAAGTGGCACGTCTGGAACAAGTGGAAGTGCAGGATCTTCTGGAACATCAGGGTCTTCAGGACTAGATGGTTCTAGTGGCACCTCAGGGACAACTGGTACAAGTGGTAGCAGTGGTACATCAGGTACAACAGGTCAAGATGGAACTTCTGGGACTAGTGGAACTGCAGGTACAACAGGTACTAGCGGAACCTCAGGCACAAGTGGATTAGATGGAGACTTCTATGCTACAACTTCTACAGACTCCTTTACATTAGGCTCTGCAGGTTGTATAGACGTAGATACAGGACTTGCGTATACAACAGCTCAATCAATAATCATAGCCTTTGATGCAAATAATTACCAAGAATCTGAGGTTGTAACATATAATAGTGTAACTGGAGAACTTTGCTTCGCAGCACCTACAAGAACTGTAGGATCAGGTACATATACTTCATGGGAAGTTAATTTAGATGGAGCAACAGGGGGCGATGGGTCTTCTGGAACTTCAGGTACATCTGGTAACACAGGTGTAGATGGTACTTCAGGCACCTCTGGTACAAGTGGTACAACTGGAACATCTGGAACTACAGGTACAAGCGGTTCAAGTGGTACAGCTGGCAGTAGTGGTACATCTGCTAACGATGGTACTTCTGGTACGAGTGGAACTTCTGGAACAAGTGGTACTTCTGGCACTGCAGGAACTAGTGGTACCACTGGTACAAGTGGCTCAAGTGGTAATGATGGAACATCAGGAAGCAGTGGCTCTTCAGGGAGCTCTGGTATAAATGGTACATCTGGAACAAGTGGTACAGCTGGTAGTTCAGGAGAAGATGGAACAAGTGGAACAGCTGGTACTACAGGTACTAGTGGTACGTCTGGAACATCTGCTACTAGTGGAACAAGCGGTACATCTGCAACAAGTGGTACAGCAGGAACTAGTGGTACTTCAGGCACAACAGGTACTAGTGGTACTAGTGCTACAGCAGGAACTAGCGGATCATCAGGTAATGATGGTACGTCAGGTTCATCTGGTACATCAGGTTCTTCAGGTTCAAGTGCTACTAGTGGTACATCAGGCTCAAGTGGTTCTTCAGGTGTAACTGGTGATGCTGGTACCTCTGGTACAGCAGGTACATCTGGTACTTCTGGAACAGCAGGTAGTGCTGGAACAAGTGGTACTACAGGAACAGATGGTTCATCTGGTACAAGCGGTACAAGTGGTATAACTGTTGAAGGAACTAGTGGAACATCAGGTACATCAGGGACAACTGGAACAAGTGGTACTAGTGGAACGACTGGTACTAGCGGAACAAGTGGATCAAGTGCAACCTCTGGTACGTCTGGAACTTCAGGTGAAAGAGGAGATCTTTATGCTACTACATCAACAGATTCCTTTACTTTAGGAGTTGCTGGATGTATAGATGTAGACACAGATCTAGCCTACACTACAGCTCAGTCTATTATAATAGCATATGACAGTAGTAATTATCAAGAATGTGAAGTTGTTTCATACAACAGTAGTACAGGTGAGCTATGTTTTGGTTCTCCTACAAGAACAGTTGGTAGTGGAACTTACACATCTTGGGAGATAAATTTAGATGGTGCAACTGGTGGGGACGGTAGTAGTGGTACTTCAGGATCTAGTGGTAACACTGGAACGTCTGGTACTTCTGGTACAAGTGGGTCTAGTGCAACTAGTGGAACAAGTGGAACCAGTGGTACATCAGCCACTTCTGGTACAACAGGTACTAGTGGTACCTCAGGTACAAGTGGAAATGATGGTAACCCAGGTAGTAGTGGAACATCTGGTACAAGTGGAATTGATGGAGATGCTGGTACTTCTGGTACATCTGGAACTACAGGTACAAGTGGAACTTCTGGAATTGATGGTGATGATGGGACTAGTGGTACATCAGGAACAAGTGGAAGTTCTGGTTCAAGTGCAACATCAGGAACAAGTGGTACAAGTGGATCATCTGGAGAAGATGGTATAAACGGTACAAGTGGTTCTAGTGGTTCAAGTGGTACATCTGGAAACGATGGTGATAATGGTACTAGTGGAACAAGTGGTACCTCTGGCACTAGTGGAACTTCTGGCACAAGCGCTACATCTGGTACATCTGGTACAACAGGTACGTCTGGAACAAGTGGAGATAGTGGAAGCAGTGGAACTAGTGGTACGTCAGGTACATCAGGTAATGATGGAAACGATGGTACAAGTGGAACTTCTGGTACTAGTGGAAACAGTGGAACTTCTGGAACAAGTGGAGAAGATGGAACTAGTGGTACAACAGGAACCTCAGGCACATCAGGATCTAGTGGATCTAGTGGAGAAGATGGTACCTCAGGTACATCTGGCACTAGTGGAAATAGTGGTTCATCAGGAACTTCTGGAACTACAGGAACATCTGGTTCTTCAGGGACTAGTGGTATAAATGGTGACAATGGTACATCTGGTACTAGTGGGACATCTGGAAACAGTGGTACATCAGGTACTAGTGGTGATGATGGAACAAGTGGAACAACAGGTACGTCTGGTACATCAGGCTCTAGTGGTTCATCTGGACAAGATGGAGATAATGGAACATCTGGAACGTCAGGATCTAGTGGAAACAGTGGTACAAGTGGTACATCAGGGGATGACGGTACTAGTGGAACTACAGGTACATCTGGTACGTCTGGTAGCAGTGGATCTAGTGGAAATAGTGGAAGCTCAGGTACTTCTGGCACTAGCGGAAGCAGTGGTAGTAGTGGAAATGATGGTTCCTTTGGTGGAGCATGTTTTGATTATGATTATAAAGGTCAAGCAAGTTTAATTCATTCAACTGTAGGTAGTGGAAATTGTAAACTGTACTATCCTAGTATGCAAAATCAAAATCAAGCTACTAGATTAGATATTAGTACACTTGATGGTCAAGGAGAAGATATAGAATCATTCTTTGATGCAATAGTTGCTGTTACTTCAGCAGTGAAAGGTCATGTAAGAATATCTGACCAAACTGATTCAACTGAATTTGTATTGTTTGCAATTACTGGAGGTTCTCAACCAGGGTCTGCAGATTATATTTTTACACTTACAAACGTAGCTTCGTCTTCTAACAATCCTTTAACAACAAATGATGAAGTAGCTGTTTGTTTTGTTGTAACAGGTGACAAAGGTGATCCTGGAAGTAGTGGAACATCTGGTACTTCAGGAACCTCTGGAAGCTCAGGAAATAGTGGATCTAGTGGTACATCTGGCACAAGTGGAACAAGTGGTTCTAGTGGTAACGATGGAACATCTGGAACTAGTGGTACTAGTGGTAATTCAGGTACAAGTGGTACCTCTGGAGAAGATGGAACTTCAGGAACTACAGGAACTAGTGGAACTTCAGGGACTAGTGGTTCTAGTGGTGATGACGGTACTTCTGGAACGTCTGGAACCAGTGGAAACTCTGGTACTTCAGGAACATCAGGAGATGATGGTACAAGCGGTACATCTGGTAGCAGTGGTACAAGTGGTACTTCTGGTAATACTGGTACGTCTGGTACTACAGGAACCAGCGGTACATCAGGAAGTAGTGGTGATTCAGGATCAAGTGGAACGTCTGGAACCTCTGGAACTAGTGGATCCAGTGGTGATGATGGTACCTCAGGAACTAGTGGCACGAGTGGTGATTCAGGAACCTCTGGTACATCTGGAGATGATGGTGGAGATGGAACTAGTGGAACTAGTGGAACAAGTGGTAACGATGGTGGGGATGGTACATCTGGTACTTCTGGAACTAGTGGTACAAGCGGTACAAGTGGTACAGCAGGTACAGCAGGTACGAGTGGTACTACAGGAACTTCAGGTACAAGTGGTAATGATGGTGGTAATGGAAGTAGTGGGACATCAGGAACTAGTGGTGATAGTGGTTCATCAGGAACATCAGGTGATGATGGTACTGGAGGTACTAGCGGAACTAGTGGTACATCAGGTGCTAATGGAACAGGTGGTACTAGTGGTTCTTCAGGAACGTCTGGTACCTCTGGAACAACAGGAACTAGCGGTACTGCAGGAACAAGTGGTACTGCAGGAACATCTGGTACAACAGGTAGCTCTGGCTCTTCTGGAACAAGTGGAACATCTGGTTCAAGTGGATCTAGTGGATCTCCTGGATCTTCTGGTACAACAGGAACCAGTGGAACTACTGGCTCAAGTGGAAGCTCTGGTACAACAGGAACTAGTGGTACAAGTGGAACTAGTGGAACATCAGTTGCTGTATCAGGAACTACAAATAGAATTGTTAAGTTTACTAGTAGCTCTACTATAGGTAACTCAAACAATAGTGATAATGGTTCATTAACACAAGTTGGTCAGAATTTTGAAGTGACCAATGGTCTTAATGGAGATCGAACTTTAGATATAACACCAGCGAATGCCTCTTTTCAACTAGGAGATATAGATGGTATCGCTGATGAGTTTCTTATATCAGGAACTGGAACTTCATTAACCATGTTTGGTCTTGGTAATCAATGCCTACATATTAATAGTAATGGTAGAGTTGTTGTAAATGGAACAACTGAACCTATTGGGGCATCTGGAGTATTTCAAGTGAATGGGTCTACTTACGCAGGTGCTGGATACTTTGGTAATGGTACCAATAACTTTATTGGTTCATACACTGGTAACATGCTTGTATACGCTGAATCTGGAAAAATAATTCATCTTGGTGGTGGTATAGGAGGTAGACAAAATGATGTTCAAGTTGGTAATGGGTATTTAAGTGTAACTAATGGTGGTGTTACTGCTGGTTCATTTGCTGTTAATCAATTCACCCCTTCAACTAGTCACACTTATGGAGCAAATCCAGATGCTATTATTCAAGGACATGATGATAATAATGGTGGTGTACTTACATTATATAATGGTGACACAACTATATCAGCTGCTCAGAAAATAGGTATATTACAATGGGTTGGTAAGGATGATTCAACTGATGGATTTACATTGAGCCAAATAATCTGTTCAGCTCAACAGGCACCTGGAACAGGATCTACTGGTGGTGGTAATCTTGATTTCCTCACTGCTGGTTCAGGATATGGACAAAGTCCATTAACAAGAATGAGAATAGACTACCAAGGTAATGTTGGTATTAACAATACATCTCCTTCTGCTCGTCTTGATGTTAAAGGTGATGTAGAGATAGAAGGTAACATTGTAAATAGCAAGACTGGTATTGGTGTAAGTAACCTGTTTAGAACAGATGTGGTTACACCTAAAATCATCATGGGTGATGAGAATGGATTTTGGTCTGGTTCTAATATTGAATATAATATAGACCAAACTGATATTTATTTTAAGAAAACAATGGCTGGATGGGATGTTGATCCAACAGAACTTATTCACATCCTAGACGGTAGTATACGTTTTGAAAAGTCTGGTATTAAAGACAACGATAATGAGCCAGGTTCTGCAGGACAAGCTTTATATAGTGCTGGTACTGACAATCTTGAATGGAAATATGTTAGTTTCCCAATAGCTTCAAGTTTTTCTCACACTCAATCAACATCAAGTTCTACTATATACTGGTTACCTATTGGTTATATTTCAGAGTCCACTGTACTAAACTATTACAATTCAATGGTAGCTCCTTATAAGGGTAGAGTGAGAAAAGTTGTTATGAGATATGTAAGTGGATCAACACCAACAGCAACTTCCGTTACATTTAGAAAAAGTGTAAATGGTGTAACATCTGGAACTAGTTATCCTGCCACTGTTACAAATGGAGCTACTACTAATATGGTGGTATCACTTGACTTTGGTGTAAGTGGCTTTATATTTACTGAAGGTGATAGATTTAGTTTAGGATTTACATCAAACGGAGGTACAAGACTATTACAAGGAATGGCTGTTACAATAATTGTACAATACTCAGAAAACACTCCATAATATGGCAAACTTAAATTCAGCAATAAGATTAAAGAAACTCTATGAGCTTAAAGCTACACTTGAAAGAGCATCTAAAAATGCTTCTGGAATTGTGGAGCTCCCCACTTCCGACTATGATAAAATGGAGGAGACAAATGATATTCTTGAATTAGTTATTGATCCTGCAAAGAAAGAATTCTTATCTCCTGTCATAAATATGATAGAGAGTCTTCGTAAAGATCTTGAAGAGATACATGATTATATAGATACAGCATTTGGATTAGATCCTACAAAAGCTTCTTCTCAAGGACCTCAAGGTGCCACTGGTCCACAAGGACCACAAGGTGTGCAAGGACCCACTGGTCCAACAGGTGCTACAGGTTCTCCTGGTTGGGGACTAACAATGAAAGGTTCTGTAAGCACATCAAGTAGTTTACCTATCTCTGCTTCTGATGGAGATGCATACATTGTACAAAGTGATGACTCATTTTGGATTTATGCAGATGGTAAATGGGTTAGTGGAGGCTCTATTCAAGGTCCTAAAGGGGATACAGGTAACACTGGAGCTCAAGGACCCACTGGTGCAACTGGAGCAACAGGCCCACAAGGACCAAAAGGTAGCACAGGAGCAACTGGTGCTGCAGGAAGTAGTGGAACAAGTGGAACTTCTGGTGCTAAAGGAGCAACAGGAAATACAGGAGCCACAGGTGCTTCAGGTTCTAGTGGTACGTCAGGTACCTCTGGAGCAAAGGGTAATACAGGAAGTACAGGTGCAACAGGTCCTCAAGGACCAAGTGGATCATCTGGAACCTCAGGTGTTAATGGGGCTGTAGGACCTAAAGGAAATACTGGTGCCACTGGACCAAAAGGTGATACTGGTTCAACAGGTCCAGCTGGTGCAAATGGCACTAGTGGTACCTCTGGTGTAAATGGAGCTACAGGTTCTCAAGGACCCAAAGGCGATACTGGTGCAACTGGATCTAAGGGTAGCACTGGGGCCACAGGTGCTAGCGGTACATCTGGGACATCAGGAGTTAATGGAGCCACAGGTTCTAAAGGAAGTACAGGAGCTACAGGTGCAAGTGGAAGCTCAGGTACTAGTGGTACAAGCGGAGCTAAAGGGAACACTGGTGCTACAGGCCCACAAGGTCCAGCAGGTAGTGATGCATCTTTTAGTGGATTTGAGGGAGAGATAATTGTAGTAATAAATACAAAAGGAGCTACCGCAACTTTAATATATGACAACGGATTATTAAAATCAGTAAAAAAAGGAGAATAAATTATGGCAATATCATATACATGGAACTGTTCAGAAGTAGAAGCTTATCCAGAATTGGATGGGCATAACAATGTTATACACACTGTATACTATATGATACAAGGTGTGAAGGATGATAAACATCATGAAATAATTGGACAAGTACAACTTGATACGTCATCTTTAGACAACTTTGTAGAAATAGAAAACTTGACAAGTAATGATATAACAGACTTTGTTAGAGATACACTTGGTCTTGATATGGTGGATGGTCTAGAAGCTGAGATAGCTAAAGAGTTACATAAAGAATCTAACTCATTTGTAATACCGTAGATACTACATCAATCACTTTACTAGCTGGTATACCTCTATGACATTCAAAATGTCTAGGGGTATTTTTATGTTCAGGGCACCAGTCCCAATCTCCTTTGTCAAACTTATGGTTTGGATTATTCCAACATCCATGACATAAAGACTCATCAGTCACTCTATAGCAACTGAATTCATGATCAGCTTCTGTGAAGTTGGATATCATTACAACAGGCACACCAATAGCCCAAGCTAACCAACTTAGTCCACTACTAAGCCCTATAAAGAAAGTGCTCTGTCTAATACAATCTATAGTGTATTCAATAGACGTATCTGATATCTTCTCACAATTGTCAAAAGGATTATCTTCTATAGATGTATTAATCACTTTATATCCTTTATCATGTAAGAAGTTTATAACCTCTTGCCATCCTTCTCTAGTCCAGAACTTACAACCAGCTGTAGAGTTAGTAGCTATTGTAACGTACTCCTGACCTTCTATAACATTACCCCAATCTTTCTTTATTCTAGGAACAATTTCTTCATATGGTAGTCCTAGTATATTTGTAGCAGCTTTCTGTAGAGGAATTGTATTTGGTAAAACAGGTTCTTTGTTTTCATTGTAGAACCATCCTATTTTATACATTGCATAGACATTACCCACTTCTGTTCCAGGCTTTACAAACTCAAGCTCAGGATATACATCTTCAAACAAGAAGTTCTTAAACGTGCTTACAATCACTTTACATCCATGTCTCTTCTTGAATTCTAATACATAAGGTATCCAGGCTATTGTATCTCCTAATGACGCACTATCAAATGCTATGTACACACGTTTGTTATACAGAATTAATGTTTCATCATATACCACTTCACCATTACTTTCTCTTTTTATAATAGTTTTCCATTCAGTATAATATTCTCTATTAAGTCTCACCCAGTTATTAGTTCCTATGGTGCTATTATACACCAATTCTGCACCATCATACATGTATACATTAAATTTATCTTTAGACCTACCTGTAATTTCTAGATATGGCTGACCTACAAAATTTTGTATAATATGATAGTCTTTACTTGTTTCATTTTGTATAACATCCATGTCTAACACTTTGTTATACAATTCTTTATGACGCTCACCAAACACACTAATAGTGTTATTAGATGGTACATCGTAATGTGGTGCAGCTGTAAGAAGTTTATTCAGCTGGTTCTTCATCTTCATAGGATGTAAATCTTCTATGTATGCTGTAAACATATCTTTATACTGTGGAAGATTACGTGCTAGTATAGGTAGGCCATATGATATAGCTTCTCTTAATACTAATGGATTACACTCCCATGTGGAGTTGAACATAAATACATCTGCAGCTAACAAGAACTTATCTGTGTCACTACGCTCACCCCATACAGTTACATTAGATGGTAAGTCTTTCATTAGTGGTTCCCAGTAGTCTTTAAAATTAACTGCTTGGTTACCTACAAAATGAAACTCTACATTTGGAAACTTCTTAGCTAATGCTACACCTTCTCCCTGATTCTTACCTTTAGTCCATAGTCCTATGTTTACAACATGTTTCTTGCTTGGGTCTAGTTCTAAATCATATTTAGCATTTAATTTGCTCTGCCAATCATGCACTACAGGCTCTATAGGAAACTCTAGAACTTCTCTGAGAGACGGCATGTTTTTAAATGTCTCTAAATGATAAGGTGTACAGAAAGCATATACATCTGGGTGATATCTCTTTTCTGCATCAGCATTAAATGATATGTTGTGACAGGTTTCAATAATCTTCCAAGATCTATCGTTATCATATAATAGAGGTAGTACATCATCTGCACCATCTCCTAAACACTCAGCCATCTCATCTATATGGACAATATCTATATTATTGTCTTTGATGATGTCTATGAGCTCTGTCTTATCTTCTCCTAGTGTATAGAAGTTGGATACAAGTTTCTTAATCTGATTCTTCTGAACAACATATTCATCACTATAGTTGGTCCACTCTACAACATAAATGTTAAACCCAATAAGTGCTTTGATTCTTTTGAGAAGGAACTCAGGCATACCACCTGTAGATAGATGAGGTGCTAGAAACAACACTCGTTTAGAAAGCTTACTGTTCATCTGTTTCATTATATTTATATCTTTTTCTCCATGAAATGCCATGAGCTGTTCTTTCTTAGCTGGTACAGCCACCCATTCTGATTCATGACGCATCTCTCCTGTAAACTCTATAGCATCAATATCTATCTCTCCTTTGTAGTTCATATACATTATAGGAAGTCCTTCGTGTATATTATATTTCCACAGGAGTACATTAGCTAATGTCTCTTCATGATATGGTGCATATAGTTGTGGATTCTTTACAACAGCTGGATGAGAACACATCCACATCCATTCATCAATCCACTTTCTAGCATGTTGACCTGCAACAAAGTAACCAGTTTGTCTATACTTATCTCTTAGATTCTGATCTACACCAAAGAGTTCACATGCAGCATGTTCTAAACTTTTATACAGTTCATCTCTTGTCTCTACACCACCACGTCCATTAATAAATAGATAGTCATATATACCTTGTACAAAGTATGGGTGTGTACAATCTTGTGGATAATAACTAAATATTTCATCTATATACCTAGTTACAATGCTATCTGAGTCTATATATGCCACTGTCTTAGCATATTTATCTAGAGCATCAGCAATTACACGAGGTCTTTCTGCTAGCAGCTTAAACACTTTTGTATCACTTCTGTCTATATAGTTGTTCTTCTTAATGTATATCCCATGTAAGTCCCACTTGATTGTCTTATATGCACCAGGTACATTCCAGTCAGAGTTAATCATATAAACAATAACAGGAATATCACTTGCGTTATTTATACTCTTTACAGCTTCACAAACAACATCATAATAAGATGCATTTGCATATAAAACATAAGCTTTCTCCACTTTTCGTTTCATATACATATAGTATCCATAGTCTTTATTACCACACAATAACTCTAAACTAGGATAGCGCTCACTCATTATTTCAGGAGTTAAGTCGTCTTGTAAATGTGTTTCATGTGTATTTCCTTCCCACTCACCTTGCTCCATCTCATATGGAACAGATACAAGGCATTCTTTTCCTTGTTTTTTAATATTATCAATAAGAGAAATAGCATCTTCCTTGTTGAGGTGCTCTAGTACATCTCCTAGTATAATGAAATCATAGTCTGATATATCAAATTTTCTTATATCACCTATGTATACATTGTCATACTTATCTCTTAGATTGAACTTCTCAATGTATGGTGAAAATATCTCAACACCATCTATCTGATATCCATGTCCAGATAGTAAGTCTCCATAAATTCCTGCACCAGGACCTACATCAAGAATTCTTTTAGTAGTTGATACATTATCGATTACCCATTTTTGGACTCTAGATTTGAATCCACTCCAGCTGTGCGGCATAGTATTTGATTTTACCTACAAAGATAGAAAAATAAATGAAAAGTTTATGCTATATTATGCAAATAATTTGGAAAACACCTTTGGTGGTTTAAAAACTTTAGTTATATTTGTTCATTACATCGTGTAACTTCTACACAAGCACACCTACATCTACATATTTAAAACCTTTTCGCCCTTCCCAGAAGTGGTGTGCACATCATCTATTATATATAACGAATGAATCATGGCTAATCCCACGCAGTTTCAGCAACAAGTAAAACAAGAATTAAAAAATATGGACCAGCGATTGTATGAGTTGGAGGAAAAAATGACCTCTATCGATACAAAATTAACACAAGTAGTTGATGCCATATTAGGAAACTCCCTGACAAAAACAGGAGGGTTTGTTAATGACATTGATGAACTTAAGAAAAAAATAGAAGAGCTTGAAACAAAGCTCGAAAAGCAAGAGGAATTCAAAAAGAAATTCTCTTGGACTATTGGTCTAATCACTGCTGGGGCACTGATTATTCAATGGATTACTAACACATACCCTAAACTTAAATAATATGAACAAGATAAAGAATCTATACCATGTAGTTAAAGCATGGATTGTATCAAACGGAATAGAAGGAGCTTTAGGACTCCTACTTGGAATCATCTTATGGATAGCAGGACATAAAATATGGGCAGGTGTATCTTTTGGTGTATTTGCACATAAGAATTGGGACATTGTAAAAACCTGGTTAAACAAAAAATTGTGAGTAGAAAAGAAAAGATAGACTATTTTTTGAAGAGATGGATTAGTAGAAAGCTCACTGTATTCATAGTGGCTTCTGTTGGTTTATTCTCTAATGTTATCACTTCTTCTGATTGGGTAATAATTGCTACAGCTTACATAGCTATACAAGGTTTTACAGATGTTGTTGAAAGACTTTTTAAATTAAGATCATCATCATCATAACATGAGACGCATAGATAAGATCATATTACATTGTAGTGCTACTCCTGCTGGGAAACACTTTGATGTAAATGAGATTAGAAAATGGCATGTTGAGGGAAGAGGTTGGAAAGATATTGGTTATCACTACATAGTTTATATTG
>Ga0307378_10000795_pt1 | contig 53361 bp, 45 predicted proteins | sample UN1MG_FD_202238 | JGI IMG/M metagenome (GOLD analysis project Ga0307378, IMG submission 202238) | Soil microbial communities from Risofladan, Vaasa, Finland - UN-1 | ecosystem: Environmental > Terrestrial > Soil > Coastal area > Acid sulfate soil | place: Finland: Risofladan, Vaasa | collected... | reverse complement strand
CCTTTACGTCGGGATTCGCTGCTTCGAACTTCTTAATGTTGTCCTGAATGGTATCGAGCGCGTAGTTCCAGACGATGAATTCGAGGGTGATAGGCCCCTCAGGAGCGGCCCCCTTCTTTTTCCTTTTCTTTCGCTTCTCCTTTGCATAGAGGAGATTCATCCCGGGAGACATCAGAAGGCCGGCCCCCACTGCGGTCCCTACAGCGCCTTTGATGAAATCGCGCCTCGATACTTTCCGCTGCAGGAACTCCAAGGCTTCATATCTCTCTCTCTTCTCCTTTTCATCCATACTGTATACCTCCTTTTATTAAAAGAAATTAAAAATCAAGCTCACAACGATGTTCTTCACAATGCTGCAAGCACAGATTCAGGCCTTTATGGTTTATCGAACAACATGCCAAACAATGACGCAAAACCGAACGCATACCGGGACTCTGAAGACTGAGCCCTCATCCTCAAGGCCCTGTCATGCGTCGTAAAAGATGAGCAAATCATCGAATAGGAAGATTTACTCATCCTCCATCTCCTCGAACTCTTCAACGAGTATCGGAGGCATCCACCCTTCAGGAGCCCTCGGGTCTGTATCTTCGAAAACGGCTGAATAGAGAGGGTTCGAAAGGCTGGTATACAGCCGATCTATATACTCGATATGCTCTTCTTCCATACTGAATCTCACAGGGAGGAACGCCATCTGTTCATAATAGACATTACCCGCAGGGACGGGTATCAGCCTTCCGGGGTTGTTCGACACAAAAGTGTACACGAGCGGCCGGGCAAAGTATACCCACGGCCCCCACTGCAGGTATGAATAGGGGTTGTACAGTTTGCACAATCCGCCGTCTTCATTGAAGTTCGAAACCTCAAGTGTCAGAAGCCCCAGACCGCACTCGTGCTTTCTGTTGAACAGGCATACCCAGGGGGTATCGTACGGAAGTACCTTGGCATGTTCCGGATGTCTCGGCCCGTCGGTGATTATCATCGAATCTACGGTTCCGTCCGGCCCGCGCCACGCGAACTCTTCGACGAGCTCCCGGTTGAGCACGATTTCACCGTTTCTCAGAGCTTTTACTGAGAGCTCTTTTGTTATCCGGATCGTGGAGCTCATGACGATCCACGGCACACGGTCATAAAACCTGTAGTTTATGGAGATGTGGGACTCGGGATACAGATCCAGAGGCCCGCTCCTCGCTGTCGTAAAAAAAAGCGGTCCCCCGGTTTTAGTATAGTTTTTCGGAGGGTCCCAGTCCGACGTATGGATCCATGGTCTGGGAGGAGCGTAGAGACCGGGATTCCAGTGAAGCGCCCCGTTCGTCTCGAGGTGATGAGCAAATACACGGTCCGCCCCCATCTTCATATGTATCTCGTCGATTGACCCGCTCTTCTCGTGGAGGACTGTCTTGTAAAAAGGGTTCTCGAGGGTGAGCCCCAGTCCCCTCCCGCTCACTTTCAGACGGCCCTTGTAGTCCGGCAAACGAGCATCCGGATTTCCGTAAAACGCGAGATATACCCTCTCCGAGTCCGCCGGCACGTCCGCATAGAAGCACACGTCAAGGGCAGTCGTCGACTGGTAGCGCTCGGTCTGTGTTTTGCACCGATAGCGGCTCGTGGCGTACACCTGTGAGGGGATCTCCGTTTGCACTCCGGTCTCAGGATCCACTGCTACTACTCTCACTTCCTTTTCCGGATTTCCCACCCTGTCGCTGTAGAGCGCCAGGGTCACATGCACAGGCTCGTTGGCCCTCGATACGCCGGCAGTCTCCGAAAGGACTATCCCCGCGTAATGTTTCCAGGAAGGATCCCAATAGCCGCCGTACGAGGAGGCCGTCGTCCGCATCGAGAATGACAGGCTGTCTTTGTTCTTCTTCGATCTACCTTTCAGGCCGATCTTGAGGTCTTCGCCGCATCGCCAGTCGCTTCGGATAACCACTTCGCTCAGTCCGCCCCCCTGTATGTGCCGATCTTTGAGATGAATGCCGTTATGCGAAGTAGTATAGTCCCGAACTCTATCGCCGTTGACGCGCACCTCGCCTATCTCATATTCAAGTTTCCTATCCACGAAGAACGAGGCTTTGATATGGTAAAACGGGTATTTAGGGCTGGGAAACGCGGTGACCGCTTCGAGGTTTCGGGGTTTCCTCATCGGCGTGCTCATATGCATTCCTTCCTGTATTAAAGACCATTGTAAAACGTGCTTTTATTATGTCAAGTCCTTTTTATTTTTTATTATGGAATCAATTGTAATTATTGAAATAAAGCTAATACTTCGATGGATTTACCGTTCCTAATCTATCCCACAAAAGCGATTCAGGAGAGAGCTTCTGCTGCCTGCCGCCGACATTACCTGGGCTCCTGTGTACGGTCTCACCAGTATGGAATTGACAAATAAACCGGCAGGTGCGCGGAAAATCCGGGTTTCTGATTTTGAGCGATGGCCCGCCGGAATCGGAGATGACAGATGCGGCAATGATGGCCCGATTGATGCCCGTTTACGACAGCCCGGGAAACAGCTTTGTGAGAATCGCCATCCAGACGAGTGCGGGCAGAAGGTTGATTACCCTTATCTTCCTTATTCCCAGAAGGTTTATACCGATGCCGATTATCATTGCTCCGCCGACTCCTGTGAGCTGGGAGATCAAGAGGGGGGTGAAGAATTTCTGGCTCAGTGCAGCGAGCAGCGTGATCCCGGCCTGAAAGACAAAAAGAGGAACGGCAGAGAACCCCACCCCGAATCCGTAGGTCGAGGCCAGCGCCACGGATGTAAAGCCGTCGAGCACAGACTTTGCCAACAGTATGGTATGGTCACCCCTCAGGCCCTCATCAATGGCCCCGACTATGGTCATCGATCCAACACAAAATATTATGAACGCGGTGACCAGCCCCTCGCTGAATCCTCCTGAATCCCTCCCAAGCTTACCCTTCAGCCGGTCGGCCGCAGATTCGACCCTCTCCTGGAGCCTCACGAGCTCTCCTGTAATGCCGCCCAGAAGCAGGCTGAAGATGAATACGAGTAGTCCTTTCGTCTCGAACGCCATGCGCATACCGATGACAAGGGTCGCGAGACCGAGTGACTGGAACACCATGTTTTTTATGCGTTCCGGCAGTCTGCTCCCCAAGATAGTTCCTATCGTACTACCCACAATTACTGCACCGGCGTTTACGATCGTTCCCAGCGGCATAGCGATTCCAGAAGTAAAAAGTTTTCTAAGTATACCCTTTGGCGTAAAAAAAGGGAAGACGAAACAGAATACAGTTCCGGCTTGACAGGGAGAGAGCAGCGACCAATAATGGAAAGGGAGGACAGTGTGAACATTCCTCTTATCGCAGGAGCCGTTTTTGTTCTCGCAGGTGTTGCCTGCACCATCTTCCCAGTTATTCCGGGGCTTCTGCTCTGCTATGCCGCTATCATTCTGATCTCCGCTGCATACAGGTGGGAGCCGTTTTCGCTTTCACTGCTCATTATACTGGGCATAGTAGCATGCGCCGTCACTGCTCTCGATTTTCTCGTCCCGAAATGGAGGGAGAAGAAGTACGGCGCTTCAAAGCCGGGTGTTCTGATTTCCGTTATCGGGATGCTCATCGGTCTTTTGTTTTTGCCTCCCTGGGGCATCTTCATCGGGGCGTTTATCGGGGGGCTTACCGGTGAAATTTTAGTGAGAAAGCGGCCGAAAAGCGCCTGGGGAGCAGGCTCCGGTGTGTTGGTCGGCACGATTCTCGGGATCATGCTGAAGGTCTGCCTCACCGGTTTGATGCTCCTCTATTTTCTGAAGGTAATAAATTGGCCGCACTGAAAGAAAATCACCGCTCCGGTATTATTAATTGGGACGAAATTAAAAATCTGTTTATATTGACACATAGACAGTATGTATTATTATATGCATAAGCAAGGCATCATATTATAGGGTGATTTAGGATGGGGAGAACAACACTATTCATCGATGAGAAGCTTATAGATGAAGCCAGGAAATTAACAAAGCTTAGGACAAAGCGAGAAGTAGTAGAAGAAGGTCTAAGAGAGCTGATCAGGAAAAAAAATAGAGAGCTATTGAGAAATGAGTTGGGGACATATGAAATCGAACTCTCCCCTGAAGAACTGGAGCGGTTGCGGGAAGAATAAATTCAGGAATCAAATCTAAAATAGTTATGTAGGCCGATATTCGAGTTTTTAATTATGTCGACATTCCGGCCGTTTTTAACATCCTTTTAGTAATCCTACACATAATACGACTTAGCTATAAAAACTCAACATTGACTCTATGTAGTTAAGTATAAAATATTCCAATGATTTTCTGTGATCCCGAAAGAGGGAATACTATCTCAGTAGATGAAGCAGGCTTTCCGTTTTTAGCTCGGTATGATCTGCAATACTGTCGAAGTGCGAATCTGTATGAACAAGAACTGCGTGCGCTGTAACAGCAGAGGCGGCAATATATATATCTGTATAAGGAACCGTAATACCCTTTCTTCGCAAAGTGAAAGCGAGATTTGAAGAAAAATCCCACAGGTCTTCAGATGATTCAAAAACATACAGTGCATCCAGCCTGCTTTTTATCCTTTTGTATTCTTGCTCTGTTTTAGCTCCGCCCAGTACTTCGAGTTTTATTATACCGTTGATTGCTACATCACTCTCCGCTAAAATAGAATCTACTCTCGCCTTTACTGCCGGATGAAATTGCTTTCTTAGCGCATGTAGCCATACAGAACTATCAATAATAATCACTTTTTTTCTCCCCACTTTCGAGCTCAAAGGCCGCCTTGATGAGCGTCTTCGTATAGGAATGTTTCGGATTTTTGAAAATCTCCCGCGTCTCTCCCTGCTCGACGACGACACCCTCTCTTATCACAACGATCTCGTGGCTCAGGGCGCGCACGACACGGAGGTCGTGGGAGATGAAGAGGTAGGCGAGGTTGTGCCTCTTCTGAAGCTGAAGAAGAAGGTCGATGATCTGTGTCTGTATCGAGCGGTCGAGCGCTGATGTTGGCTCGTCGAGCACGAGAAACCTCGGCCTCAGCACCAGAGCACGCGCTATCGAGATACGCTGGCGCTCGCCTCCGCTGAACTCATGAGGGTAGCGGTGTATGTAAGAAGGTTTTAATCCCACCTCATCAAGCACCTCCTCGATGAGCCGAAGCCGCTCATCGGACGTCCTCCCGATACGGTGGGCCCGCAGCCCCTCGTCCACTATCTGCCCTACGGTGAGCCGCGGATTGAGGCTTTCGTATGGGTCCTGGAACACCACCTGCATCTCACGGCGTAGCGGCCTTACCCTCCTGCTTTTCAGGCCCTGCAGCTCGCGGCCCTCGTACAGTATCGATCCGCTGCTCGAAACAAGCCTGAGAAGCGCGAGACCGAACGTCGTCTTGCCTGACCCGCTCTCCCCTACAAGACCGACAGTCCTCCCCTCCTTTACCTCTACGGTAATACCGTCGACCGCCTTTACATACCCTTTTACCCTTCTTAATATCCCTCTGTAAACAGGGAAATAAACCTTGAGGTTTTCCGACCTCACAACTATGTTTCTTTCCCCGGTTTCGAACCCGGGTGTTCCCTTGGGCTCTGATTCGAGCAGGTACCGGGTGTATTCGTGCCCGGGATCGCTGAATATCCTCTCGACATCGCCGGTCTCCACTATCTCGCCGTTTCTCATGACCCCTACCCTGTCCGCCATCCTGCGTACGATATTGAGATCGTGGGTGATGAGGAAGAGCGACATATCGAAACGCTGCTGCAGGTCCTTTAACAGCTCGAGGATCTCGGCCTGGATCGTTACGTCGAGAGCGGTAGTGGGCTCGTCCGCAATGAGGAGCTCGGGCTCGTTTGCGAGCGCCATGGCGATCATCACCCGCTGGCGCTGCCCGCCGGAGAGCTGATGCGGGTAGGAAGAGAGCCTCTGTTCGGCATCGGGGAGCCGCACTATCTTCAGAAGCTCGATTGTCTGCGCCCGCGCTTCATCTCTTGAATGTTCGGCGTAGAGCAGCAGTGACTCGGAGATCTGTTTTTCCACTGTATGAAGGGGGTTTAGCGAGGTCATCGGCTCCTGGAATATCATGCCGATACCCTCCCCCCTTATCTTCCGTATCTCCTCTTCCGGCGCACCAACAAGCTCTTTTCCCCTGAACAGTATGCTCCCTGAAGGCCCGATCGCCTTCTTCGGCGGGAGCAGGCTCATGACGGACAGTGCAGTCACTGACTTGCCCGCTCCGCTCTCCCCCACGAGCGCGAACGCCTCCCCCTTCTCTATGTCGAACGATATCCCTCTCACCGCCGGCACTTCTCCCTCTCCCATCCTGAACGATACCTCAAGGCCTCTCACCCGCAGAAGATTCATCCCAACTGCCTCCTCGGATCGAAGGCGTCACGGATCCCCTCGCCTATGAATACGAGCAAAGAGAGCATCACGGAAATAACAACGAACGAGGTGATTCCGAGCCACGGAGCCTGGAGGTTCGCCTTGCCCTGAGCGAGAAGCCTCCCGAGAGAGGGTGAGCCCGGCGGGAGCCCCAGTCCCAGAAAGTCCAGAGATGTAAGGGCTATTATCGAGCCGTTGAGGATAAAGGGAAGAAAGGTGAACGTCGATACCATCGCGTTCGGAAGGATGTGCCTGAAAATGATCGTCCTGTTGCTCACCCCCAGCGCCCTCGCCGCCTTCACGAACTCGAAGTTTCGCACTCTGAGAAACTCCGCCCGCACCACACCGACGAGCGACAGCCACCGGAAGAGGAGCAGCACTACGAGGAGGAGCCCGAATGTGGGCTGGATGATGCTTGTGATGATGATGATGAGGTAGAGTGCGGGCAAGGACGACCACATCTCTATGAAACGCTGGAAGATGAGGTCCAAAAGCCCCCCGAAGTAACCCTGCACCGCGCCAGCCGTGACACCGATTATCGTACTGAATATGGTGAGCACGATACCGAACAGCACTGAGACCCTGAAGCCGTAGAGTATGAGGGCAGCCACATCATGCCCTCCGTCGTCTGTGCCAAGCAGGTGTGTCCGTGACGGAGGCGCCGGCGCCGGAACGTCGAGCTCGTAATCGATCGTATCATACCTGAACCGTATTACAGGCCAGAGCATCCACCCGTTTTCCTCTATGAGCCCCCTGATGTAAGGATCGTGGTACTCCGTCTCGATCTCGAAATCTCCGCCGAAGTCAGTTTCCAGGTAGGCCTTGAACACCGGAAAATGAAGCTTACCCTGGAAAGAGACAAGAATGGGTTTATCGTTTGCAACGAGCTCCGCCAGAAGGCCTATGATGAAAAGAGTCAGGAACACGTAAAGAGAGATGTAAGCCCGCCTGTTTCCGATGAAGTTCTGGATCCTTCGCCGGGACACCGGGTTCTTTATCCTTTTCAGCATCCTGCCCTCCCCCATTCAAACCTCCCTCGACTCGAAGTCAATCCGCGGATCGATAAACATATACATGAGATCTCCCAGAAGGTTGAGAACGAGCCCGAGCAGGCTGAAGAAGAACATCGTCGCGAAGACGACAGGGTAATCGCGGTTGATGGCGGATTCGAATCCAAGGAGGCCCAGGCCGTCGAGAGAGAAGATGACCTCGATGAGCAACGTCCCGGTAAACAGCGCGCTTATGAACGCTGACGGAAAGCCCGCGATCACGATGAGCATCGCATTCCTGAACACGTGGCCCACGAGCACCTTCCGCTCTGTGAGCCCCTTGGCCCTCGCAGTCACGACGTACTGCTTGTTGATCTCCTCCAGAAAAGAGTTCTTTGTAAACATCGTGAGGCCCGCGAAACCGCCTATGACGCTCGCGGTGATGGGCAGGACTATATGCCAGAGATAGTCGACGATCTTCATATACCACGTAAATGCCTGCCAGTTCTCAGAGACGAGGCCGCGGAGTGGGAATATTTTGAGGAAGCTCCCGCCTGCGAAGAGAATGATGAGTAGTATGGCGAAGAGAAAACCGGGGATGGCATAGGTAACGGTCACTATAAAGCTCGTCCACACATCGAACGGCTCTCCGTCGCGGACGGCCTTCCGAACGCCGAGCGGAATGGAGATGAGGTATACGATCATGGTGGTCCACAGACCGAGAGTGATGGAAACAGGAAGCTTTTCTATCACGAGGTCTATGACCTTTCGGTCCCTGAAGAAGCTATCTCCGAAATCGAACCTGAAATAGCTCCACATCATGATGAGAAACCGCTTGTACAACGGCTTGTCGAATCCGTACATCCGCTCTATCTCGCGTATGAACTCAGGATCGAGCCCCTGAGCGCCCCTGTATTTTGAAACGCTTTGCTCGTCTCCGGTCGGCGAGGAGGGTGCGCCGCTCTCTCCCTCTCCGCCGGTTCCGCTTATGCGCTGTGTCGCCCTTACTGCTGTTCCCCTCACCTGCGCGATGAGCCGTTCGACGGGGCCCCCGGGGGCCGACTGTATGATGAAGAAATTGATGATCATGATCCCTATGAGGGTCGGGATTATTAGAAGCACTCTTCGTATAATGTAGTTGAACATAGAAACCGCTCCTTGTTCGGGAGGATAGAAAGGCCCATCTCCCCGTCCTCCCTGACCCGCCAGGCAGTGATGGCGTCCGGGACGCGGGCTATCGGAGTTAAGAGGTCAGCTCTACCGTATTCCCTGCAGTGCGTTCTCTTTCTTGGGATCAACCCACCACGTGTCAATAAAACCGAGCGCGTATTTCGGCTTGATCCCGGGCCTTGCGAACTTGTTCCAGTACGCGATCCTGTACTTTCTCGAGTACCAGTTCGGAACTACGTAGTGCCCCCAGAGCAGAACGCGGTCGAGCGCCCTGCACGCAGCAACGAGGCTCTTCCTGTCCGGAGCGGTGATGATCTTGTCGATAAGAGCATCGACAACAGGGTCCCTGATACCTGCGAGGTTCCTCGTTCCCGGACGGTCCGCCGCCTCTGAAGACCAGAAGTCGCGCTGCTCGTTGCCGGGAGAGAGGCTCTGCCTCCACCAGACGGTGGTCATGTCGAAATCGTAGTTGTCCATTCTGTACTCATACTGCGACGTATCCACGGTTCGGATCTGCATGGTGATGCCGAGCTTCTCGAGGTACTGCTTATACGGAATCACCACCCGTTCCGTCGAAGGCTGGAATATGAGAAACTCGAACTCCAGCGGCTCCCCCCTGCTGTTTACAAGCTTGCCTCCTTCGAGGCTGTACCCCGCCTGGCGGAAAAGGCCCAGCGACTTTTTCATGCTCGGCCTGATGTCCCCCGCTTTTTCTGGACCAGGCGTCTCGTACGTCTTGGAGAAAAGCTCTGCAGGAAGCCTGTTCCTGAAAGGCTCGAGAAGCAGAAGCTCCTCCGGGCCCGGCAGACCGCTGGAAGCAAGCTCGGAGTTCTCGAAGTAGCTGTCAATACGTTCGTACTGTCCGTAGAAGATCGTCCGGTTTGTCCATTCGAAATCAAACATGTGGGCGAGAGCGAGCCGGACTCTCGGGTCGCTGAATATCGGCCTGCGAGTATTGAAGACCCACGCCTGCATCCCGGTCGGGTTCTCGTCGGGGAGCTCCTCTGTGATAATATGTCCTTTATCGAAGTTCGAGCCCTTGTAGGCCGTTGCCCATACCTTTGCCACGTTCTCAGAGCGGAAGTCGTATTCCCCCGCCTTGAACGCCTCTACGACAACGGTTTCATCCCTGTAGTACTCATACCGGATGATATCGAAGTTGTATCTGCCGACCATAACGGGCACCTTTTGTCCCCAGTAGTCGGGGTCCCTCTTGTAGGTGATCGAACGGCCCGGTTTTATATCGGCTATCCTGTAAGGGCCGCTTCCTACGGGCGGCTCGAAACTCGTGCGGTCAAACGGCTGTTTTGTGTAGTAACGCTTGGAAATGATCGGGAGCTGGCCCATGATGAGCGGAAGCTCCGGATTGTTCCCGTCTCTGAAAACAAACCGAACCTTGAGATCGGAAAGCTTCTCCGCGGATACGACATCCTGGTAGTAGTACCGATAGAACGGGGCGCCCTGTTCTTTCAGCGTGTTGAAACTGAACACAACATCGTCTGCAGTCACCGGGGTCCCGTCGTGCCACCGCGCCTGTTTTCTCAGGGTGTAGGCGATCCAGGACCTGTCTTCCGGGAGCTCGATCGTCTCTGCTAAAAGCCCGTACTCGCTGAACGGCTCGTCCGCCGACTGCTCGGTGAGGGTATCGAAAAGCAGCCCTGTCCCGGAGGCGCTCACCCCTTTGATGATGAACGGATTAAGCGAGTCGAAGGTGCCTATACCGGCAAGCTTAACAGTCCCTCCCTTGGCGGCATCGGGATTGACGTAGTCGAAATGTTTAAACCCTGGCCCGTACTTGATGTCCCCGTGAAGCGAAAGGGCGTGTGCCCGTGTTGTTTTCTGCTGCCCGAACAGAACGGATACTTGAAGGAGTATCACGAAAACAGAAAAAAGTACAATCGCTTTCTTCATCTTACCATTCCAATCCTTCCTTAAATTTCTCTCTAACAATAACATAGGTACTGTGTGTGTCAAGAGCAAAACCGCCTGTACATCCCTCCCCGATATCTCCTACGCAATTTTCGGCCCCGATATCTACCACCGGATTCGTCCTAACCCCGCTTCTTACGGAAAACTATGTAAAAGTATACAGAGGACTGATTCAGATACAAATATTATGAGGCAGCGGTAAAAAACTCGTCGCCGGCAAGGGTTCTACATCTCTTGTCGTTAAAAAACATCGATACAAAGCTTCTTCCGGACAACACCGTGAGCTTAAAAAACAGCCGGTACAGAAGCTTCGGGTGATACCTGAAAACCAGTATTCCGGCTCATTGTTTTATAACTGCTTGATTCGAACAGGTCCAGGAATTATCAGTACGCTATCTCGAGAAAAACAGACCCATGCGCTCGATGTAAGAGGTCCATCGATCCTCGCCCCAGTAGCGAAAGTGCCACGGCTCGTAGATGTACCCTGTGACTCTCACTTTGTGCTTCGGGTATGAGTGGGATATGCCGTACCTGTACGAGTTTCTTTTCAGCCATTCGAATGCAGCGGTGGACTCGAACCTCCCTGAAAGGCTGTACCCTATCTCATCCGTCGTGAGATCGCACGCTGTTCCGAGCTGGTGCTCGGAATGGCCCGGTTTCGCTACGGATCCCTGGACCGGCCCGTAACGTTCGATCGCCCGCTTGTACAGGTAGGACTGATACTGCGCATCTCTGAACGAAGAGAGCACCCTGATGCGGACACCGTCATTCTCCGCGTCCTCTATCATCCGGATGAATGCCTGCCCCGCTTCTTCGCGTATCTGGAGGACCCTGCCCTCGTATCCCTCCACCTTGTACCTCTCCGGCAGGAGGACGAGATCGTTTGGCCGGTATGAGAGGAGAACAGGGTGCTCCCTGTCGATCAACTCATAACCGATGACGAGGTTTCTGTTTTCTTCATAACGGCTCGAAGCGGGGATCCTCACCACGAACTGCTCAGGGAGGAAGAACATGTGATCACTCCTCCCCATATGGTACCAGACAACACCCTCCCTCACAGCCTTCGAGATCATATCGAGACGATCTGCGAATGCAAGAAGCACTCTCCTGTCATTCTGAGAGAGGAACGAGCTCTTCATGAATGGATAGCCTCTCGGCAGCGCGTAATAGAAGCTGCCTCCTTCACCGCCCATGAGGGTACCTGCCTGGGCCAGAAAGAGCAGAAGTAGAACCCTTTTAAGGAGGACTGAAATCTTCATGTTTGTAAGGGTACTAAGAAAGAGTCTTTCCATCAAGTAATTCGCGCCTCACAATTCTACTTGAAATTGATTTTTTAAGCTATTAATTTGGGTATATTGATAACAGGAGCAGACGGATGATAAAGAAACAGATCACATATGATTATAACAATGCTCTTGCAAAGAACACGGGTGGCAGGTCGGGTATCACACTCGAGGAGATCGAATCGTACGCAGAACGCACGAAACAAATACACGAAACCCTCATTTCGAGGAGGGGCAAGGGAGAACTTGTTTTCTATGACCTCCCCTACGGCAAGGACGATGTAAAGAAGGTCAAAAAGGTCGGCAACGAGATAAAAACCAGGATGGGGGACCGTCTCGAAAATCTCCTCATCATCGGTATCGGCGGCTCCTCTCTCGGCGGCATTGCGCTCTCCCGAGCCCTCTGCCATCCCTTCCACAACTTCCTTCCGAAACAGAAGAGGCAGGGACCCCGTATCTTTTTCGCTGAAAACATCGACCCTGATGAGATCAAGGGACTCTTCGATGTCCTCGACCCGGAAACCACCGCTGTCAATATTATCTCGAAATCCGGCACCACCGCGGAACCGATGGCCAACTTCCTCCTCTTCCAGAAGTACATGACGGAGAAGATCGGGGCCGATAACTTCAAGCTCCAGGTGGTCGCGACAACAGACCCCAAGAAAGGAACAATGAGAGAGATCGCTAATGAGCTCGGCCTTCAGACGCTCAAGGTTCCGGAGGGCGTGGGAGGAAGGTTCTCCGTTCTGTCGCACGTCGGTCTCTTCCCGGCATACATGGCGGGTATCGATATCGACTTACTGCTCGAAGGCGCTTCGCTCATGGACAAGGTTTGTTCGAGCAGTAAACTTCTCGAAAACCCCGCATATACCAATGGAGTGATCCATTACCATCTGCATACCACAAAGGGAGTGAACATGGCGGTTCTCATGCCGTACTCTTCCTCTCTCTCTGAAGTCTCCGTGTGGTACAGGCAGCTTCTGGCGGAGAGCCTCGGAAAGAAGTACTCTTTGAGCGGGGAGATCGTATATGCGGGCCAGACTCCGATCAAAGCAGTCGGTGCGGTCGACCAACACTCGCAGATCCAGCTCTATAGGGAGGGCCCTTTCGATAAGATAATCACGGTCCTGAAGGTGCAGAACTTTAAAAACTTTCTCAACATCCCCACCCTGTACGAAGAGCACGAAGGCCTGAGCTACCTCGGCGGCCACACCCTGAACGAGCTCTTCCAGGCGGAACAGATTGCGACCGTCCACGCTCTCATAAAATCGGGCAGGCCCGTGGTGGAACTCTCTCTGCCTGAGATAAACCCCCACACTGTGGGACAGCTCTTCTATCTCTACGAAGTGCAGACTGTCTTCAGCGGGTACCTGTACAATGTAAACTCACTCGACCAGCCCGGCGTCGAGGCCGGAAAGAACTACACCTACAGTATACTAGGGAGAAAGGGCTACGAGAAGGTATGGAAGGAGGAAGCCGGTTTACAGAAAAAGGACTCGAGATATATCATTCCGTAAGACCCCTTCTTTGAATAAAATATTCTTTACTGCCCGGGATTTTGTATTATACTGTAGTGAAAGGGCGATTAACTCAGCGGTAGAGTGCTACCCTCACATGGTAGAAGTCACTGGTTCAAATCCAGTATCGCCCAATGCCCCGGCTCTAAGGTCGGGGCTTCATTTTGCATAAGCCGGTCGACAGATGCCGACCTCCGAATGCCGGACGAAGATATGCTCGGAAACCTGATATGGCTTTCACTTATCAATATCAAGAGACGGAAGCTGTTCTCTGTGCTTCTGTTCACAATGGCTTTTCTCGTTGCCTGTTCGCTCTTTCTCGGCAACATCTCCCATAAGCTACTGAAACTCCCGGAAATAACGGAGTTCCGTCAGTTCTTCTATGTAATCATCTACTCAGTCCTCGTGATGAGCGTGCTCATCCTTGCCGCGGTTTCGGCGGTATCGGCCAACCTGCGGCGTGCGGAGTACTCGATACTCCGCATATTCGGCGCACAGAGAACGGATATATTCCTCCTTGCCGTGTTCGAGAGTTTTTTTCTCTGCTTCTTCGGTGCCCTTTGCGGGGTCCTGCTCATCATCCTGCTCATTGTATCAAAGGCGCTCTATATTCCCTACTTCTTCGAGGGAATGAGACAATTCTCTCTACATCGGCTCATCGGAATAGGCGGACAGGCAATATTCGCCGCAGTTATCATCGAAGTCATCGTCTCTGCAGTATTGCTGTTCATCCTCCTGAGAAAAGATATCCTTGAGCTCGAGAGGGGGGCGTTTTGAGCATCAAGGCGCAGTCTGTGACGAAGCTCTTTGGGGGCCCGGCACCCGGCGTGCCGTCTGTAGTGGCCGTGAGAGAGGTATCGCTCGATATAAATGAGGGAAGCTGTACCGTAATATTCGGTCCCACAGGGAGCGGTAAAACGACCCTCCTTAGCCTGCTTTCGGGACTCGCAAGACCGAATACCGGAGAGGTCATCTTTCACAACCTCCACCTCTCTCAGTGCAGCGACAGGACGATCTCGTCATTCAGAGACCGCCACATCGGGTACATTCCCCAGGGCCTGCTTCTTATAAAAGACCTCACTGTACTGGAAAACATCCTCTCTCCGAACGCGTTCTGTACGCGCCGTTTGAAACAGCTAAAAGCAGATGCACTTCAGCTTCTCGAGAGGTTAAATTTACAGGATAAGGCCGGTTTCAAGCCGGGTGCACTGTCCGGAGGAGAGAGCAGAAAGGTAATGATCGCGAGGGCGCTCGTTAAGAGGCCGGCGTTTATGTTTGCCGACGAGCCGGTCTCCGATCTCGACGGTGAATCCGCACGGGTTGCGCTCAAAATGTTTTCCGAGCTTCGGGGAGAGGGTTCGGCAATCGTCATTGCATCACACAAACCCCTTTCACTCGGGCGCAGGGCAGACCTCTATATAATTAACAAGGGAAAAATAGAAGACCACAGGAAAGGAGGTGGCACATGAACTGGCTTGAATTGAGGTGCCGTATCGATCAGTGTATCATAGATGATTCGGTAGAGATGGAGATCAAAAAGTGTATCACCCAGAACGACAAGGAGCATCCGGACCGATTCAATCTCTGTCCCAATCTGCGTATCAAGACCACAGACTCCTATCAGAAGGGAGATGTCTGGGACAAGTTTGGAGACATAATCGATAAGTCAAAGGGAAAGGACAAGAGACTGTTCTGAAATCCCTCTGTATCTTTAACCGGTGAAACGATTATGAGAACGATCAAGGAAAACGTAGAAAATGTGAGAGAGCGCATCGACCGTGCACTCAGCAGGTCTGGCAGAAGAGATGAGGTCACCCTCGTTGCGGTGTCGAAGACCTATCCCGTCGATAGAATAAATGAAGCGATCCGTGCCGGGGTGAGGGACATAGGAGAGAACAGGGTCGGCGAAGCAGAGGAGAAACATCCAAAGATCATCGAGGGAGCGAGACTGCACCTCGTTGGACACCTCCAGAGAAACAAGGTAAAACGGGCGGTCGGTCTCTTCAGCATGATCCAGAGCATCGACAAAGTCGAGACGGCCCTCGAAATGGAAAAAAGAGCGGTTTTTCCGGTAGACATACTCGTCGAGATCAATGCGAGCGGGGAGATCACGAAATCCGGAGTTACGCCTGAAGGGCTCTTCGATCTCGTCGAACAGCTCAAACCGCTGAACATGATACGGATAAGGGGCCTTATGACTATAGGCCCGTTCACCGAGAACGAAGCGAAAATCCGAGAATGCTTTGTGCTCACGAGAAGGAAGTTCGAGAAACTTCAGAAAAGCGAGCCGGGACTCGATATCAAATATCTTTCCATGGGAATGAGCTCGGACTACGAGATCGCTATCGAAGAAGGCTCGAACATGGTCAGAATAGGAACCGCCATTTTCGGCACTCGCTCCTCCTGACAGCAGATTATGGAGAGACAGGACATCAGGGTGAGAATCGAGGCAAGAATCCACACCGGGAGCTCGAGGCGGACCGTCGAGCTGAGGAGCGGTACGTACCATATCTACACACATGCCAAGCCGCATGGAGGAAGGGCCAACAGGGATGCAGCAGCCCTCGTTGCCGAGTATATGGGAGTGGCCAAGAGGGATGTCCTCCTCGTGAAGGGCGGGAGTTCCAGGGACAAGGTGTTCGAGATCAAAAAGTAAGCAGGAAGATCAAACGTAAAGATTGATCCTGGAGGGGAATTCTGTTATTCTTGTAGATGATTTCTGCGGAGGCGTTATGAGAGAGGTGAAGATAGCGGTAATAGGAGGCACAGGCCTCTACAAGATGGAGGGTGTCGGGCCGGTTGAAAGAATAGATATCGATACTCCATTCGGGAGTCCTTCTGACTCGATATCGGTCTGCAGTCTCGATGGAAGAGATGTTGCATTTCTCCCCCGTCACGGCGTCGGACACAGATATCTGCCGACAGAGATCCCTGTAAAGGCTAATATATGGGCTCTGAAAAGACTCGGCGTCCGGCATATCATATCGATCAGCGCAGTGGGGAGCCTCAAGGAGGAAATACACCCTAGGGACATCGTTATACCGGACCAGATAATAGACAGAACACGCGACAGGGACGGCACGTTCTTCGGTGATGGAATCGTCGGTCACGTGTCCTTTGCAGACCCGTTCTGTCCCGAGCTTCGAACGTTACTGGGTGACGCTCTATCATCGCTGGAGCACCCTTACCACAAGGGGGGGACCTACGTGTGTATGGAGGGGCCGCTCTTCTCCACCCGGGCTGAGAGCAACCTCTACAGGTCCTGGGGAGGCAGCGTAATTGGTATGACCGCCATCCCTGAAGCGAAGCTCGCGCGCGAGGCTGAGATATGCTTCGGTCTCGTGGCCCTCACTACCGACTACGACTGCTGGAACGAGGGTGAGGATGACGTGACTATCGACATCATCGTGGACAACATCATGGCGACCACCGCAGCGGCTCAGGACATTATCAAGAAAGCAGTGAGCATGATCCCCGAAAAACGGACCTGCGGGTGCGGAGAGGCTGCGCGATATGCAATAGTAACAGACAGAGAAAAAATCCCGCCTGCCGTGAAGAAAAAACTCGATATCTTCTACGGTAAATATTTTTAGTGCGGTTTTCTCGTAGTTGATTAACGGCTTTGCGGTATTTTAGATGAGTGTATGGAGAGAAAAGCGCCAAAAGCCCCGTTACATCCTATGACGATTGCATATAAGGAACGGGGATTGAAGCCCACGTTACTTACAGTTTGCTGTTGGTCATAAGAAATGGGGACCGGCACATAAAATATAGAACGAACCGAAAAAAATGAAAGCGCTCATTATTCTCCTTGCGGGATGCGTTCTGATCTTCGTGGGGACAGGTGGGTCCCGGATCCTCGCGGATGACATCGTTCGCCATGAAATTGTGAGCAATACAATTGTGAACAATACAATTGCGGGCGGATCAGGTCATGATGTTTCGAGCGCCCTCCCTATCAGCTATGACTTTACTGAGAAGGACAGGGGCTACGAGGAGTCACCTCTCAGGCGTTTCGAGATAGTGTTCTTCATCTCTATTCCGGTGAGCCTGCTCATTACTTTTCTCGGAATAGAGGGATACAGGGTTTTAAGCGGACAGATAGGGGGGTTTACTCCTGTTGAGTACCAATATATGATCTTTTCCACTCTGGGGATCTCACTAGGGGTGGCACTCAAGGACCAGCAGGCGGTTTTCCTGAAAGAGAGGTTTTAAACGGCATATGGAAAGAAAAAGGTTCTTCACGTTTCTCCTGGTGAGCGCCGGAGTAATAGGCTTCGACAGACTCTCAAAGTGGATCATAAAGACAACGATGGAGCTGGGCGAAACGTTAGATGTAATCGGAAATCTCCTCAAGATATCCTATATTCTCAACTCCGGCATTGCGTTCGGGCTGCTGGACAGAAACATCTCGCCCGCCAAGAGACCGCTCCTCATTATAATCTCCTTCATTGCGCTCGGCATAATCCTCTATATTTTCTTTTCTCTTCCTAAAAAGACCCGTCTTTCCGGTGTCTCCATGGGACTGATCTTCGGCGGAGCGATCGGGAACATCATAGACAGAATAGCGCGAGGAGAGGTGACAGACTTTATAGACGTTGATTTTCCCAACATCTCTATCCCGGCTTTGGGCGTGCAGATGAGCAGGTTTGCGACCTTTAACCTTGCAGACTCCAGCGTGCTGGTGGGGATCATCATGCTGCTCGTCATCATCATCATCAAGGGGGGAAAGGCTGAAGGATTCGCTTAGCCGGTACTCTTTCACCGTCACCGGCCAGAACGAGGGAAAAAGGCTCGATCTGTTTCTCTCGGCGCAGTTACAGAAAGCGGGCTTTTCCCGGTCCCTCATCCAGAGATACATAGGACGGAGCGGCGACCTGGTTCTCGTAAATTCGAAAAGAAAAAAGGCGCACTACATCGTCAAGAGCGGTGACAGGATAGAGGTTGAGATACCGGAACCGGAGCCGACCTCTCTTCTCCCCATCCCGCTCTTGCTGCAGGTCATCTACGAGGACGATGATATTCTCGTGATCAACAAGCCGCCCGGAATCCCCACTCACCCTTCATACGGACACGACAACGATACGGTCGTCAATGCCCTGCTCTACTACTTTAAAGAATCGGGGAGCCTCTCCACAATAGGAGGTGAGAACCGGCCGGGAATAGTTCACCGCCTCGACAAGGATACGGCCGGTGTGCTCCTTGTGGCAAAGAACAACGCCTCCCATAACCGTATTTCGAAAGATTTCGCCGAAAGAAGGGTGGAAAAGCTCTACGAGGCAATTGTCAAGGGTGTACTGATCCCGAAGAAGGGTACAATCGAATGCCCGATAAGAAGAAGCGAACGAAACCGGAAGAAGTTCGGGACTGGAGAGGGTGGAAAGCTTGCCGTTACAGCGTATGAGGCAATCGATTCAAAAAACGATACGACCTGGGTCCGTTTCCGGCCGAAAACCGGGAGAACTCACCAGATAAGAGTGCATACCGCGAGCATCGGGCATCCTATCGTCGGAGATGCGCTCTATGCCAGAAAATCGTCCCGTGTAGAGTATATGGCTCTCGTGGCGAAAGAGCTGGAGATCACCCATCCGTCATCAGGGAAGAGGATGCGTTTTACTGCCCCCTACCCGAAGCACTTTCTAGACCTCGGCGAGATCCTGGGCTACAACATGGAGAACAGCACCGGCTCTTGATATGGTGCCTCGCTCCGGGTCCCGGAGGAGTTCCGACTCTCACGAACAGAAGTAACCATGCGACCCTGCCGGGAAACAAACCGATCCGTTGATCCGGCAGCTTTCGTGAGTATCGTCATTGCTTCGGCCTGCAGAAAACACCATGCCCCGGACAGCTTTCTAAGGCTTCCTAACTCTCATCAAAGTCTGATATCACGTAACGCCCGGGCATCCGCAGGTATAAAGATTTTAGGGTTTTACAGTAATGAAACGGTTTTAGGGTTTAACGAAAATGTGTGATCTGTCTCTTCGTAATGTTACTTGCGTTGCAAAGGGCCGGGGGATATAAGAGCTTCGGCCGCAATGACAGGCTTTTGTAACTGGTCATTGTGAGAAACACCCTCGGCAGATGAAACCAGCCTCTTTCGCCCTACCCCGCTGAGGGGTACAATTTATGGTTTTACATAACCACGAATGGTAATATATTTAGGTTATTATATACAACGGTCGGGGCTTTTGAGAGAAAAACCTAATGGCGATCCGCTACCACAGCACTAACAATCATCGGGAGGATGTCTCCTTCCGCGAAGCGATCCTGAACGGGATCGCTTCGAACTACGGCCTTTACATGATAAGGAGGCAGGACATCCCAAAGATCCGTCCCTCCGAGATAAAGGAGATGAAACAAAAAAGCTACGCCGAGATCGCGCACAGGGTACTCCTTCCTTTTGTGACTCCGGACATAGGCGAGAACGATTTCATGTATATTCTTGAGAAGGCCTACAGCGAGAGAGTCATTCCCGTGGAACTTCAGCCTGTGACAGGCCGTACACGGCTCATGTGGCTGAGCAGGGGCCCGACCTACTCCTTCAAGGACTTTGCTGCGCGTTTCTTCAGCGGGATCCTGAACCACTTCCTCGAAAAGACCGGCCAGAAAAGAGTTGTCATTGTAGCCACCTCGGGAGATACAGGCGGTGCAGTTGCGCATGCGCTTCTGGGGTTCGATAACGTCTCCAACGTTGTATTTTTTCCAGAAGGATCAATTTCGGAGCAGCAGCGAAGGCAGATGACGACCCTCGGCAGGAATATACATGCCTTTTCCGTAAACGGGGACTTCGACGTATGCCAGGAGATCGCAAAAAACCTTCTCGGTGACCGGGAGTTTGCCAGGGAGTGCACAGACGATCCGGAGCGATTTACATCGGCGAACTCCATCAGTCTCGGGAGGCTCCTCCCGCAGACGGTATATCCCTTTTTTGCGTATTCCAGGCTGGACACGAACGGCAGCGGATTCTTTGCCAGTATACCGTCGGGAAACTTCGGAGACATGATGGGCACCGTACTGGCAAGAGAAATGGGTCTTCCTGTAAAAAAGATCATCTGCGGCGTTAACGAAAACAGGGTTTTCCCGGAATACCTGAAAACCGGGAAGTACGAGGTTCACGCATCCATCTGGTCTCCCTCAACCGCGATGATAGTTTCGCATCCGAGCAACTTCGCGAGGCTCATCGAGTTTTACGGCGGACACATATACGACGAGCGCGACAAGATCACGAAAAACGTCGTGAGACCTGGAGTCATAGACAGAAAGCCCGATATCGACGAGATGCGCAGGGACATATTTTCGGTGAGCGTATCAAACAACCAGCATTACGATACTATCCGCGAGGTATACGAGAGGTTCGGTGTAGTTCTCGACCCTCACGGTTCCGTCGGCTGGAGGGCCCTCGATGATTTCTTCTCCGGAAAACATGAGGATCATGCCGTAGTATATGCGACCGCAGATCCGGGGAAATTCCCGGTGGATATAGAAAAGGCGATCGGGATTACACCGCCTGTTCCCGAAGGCATAAGAGCCCAGCGGAACCTCGAAGAGAGGGTCTACTCCGTGGACTCTCCTCCTGCTGTTGACGGTATGGGGGGCAAGCGAATGAGCGAAAAGCAGTACGCGGAAGCGAAACAGCGGATCAAGGAGATCTTCAGGGAGCAAAGAAATCAGCTTTAGTGCGGTTTTTTCACAAATTGTATAGCAATGTGTTTAAATGATGACTTGGCAGAAATTTATAGTCTTATGTAAATAATAATGTTTACGGTGAGGAAAGCGCTAAAACCCCCATTTCTTAATATTTACGGTGATTTGTGAGAAATGGGAGTTAGTCAGGGAGTAAGAGGTGAAAAGAGAAAAAACAGATATTCTCGTTATAGGTTCGGGAGTAGCGGGCTGTACCGCTGCAATAGCTGCGGCCCAATGTGGTAAAAGTGTGCTCCTGCTTTCGAAGACCCCCGACCCGATGGAATCAAACACCCGGTACGCACAGGGCGGGATCGTTACCATAGGAGTAGATGACAATGAAAAACTCCTCTTCAACGATATCATGAAGGCCGGTGACGGCATCAGCAATCCCGAAGCCGTCAAGGTTATCGCCGGGGAAGCTGATTCCGCTGTAATAGATTTTCTCGTCGGAGAGATTGATGTCGAGTTTTCGAAGAGAGAGGACGGATCGTACAGCTATACGAGAGAGGCGGCACATTCGCGTCGGAGGATTCTGCACTACTATGATATGACAGGGCTCGAAATCCAGAGGAAACTCATCGAGTATGTAAAAAGAGATAAAAACATCACCCTCCTTTCCGACTATACGGCAATAGATCTCATCACAACACACCACAACTCTAAGAACCCGCTGATGAAGTACAAGAAAAACCTCTGTCTCGGCGTCTATGCCCTCGACAACCGCACAAAAGAGGTGAATACCCTGCTCGCGGACGCCACCATCATCGCGACAGGAGGCATAGGGAGGCTTTACCAGCATACGACGAACCCGGAGTGCGCCTCAGGTGACGGTATCTCCATGGCATACAGGGCGGGCGTAGAGGTCGCCAACATGGAGTATGTGCAGTTCCATCCCACCAAGCTCTATACCGAGGAAGGGACCTCTTTTCTCATCTCCGAGGCCGTACGGGGAGAGGGAGGGAAACTGATCAACAGGTTTGGTGAGGCGTTCATGGACCGGTACTCTCCTAAATGGAAGGACCTTGCTCCGAGGGACGAGGTGACCCGTGCAATATACAACGAGATGGCCATGACTGATTCGAGCCACGTATATCTCGACATCGCCAACAACAACACGAAAAAAATCAACGTCAGGGAGCGGTTTCCAAACATATATGAGGAGTGCAAGAAGCATAAGATAGACATCGAGACAGAGCCGATACCTGTCGTGCCAGGAGAGCACTATTTCTGCGGAGGGGTGCTTATCGACAATCTCGGCAGGACTACGCTTGGAGGTCTCTTCGCAGTCGGGGAAGCCTCCTGCTCAGGGGTACACGGAGCAAACCGTCTGGCCTCAGTCTCGCTTCTCGAAGGGGTCGTATTCGGAAGAAGGGCCGGAAAAACGACCGGTAAGTCCAGGACTAATCGGCTCTATTTTAAAGACATCGCAGACTGGGAATACCCCAAGAATGTTCAAAACAGGAACAACGATCCCTTCCTTACACTCCAGGACTGGAACAACCTCAAGACTACGATGTGGAACTATGTGGGCATCATTCGCACCGAGACGAGGCTCACAAGGGCCGTCTCTGACCTCAGAAACCTCTACTCCAGGATTTCGGACTACTACCGCGACACGGATCTCACCCGCGCAAAGGTCGAGCTCAGAAACGGCATTATCATCGCACTGTGCATTGCGCAGTTTGCGAAACGAAACAAGAAGACCATAGGAAGCCACTATATCAAGGAGTAATGCCGACGGAAACAGGAAATTGCCCTGATGCTCAAACGGATCATGCAAGGACTCGAGTTTAGCGAAAAAAATCTTGCCCTAGACCTTATTGCGGAAACCAGACCAGGTGGCTATTACATGGACAGCATGCATACCATCGAGCATATGCGTGAAGTAGCCCTTTCGCCTACTGTTGCAACCCGTGAAACACTTAGAAGCATGGGAAATGTTAGAAGAGCCGATGCGGGAACCCTTGCAATGAAAGAAGCGAGAAAAATTCTCAGAAGGGAGAATCCCGCTGTATTTTCAAAAGAGGTTGATGAGAAGATATGTTTACGTTTCAAAGGTCTGGTAGCTGGTAATGCTTGGCTGGAGGAATAAAATATAAACCGCAATATCCGTAAAGAGATGTTCTAGGAAACTTTTGTGGTTAAAATACTCTACTAATAGTGTCAACCAAATTCTTCCAATTACTTTCAATCCAGCGCATTGTTCTCACATTATGCTGGAGATAGATAAGATATTCATAGGGATTCGGTTTCTTGATATAATAGTCGTCCACATCCCAGTTCAATATATAGATGTTGCTTGCCTTTACCATCAGGGGAAGATACTGAACTTCCAGTCTGTTCAGAGGATCTACCCCCTCGAGTTTTTCCGCTTCCTGCTGATAAGCTTTTAGGAAGAGCGACACCCGATCCAGGAGTAGATCACCATCTTCTTTACCCTCCCAAGTAGTACAAGCGTAGGTAATCGCAAGAGCCACATCAAAACAACGCACATCAATTTTTGACCAGTCAAAATCAAAAAGACCCACTATACACCCTCTTCTGAATTTCAGATTTCCGGGATGGAAATCTGCATGAATTGCGAGCTGTGGCATTCTGTTATAATCGTTCCTTTTGATATGACGAACCATATTATCAATCACACTAAGAATATGGTCAAGGTGTTTCAGAAAATAATCATCGAACTTCGTAGTACCAGTCCGTTTTGCATACTTCATAAGATTGCCGGCTATTGTGGGCAAAAGATCAATAATTTTTGCTTCATATCTCTTCCCCTCATACTGTAAATCGTAAACTGCACTGTGATACTGTGCAAGAACCCACGCTGCGTTCTCAAGCTCTTTGTCGGTACATACAGGATTATCCCACGTGTACTTATCTTCGCCGTTTAAGAACTCAAATATAGCGTAATAAACTTCATTTTTTTGATCTCCCCTTTCCTCTATCTCCTTCACGTAGGTACTTCTGTCCTTTTTAATAATAAGTCCTGCTGAGAGAGAGAACTGCTTTTTCATGAGATGCTTCACAATGGAATGTTCAAATCGTACCTCCTCTTCTCTAATTCCCCTCTTATACCTTCTGAGAAAGTATTTCTGCTTCTTATCATCCTTGATCGTCTCAATTTCATAGCTTACATTTATATATCCTCTATCGAGCTTTTTAATATCACTCAACCCACCGATATCATAATGTGATGCCATAATACTTCTCAGATGTTCAGCCACCCACTGTTTATCGATTGCCTCCTGAAGAATCTGGGCACTCGATACGAGATTTTCTACGAGTATTCTGAGCTCACTTAAGTCCATGGATTTCAACATCATTACCTCTAATGTGGACAAGCCACATTCTCGATTATAAAATTATCGAACTCGCCATTTCTGCATTAAAACGACACCCGAGGCTAATGAAATCAGCAAACCAATACCACAGAAGAATATGCCCTTTAGCTAATCTATTGTCAATTCATCCACTTCCAGATACCATTTGACCTTTGTACCGATCTTGCTCCTTAGCTTCCACTTTAAGGATTTTGGTGTTTTTTCAATTGCCTTCATTATTTTATCGATTCTTTCCCTTACAATTCCTTTATCTTCCGATTTGAGCTGGTGATACCTATCAATATAGCTCGTCAGTGTTATTAAATTATCGGTAACAGTTTTCCAGAAACCCCAATCCGTGGTAAGGATATCAAGGATTATATTCATATTCATATAATTCTCATCTTTATCAGCAAAATCATACTCTCTCAGCAGCATGATAGTATCGATCAGATCTTTTTCATTAATCTTTGCAATCTGCATTTTCTCTAAAAACAACTCTGCAAGTGGGATGGTTACCTTATCCTTTTCCAGCCTCCCTTTCAAATCGATTGTATGAGAAAAGCGAAGCTCATCAAAGAATACATCTATATGCCTTTTATTATCAAAATCGTGAAATAAAAGTCTTGATTCTCCAAAAAGCTGAGATACCTGCAGATCCTTTTCATATCCGCAGGATTTTAAAAAATCTATAATTCTGTTTGAAAATTTACGGTATGACGCGAAATCAATATCCGTAAATTCTCTTCCCAGGCTCGCCTGAAGGTAGTTGAATTTATTACATTTGGTATAAAAAGCGAGCGCACCTATCAACCTCATTATGATGTCTTTATTTTCATCCCGTGCTAATAATAAGAGTAATCTCTCTTTTTCCTCATTAAAATCCGTCTTGGGTTTCCCATAACTATCCATGTTTGATCTCCAAAGAGTTCTACTTCAATCGTATATCGTATAAAAAATTATTCTTCTAATCAATAGATAAATGTATTGGTAACCTTTTAAACTAATAAGATAATAGACAAAAAATAAAGTATAAAGCAACCGATAAAAAAGAAAAGTCAAGGTGGTACCTTATGCCTTAAAACTTTAAAACCTACCGTGATCAATATATCGACTTTTCTACAGATTCATTCACCGAGTAGAGAAAAAAATGATGAAGGTGTAAAAAGTGCTCTCTGTTATTTGAAGAAAACAGAGGCTTCAAAATATTGGGGCGTACGAGGATCGGGGGTTAATAAAAGATGAAGGCCACCCGAGAAAACCAGATGACCTTCTTCTCTGAACTAAACTATTCTTTTTAATCCTTGATCCAGCGCAGAAGAATAAATATCCTTCCTTCAATAAACACTCTTTTGTACGCTGGTTCCTTCTGCAGGCTTACTCGACCGGGATTTCCTTGTACACCTTCGCGATGTCGATACCCTGTTTGCGCCGGTAAGCATTGAAGCCAAAGAAAATTACTGCCGCCATAACGTACATAACCAGCATAAATATCATGGAGCTTACGTTTGACCACCCAATGGCATAGTATGCAAAATCAAAGGGAGCAACATGGGGATCCCATATCCATTCTATGAGCAGCCAGTCTAGGAAGACCATGAATATCAGACCGGCAAAGGTTATTAAAGGCATTTTCACTCCAGTCACGACTCTTCTTCCCACATAGTACAGAACGAAAAGCAGAACTGCGGCATTAGCAACTGTAAATGCCCACACCAGACCCACCATGATCCAGGTGAGGGCCCCGACACCAACTCCCGGAAGGCCACGAACCACCTCTACCCCATAACCTGCAGATGTAATGATCAGGTAGATGGCGGATACTGCATATACGATGGCCATGATCCAGCTCAACCAGAGTGGCACCTTGTACTTGGCAATAGGTGACCCCTGATAAAGCTCCTTCTGGCGCCAGGGCATGATAACTGCAGCCACAGTGGAACCCAGAAATGTCACCGCAATGACCAGAGTGGCATCAAGCACGATACTTTGAAAACTGAATATGTTGAACGCATAGAGAGCCGAAACGATCACCGAAGGGATAACCATCAACAACAGTGCATTGATCGGTGTTCGTGTTCGAGGTTCTACCTTGCTCACCCACTCAGGCAGCATTCTGTCGAATGAGGCTGCAAAAATTACCCGTGTCGAACTCAAAAAAACTGTGCCTGACCAGCCGAACCACCACAGGCCCATGAGCAGAATGACTATGAACTGTAAAGAGGGGATTTTTGTCATAAAGGCTGCGAAGAGGGCCGGGTACGGCCAGAATGGCAGAGGGGGTTGTTCTGTGGTGTAACCCCAGGTATAGTTCCAGAACGCCCCGTTGGCTTTATTGTAAAAGTCCCATCCCAGGGTTTTGGCAATCAAAGCAAAAAAGACCAATGCAAGTACAGTTGTCACAATAATTGCCATAACCATACCCAATAGGTTGCGTTTGAAATCACTTGCGCCACGCACTTCACCGTAGAGAGTGGCACCCCAGTTTGGCCACAGGTTAAAGAACACGATCATCGGGATCAGTGCAATACTCGCTCCAAGCCGCAGCTCGCTTAAGGGAGCTGCGACTGTGCCGGCAGCCACACCTGCTTTCAAGGTCTCCTGATAAAGGTCCATGGCCTTTGTACCGAACATCTTGGGGGCAATACTGTTAAGGTTACTAATAAATGTCTGGTTGTTGCCAGAGAGAAGTAAGACAAATACCAGGATCAGACCTATCATACCGCCAAAAAAGCAGAATTTCTGTACCTTTGCATACCATTTCATACCAATCGCGATGTAGATGAACACTATAACGCAGACAGACAACATCCCGACCAGCATGCCTGTATTCGTGCCGGTGAACCATAAAGCTGCATTTTGGGCACCCAGTATGGCGAGGATCGGGGTAATGAATTGATATACCAGCATTTGTCCATATAGCGGAACCCATAACCAGAGAATGAACCACCAACCGGTCACCGCCAGTATGAATCCCATGCCCCTGCCGAGAATTCTACTCTGCCATACATAGTCACCACCTGCACGCGGCATGGCTGAGATCAGGCTCGCATAGACGATTACCTCAAAGACCGTGAGTACGGCACCAATAATTACTGCAGTGGCCAGATTTCCCTCAAAATAATAGCAGTAAGAAAAGATATACAACCCAAGGGTAATGAGGTTAATGGAGAATGTAGCATAGATGAAAGCATCAAGGACCGACCAAGCACGAACAAGGCCGCTCGCCTTGCGAACAAATAGTGTTGTATCACTCATCAGGCTCCTCCTTTTCATATTATTTATTAACTATTTCAGCTCACCTTCTACCCATAAAACCTCTTGTAAAACAAAACTTCCTTGTCTGATATATCTTGCTAATACCAGGGTGTATATTTTTTACTATCACCTCCCTTCCACTATGGACCCAGTATTCATCCTGTAGTGAGAATATAAATGCCCACCTTTTTTGGCTTTAGCTCGATCACTGCACCGGCTAATATACCCTGTTCATACATACTGCCGGGGTTTACACATAGCGTCCTGCCGAATATGCGTGTGCCCTTGCCTTCGTGGATATGTCCAAAAAGGCCTAAAAGGGGTTGGTATTGTTCAATGATTTTAAGCACTGCCCTACTTCCAACTGACACCAAGGCACGTCCGGCATGAGTGGGACGCAGGTCCTTTGTTAATTCTGGGGCTTCATCGAGCCCACTACCATAGGGTGGTGCATGCAGGTTAAACACTGCATTTGAAATGTCGTCAACTTGATTTATAAGAGCTTCAATACGCTGTCCAAGAGATTCTTCCGATTCTTCTCGAGGAGTGTTCCAGGGAGTGGGGGTTGACCATCCGGTGCTGATCATTGAATGATGTTCATCTAAATCGATTATCCTTCCCTCAATCGACTCAACACTCTTCGATTCAACAATGACAGGATCAATCTCAAACATGTCATCATTGCCAGGACAGACATAACAGAGGGTGCCAGTTCCGGACAACTTTTCATCCGCATACTCCATCCAGCGGGAAATGGTTTTTATGGTCTGATCAAGAAATAATTTATCAGTTCCATCCGGAGTATCTGATATTTCATTTATTTCATCGGGATCGGTAACATAAGGATAATAGCCGCGGTCCTGAATGGTTTTAACCATCTCTGCAACCTCAGCCTCACCATTCAGAATAGTTTCCTGTTCAAGCAGGGTCACCTTATATTGATTTTTACCTTGAGCAATGATAGGGACAATAGCCTTTCCGGTCATATCGCCACCTAAAATGAGTATATCGGCTCCATAAAACTTACCTGCGTTTATAAACTTCTTCCAGCATTTTTCTGATCCATGTACATCACTTGCAAAGAAAAGCTTCATAATTATCACCCGCTAAGTATATGCTCGATAACTGCAAGGCTCTATGGTGAACGAAGGTTTAAGATTTCTGAAAGGAAAAGGAAAAGGAACAGAAATAGACATGAACATACTCTTTTAATTGATTAGTCGCTGGTGAATAATGCAATATTTAGCGGTACATCAATCAGCACCAGCTCCATAATTAGTTTCTAATCAATTAGTTACAAAGTAAACACTTTCTTTTATAAATACATTATTAGGCAATTTAACTAATTATACACAAATTGATAAAATTATGTCAAGAAATTTTTAAATGGAGCCGTTACGTGTTTTTAGCTACCTGTAAGACTATCTCCTGTATTACTTTTGTTATCTTGTCAACATTTTTAAGTTGTCCTTTTATAACATCATAGCAATCCTGATAGGCCAAACCTTTTGGAGGATTCTTTAATTGATCTTCATACCTTTCAAGTAACTTCAATACAATGGGTTTTGCTTCCTTTCTTGTTAATATTGATGAAGCCTCGGCAACTTCAACGTTCAGTACATGGTCAAGAGGTACAATACTGTCAGGAGCAACAGCAACTGATGGATGTCCGGAGAGCATATTCCCCCCTGATGTTATCGCACAGGTATGATAGGCAGCCATCTCATAGTAGTAACAATCTGTACCTGCACCACCTCCAAGACAGGGTAAATTCACCGTCGGGTATGGAGCGTTCCTGTGGAGGGCATGGTTAGCCAGGGAGAAGAGGTCTCGTTGAGGCTACCCGTAATTTTGCATGGAGTGGCGTATTATAGTGATAGGTCCCCCTGAAAAGAGGATACCAAAAGGTTATAAACTACTTCTAGCAATAACATTCCCTTCAGCCCCTCCAGTATACCCGCCATAGAATAGGGTTGACGTTGAACCGATATTTGTACTAACCTATGTGATAATTATGTAATGGCGTCGGTTGTCATTGCTTCGTCACGATTTTCGACCTTTTTTCGTGATCTGGGAGAAAGGGCGTTGAGACCGAAGGTCTCAACTATAAGGAGGGCACTGCTTCAACGGCCCGCTATTGACAACACTCGATTTATTTCCGTATTCGGATAATGTAACTTTGAGATAGGATCTAATAAATTACGGTGATCTGTGAGAAATGGGGGTTAGTGACAATATCTCAACATCATGTGATACGGGACAAAATGGGAAATACTATAGAGGCGTCAGGCCTTACCAAACGGTTCGGTGATCTCGTTGCAGTCGAGGACCTCTCCCTCTCCGTGGAGAGAGGCGAGATTCTCGGGTTTCTCGGACCGAACGGGGGCGGCAAGACCACAACGACAAGAATTCTCGCGGGAATGATCGCCCCCTCGAGCGGGCATGCGCAGGTGCTCGGGCTGAGAACCGACAGAGAGCCGGAAAGGCTTCATAGCAGAATCGGACTCCTTACAGAAACCCCCGGCTTCTACGGACGCATGACCGCCCTCGAAAACCTGCTCTACTTCGCCGGGTTCTACGACATCGATGGACGGCAGCAGGCAGAGAGGTACCTCAGGCTCATGGGGCTGTGGGAGAGGAAGGATGAAAGGGTTTCAGGATTCTCCAAGGGGATGCTCCAGAAGCTCGCCCTTGCACGCGCACTGGTACACGAGCCCGACGTTCTCTTCCTCGACGAACCCACTGCGGGCCTCGATCCGGAGGCCTCTCGGGAAGTCCGGGAACTCATAGAGGAGAGCAAAGAGAAGGGGCACACCATTTTTCTTTGCACCCACAACCTCGAAGAGGCTGAGCAGCTCTGCGACCGGATCGCGCTCATAAAAACGAGGCTGCTCGTGACGGACACAGTAAAGAACCTGAAAACCAAGGCTTTCAGGCAGGAGGTCGTGGTGCGGCTCAAGTCGGCGGATGAGCGGCTGGCAGGTGCGGTCCAGAGTCTCGGATTCGTTCGAACCGTTTCCCTGGATGGCAGTACTCTCCTCATAGAGATAGAGAATCCGAAAAAAAACTCCCCTGCGCTGGTTAAGCACATCGTGGAAGAGGGAGGGAATATACTTTCTGTTGCCGAAAGGTCCCGCTCACTCGAAGACGTATACCTCAGGCTGATAAACAGAGAGGGGGAAAATGGCCGCCGGTAAAAAACCGAACCCCGTCGCGAACGTGATGCGGAAGGAATGGCTGCTCACTTTCAGGAATCTCAACAACATCCTCTTTATCACGCTGGTGCCGGTTCTCATCACTGTCCAGGTTCTCGTGTACATATTCCTCACGCTCCGTTTCGCAGGGGCGAAGCTCCTGATGGATACCATACTCGGGGGGGCTGTTGAGCGCTGGCTCTTGCAGTTTACCGTTCCGGCGGGCCTTACAACCGAGCAGCAGATCAAAATTTTCTTCTTCAGCCAGTTTCCCCTCTACGGGCTGCTCATACCCTGCATGGTTGCTCTGAGCTTCGCAACCTTCAGCATCGTGGAGGAGAAGCAGACCGGGACGCTCGAACCGCTCCTCGCCACACCCGTCAGAACATCCGAGCTTCTGCTGGGAAAGGCGCTCTCCGGGCTCCTGCCGGCGGTCGTAATGAGCTACCTCTGTACAGGGATATTCCTTCTGGGGATCCTCGTGATGGGAGAAGGCGAACTCATTCCATGGGTGCTCAACCCGCAATGGTGGATATCGCTCTTCGTCCTCGTACCGCTCGTGTCCCTCCTCACCTTCATGCTCGGGGTCAGCGGTTCTTCGAGGGCAAAGGACGCTCATTCCGCGCAGAACATCGCAGTCGTGATAGTTATCCCTGTACTCGCAATCGTGGTCCTTCAGGTCCTGGGGCTTGTACTGTTCTCGCTCCTGCGGCTTGCTCTGCTCTCGGCAGTACTGATTCTCCTCAATGTCGTCATGCTGAAAACTGCAGTTCGAATATTCTCTAGGGAGACGATCCTGACAGGCTGGAAATAACAGCGGGGAATTCAGAGGCCAGCGCCATTAAAAGGGGGGTCACGGACCGCATCGAAAGAAACGACAGCCCCTTTTCGAGGAAATCAGGCGGCATACGCACGATAATACCTCACGGGTTTTTTAAATACTACCGGAATAGGTATCGCCGAAACTTCACTGCAGCGGCACAACGAGATATCCCACTCTCCCTGATTCCGAGTCGCGAACAAGGAGCATGACCTTCCCTTCCTTCTGCGCCTCAGCGATGAGCCTGTTGAAATCGTCCGGACCATTAACAGGGACATTACCGACTCTGAAGATGATATCTCCTTTTCCGAGACCGACACGCGCAGCAGCGCTCTGCTGCTCCACATCGGTGATTATCACCCCTGTCGCCTTCTTCAATCCAAGCCTCTTCGCCGTGTTCTCGTCGACCCGCTCCACTGTGAGCCCGAGGATGGCGCTCCCGCTTTTATCCATGGCCTCCTGAAGCTCTTTTTCAAGCTCCCCCATGCGGACGCTGAGGTCGAGCTCCTTATTGTTTCTGAGCACGGTGATCCTGACAGTGGTTCCTGGGGCCGTTCCGGCAACGATGTTCCGCAGCTGTGCCACCGTCTCGATACGTTCTCCTTCATAGCTTATTATGATGTCACCCTGCTCTATTTTTCCCTTGTCCGCCGGTCCCGAGGGTACAATATCCGCAATGATTACCCCTTTGAAATTCTTGTCGAGCTTCAGGCTCTTTGCCATCTCTGGAGTGATATCCTGGATATTTACCCCGAGATACCCCCTGACTACCTTCCCATACCTTATGAGCGAGTCTGATATCTCCTTAGCCATGTTCGACGGTATCGCGAACCCGAGCCCCTCGCTTCCTGCTGAGGCCGATACTATGAGCGCATTGATACCGATAACCTCCCCTTTCAGGTTGATGAGAGGGCCGCCGCTGTTACCGGGATTTATCGACGCATCGGTCTGGATAAAATCCTCGTATCCGGTAGGGCCGAGCACCCCGATATCCGTACGGTTCTTCGCCGAGATGATTCCGGCAGTGACGGTCGAGCTGAGCCCTCGGGGCGAACCGATTGCAACGACCCATTCTCCTACCCGGCACATGTCCGAGTTCCCGAATGCCGCGTACTGCATACCCTCGACCGGTTTGATTTTCACCACCGCGAGGTCAGTCCTCGGGTCGACCCCTATGAGCTTGGCCTGATGTTTGGTGCCGTCATGGAGATTAACCTCTATTGTGTCCGCATTCTGCACAACGTGGTTATTAGTGATGATATATCCGTCCTTGCTGATGATCACCCCGCTTCCGAGGGCCTGGATAGGGATCTCATATTCCCTCTCCTGCGGTGGGCCGAAAAAATGTCTAAAGAAAGGGTCATTCCCGAATGGAAAGCCGAACTCCGGCGCCCTCTGAACCACAGTGCCGGTTACATTGATGTGCACGACAGCTGGCACGAGGGCACTTGCGACATTGCTTATTGCGGTCGAAAACCCCGATTCATCCTTTATGACGATCTGCTGTACGGGAGCCGCTTCCTCCGCCTTGCCCCTGTTGGGGTGTGAGCCCATTCCGAGAAGGAAAAACAGAACGGCTGTTACAACGATCGCTGCAATGTAATAAAGTCTGTTTCTCCTCATTCCGATCTCCTTCACCTATTTTTTTGATGTGTTGAAAATTTAATATTTTTTCTTTAACTTATCCATCATTATCCGATCCGTTTTTATTGCCGGGATTGTTATCGGGTTGTATTTTTCTACCTGTTGCAGGGAAGAAGCAGTATATTATTTTGACAATTTCTTAACGGAGATGGATCATGGGTATCAGAGGGTACGTAATCGCAACGCTGAAAGAACCGACGGGAGAGGATGAGCTGTGGGAGCTCACCAAAAAGCTCGAATCAACGGAGGATGTTGAGTTCGCGGCCCGGGTCATCGGCCCGTACGACTTCGTCCTTACAATTGATACAAAACAGTCCCTGGAAGCTGTGGCTCAACGCATCGAGACGACGGGTGTATTTGAAAGTGTGGTTTCGCTGAAAGTCGACGACATCTTCGTGAAACACAGGGAGATAAAAGACCTGGGGATCTTTAATGATCTCTAGATCATTAAAGATCTATAGATCATTTATGACCTGTAGATAAGCTTAAAATCTGTTCTGATACCTGTATCAACTGCAAAACCAAACCAGTTCAGCAGAGCATGTACCCATTACCGTAATAGACAGGATTAAAAACCAGTATGAGGAGCGTACTGTGAGCACTATCGACCCCCGGCAGGCCCTTTCAATTATAAACAAAGAGAACATAAAAAAGGGTTCTCTCATCACGGTTCTTCAGCAGGTGCAGGAGGAATACGGCTACCTCTCGAAGGAGGCTCTGCTCCTCATCTCACGAAGGATGAGCATTCCTGCTGCCAAGGTTATGGGAGCGGCGAGCTTCTACTCCCAGTTCAGGTTCGAAGAGAGAGGACGCTGCACGGTGAAGGTCTGTCAGGGTACGGCGTGTCATATCTCAGGCGCATCGAAGCTTTTGGACGTTCTCGAGGAGAACCTCGGTATCGGCAAGGGAGAGACGACAGAGGACAAACTTTTCACGCTCGAGACGGTTGCGTGCCTCGGATGCTGCAGTCTTGCTCCGGTGATGATGATAAATGAAATGACCTACGGAAGGCTTACCACCAACAAGGTCAAGCGGATCATCGACGATTACAGAAAAGGGAGGGCCGAATAGTGTCTCTATCTGAGAAAACAAAAGGTGTACTGCAGCATAGCAGGAACGTGGACAAAACGAAACTCAAGGTCGGCCTTGGCGCATGCGGCATAGCTGCAGGGGCGACCGAGGTATACAAGGAGCTCGTTGAAATTGTAAGCAGTGAAGGACTCCCCGCTGTCGTGGAACAGACCGGGTGCATAGGAATGTGCCACAACGAGCCTCTGGTAGAGATCGAGAGCCGGAAGGACGGAAGGATACTTCTCGGCAACATCACCCCCAAGAAGATTCCATCGATCATCAAGAGCTACTTTCAGGAAGGCAGCATCGATCCCGAACACATCGTCGCTGGAACCCACTACGTCACTGAAGGCGATGCATTTTTTAAAAAACAGTACAGGATCGTTCTTTCGAACTGCGGAAGGATAAACCCGGAGTCGATAGACGAGTACATTGAGATGGGTGGATATGAGGGACTGAAAAAAGCCCTCGAGAGGATGACTCCCGATGAGATCATCGAGGAGGTTTTGAAGTCTGGGCTTCGCGGACGCGGCGGTGCCGGTTTCACCACAGGGTTGAAGTGGAAGTTCACAAAACAGGCGGCAGGAAGCCCGAAGTACCTTATCTGTAATGCCGACGAAGGAGACCCCGGTGCGTTCATGGACCGTTCCACCCTGGAGGGCGACCCTCACGCTATTATCGAGGGCATGACAATCGCGGCGTATGCGGTCGGAGCATCACTGGGCTACATCTATATAAGGGCCGAGTACCCGCTCGCTGTGAAGAGACTGAAGCTTGCGATACAGCAGGCGAAGGATCGGGCGTTTCTCGGAGATGGGATCCTCGGTAGTTCGTTCTGTTTTGACATGAAGATAAAGGAGGGTGCGGGGGCGTTCGTATGCGGAGAGGAAACGGCTCTTATCGCATCGATAGAGGGTGAGAGGGGCCTGCCTCGGCTGAGACCCCCCTTCCCGGCCACAAAGGGCCTTTGGGGCCTTCCCACAAACATAAACAATGTCGAAACCTATGCCAATATCCCGAGGATCATCCTGAACGGCTCCGGGTGGTACAGCAAGCTCGGAACCGAGCGGAGCAAAGGGACAAAGGTTTTCGCCCTTGCCGGAAAGATCGCGAAAGGCGGCCTCATCGAGGTCCCGATGGGAATCACTCTCAAAGAGATCGTGTACGATATCGGCGGCGGCATAAAGGAGGGCAAACGCTTCAAGGCCGTCCAGATGGGGGGCCCTTCCGGAGGGTGCATCCCTGAATCCCTCCTCGATACCGTTATAGACTACGACTCCGTGACCAAAACAGGCGCGATCATGGGTTCCGGAGGTATGGTGGTGATGGACGAGGAGACCTGCATGGTTGAAGTCGCGAGGTTCTTCCTCGAGTTCACCCAGAACGAATCCTGCGGAAAGTGTACCTTCTGCAGGATAGGAACGAAGCGCATGCTCGAGATACTCGAACGGATCACAAACGGCTCCGGAGAACAAGGGGATATCGAGCGGCTCGAGTATCTCGCCCTCAGCGTGAAATCGGGCAGCCTCTGCGGCCTGGGACAGACAGCGCCCAACCCGGTGCTTACCACGGTGAGATACTTCCGGGACGAGTACGAGGTCCACATCAGGGAGAAGAAATGTCCGGCAAAACAGTGTAGGAGCCTCATCTCGTATCAGATCATTTCGAACTGTACCGGATGCGGGGCCTGCCTCAGAAACTGCCCCGTGAATGCGATCTCCGGAAAAAAGAAGGAGATCCACGAGATAGACCAGCAAAAATGCATCAAGTGCGGAATCTGCTCTGACAGCTGCAGATTCGAAGCAATAGAGGTACACTAACACTATTGGCGTATTACCCTTTAGAAGAGAGCTTACGATGAGCGGAATAAAGATTGTTCTCAACGGAAGAGATACTTCAGCGGAACCTGACGAAACGATACTGGATGTTGCGCGGAGAAACGGGGTCTTCATCCCCACCCTCTGTCACGACGGGCGCCTCGATCCGTACGGCGCCTGCAGGGTGTGTCTCGTCAAGGTAGAGGGCGCACGAGCCCTGGTACCCTCATGCTCCACAAGAGTCACGGACGGCATGAAGGTGGACACGGAGAACCCGGAGGCACTGGAGGCGAGGAGACTGAGCCTCTCTCTTCTCATCTCCGATCATTACGGAGACTGCGTGTCTCCATGCAGTCTCGAGTGCCCCGCACATATCGATATTCAGGGCTATATAGCGCTCGTAGGCTCTCGGCGTTATAAAGAAGCGGTAAAGCTCATCAAGGAAAAAAACCCGATGCCCCTGTGCATAGGGAGGGTCTGCCCTCATCCGTGTGAAACGGCGTGCAGGAGAAATAGGATCGAAGAGCCGATAGCGATTAATAATCTCAAGAGGTTTGCGTCAGATTACGACCTTTTGAGCGGTGTGCCGTACGTTCCGCAGAAGGCCCCTTCGAAGAAAAAGAGCGTGGCCGTTGTCGGAGCGGGTCCGGCCGGCCTCTCCTGCGCCTACTACCTCAGCGTACTCGGGTACGATGTGACCGTCTTCGAGAAAGAAGAGCAGCCTGGCGGGATGCTCCGATGGGGTATCCCGGAGTACCGTCTCCCGAAGCGAATACTGGACCGGGAGATAGAATCGATCCTCTACCTCGGTGTGACCTTCGAATACGGGCAGGAGCTCGGCAGGGATTTCACCATCGAGGACCTTAAACGCGATGGATACTGTGCCGTATTTATCGGAATCGGAGCCGGAAAATCGACGAGTATGCGAATTGCGGGAGAAGACCTTCCCGGAGTAACGAGCGGCCTCGAGTTCCTCTACCGGGTCGCCAGGGGAGAGAAACCTGACATAGAGAACAGAAAAGTAGTGGTTGTCGGCGGAGGAAACACTGCGATGGATGCCGCCCGAACCTCTCTCAGGCTCGGGGCTGCAGCAGGGGTCACCGTTCTCTACCGCCGGACACGTGCCCAGATGCCGGCAAACGAGATCGAAATCGAGGAGGCGATTGAGGAAGGAATACGTTTCGAATACTTAAGAGCACCGATAAAGATAGCTGAAAACAACGGGAAGCTTTCCGTCGAGTGCATCTGCATGGAGCTCGGCGAGCCGGACGCATCCGGAAGGAGAAGACCGGTCCCGATAGAGGGATCAAACTACTCGCTAGAGGCTGACGTTCTCATCACCGCCATAGGGCAGCGGCCCCTTGTCCCTGCGCAGCTTTCCGATCTCGTTACCTCCAGGGACACGCTGAAGGCCGACCCCTCGACGGCAGTCACCTCCGACACATACATATTTGCCGGAGGTGACTGCGTGACAGGAGCCGCCACCGCAATAGAGGCGATCGCCGGCGGAAGGACCGCAGCCTATACAGTCGACAGCGTCCTGAGCGGAAAAGAGGTACAGCCTAAACCGGAGTTTAACATCTCAAAGGGAAAGCTCGATGAAATTCCCGACAGCTTGTATGCCCTCTACGAGAAGAGGCCGAGGGCTTCGATGCCTTCGCTCTCGGTTTCCAAGAGAACCGGGGGATTCGAGGAGATCGAGAAAGGGCTTTCCGAGAATGATGCGATAGCAGAGGCCCTGCGTTGCCTGGAATGCGGGTGCCAGGAGGGGTTCAGCTGCGCCCTTCGCGACGGGTGTACCGAGTACGGGGTTCAGCCGGACGAGTGGTCCGGAGAGAAGAACATCGTCCTCGGAAAGGACAGGCTCGCGGAGTTTCTCCCCCCGATCATGAAGGACGCGAATAAATGCATCAAGTGCGGCACCTGTATAAGGGTCTGCGACGAAGTCTGGGGACTCTCGATCTACGGATTCGTGAAAAGAGGGTTCGAGACAGAGGTCACTCCCTACTTCAACCTCGAGCTCAAGGATACGGCGTGTGACTTCTGCGGCGGATGCGCTGACAGCTGCCCCACGGGCGCGCTGTCTCTCAGGCCGTTTTCCACCAAACCGGGCCCCTTCAAAAGCGAGCTTATAAGCGGACGCTGCATCGGGTGCAGTCTCGGGTGCGCGCTCGAGTACAACATCTATGAGGGGATGCTCGTCAAGGTCACGTCGAAACCGTTTTCTGATCCGGTTTCAAAAACACCTCTCGGAGAGAACGAAGGAAGCCTCTGTGTCAGGGGAAGGTTCTCATACTCGCACCTCTCACCTAAACAGAGGGTTTTTGAACCCTTTGAGATTTCGGATGGAACGAAAAAGAGTCTAAAAGAGACCGAGGCCCTGAAACGGGCGGCCGATATGTTTTCCGGATCGAAGCGCGTCGGTATCCTTACCTCGACCTCCCTCTCCAACGAGGAGTATAAAAAAGTAAGAGAGTTGGGACAGGCGGTCGGGGCCGACCTTTTTCACATCCCGTATGATTCTGCCGAGCGTCTGCCCGAAACGCTGCCCGTGATATCGCGGTCCGCCGAGGTCGAGAGGCTTCTCGGCAAGGTCCCCAGGGCCTCGATGGAGGATATGGAAACCGTCCCTACCATCGTACTTTGGGACATCCTCCCGGGCAGGAGCTACCCGATTCTGGAGATGAAGACGCGAGCTGCAGTACAGCATGGGGCCCGTCTGTTTATCATCGGCAGGAATCCGACGAGGCTCGACGATATAGCCGATGAGGTCTTCAGGGTCGGCGTGCACCTCTACTCCGACATACTCGACTTCTTGGGCCTCTGCCTCACAGAAGAGAGTACCGTGCAGCAGAGCGGCACGAGAGGGTATTACGGCGACAAGAGAGCTGACAGCGGCCTGCTGTCAGCTGCAAGGCTGTCGAACAGGAAGATCGCCGCGCTCCTCGATGCAGTCCGCGCCCCTGAAGGATGCGTGTGGGTCACAGATGAATACGGAAAAGAAGAGCGTGCATTGCGCGCGTGGCTGAACCTCCTTCTTGCGGGGAAAGGCGGATCGAAGCTCATCCTCATGAACCGAGGGGCGAACCCGGAAGGTGCACATCGCTACGGGCGGCAGATGCCGGCGGATACGACGGTCACCGAAAGTACACTGAAGAATTATGAAACACTCCTCTTCTATAAGCTTCCGGTGTTCGGACAGACCGGTGATACTGTGATAGTACAGATTGGATTTACGCCTCCGGAGTCCGGCGAAGGACGTACCCTTTTCATCCCATCATCTTCGCTCCTGGAAACAGGAGGAAGCGTGACACTCTACTCAGGTGAAGAGGCAGAGCTTCGTCCCATGCCAAAGGGCGATAAAAATATTGATAATCTTGTCACTTTACATACAATAATAGGCAGGATAGAAGATGTACGAAAAGACGATCCTTCTGGCCGGGGACAAAAGGCTTGAGCAGTCCATAAAGCTCCTTCTTAACACCAAGAAGAAATTTGTCGAAAAAGACCTCCCCCTTCTCAGCGATCTCACAGCCATACACAGGGACATCGAGCAGTTTCAGAACACTCTCCATCTCAGGGGCGAATTCGGATCGTTCGTAAAGAGCCACGGGTTCCCCTTTATGATCATCATGGATTACATCATCGATTTCGGCCTGCCGAAACAGGTCGATCCCGACATGAGAAAGCTCTTCAGGACATTCCTCATAGCATTCACCATTCTGGCAAACGGGAAAGGGTACGACGGAACAAAGGTCAATATCGTTCTCATAATCGACCGTCAGCTGAACGACAGTGTGGCCGGGTTCGAAAGAGACCCTTCTCTCTTACTGAATAGACTAGAGACCCAGGACAGCAGAGTCAACGCCATCTTAGATGCGTTTTCCAAAGATCGGAAGAGGGTGAATAACCTTTACAATATCAGGCATATCTGCCGTCCGGAAGACGGCAACTACAAGAGAGAGATCGACAGCCTCGACCGTATCATAGACGAAACCGACGACTGTTTAAGAGTTAAAGCGAGGGATAAGAAGATGAGCGGGGCCACAGAGATGATCACGGACGATCTCGAACCCGCAACCGTTATATGCAGATCGACGCAGGACAGGATCATTGTCAACGGAAAACCACGGGAGATCTCTGAAGACGAGAGAAAGCGGTACCAGGTGAAGAACATCAATCTTATCGGCGCAATCACCTCGAAAACCGTAAAGACTGTGTGTGACCGCATACTGGACACATTTACTGTCATGAACAGGATCAGCCCTTTTAAGAAGGATGATAAGATATTCATCAACATCCCCGACACATCCACCCTGGACGGGTCCTTCGCCCCTTCGATGGGCTCCTTTCTCAACGGGGAACTGAGAGCATATTCCGGAATATCGATCAACATCGGAGCGGCAAACTGCTCCAAGGTTCGTCAGTCCATGGGCTTTATAGCCATCAGGGATTACCTTATAAAGAATTTGTAATCCTTATCATATAAAACTCTTTTCAATTATCTGGAATCCATGTATAATGCTTTTTCTGCATCGAGCAAAACTTGGTCGCTATTCAATCGCTCTATTCCTGCTGAAATATAAAAGGAGAAGGACTAATGGATGAAAATCTGAGAGAGATTCTTGCCTCCTATAATGGAGAGGAGCGTGAGCTCATTCCGATTCTCCAAAATGCCCAGAAACAATATGGGTATCTCCCTGAATCTACAATGCTCGATGTAGCCAAGTTCACAAAAGTTCCGGAAAGCCAGGTCTTCAGCATAGCGACCTTTTACGGGCAGTTCAGATTCACACCCAAGGGGAAAAAACATATAATGGTGTGCAGGGGAACCGCATGCCATGTGAGAGGTGCATCAAGGATATTAGAAGAGATAGAGAAGCTTACAGCGATTAAGGAAGGAGAAACATCATCTGATCTCGAATATTCTCTTGAAACCGTTGCATGCATAGGGGCATGCGGATTAGCCCCTAACATGATGGTAAATGATATACCTTACGGTAGACTTACAAGAAAAAAGATTCATGAAATACTCGCTCCAAAAGAAAAGGGAGAGATTGATGAGGGAAGTGAATAGGAAAGTATTTATCTGTCATGGGACAGCGTGTATCTCCTCAGGCTCAATAGAGATTCGTAAGACCATAGAAGAAGAGATCAAACGACTCGGAGTCCACGATGTTAGTGTGATACCAACTGGATGCCATGGATTCTGCCAGAGAGGACCAATCGTCATTGTAGAGCCCGAAGGAATATTCTACCCTGAATTGCAAAAAGAAGATGCTCAAGAAATAGTTCGATCCCACCTTATAGACAATAACCCCGTTGAACGATTTTTCTATATTGATCCAATCACTAAAAAACCTATTCCTCACTACAAAGATATTCCCTTCTACAGTAAGCAGCAGCGGATAATTCTTCAAAACTGTGGCCACATTAACCCTGAAGCAATCGATGGCTATCTTGCCCGCGATGGATATAAGGCCCTGGAAAAGGCCCTTTTACACATGAAACCAAAGGAGGTAATTGAGGAGATCAAGCTTTCCGGTCTTCGCGGCAGAGGAGGAGCTGGTTTTCCAACAGGACTGAAGTGGGAGCTTTGCTACGAAACCACTGGTGAAAAGAAATACATGGTTTGTAATGCAGATGAGGGAGATCCTGGAGCCTTCATGGACAGGAGCATCCTCGAAGCCGATCCTCACAGTGTTCTTGAGGGTCTGATTATCGGCGGATACACAATAGGGGCGAATGAAGGTTATATTTATGTCCGAGCTGAATATCCGCTTGCAGTAAGGCGATTTCGCATCGCAATCAAACAGGCAGAGGAAAGAGGCTATCTGGGAAAGAATATTTTTGGGTCTGCTTTTAGTTTCAAAATGAATGTAATGGAAGGGGCTGGCGCTTTCGTCTGCGGCGAAGAAACAGCTCTCATCGCCTCGATAGAGGGAAGAAGCGGGAGGCCGCGTCCCCGTCCACCATTCCCTGTTCAATCAGGATTGTGGGGCAAGCCAACAACTATCGATAATGTGAAAACTCTGGCGAGTGTTACGAGAATCATCCTGAAAGGCTCAAAATGGTTTGCAGATATTGGGCTGGAAAACTGTACCGGCACAGCAGTATTCGCACTGACAGGGCAGGTTGAAAATATCGGTCTTGTCGAGGTTCCGATGGGCACTCCTCTAAGCAAGATCATATATGAAATAGGAGGAGGTATCTTAAAAAACAAAGCCTTCAAGGCAGTTCAAACAGGCGGTCCTTCCGGCGGCTGTCTCCCTGCCAGTCTTCTGAATCTCCCGGTTGACTACAGCTCTCTTACCAAGGCAGGTTCGATGATGGGCTCCGGTGGCATGGTGGTGATGGATGAGGATACATGTATTGTCGACATTGCCCGATACTTTCTTGACTTTGCTCAGAAGGAATCCTGCGGTGAATGCGTTCCCTGCAGACTGGGAACAAAGCAGATGCTAACAATCCTTGAGGATATTACAAAGGGAAAGGGAAAGCCTGAAGATATCGATCTGCTTCTGGATCTTGCAGAGGGGATCAAAATGGGCTCCCTATGCGGTCTCGGGAAGACCGCACCGAATCCCATTCTTACCACTATAAAGTATTTTCGCGATGAGTATGAGGCCCATGTAAGGTATAAACGATGCCCTGCCGTTGTCTGTAAAGAGATCATATCGTCCCCTTGCCAACATATCTGCCCAATCGGTACAGAAGCCTCGAGTTACATTGCCCTCATCGCCCAAAAACGATACAAAGATGCATTCGAAGTTATACTAAAAGATAACCCGCTACCATCGACAGTTGCACGGGTCTGTCACCATCCATGCGAGTCCAAATGCCAGGCTGGAAAGTGGGCTGAGCCGATTTCAATCAGGGCCCTCAAACGCTTTGTCACTGACTACGGATTGGAGCATGGGCTTTATCCCAAGGAAAAACACAGGACATATGTCAATCAGCAGCAAGATGGGAATATTGCGATCATCGGCGCAGGACCCTGCGGACTGACTGCAGGTTACTATCTAGCACAGAAAAGGTATAGCGTTACGATCTTCGAAGCTCTTGATGTAGCAGGGGGAGCGCTATCAGTCTGCATTCCTGAATACCGTTTACCAAGAGCTATACTCGACAAAGATATAGAAAATATTAAAAACAGTGGTGTAGAAATCGTGCCGAATACGAGGATAGGAGAGGATATCCCCTTCAAGCAACTACTGAAAGATTTCAGAGCAGTATTGATCTCTACAGGAGCCCATAAGTCCAGAAAATTGAGGATTGCAAATGAGGATAGCGGCGGCGTACTCGATGCAATGATATTCTTAAGAGCTGTGAATCTTGGAGAAGCCATAAAGCTCGGAAGGAGGGTTGGAATTATCGGTGGAGGAAATGCAGCAATCGATGCAGCGCGCTGTGCTATACGGATGAAGGAGTGCGAATCTGTAACAATATTTTACAGGAGAACGAGGGTTGAGATGCCCGCATTTGCCGAAGAAGTAGATGCTGCAATCCAGGAGGGAATTGAGATCCAGTTCTTAACAGCGCCAAAGAGAGTCGTTTCTGCAAATGGCCGGATGAAAGCAATTGAATGTTTCAGAATGCGTCTTGGAGAACTGGACGAAAGCGGAAGAAGAAGGCCAATTCCAATAGATGGATCTGAGTTTACTGCAGAGCTCGATACACTGATTGTTGCCATTGGACAGGACCCGGACTTGAGCTTTCTCGGTAAAAATCACGGCCTGGATGTCTCAAAGCGGGATACGATTGTTATTGATCATGAAACCTATGCTACCAATATTGGCGGGATTTTTGCCGGTGGAGATGTCGTAACAGGAGCAAACACAGTAGTGGATGCGATGTCTGCTGGGCAAAAGGCCGCTGAAATGATAGAAAGATACATTAGAGGAGAACCCCTTACAAGAGAGTATAATGTCACGCGTCCGAGCCAGTACATAGAGCCTGTTGAGCTCACGGAAGAGGAAATTGAGGAAGCGGAGAGACCCGAATCACCAGTGGTTCCGGTGAAAGAGAGAGCTAATAATTATGTAGAGGTAAACCTGGGATTTACTGAAGAATCAGCAATAGAAGAAGCGAGGCGATGCTTCAGGTGTGAGCTTGAGACTGAGGAAGCAAAGCTCTGGCTCGAGAAGAACAAAATATCCCAGGCACAACCAGTTTAAGGTGAACGATTATGGATAAGATTACGCTCACAGTCGATGGTGTAGAAGTTCAAGCAGAGAAGGGTCAGACGGTGTTAGAAGCAGCACTGTCGAGCGGTATCTACATACCTCATCTCTGCTATCATCCAGATTTAGAACCAGCAGGGGCCTGCAGGCTCTGTATGGTTGAGATCAAAGGGAAAGGATTAGTAACATCCTGCACTACGCCAGCAGAATATGGCATGGTAGTCTTTACGGAAAGCCCTGAGGTAGAAAAAGTGCGTCGTGTTGCAGCTGAACTTCTCCTTATAAATCACCCATCCGACTGCCTGGAGTGTGAAAAAAACACCCGCTGCGAGCTGCAGAGAGTTATCAACTACATCGGTATAGACGAAGATAAGCTGAGTGGATTAAGAAGGTTAACCAAAACGCTTCCTACTGATACCTCAAATCCATTTTTTCTTTACGACCCTAACCGCTGTGTGCTCTGCGGTATCTGTGTAAGGACCTGCAGAGATATTGTCGGTGTCAGCAATTTCGACTTTGTCTATCGAGGCTACGATTCTATGGTGAGCACATTTGGTTGTAAAGAACTCCTTGAATCTCGCTGTGTATCCTGCGGAGAATGTGTAACACGATGTCCGGTAGGCGCCCTCAGGCCAAAAGAGTCACCAGTCCCCTCAAGAGAGGTTCGCACGATATGTCCCTACTGCGGCGTCGGATGCGGCCTGATCCTCGGTGTCCGGGGCGAGAGGGTGATATCGGGCCGGGGAGACCCCGATAACCCCATAAATGGCGGAAGGCTGTGCGTCAAGGGGAGGTTCGGGCACGAATTCATCAATCACCCTGACCGCCTCACCACTCCGCTCATCAAAAAAAATGGCAAGTTCGAGGAGGCATCGTGGGATGAGGCCCTCGACCTTGTTGCCCATAAATTCTCGAAGTGCAGTCCGGACCAGTTCGCCGCGCTCTCATCCGCGAAATGCACCAATGAGGACAACTACATCGTCCAGAAGTTCACTCGTGCGGTGATGGGAACAAATACAGTTGACCACTGCGCACGGCTCTGTCACGCGCCCACCGTTGCAGGGCTCGCACAGAGCTTCGGCTCCGGGGCCATGACAAACTCGATAGGAGAGATCAGAAACACGAACTGTATCCTGGCAATCGGCACCAACACGACTTCCGCCCACCCGGTTATAGCATACGAGGTGAAAGAAGCTGTCCGCAGGGGTGCGAAGCTCATCGTGGCGAACCCAAGGCGGATAGACCTCTGTGAGTACGCAGACCTGTTCCTCCAGCACCTTCCCGGAACGGATGTCGTTCTGCTCATGGCTATGATGAAGGTTATCGTGGACGGTGGTCTTCAGGACGAAAAGTTCATAAAAGAGCGCTGCGAGAACTATGAGAGTTTCCGTGAATCTCTGGAGCAGTACGACCTCGATTTCGCCGAAAAAGTTACACGAGTACCGAAAGACCTCATAAGAGAGGCCGCGAAGGTGTACGCCGTGCAAAAACCGGCCATGCTGCTGTACGCGATGGGAATCACCCAGCACACACACGGTACGGACAATGTCCTCGGAACGAGCAATATCGCTCTGCTCACCGGAAACGTCGGCCGCCCTTCAACAGGGGTCAACCCCCTCAGGGGTCAGAACAACGTCCAGGGGGCCTGCGATATGGGGGCCCTCCCCAATGTCTATCCCGGATACCAGAAGGTAAACCTGCCTCATATCCGGCAAAAGTTCGAGAAGGCATGGGACGCGAAGCTCTCAGGAGAGGCGGGCCTCACGCACACCGAGATATTCGATTCGGTATTCGACGGAAAGATCAAGGTCCTGTACGAAGTCGGAGAAAACCCCGCGCTCAGCGAAGCGAACGCGAACCACGTCTATGAAGCCCTCGAGAAGCTCGAATTCTTCGTCGTTCAGGACATATTCCTTACAGAGACGGCGCAGTATGCAGATGTCATTCTCCCGGCCGCGAGCTTTGCGGAGAAAAACGGAACCTTCACCAATACGGAAAGAAGGGTCCAGAGGGTACGCAGGACCATAAATCCCGTGGGCGGCAGTAAACCTGACTGGCAGATTACCTGCGAGCTCGCGAAACGTATGGGAAAGGGCGGATTCGATTTCGAAAACCCCTCGCAGATCATGGAGGAGATAGCGGACCTCACCCCGAGCTACGGCGGGATCTCTTTTGACCGGCTCGAGGACCGCGGCCTGCAGTGGCCGTGTCCCAACACAGACTCCGAGGGGACTGTGTTCCTTCACTCCGAATTCTTCGCAACTGTAACGGGCAAGGGAAAGTTCATGCCTCTGGAATACAAGCCCTCGTTCGAGCTTCCGGACGAGGAGTACCCGCTCATCCTGACTACGGAGCGCAGCCTCTACCATTTCCATACCGGAACGATGACGAGAAAGGGCGGCCTGGAGGTCCTACGATCCCGGGAGCTCGTTGAAATCAACCCCAAGGACGCAGGTGCGCTCGGGCTTGAAAGTGGTAAGGACGTGAAGGTCGTATCGAGAAGAGGAGAGGTCACCGCGCAGCTTCTTGTCACCGATACATCCCCGGAGGGGGTCATATCCATGACTTTCCACTTCGCCGAGAGCCCGACAAACGTGCTCACTTCCGACGCAATCGATCCGGTTGCGAAGATACCCGAGACAAAGGTGTGCGCGGTGAGGATAGAGAAGCTGTAGTATCAAGGCTTTGGTACGATTTTATCGAGAAGAAACCGCGAGAGCAGCGGCAGGTGATGGACCATAAAAGAGTAGAATTTGGTACTCATATTGGGAAATATGAGAAACCTCCCGCGTGAAGCTGCTTTCAGTATTCTCCTGGCCACAACTTCGGGCTTCATGGGGTTTGACCTCACCCAGCCTGCCATCCACGACGGCATATGTTCGCATTCGTTCCTGTACTGGGGTGTATCAGTGTCTGGCGGAAAGACGACGTGTATCGAAATCCGTTTTTTAAAGAGCTCCCTTCTCAAAGAATCCGAAAACCCCACAACTCCAAACTTCGACGCGGCATATGGTGAATAGCCTGCAATACCAAATATCCCGTTTACCGATGATATGTTGATCACAGCAGCTCCCTCGGATAGAGACCCTATGAAGGTTTTTGTACAGTATATAAGACCGAGCAAGTTGACGGAGATCTGAAACGTTATATCATCTTCCGAAAGGTCCGCAAAAAGCGCCGGCTTTACCACGCCCGCACAATTTACGAGCAGGTCTATTCTATCGAAACGCCTCAGAATCTTTTCCCGCGCATTGTTCAGGGAATCGAAGGACGTAACATCCGCAGATATGGTCTCGACGTTTTCGCTGCCGAGCTTCTTCTTCGCATCATCGAGGGCGCCGGCTCTTCGCGCAAGCAGTATTACATTGAGCCTTTTTTTAACGAGCTCCCCTGCGATCGAATACCCTATTCCGCTCGAGCCGCCGGTTATTATGGCTACCTTTCCTTCACGAAACCATTGTGCCACCATCAACTCCTGCAATCACAGACATCGTCTGTGAAGCGGTCTGTGAAGACATAGTTTAACAATAGGACAGCCGAGTTCAAATGTCAAGCGAACAGAACTGAAAAGTATTAACTAGTTTGTTATTATTAGCATTTATAGCTATTTTGATTTTTTACAACCATGGGAAAGAGAGCCGCCCATTGCTTCAGCCGCTGCCGCGCTTTTATTCGGAAGGACATGCCAGGCGATAAAGTACAACCTCTCCAGTCTCCGACTCCCCCTGCCCTCTTCTCCTCCTGTCGGCGGTGAACTGTCCTCTCTCTGCCTTCTACACAGGCCCTATATCATTACTATGAACGTGTTAGTTTACCCGGTCTTCTAGGGGGAAAAGGGGCTATCTCCGTTCCAGCCGGTTTTCAGTCGCATTAATCCCCATTTCTCACACAGGAATGGGGGGGTAATCCCCGTTTCTCATGACCAACAGCAAACTGTAAGTAACGGGGCTTTTGGCGCTTTTCTCTCCATACACTTATATAAAATACCGCAAAACCGTTAATCAACTACGAGAAAACCACATAGGCGCTTTTCTCACCGTAAATATTAATTTTTACATCTGCCAAGTCATCATTTAAACCCATTGCTATGCAATCTTTGAGAAAACCGCGCTAATCATCTCTCCCTGCGTCTCACACCCCCCTTTAGCGGAGTGAGGCAGGGCTCCGTACACTGTATCCCGAAGGGGACCAGAACTCCCTGTCTTTTTCGTTTCCGCGGGCATGTTACATCCTGTTCCTCTACCATCCGGCTTCACGGATTGAAGGCACTGGATACAGGTAAACGGCTCGAACCCTCCTCTCCATATCGCAGGAGCGACCTTTGTATCTCCGCCTTTGAAAAGCAGAGCCCCCAGATAAGCAACGTATTGACAATAATTGAAATCTGTAGTATATAGACAGTTGGATGCAAAAGTACGATTCGATAGGATAAAGATTTGTTCTACTCGACTCGATCAAGGCTGATTATAGGTTTCCTCGGGGTTTCAATCCTCGTCGGCATCATATCCCTCGTTATCGGCAGCGGGCTTCTCTATCGCGCGGTCCTGAATGAAGCAACGATGCGTATCAGCCTCGACCTCAACGCCGCAAGGGGAATTTACATCTCCCGTACAAAGACGATGAATGTTGCGCTCAATATCGCCACGCTCGACCCTGAGTTCAGATCACTTCTCAGCGAGGGGGATACAAAAAGGCTCCTGAACAAGGTGAGAAAGGTAGCGCAACAGTCCGAGCTTGACTTTGCGGGAATCGTCGGCCAGGACGGACGTACTGTGTGCAGGATCGGTCCAAACGGGATCCCCGGGGGCAACGAGCCCGAACCGAATCCCATTGCCGATTTCGTGCTGCACCAGGGCAAAGGGGTAAGCGGCACGGTTATTCTCTCCGGAGAATTTCTTCTTCAGGAGGACCCGATGCTCGCTCAGCGGGCCAGGATCGAGCTGCTTCCGACCCCGAGGGCCGCACCGCGGGCGGAAGATGAAGAAACGAACGGAATGGCCATCGCTGCCGCAGTTCCGATATACGAGGGAGACAACCTCGTCGGCATACTCTACGGCGGCAAGCTGCTGAGCAGGGACAGGGAAATCGTCGATAAAGTGCGCGAAACCGTATTTCAGGAAGAAAACTTCAAGGACAGGAGCATCGGAACTGCGACGATCTTCTTCAAGGACCTCAGGATTTCCACAAATGTCCTTAACCCCCAGCAGCAGAGGGCCATAGGAACGAGGGTCTCCGAAGAGGTGCGTGACAGGGTTCTCATCGAGGGCAAGCGGTGGTCAGACCGCGCTTTCGTGGTAAGCGACTGGTACATCACCGCCTATGAGCCGATCATCGATATCACGGGAGACAGGGTCGGGATTCTCTACGTCGGCGTGCTGGAGGATAAATACGCGGATGTACGGAGAAAGCTTCTGTCCGTATTCATACTCATCACGATCGCCGGCATGGCGGTGGCAATAGGCCTCGGGTATATCATGGCCCACAAGATCACGAGACCTGTGAGACAGCTCATACGTGCGAGCAGCGATGTCTCCAAAGGGAAACTCACACCCGATATAGGCCCCATATCGAAAAACGAAATCGGCTTTCTTCAGACCACCTTTTCAGAGATGCTCAGTTCCCTCCGGGAACGTGACGAGCGTCAGCGGGCGGAAAGCGAGCACAAGCTCATCCAGTCTGAAAGCCAGGCGAGCATCGGCAAGCTCGCAGCCGGTGTCGCACACGAGATCAACAACCCCCTCACCGGAGTCCTCACTTTCACACACATGCTCCTGAAGCAGAAGGACCTCAATGAAGAGACGAGGAAAGACCTCGAGACCATTGCCAAGGAAACAGAGAGAGTCAGAAAGATAGTGAAGGGACTTCTGGATTTCTCGAGGCAGACAGAACTCGATCCCGAGCCAACCGATATCAACCGTCTCGTCAAGAATACGATTACCCTTGCCGAGAACCAGGCACTGATAAAGGGGCTCAGCCTGCAGTTCAATCCGGGAGAGGAGCTTCCGGTGCGCACCGTGGACCGCAGCCAGCTGCAGAGCGTTCTCCTCAACATCATTATGAATGCTTTTGACGCTACGGTACCCGGAGATTCCATAACTGTGGCAACGGGTATAGGGATCTCATCCGGCGAACACATATCCCCAAGATCCAAGGCTGGTGACGGCAGGCGGGATTCATCAGCCGAACAGACGATGAAGGGAATCGAGATCTCTGTCAAAGATACAGGCAGCGGTATCCCGCAGGAGAACCTCGACAAACTCTTCGATCCGTTCTTCACCACCAAGGAGGTCGGCCAGGGAACCGGCTTGGGACTCGCGGTCTCCTACGGGATCATCGAGCGGCACGGCGGAACGATCCGCGTTCAGAGTGAGGTGGGAAAGGGGAGCACCTTTACCGTCTGGCTGCCACTGGAGGACAAGGGTGAAAACTAGAAAGATCCTCGTGGTCGACGACGACAAGATTGTATTGGAGAGCTGCAAAAGAATCCTCGAGAGCGAGGGCTTCAAGGTGTTTCTCGTGTTGAGCGCACAGGAAGCAATCGAACTCCTGGAGGTCGAATATTTCGATCTTATGATAATAGACGTTAAGATGCCTGCTCAGGACGGGATGTACCTTCTCGAGCAGATCAAGCGGAAGTGGCCGCTGGATATCTGGCCGGAACTTCCGGTAATAGTGATGAGCGGCTACCCTACACCGAAAACGATAACAGACGGGCTCGATCGAGGCGCTACTGATTTCATACCCAAACCGTTTACACCGGACGAGCTCGTCTCTTCAGTCAACAAAGCGATAAAAAGGAGTGAGCAACATGGAAAAACGGAAAGCGGTTAAGTTTCGAGCACTTGTTATTGATGACGAGCAGATCGTGCTGGACAGCGTAAAGAAGATACTGTCCAAGGAAGGTTTCGAGGTTGACTCTTCACTGAAGAGCCCGGAAGGCCTCGACCTCGCCCTTAGCAGAGACTACGATATCGTTCTTACCGATATAAGGATGCCGGAGATAGGAGGAATGCGGATACTGAGGGATATCAAGCGCGCAAAACCGGCTCTGCCCGTTGTTATCATCACGGGGTATGCAACCGTCAACTCGGCTGTTCAGGCGATGAAACTCGGCTCATCCGACTATATCGAAAAGCCCTTCACCCCGGAAGAGCTTGTGGAGAGGGTGAACAAGGCTCTCAAAAAGGCTGAAGTCTCCGAGCCCGAGGAGCAGAAGGTAGTACACAAACAAGAGGTGTTCAAGGTCCTGGAGAGAGCAGCATCCGACAGCGATTTTGTTTCTAGGCTCTACTACGAGGGAGCGGATGCTCTGGACGAGTATGAACTCACCGGCCCGGAGAAGCTCGCGATTCTCACAGGCGACATATCCTGGATCGAGGATCATGTGGGGCCGCTTACAAAAATCCAGATGCGATGGCTCCAGCAGCGGCTCAGTGCCGAAATATGGTAGAGGTTCCTGATACATATATCTATACAATCACCATCAATAAGGAGGTTTCTCAAATGCCGGACTCAATGCTTGTCATCGATGACGAAGAGATCGTTCTGAAATCGTGCCGTAAGGTCTTCACAGAAGAAGGGTTTAACGTTGTCACCACCTCATCCCCTGAAGAGGGGCTTCGACTCATAAAGGACTCCAAATTCGATGTTGTCCTCTGTGACTGGAAGATGCCCGGTTTCGATGGTATGGACGTCGTCGAGGAGATAGACACCCGCTCTCCCGATTCCGCTGTCGTCATGATCTCGGGCTTTCCCTCAATCGACCGGGCAACAGAAGCGATGAAACGAGGAGCAATGGACTATGTTCCCAAACCTTTCACACCCCAGGAGATTTCGGAGGCGGTGAGCAGGGCGATGAGGAGAAAGGTGACCGAAGAAATAAAAGTGATCGGCAGGTTCGAGGGCATCGTGAAAAACCTTCAGTTCCCTGTCCCCTCTATGGAGGACAAGTCACCGTCCACCATCGCAGAGACGGTTGCCAAGAAAGTGGGCGTGATGAAAGTGACCTCTCCGTGGCTCAGCGTGCTGGTACTCGGCATCCTTGCCGGAGCCTACATAGGATTCGGCGGTCTCCTCGCAACAACTGTGACGTTCGACATGGCGAAGGGCTTCGGCATCGGATTCACCAAACTCGTAAGCGGTGCGGCCTTCAGTGTCGGCCTCATGCTCGTCGTCATCGCAGGCGCGGAGCTCTTCACGGGAAACAACCTCATGGTCTCGAGCGCCCTGGCGGGCGAGATAACCTTCGGAACGATGATCAAGCGGTGGATCCTCGTTTACATAACAAACTTCATCGGGTCGATCATTCTCGCGCTCATCTTCTTCGGATCCGGTCTCTGGAAGACCGGAGGCGGCGGGCTCGGCGCGGCCGCAGTAAGAGTAGCGTATGCAAAAGTCAGCATCGGCTACATCGAAGCACTGGTTCGAGCTATTGGCTGTAACTGGCTGGTCTGCCTCGCTGTCTGGATGGCGCTCGCAGCGCGCCAGACCGTCGGAAAGATATTCGCCATCTTCTTTCCTATCATGGCATTCGTGGCGATCGGCTTCGAGCACTGCATCGCTAACATGTACTTCATCCCCACCGGGATATTTCTACATGCATGGGCCGGAGTGCCCGCTCCCGAAGGCCTCGATCCGGGGATACTGACCTGGGGGAGCTTCTTTTTCAGGAACCTGCTTCCTGTTACTATCGGAAACATGATAGGCGGCGGCGTATTCGTCGGTATGAGCTACTGGGGGGCATACCTCAGACCGCAGAAGTCATGACCGGCATTATTCGCATTGCATGTCCGTTTAGCCGCAGGGCAAACCATTTTTCTAAAAAAATGGAGATGTGTAATCCGGTTCTATCGAACCTTATAGGCTGATATCTTCTCGCAAGCAATCGGCAGGCAGCAGGGCATTTCGCGCGTACGGTATTCGTGTAACAGGTAACACGCCTGCCGGCGCTTAAGCTTTAATGGTTCAGCGGCCGTATTTTATAAAATAACCCGAGGCTTAGTGCCTTCATAGGAAACAAAAGCGCGAGTAGACGGCCCCCGGGCTTTAGCGTAATTTCTTATTGCTTTTGGTTCATCTCCAAATATGGACATATTAATCATGCCGAAGTAATCTCACAAACCGTTATTTACAG